>Ga0187893_10001354_pt1 | contig 59531 bp, 46 predicted proteins | sample MA1701074metaG_FD_139574 | JGI IMG/M metagenome (GOLD analysis project Ga0187893, IMG submission 139574) | White microbial mat communities from a basaltic lava cave in the Kipuka Kanohina Cave System on the Island of Hawaii, USA - MA170107-4 metaG ...
CATCCGCGTCGCGATCCCGACAACGGAGCAATTCACGGCGTGGCACTCGACCGGTCCGCAGGTCGAAGTCGCTCCAGCGGCTCCGGCCACTCAGCCTAACATCACAAGCGCTCCTGACTCCACCGCGCCCGATTCAACCGTCGCCGATGTCAAGACGTCTGCAGGCGTCGTCGATGCAGTCATCGAAGTCGCGAGCCAGCAGCGTCCACAGGCACAGCGCATCACAGTGACGTATAACCAAGCCGACATCCGCGACGTGCTCGCGGCCTTCGGCGGCTTCTCCGGCCGCACGATCGTCGTCGGCAAAGACGTACAGGGCACAGTTACCGCCGAGATCAAAGATCAACCGTGGGACGTCGCGCTTCAGGCCATCCTGCAGTCGCAGGGTCTCGCCGCGAGCGAAGACGCTTCCGGCATCATAACGGTGGACAGCTATCAGAACATCCTGCAGAAGCAGGCGAGCGAGCCGCTCACCACGCAGATCATCAAGATCAACTACGCCAAGGCGCCTCAGCTCGTCCAGACGATCCAGGGACTTCTCTCCAAGGACTGCCCGCAGGGCGCCCTGCCAACGGCCAATACACAGCAGCAACAGCAGTTCGGCGCGGCGCAGCCGCAGTGCGTCACGCGCGGCAACGTCGCCGCTGACAGCGCCACGAACTCGCTGCTCGTCACCGAAGTCACCTCGCGGCTCAACGCGCTCCTGAGCTACGTGCGCGAGCTCGACGTACGCACGCCGCAGGTCGCGCTCAACGCGAAAGTCATGTCGCTCAACCGCACGAGCATCGAGCAGTTAGGCGTCAGCTACGACTTCGGCTCGCGCGGCACGTTCTTCAACACGCTCCTCCCGCGCATTCCCGAAGGGCGTACAACGCCTTCTCAGTTCGAATCGCAAGTAACTGTCGACGGCCAGTCGTTCGCGGGCATCGGTAACGCCCGCCGGAAGTTCTCCACATCGTCCGCGCTCACACTTCTGTTCTCCACGGCGATCGGCGGCTTCTCGCTCTCGTCGTTCCTCGACGCGCTGACCGAACAGCAGCTGCTCGAGATTCAGGCCGAGCCGAGCATCGTTACGCTCGACAATCGTGAGGCACGCCTCTTCGTCGGCCAGGAAACGCCGGTGCGCGTGATCGACGCAGGATCGCTTGGCCAGATCGGTCAGCCCGTCCGCGCCAACGTGCAATACAAGGAAGCGGGCATAATGCTACGAGTCACGCCGCACATCACGAACAACCGGCAGATCCAGATGACGCTCGAAGCCGAGCAGTCCGACCTCAACCTCGTCGGCGGCGACTTGGGCTTCATCATCAACAAGCGTAATGCGACGTCGCAGGTCTTGGTCAACAACTCCGAGACCGCGATTATCGGCGGCCTAACGCAGGTCCAGAAGACAAAGAACAAGTCCGGCATCCCGTTGCTCATGAATCTGCCGCTCATCGGCCGGTTCTTCTCGCAGACCGACGAACGTGAGGAGAAGCGGGATCTGCTGATCATGATCACGCCAACCATCATCGACGAAGGTCAGCCGGTGCGCCCGCGCGGCCTCGAGCCGCGCTAGGACACAGGAGAGAGATCTCGTTATGCAGCTACTCTTGCGACGCGTTCTTCCGCTCGGCCTCATGACTCTCGCGGTCATGAGCTGCGAGACGACACAAATCGCCTCGACGTCGGGTGACCGCGTTATTCCGAATGTCTCGGTGTCCATCGCCAGCAAGATTTCCGGTGTTGGCGTGGACTCCGTTTCTGTACGCCAGCAGCTCCGCGTCACCATCAGCGCTGAGGACAACGCGGCCCTAACGTCTGTCGTGACCACGGTATTTGCCGACTCGGCACGTGTTCGCGCTGACACCGCAGTCCTCGCAGCTGGCGCGACGTCAGTTCAAAAGACGATCACGTTCGATCTCACCGGCGTCCGTCCCGGTCAGCGGGTCCGCGTGGTAACTGTCGCGCGCGACGGTGGCGACAACGAAGCCAGCGCGGAAGCGTTGGCGACAGCATTCGACCCGCAAGTGCCCAAAGCGAGCCTGCTCGCTCCCGATGCGTTCGTCATCGTGGGCGGAACATTCACGGTCAACGTTCTCGCGTCTGATACGACGGGCCTATCTAAAATCGGCTACAAGGTGAGCGGTGCAGTGTCGCGCGCGGATTCGTCGCTCTTCCCGCTGCCGCTCCCCAAGATCGATACAGTCACCTACACGTTCGTCATCCCGGGCAGCACACCGGTCGGGTCGACGTTCGCCGTGACGCCCTTCGCCGAAAACCGCGAAGGACTCCGCTCCGGCGCATCACCGGTAACGGTGCGTGTGGCGGCGCAGGGCGTGGATCTCATCCCGCCAGCGGTCTTCCAAACGGTACCTCCACGGCTGGAGACTGCGGATTCAATTGACATCACAGCGCGTGACGCCGACGGCCTCATTCGCATCGTCGGATTCATCGCCAAGAACACTTCCGGCCAGATCGCATTCACGTCGGCCGATACGTTAGCGCAGCCATCGCAGCAAGTCGTGCGTCGTAAGGCGTTCAACGCGCCGATCGCGCTGCGTGGTCAGACGCTGTTCATCACAGCCTTCGCGACCGACGTATCTGGACGCACAGGCTACGCAATTCCGACGGGAGCGACTGTTCCCGTGAGCGCTGACTCGTTGGCCAAACGCGATCAAATCATCTACGCGTACGGCCTAACGTTTGCACTTCCTTCAAACAGCCTTGGCGGCGACATCGCCGTCGACACGCTGCGCAGCACGGTCTACGTCTCCAACATCAACAAGAATCAGCTCGAAGCCTTTGCGTATAGCTCCACCCTAACGGGTCTGCCCTCGGTCTCAGTCGGATCGATGCCATGGGGTATGGCGATCGACAACAGCGGATCGGTGCTGTTCGTCGCCAACTCCGGCGGTACCAACATCTCGCGCGTCAATCTCATCGCGCGCAGAGAAGAAGGCCGCGTCAAGACAGCCAACGAATGGGTGTACGACATTCAGTTCTCCAAGCAGGACACTGTCGGCTTCAAATATCAGATTCGCGGACCGTTCGACTATTCTGACCGGCCGCAATACATCGCACAGTCGGCGAGTGGCGCGATCTACTACTCGACGCGTCCGACGTCCGAAGCGATCCCTGGTACGCTGCGACGTATCGATAACTACCTCGATGTTCGCTCGGAGCCGCGCCAGCTATGGCAGTACGGTTATGTGCTGCGCAACCACTGGGTCATCCTGAACGCCGACTTCGTCGGTAGAATCGAAGGCGGGCAGGGCGCGCCTGACGAGATCGTGATTTGCGAGCACACACCTGGTCAGGAGCTTTCGACCTCCGTGTGTGTGCAGGACAAGTTCGTCCAGAACGCGGTCGCAATGCTAAAGGCGGCCCCGGTCAATGGAAATCTCGAGGCGGCGTTCGAGCTCGATGTCGAATCGCTGGCCCTTCCGGATACCAACTTCGTTGCCGTAGGCGGCGATCGTCGCCGCGTGGCATTCGGCGAAGCGAACACGGGTCAGCGTGCTGGTCGCGTTATGCTCGTCACCGACCCATCTGGCACGCCGCCGGATCAGGCCGACTATTCAGCTGGTATCGAGATCCGCGACCTAACGAATAATGCGTCGGACAAGGTGTTTGGTCTCGCCATCAACGGCAATAGCACCAACGTCAGCGTGCACGGCGTGGAAACTTTCTTCGCGGATTCGTCTCTCCGCTTGCAAGGCAAGTTCGCGACGTTCAACGATGGCGCTGGTATCGCGTTCCATCCGAATAACATCGAGGAGAACACCCAGGATCTTTCGGCTCGCGTGGTGTTCGTTGCCTCGGGCGACAAATCGATTCAGATCGTCGACAGCTATAACTATCGGCTGCGCGGTCGCATTCCAATCCGCACGAACCTGTATGGACCGTTGCGTGCCGTGAGGCCGACAGCGGGCGAGCGTGCACAGGATCCGTCGCTCGTGGTCAAGCTCTTCGGCTTGACTCCAGAGGGCATCATCGTCATCGACGTGCGCTCCGGCGATATCGGACCGCCGTAACGGTTGCGCCGAGGCGCAACACGTGTCAACTTCGCGAGCCCGGTGCAGAAATGGCCGGGCTCGCGTCGTTAGGGAACGCAGATGACGCAGGTTTTCAAGCGCAGATGACGCGGATCGCTCCAATACAATTGTTGTTCACATTGTAGCTGGTTAGTTGTTGTTATCTGCGTCCTCTGCGTCGTTTCTGCGTTATCTGCGTTCCCGCTTTTTCGGTCCCACACGACATGCTCAAGTTCACCACGGCCGGTGAATCGCACGGCCCCGCGCTCGTCTCCATCCTGGAAGGCATGCCGGCTGGCCTGCCTCTCCTCGTGACGCACGTGAACGATGAGCTCGAGCGGCGGCAGCAGGGCTATGGCCGCGGCCGTCGCATGCAGATTGAACGCGACGAAGTCGAGTTCCTGAGCGGTGTTCGTGCGGGCGAGACGTTAGGCTCGCCGATCGCGCTGCTCATCCGCAATCGCGACTGGGACAACTGGCGCGACATCATGGATCCGGCGCCGCGCGAAAGCGACCCCGATCCGCGCCGCCGCGCGGTCACGCGCGTGCGCCCGGGACACGCCGACCTCACCGGCCTCCTCAAGTACGACCGGGCCGATGCTCGCGACATACTCGAGAGAGCGTCGGCGCGCGAAACGGCAGCACGCGTTGCCGCCGGCGCGATCTGCAAGACCTTGCTCGCGCATTTCGACGTGCGCATCGGAAGTCACGTCGTGCACCTCGGCGGCATCGATGCCGCTCGCCCTGACGTCTTCCCAAGCGACATCAATCGCGTGGCCGACGAATCCCCGGTGCGTATGCTCGATGCCGCAGCCGCTGAACGCGTCATCGCGCGCATCGACGCGATCAAGCGCGCCGGAAACACGTTAGGCGGCATCTGCGAGGTCGTCGTCACCGGCTGTCCCGTCGGCCTTGGCGCTCACGTCTCCTGGGATCGCAAGCTCGACGGCCGGCTCGGTGCCGCCATGCTGTCAATCCCCGCCGTCAAAGGCGTGGAAATCGGCATCGGCTTCGAAGCAGCCCGCCTAACGGGCGCCGACGTGCACGACGAGATCGAGGCCGATCCGGGTCAGCCGCGCACGGGAAACACACGGCGCCGCACAAATCGCGCAGGCGGTACCGAAGGCGGCATGACGACAGGCGAGCAGCTCGTCGTGCGTGTCGCCATGAAGCCCATCAGCACCCTCATGCGCCCGTTAGGCACCGTCGACGTCGCCACCGGCCAGCAGGCCGCTGCCGTCGCCGAACGCTCAGACGTTACAGCGGTGCCGGCAATGGGCGTGATCGCCGAAGCGATGGCCGCGTTCGTCATCGCCCAGGCGCTGCTCGAAAAGTTCGGCGGCGACTCCCTCGCGGAAACTCGCCGCAACTTCGACGGCTATATCGCGCAGATCGCCGGTCGACTCGGCGGATCCGCAGCACAGACCGCCAGCGCAGGAGAATGAAGCACCTCGTCCTCGTCGGTCTCCCTGGAGCGGGGAAGACGACGATCGGACGCATGGCGGCGGCCCAGGTTGGGCTGCCGTTTCTCGACTTCGATGAGGAGATCGAGAGTAGAACTGGCCTCTCGCCAACTGAGCTCTTCCGGCAGCACGGCGAGCCATCATTCCGCGCGGAGGAGCTGGCGCTCAGTCGAGAACTGGTTGGACGCCATACTATAGTTGTGTCCCCTGGTGCGGGATGGATCACTCAGATAGCTGCGCGCGAGGCATTGCGCCCCTATGCCTGGCTGGTGTACCTGAGGGTGAGTCCTGCGGTCGCAGCCGCTCGTTTAGGCGGCGCAGCTAGCAAGCGGCCCCTGCTAGCCGATGAGGATCCTGTGGTGGCGCTGGGGCTTCTGCTCGCGGGCCGACAGGCGCTGTACGAGTCGGCAGATCAACTAGTCGACACAGAAGTCGTTGATATACAACAAGTTATACATGTGGTCGCTGAGGCTGCTCGACGCTGCGTTGAGACGCGGGGTTGACAGCCTAGCGATCATTCGGCCCCCAAGCCGGTAATATGCGGGACGCCGGACCGAGTCGGTCGTCGAATGGGCTAGGCGGCGTCGAATAGGTGAGTCACCAGAGCGGATGTGGCGCAATCTTGTGCGCGCTGATTCCGCGTTTGAGCTGAATACTGAAATGATGACTTTTCGCGTCATGGGTCCGCACGAGCGCGGGCGGTTCGCGCCGGAAGCGTGGGGACACCTTCTGGCACTGACGAACGCTGGAGCGCTCTCGGCTGCGGAGCTCGAGCAGGTAATCGATCGCGCGCTCATGCAATTCGATGGGCGCGTGACATTGGACGATGTGCGTTCGCTGCTTGATGGCGGTTTGGAGCTGCCGACGATGTCCGGCGATCACCCATCGGTGCACTGACGATGGCCGCTAGAAAGAAAGGCGCAACCGACGGCGACGCGCCAGTTACTCGGCGCATCGTCGGCCGCGGCGCGGCCAAGCGCGCGACCGCCAAGCGCAAAGGCTCGGCGACAAAAAGCGTCCGCAGCCGGCGTGGGGTAGCGGCACCTAACGAGCAAGAAAACGGTGCAGGGAGCGCGCTCGTCATCGTCGAGTCGCCGGCCAAGGCCAAGACAATCGGCAAGTACCTGGGCCGCGGCTATCGTGTGCGTGCGACAATCGGTCACGTACGCGACCTTCCCGAGAAAAAGCTCGGCATCGATCTCGAGAAGAATTTCGCCCCCGAATACGTCACGATCGCCGGCAAGGAGAAAACGCTGGCCGAGTTGAAGCTCATGGCCAGGGAATCGTCGGCGGTGTACATCGCGACAGACCCTGACCGCGAAGGCGAGGCCATCGGCTGGCACGTGGCCGAGTCGGTCAAGCAAAAGCGCGGGACACCCGGCGCTGCGCCCGTTAGGCGCGTGCTCTTCCGCGAGATCACGAAAGACGCCGTGCGCGAAGCGATGGACCATCCGCGGCCCATCGACATGAATCTCGTGGAAGCGCAGCAAGCGCGCCGCATCCTCGACAGACTCGTGGGTTACAAAGCGAGTCCGCTGCTCTGGCGTACGGTCAAGAAGGGACTGTCCGCCGGACGCGTGCAGACCGTTGCCCTGCGGCTCATCGTCGAGCGCGAGCGCGACATCAAGGCGTTCAAGCCGCAGGAATACTGGAGCATCCGTGCGCGGCTCGAGAAAGACTCACAGTCCTTCGAAGCCAGGCTGCACGAGATCGACGAGAAAAAGGTTGAGCTGCATAACGAGAAGGCAGCCACGGCCGTCGTGCGCGACGTTGAGCGCATCGCGCAGCAGCTCGCGCGTGCCTCAGACCTCAGAGCTCAGACCTCAGACCTCGTTGCTGTTTTCCCCGTCAGCAACATCAAGCGGCGCGAGCGACGCAAGAATCCCTCGCCTCCGTTTACAACGAGCACGCTGCAGCAAGAAGCAGCGAAAAAGCTCGGATTCGGCTCCAAGCGCACGATGCGCTTGGCGCAACAGTTGTATGAGGGCATCGAGTTAGGGAGCGAGGGCGCGGTCGGTCTCATCACGTATATGAGAACCGACTCGACGCGCGTTGCCGAGAGCGCCGCGTCGCAAGCGCGCGACATGGTTCGCCGCGAATTCGGCGACGACTATCTCCCAAGCGCTCCTCGTCTTTACGGTGCTGATCAGAAAGCGACGAACACGCAGGACGCGCACGAAGCGATTCGTCCGGCCGATCCATCGCGTCGTCCCGATGACATCAAGCGCTATTTGAAAGACGAGCACTACAAGCTCTATCAGCTCATCTGGCAGCGCTTCATGGCGTCGCAGATGGCGAGCGCCGTATTCGACACGACAACGCTCGACTTCATGCTCACTCAGGATACGGGAGCGGGTGTCGGTGAGCGCTTCCATTTCCGATCAACGGGCAGCGTCATCAAGTTCCCTGGCTTCCTCGCGCTCTATCGCGAGGCACGCGAGGAGGGAGAGGGACGCGCGCTCGAAGACGAGCAGGCGCTTCCAGAAGTGGAATTGGGCGAGCGCGTACCGATGCGCGAGCTCATCCCCGCACAGCATTTCACCGAGCCACCGCCGCGCTTTTCCGAGGCGAGTCTCGTCAAGGAGTTGGAGCGCCTCGGCATCGGGCGCCCATCGACATACGCCCAGATCATTTCGACGCTGACAGATCGTCGCTACGTGGAGCTGTTGCAGCGGCGTTTCTTCCCAACGCCGTTAGGCGACAGCGTCGAGCGCGTCATGGTCAAGCAGTTCCCGGATATCTTCAACGTGGGCTTCACGTCGGAGATGGAGTACGAGTTGGACAAGATCGAGGAAGGCAAACTCACCTGGCAGAAAGTCCTCAAGGACTTCTACGGTCCCTTCGAGTTTGCGCTCAACGAAGTCGATCTGGCCGATCTCATCTCCGAAGCGCACGACCTCTCGGCGCTCGCGTCCGAACGCTGTCCCAAGTGCGGCGGCAAGCTCGTCGCGAAAGGCGGTTTCTTCGGTCCGTTCGTCGCTTGCGAGAATCATCCGAAGAACTGCGACTATACGCGCCCCATCAAGGGTGAGCGCAGGCCGGCGGAGCTCACGGAGCACAAATGCCACGTGTGCGGCGCGCAGATGGTCGTTAGGCACGGACGCTCGGGCGACTTCCTCGGCTGCTCGCGCTTCCCCAAGTGCCGCGGCACGCGGTCGATGCCAACCGGCGTCCGCTGCCCCCGCGACGGTGGCGAAATCGAAGAACGCCGGTCCAAGAAGCGCGGCAAAGCGTTCTACGGCTGCTCCAACTACCCCAACTGCGACTTCGTCGTCTGGGACCGCCCGGTGCCGGAGACATGTCCCGAGTGCGGCTATGTCGGCGCCGAAGCCAAGTCCAACAAGACCCGCGGCAACTACCGCAAATGTGTGAAGTGCGGGAACGAATGGGCGGTCGAAGAACCGGCCGTAGAGCAGGCGATAGCGGTCTAGAGCGGCGAGACGCTCGCCGCTCCGATTCCCGTGCGACGAAACCATGTCGCAAGAACGGGTGTCATACTACCAGTGTATGTTTGACCTGGAGTACTGATGCCCCAGCGAGCTCTCGGCGAATTCGAGCATTACGTCCTCCTCGCGCTCCTCAGTTTGGGAGGACGTGGGCATGGCGCGCCGGTCGTCGAGGCACTGCAGTCAACGACCGGGCGGGCGGTTTCGCCCGCCGCGGTGTTTATCGCGCTCCGGCGTCTCGAACAGCGTGGTCTGACGCGCTCTTCCAAGCGTGATCCACGACCTGGGGAGGGTGGACGCGGGCGGCGCGTTTTTCAGCTGACGCCCGTCGGCATGGCCAAGCTGCGCGACGCGCGCCGTACGCTGGAACGCTTGTGGAGCAGCAGCCCGGCGAGTGATCTGACATGAGCGCACAGCCGCCGCGACTCGCCACGCGCCTCTTCGGCGTCTTCGTCCCCTCCGACGTCAGAGAAGAGGCGCTGGACGATCTGGCCGATCTCTACAATGCCCGCCTAACAAGCATGGGCCGCGCCGCCGCCGATCCCTGGTATTGGCGACAATCGCTCGGTTTCGCCGTGAGGCTTCGCTTCGCCCACACGTTCGGGGGCTCACTCGCCTCCCCAACACAACGCTGCACCAGTGGCCCACCCCGGGAGAAAACGATGCGCCTGCTGCTTGCCGACCTGCGCCACGGCGCCCGCTCAGCCCTTCGCAGCCGTGGCTTCGCCGCGATCGCCGTTCTCACTCTCGCGTTAGGCATCGGTGCCAGCGCATCGATTTTCAGCGTGGTTCGCTCCGTGCTTTTGCGGCCGCTGCCATTCCCCGAGCCGGAGCGACTCGTGGACGTGTTCGAGACGCGTCCTGAGCGTAACATGTTCGAGATCTCGTTCACCTACGCGAACTTCTATGACGTGCTCGAGATGAATCGCTCCTTCCAGTCGCTGGGGACGATCCGCTGGCGCTCGATGACGTTCCTCGGTGACAAGGAGCCGACGCGCATCAGCGTCGCCGCGACGACTGTTGGGTTTTTCCGAGCGCTGGGCGTCGCTCCCGTCGTCGGCCGCGTCTTCACCGACGGTGAAGACAAGCCTGGGGCCGATCCGCGTCTCGCTGTGCTCAGTCACGCGTTCTGGACGTCGCGCTTCGGTCAGGACCGCGCAATAGTGGGGCGCTCAATCACGCTCGAAGGCGAAGCATATCGCGTGATCGGCGTGCTTCCTCCGGGAAGGCCATGGCTCGACGCCGGCGACATCTTCACTCCATTCATCCGTCCGTCGCAGCTCGATCGAACCAGCTGGGAGCTGCCGGTAATCGGACGGCTCGCGCCGGGCGTGACGCTGGAAGCGGCGCGCGCCGACATTCAACGAATTGCCACGCGTTTGAGCGAGCAGTATCCGGATGCCAAGGGGATGGGGATCAGGCTTGGCACGAGCGATAGCTGGGTTGCGAGCGATAGCCTTCGGCGGGCGCTGTGGGTGCTCGTCGGTGCGGTCGGCTTCCTCGTCCTCATCTCCTGCGTGAATCTCGCCAACATGCTGCTCGCGCGATCGACGACGCGCGCGCGGGAGCACGCTTTGCGGGCAGCGTTAGGCGCGCCTCGCGCGCGGGTCGTCCAGCTGGCTCTCGCGGAATCCCTTGTGCTCGGGCTTCTCGGAGCCGCTGTCGGGCTGGCGCTCTCATTCGGCGTCGTGCGCGTGCTGCGCAGCTTGAACCCCGGCGGCATTCCGAACCTGGCCGAGACTCAGGTCGACGGGTGGGTGTTGCTCGTGACGTTAGGCGTCGCCCTGCTCACCAGCGTGGCGACCGGGCTGGTACCGGCGCTGCGTGCGCCGTACCACGACGTCGTATCGGCCTTGCGCGAGGGTGAACGCAGCGTCGCCGGTCATCATCGCGCAGGACGCCTGCGCCACGCCTTAGTGGCAGTCGAAGTCGCGCTTTCGATCGTTCTTTTGGTCGGCGCCGGTCTCCTCGTACGCAGTTTTGGCCGCGTGCTCGGTGTCGATCGCGGATTTGCGACCGAGAATCGCGTGATGGTCTCCATCGGCTTCACCGCTGCGCCTTCCGACAGCCAACAAGCGCGCGCAGCGCAGTTGCTGGCGGACTTCCTCTCGCGGCTGCGTTCAACGCCGCAGATCACTTCGGCTGCCGTGGTGCACATACGTCCGCTTCAGGGCGCCGGCACCGGAATGGGGTTTGGCGCTGCTGGCCGTCCCGATGCGACCGGCAAGGAGATCCCGTGGGCCGGATGGCGCATCGTTTCCAACGACTACTTCAAGACGTTAGGCTTGCCACTCATCGCCGGGCGTGATTTCAACGAGCGGGATAGACTCGGCGAACCCTGGAAAGTGATCGTCAGCAAGCGAGTCGCGGAGCTTTTGTGGCCCGGCAACGATGCCATTGGGCGCAGACTCGTGCTATGGAAGGGCCAGGGTGAATCCCAGGGTGAGGTGATCGGGGTCGTGGGAGATATGCGCGATTGGGACCTCACAGACGATGCCACGTACTCCGTCTACTTCCCTGTGTACGGCAGCACCTTGTCGCCAGCTAACCTCGTAGTGCATACCGGTCTGTCGATGGCGACGCTCGTACCGATGCTGCGTTCCGTTCTCGCCGAGCTCGATCCGACGGTGCCCGTCTTCGGCGCGACAACGCTGGACGAAATCGTGGGGGATTCGGTTGCGGCGCGCCGATTCACGATGTTGCTGCTGGCCGCGCTCGCAGTCATCGCGCTGGTCCTGGCTTTGGCAGGGATCTATGGCGTCCTCTCGTACGTCGTTTCCCGGCGGCGCTCGGAGATGGGATTGCGTATCGCGTTAGGCGCGAGCGGCCGCAGTGTGCTCCGCCTCGTGATGCTGCAGGGGATGCGGCCGGTGGTCATGGGTCTCGTCGTGGGGATAGCCGGCGCGCTGGCGTTGTCACGCTTCATGACCAGCCTGCTCTTCGGGTTGACGCCCGCCGACTGGCCCACATATGCAGCGGTGGCGGCACTACTGGCCGGAGCTGCGGTACTGGCTTGCTACGTTCCTGCGCGAGACGCCTTGCGCGTCGACGTAACAGCCACACTAAGAGACGAATAGCGCACCTTCCTGCTAGCCCCTAGCCCCTAGCCCCTAGCCCCTAGCCCCTAGCCCCTAGATTAGGGGTATGGTCGTTCATGTGATCGGCGGGGGTCTCGCAGGATCGGAAGCCGCTTGGCAGCTCGCCGAGCGGGGGGTAGAGGTGGCATTGTCCGAGATGCGCCCCCTCCGCCTGACTGCGGCGCATAAGACGGCTCGATTCGCCGAGCTGGTCTGCTCCAACACATTCAAAAGCACCGAGCGGACCAACGCGCACGGGTTGCTGAAGGAAGAGATGCGACTGCTGGGGAGTCTCGTTCTTCCCATCGCGGACAGCGCCCGCGTCGCCGCTGGCTCGGCCCTTGCCGTCGATCGAGACGTATTTGCCGCCGGCGTCACGGACCGTCTAACGTCGCATCCACGCATCCGCATCGTCCGCGAAGAGGTGACCGAGCTGCCGTCGCCGGGAATCATTGCGACGGGTCCGCTAACGTCCACTGCATTAGCCGACGCCATTCACGCTCGTCTCGGGGCGGATGCGTTGGCCTTCTATGATGCAATCGCGCCGATCGTGTCGCGCGAGTCGGTCGACATGAGCATTGCGTTTCGCGCGTCGCGCTACGACAAGGAAACAAGTGCGCTCGCTTCCGAGGGCGCCTATATCAATTGCCCGCTCTCGCGCGACGAGTACGAAGCGTTCATCGATGCCCTAACGAGCGCGGATCAGTACGCCTCGCAGCATGAGTTCGACACCACTCCCTACTTTGAAGGGTGTATGCCCGTCGAGGAGATGGCGCGACGCGGCCGCGAATCGCTGCGCTTCGGCCCCATGAAGCCAGTTGGCCTGCGCGATCCACGCACGGGCCGTACGCCCTGTGCAGTCGTGCAGCTGCGGATGGAAGACAAGGGCGAGCGCATGTGGAACCTCGTCGGCTGCCAGACACGCCTGCGCCACGGAGAGCAGCAGCGGGTGTTTCGCCTGATCCCCGCGTTAGGCAGCGCCGAGTTTCTGCGCTACGGCTCGATGCACCGCAACACGTACCTCAACACTCCGGCGGCACTCACACCGCATCTGTCACTGAGGGATGATCGCCTAACGATGTTCGCCGGCCAGCTCACCGGTGTCGAAGGGTACACCGAAAGTGCGGCCACTGGCCTCATGGCCGGCATCAACATGGCCCGCATGCTCGCTGGGGACGACCCCGTCACCCCGCCGCCGACGACAATGCTCGGTGCGCTGTATCGCTATCTGCAAAGCGCCGACCCGACGGATTTCCAGCCGATGAATGCCAATTTCGGTCTCATCGATGAGCTGGACGATCCGCCGCGCGACAGGCGTCTCAAGCGTGAGCGACTGGCGCAGCGCGCGCTGGCGCACTTGCTGGCGTGGCGCGACTCGGAGGCGCTCGCCGGCGCGCCGGTCATATCATGACGGCGAGCGTCGCGCCCGCTCCTACACCGTCAGACGGAGCGGTCCGGGAATTCCTGGAGCACCTAACGAAAGGACTGTCTGTTTCATCACATACGGTGAAAGCATACGCGCACGATCTGCGCGAGCTTACGTACTTCCTGATCCGATACTTCGGCAACGACAGTTGGTCCTGGTCGCAAGTCGATCGGCTCGCGGTGCGATCGTTCCTGGGACATTTGAATCGCAAGGGCTTGTCGAAGCGGTCCTCGGCGCGCGCGCTCTCGGCGGTACGAACGTTTTTCCGTTATCTGCATCGCAACGATGTGCTCACGTCCAATCCGGCGCGCGCCGTTGGCACGCCGAAGCTGGAGAAGTACCTCCCCAGCTACCTCGATCACGCGCAAACTGAGCGGCTCTTTCAGCTCGCGCACCAACGCGCGCGCGAGGGCCGCTACACCGATGTGCGCGACCTCGCCATCCTCGAGCTCTTCTACTCGACAGGCATGCGGCTTTCCGAGCTACGTGGCATCGATCGCGCCGACCTCGACCTCATTTCTCAACAGGTGAAGGTTCGCGGCAAAGGACGCAAAGAGCGCATCATTCCGCTCGGCGATCACGCGCACCTGGCTCTGCGCAACTACGAGGCGAAGCGCGACGAGCTCATTCGCCGGTTAGGCAGCCCTCGCAGCGACAAGCGCGCTGTCTTCTTGAGCTTACTCGGCCGGCGCATGAGCGAGACGGCCATCCAACGCGCGACAACACGCCTGCTCGGCCTCATCGCCGAGGACAGCGGATTGAGCACGCACTCGCTGCGGCATACGTTTGCCACGCACCTCCTCGACGCGGGAGCGGACCTTCGCGCGGTTCAGGAACTGCTCGGCCACGCGTCGATTTCCACGACACAGATCTACACGCACACGAGCGTCGAGCGGCTCAAGCAAGTCTACCAGCGGGCGCATCCGCGCGCCTGACGCTACTCGCGACAACTTCGATGAAAGAATCGGTGATCCCCAGGATTCGTGCCACCACAATTCTCGCCGTGCGCAAGAACGGGAAGCTCGCGTTAGGCGGCGATGGCCAGGTGACTGTCGGTGATACGGTGATGAAGTCCAATGCCCAGAAAGTCCGTACGCTCGGGGGAGGGAAGATCCTCGCTGGCTTCGCGGGTGCCGCGGCCGACGCCTTCACGCTCTTCGACAAGTTCGAGGAGAAGCTGAAGCGCAGCCCGGATAACCTTCCGCGCGCGGCCGTCGAGCTGGCGAAGGACTGGCGCAGCGATCGAGTGCTCCGTCGGCTCGAAGCGCTGCTCGCGGTGGCGAACGTCGAACACGGCTTCGTCATCAGCGGCAGCGGCGAGATCATCGAGCCTGATGACGGGATCCTCGCGATCGGATCCGGTGGTTCGTTCGCCCTGGCGGCGGCGCGCGCGCTCATCAGCGAGTCGCAGCTGTCGTCGGCCGAGATAGTACGCAAGGCGCTCACCATCGCAGGCGAGATCTGCGTCTACACAAACACCAATATTACGGTCCTGGAAGCCTAACGAAGGATGGCACACAATAGAACGCAGCAAGCGCTCGCGCGTCTGGCGGACTTGACGCCGCGCCAGATCGTCGCCGAGCTGGATCGCTATATCGTCGGGCAGAGCGACGCCAAGAAGTCCGTGGCGATCGCGCTGCGCAACCGCTGGCGCAGACAGCGTGCGCCCGACGGCCTGCGCGATGAGATCTCGCCTAACAACATCATCCTCATTGGACCCACAGGCGTCGGGAAGACCGAGATCGCACGGCGACTCGCCAAGCTCGCCGGCGCGCCGTTCGTGAAAGTGGAGGCGTCCAAGTTCACCGAAGTTGGTTACGTAGGCCGCGACGTGGAATCGATGGTGCGCGATCTCGTCGAGAGCGCCATCGACATGGTCCGTAGCGAGCGCGAGTCGGAAGTGGAGGATCTGGCCCACGAACGCGTGGATGAAAAGATACTCGATCTGCTCCTCCCGACGCCTAACGAAGCGAAAACAAAGCCCCTAGCCCCTAGCCCCCAGCCCCTAGCCGCTGGTGACAACGTCTTCGTCGTCTCTCCATCCGGCGACGTCCTCCAGGAATCCGAAGCCGACGCCGCGCAGCAGCGCTACCAGCGCACGCGTGACAAGCTGCGCCAACTACTGCGCGACGGCCAATTGGAACAGCGCGAAGTCGAGATCGAAGTCACGCAGACAGCGCCCGTCTTCGAGATGATGGCGCCGCAAGGCGCGCCTGAGGGGATGGAAAACTTCACCGAGATGCTCAAGGACATGCTCCCCAAGCGCAGCAAGAAGCGCACGGTGAAAGTGTCCGAGGCTCGGCGTGTCCTCCTGGAGCAGGAGTTCGACAAGCTCATCGATCACGAAGACGTCACCGCCGATGCGCTCGAGCGTGTCGAGAAGTTAGGCATCATCTTCCTGGACGAGATCGACAAGATCGCCGGCGCGCGCGGCGAGAGCGCTGGCCCGGACGTGTCACGCGAGGGCGTGCAGCGCGACCTGCTGCCAATCGTCGAAGGCTCCAACGTTCCAACGAAATATGGAATGGTGAAGACGGATCACGTCCTCTTCATCGCGGCCGGCGCGTTTCACGTCTCCAAACCGAGTGATCTGATTCCCGAGCTCCAGGGGCGCTTTCCGATTCGTGTCGAGCTCAAGCCGCTCACCGAAGAAGACTTCGTGCGCATCATGACCGAGCCGGAGAATGCCCTAACGAAGCAGTACGCCGCGCTCGTCGAAGCCGACGGCGCAAAGCTCTCCTTCCTGGATGACGGCGTAAGGGAGGTCGCCCGAATCGCGGGCCGCGCGAACGAGAGAATGGAAAACATCGGCGCGCGACGGTTGCACACCGTAATGACGACCCTTCTCGAAGATTTTCTGTACGAGCTGCCGGACCGCGGGACTGCCGACATCGTGGTCGATAAGAAGCTCGTGCAGGAACGCTTGAGAGCTGTGCTCGAGGACGAGGATCTCAGAAAGTACATCCTCTGACTCTGGCCTCCGACCTCTGACCTTAGACACCTTGTCGTCCGTCCCCGGCCCACGGCGTCGATTTCCAGGTCAGTTCGCTCTGGCGCTACGACGCGATACGATCGGCGTTCTAACGCGCGTGCATCGTGAGTACGGGGATGTGGCCAGGATCCCGTTAGGCGTGCGTTCGCTGTATCTGTTGGCGCACCCCGATCACGCGCGCGACGTACTCGTCACGCATCAGCGCAACTTCAAGAAAGGCAGAGCCCTGGAACAGGCGCGCCTGCTGCTGGGAAACGGGCTGCTCACGAGCGAAGGTGACGTGCATATGCGTCAGCGCCGCCTCATGCAGCCGGCCTTTCACCGCCAGCGCATCGCGGGTTACGGCGAAACGATGGTCCGCTTCGCCCGGCGACGGGCGGCGAGCTGGCACGATGGCGCAACCGGCGACGTCCACGCCGAAATGATGAGCCTAACGATGGCAATCGTCGGCAAGACGCTCTTCGACGCCGACGTCGAGTACGAATCGCGCGAGCTCGGTGATGCGCTCACGGCCAGCTTCGACGCCTTCCGCACGATGTTCTTCGTGCCCTTCGGCGAGTTGCTCGAGAAGATCCCGCTCCCCATGACGCGGCGCTTCGTCGCCGGTCGCAAACGACTGGAAGAAACAATCTACCGTATCGTCAGCGAGCGCCGCACCAGCGGCGTCGACACGGGCGATCTGCTGTCGATGCTGCTCGCCGCTCGAGATGAGGAAGGCGACGGCAGCGGCATGAGCGACACTCAGATTCGCGACGAAGCGATGACGCTCTTCCTCGCTGGCTACGAGACGACCGCCAACGCCCTCAGCTGGACGTTCTACATGCTCGCGCAGCATCCCGAAGTAGAAGCGCGCATGCACGACGAGGTCGATTCGCTCGCAGATGACGAGCTCGGATCCGAGTCGCTGCAGCACTTGCCGTATACGCGCATGGTCCTCAGCGAATCCATGCGCCTGTATCCGCCGGCCTACGCGATCGGCCGTCGCGCGTTAGGCGACTACGCCGTCGGCCAGTTTCACATTCCCGCCAACTCGATCGTCATCCTCTCGCCATACATCACCCAACGCGACGCGCGCTGGTATAACGAGCCGGAGCGCTTCGATCCCGATCGGTGGTTGCCCGAACTCGTCGCCGCGCGCCCCAAATTCTCGTACTTCCCGTTCGGTGCCGGACCGAGGATCTGTATCGGCGAGCCATTCGCGTGGATGGAAGGCATCCTCCTGCTGGCGGCCATCTCGCGCCGCTGGCGCCTGCGTCTTGTATCGACCGAGCCCGTGCAACCACAAGCGTTGATTACTTTGAGGCCTCGCGGCGGCATTCCGATGCGGGTCGAAGCGCGGCTCCCATCGCGACGCTCCTCAGACCTCAGACCTCTGGCCTCCGACCTGGTGTAATGGTTAGGCACTTCCTCGCAATTCCCGACTTCACTCGAGAGGAGCTCGAACGCCTTTTTGTCCTCGCCGAGGACATGCGCCGCGGCAACTATGTTAAGCGGCCGTTGAGCGGCAAATCGCTCGCGATGATCTTCATGAAGTCATCGACGCGAACGCGCGTCTCCTTCGAGGTTGGCGCCTATCAGCTGGGCGGCCACGCACTCTTCCTCTCGCCCCGCGACGTGCAACTCGGCCGCGGCGAACCGATTGCCGACACCGCACGAGTACTCTCGCGCTACGTAAACGGCATCATGATCCGCACTTTCGCGCATTCCGACATCCAGGAGCTGGCGAAGTACGCGACTGTGCCGGTCATCAACGGCCTGACTGATCTGCTGCACCCGTGTCAGGTACTCGCCGATCTTTTAACCGTTAGGCAGAAGTTCGGCAGCCTGCAGGGCTTGGTTGTCGCCTGGGTCGGCGACGGCAACAACATGGCTAATTCGTGGCTCAACGCGGTGTACAGATTCGGCTTCGAGCTGCGGCTCGCGTGCCCGCAAGGGTACGACCCCGATGCCAAGCTCCTCGAGCGCGCGCGCAGCGTCGCCAAAGTTCGCGTGGTACGCGATCCGCGCGAGGCCGTAGAAGGGGCGCACGTCGTGAATACGGACGTGTGGGCGTCGATGGGACAGGAGGAAGAACAGGAGACGCGCGCCAAGGCGTTCAAAGGCTATATCGTCGACGCCGCGCTCATGAAGCGCGCTGCGCCTAACGCTATCTTCCTGCATTGCCTGCCTGCGCATCGCGGTGAGGAAGTCGCAGCCGAGGTCATCGATGGCCCCCAGTCGCGCGTCTGGGACGAGGCCGAGAATCGCTTGCACATCCAGAAGGCGATAATGGCCGCCTTAATGGGCGGCGAGCCGCTGCCGTAGCCACATCGCTGCAACTCTACTGTCTCCTACTCCGTAATCGATCCCCGATCCCCGATCCCCGATCCCCGGTATGTCTCCTCTCGTTCGCTTCGCTATCGCCGCCCTTCTCGCTGCTCCATCCGTCCAAGCTCAGTCCGACTCTTCTATCGTCATCTCCAACATCACCGTGATCGACGTGGAGTCCGGCCAGCGTCGACCCGGGATGAGCGTTGTCATCAGCGGCAATCGCATCGCGCAGATCGGCCGCCTGCGACGCAGCGACTTCGCGCAGGGCGCGCGCATCGTCGACGGCAGCGGCAAGTTCCTCATCCCGGGCCTCTGGGACATGCACGTGCACACGGCCTACCCCGGCATGTTGAACGTGATGTCGCCGCTCTACACAGCGAATGGCGTGACTGCCGTGCGCGAGATGTTCGGCACGATTGCGGCGATCAAGAGTTGGCGTGACGCTGTAACGAGCGGCGCGCTGGCCGGGCCGCGCGTCGTCGGCGCGGGTCACATCCTCGACGGCCCCAAGCCGATCTGGCCCGGTTCCGCGGCCGCCGCGACTCCAGCAGATGGACGTCGTATCGTCGACTCCCTCAAGAAGGCCGGCGCTGACTTCATCAAGGTGTATTCGCTGTTGCCACGCGACGTCTATCTCGCGATCGCCGACGAGGCGAAAAAACAGCACATCTGGTTCGAAGGCCACGTTCCCGAAGCTGTCGACTTCCGCGAGGCGAGCAATGCGGGCCAGCGCACAATGGAACACCTAACGGGCATGCCGATCGCGTGCTCGTCGCGCGAGGCCGAGTTCCGCGCCGCGCGCACAGGCGCGTTGGGCGATCAGCAGGCGTGGCGCCGCATCGCGACGGAGCAGGGTCCCCTCATCCGTGACAGCTACGACGCGAAGAAGTGCGCCGATCTCTTTGCGCTGCTCAAGAAGAACAACTCGTGGCAGGTGCCGACGCTCGTTGTGAACCGCAACATGGCGTACCTCGACGATCCGTCGCTCGGTACTGACGCGCGCCTCAAGTACATCCCCAAGTGGCTCTCGTCGGGCTGGGACCCCAAGACCGATTTCCGTCTGAAGGACCGCACGTCGGATCAGTGGCGCGGCGCCAAGAAGACGTACGACCTGCAGCTACAAATAGTGGGCGAGATGTATCGCGCCGGCGTGCCGATCCTCGCCGGAACGGACGTGCTCAACCCGTACTGCCTCCCGGGCTTCTCTCTGCACGACGAGCTGGAATACCTCGTCAAGGCGGGCCTAACGAGGATCGATGCCCTGCGCGCGGCGACGCTCAACCCAGCGCGTTTCTTCGAGGCGACTGACTCGCTTGGTACGATCGCGCCGAAGAAGCTCGCTGACCTCTTGCTGCTGGACGCCGATCCGCTGGCAGACATCCGCAACACGACGCGAATCAGCGCCGTGCTGGCCAATGGCCGGTTGTACGATCGCGCCGCGATCGACAAGCTCCTCACCGACGCCGAGAAGCTCGCCGCGGGCTCTACCCCGCCGCCTCAGTAGGAGCTGACCGCCATCCTTGCAGGCTCGTTGCCAAGTTGGCAAACTTTACTAGCCTTAATCCTTAGCTCTTAGTCCGTCGATGCCGCGGCTAGGAGCCGCGGTCTTCAGAGGGCCAAACCCCTCTGGACTAAGGACTAACGACTAAGGACTACAGCGATGACGAGCCTTTCCACTGATCTCAAGCGCACCGAGTTCTACGAAATCCATAAGTCGTTAGGGGCGAAGATCGTCCCCTTCGCCGGTTTCGAGATGCCGGTACAGTACCCGACTGGAATAACGGCGGAGCACAAGGCGGTGCGCACAGCATGCGGCCTGTTCGACGTCTCGCACATGGGCGAGTTCATCGTGCGCGGCGCGCATGCCGTCGACTTCGTAAACAAAGTCACGTCGAACGACGTCTCGGCGCTCACGGAAGGCCAGGCGCACTACTCCTCGATCCTCACCGACCAGGGAACGTTCATCGACGACTGCCTGGTCTATCGTTATGCGGACCATCTCATGATGGTCGTGAACGCGTCGAACGCCGCGAAAGACTACGCGCACATCGCGGCTCAGCGCTCCGCCTTCGATACGACCCTGGAGGACATCTCCGACACAGTCGCGCTGCTTGCGCTGCAGGGACCTCGCGCGCCGGACATTCTCGCGGGCCTAACGAGCGTCGACCTCGACACGATCGAGTACTACCACTTTGCCGTCGGCGTCGTCGCGGGCGTTCCCGACGTGACGATATCGCGCACCGGGTACACCGGCGAAGACGGCTTCGAGCTGTATTTCGCAGGGAGCCAGGCCACCACGATGTGGACCACGCTCACAAAGGGCGGTGATGTGACGCCTTGTGGGCTCGGCGCCCGCGACACGCTGCGGCTCGAGATGGGCATGGCGCTCTACGGCAACGACATCGACGACACTGTCACGCCGCTCGAAGCGAACCTGGCCTGGATCGTGAAGCTGGCCAAGGGGGATTTCACGGGTCGCGACGCACTCGTTAGGCAGAAGGCCGAGGGCGTCAAGAAGAAGCTGGTCTGCTTCACACTGAGCGAGCGCGCGATCGCGCGTCATGGCTATCCAGTGTTCTTTGGCGGGACGCCCAGCGGCACGGTATGCAGCGGCACAATGAGTCCATCGCTCGGCGTTGCGATCGGGACGTGCTACCTGCCGACAGCGGGGGCGAAAGAAGGTACGAGCTTCGAGATCGACCTGCGCGGCAGCCGCGTGACGGCGACCGTCGTGAAGCCCCCCTTCTACAAGAACGCCACTCACCGTTAGGTGGCCAGAGTGCGAGTCGCGGTGCTGACGATCTCCGACGCCGGCGCCAAGGGTGAACGCGCCGACACATCCGGTGATGCTATCGCCGAGTGGGTCGCGCGACAGGGGCACAACCTGGCACAGCGGAGCGTCGTGCCAGACGATACAGTTGAGATCGTGCGCGCACTTGTCGATTGGGCCGACAACGATCGCGCAGACCTCGTCCTAACGACTGGCGGCACGGGACTCAGCGCGCGCGACCGTACGCCCGAAGCGACGCGTGCCGCGATCGACGTCGAAGCCCCTGGAATCATCGAGCGGGTGCGTGTGGCGACCCTGGAGAGCTTCCCGCGCGGGGCGCTTTCGCGCGCCGTCGCCGGCGTACGCCACAAGAGCGTGATCGTGAATCTTCCCGGTTCTCCGGGCGGCGTACGCGACGCTCTCGCCGCGCTGGATCCCATCATCCAGCACGCGTGCGACATCGCGCGCGGCGCCGCGACCGACCATTCGCCAGTTTCGAAGAAGCCGTGAGAGTTCTCCTCACGCTCACTGATGTCGAGCCGGCCGTTAGGCTCAACGCCGCCCTGGAAAAAGACGGTGCGGATACGGCACTCGTCTCTCCAATGGACGATGTGCGCGGCGCGATAAAGCGAGAAAAGCCTAACGTCATCGTCATCACGGGGGCGCTGCTCGACCCGCAGCACGTCCAGCTCGTTAGGTCGCTCTTGTGGGACGAGGTGCCCGTTGTGGGCCTCGCCGATGTTCTCGACGGGGAGGCCGAACGCCGCTTCAAGGAGATCGGCTACGTCGAGGTCTACGCCAAGCCGATCGTCGTCGACGAAACCGCCGCCGGAATCAAACGCATCGTCGAGCGACGGCGACTGCAGAGCGAAACGGGCTTGAGCGGTGAGTCGGGCGCGATCCGCGAGGTGCTCGTGAAAGTCGAGCAGATGGCGCCTGTCTCCAGCACCGTGCTGATCGAAGGCGAGAGCGGCACGGGCAAAGAGCTCGTCGCGCGCGCGATCCACCGGCTCGGTCCTCGGCGCAACAAACCGTTTATCGCTGTAAACGTCGGTGCACTGCCCGAGACGTTACTGGAGAGCGAGCTGTTTGGTCACGAGAAGGGCGCGTTCACGGGCGCGGCCGAGCGACGCATTGGACGCTTTGAGCTCGCGGATACCGGGACGCTCTTCTTGGACGAGATCGGGGATCTGCAGCCGCCGACGCAAGTCAAGCTCCTGCGCGCGCTGGAGGAGCGCGAGATCACACGTGTGGGGGGGACGCAGAGTATCCGCGTCGACGTTAGGGTCGTCGCCGCGACAAACCGGCCGCTGGCCGAGCAGGTCAAGGAGCGGACGTTCCGCTCGGACCTGTTCTACCGGCTGGATGTGCTGCACATCTATCTGCCGCCGCTGCGCGAACGGCGCGAGGACGTCCCGCTTCTCGTTAGGCGCTTCGTGCGCGAGCTGTCCGAGCGCCACGACCGCACGTTTCAGGGCATCTCGCGGGAGGCGCTCGACCTCCTGGTCGACTATCCCTGGCCCGGGAACGTCCGCGAGCTGCGCAACCTGATCGAGAGCATGGTTGTGCTCGCGCCGGGTCGCGAGATCACTGCCGATGACATTCCGCGTCAAATCCGTGACGGTAGTGGAGCGCGCTTCCTCCCGGTCCATATCGGCCCCGTGCTGCGCGGGGAGAGCCAGGCCATGGGGCGCGAGCTGGAGTTCATTGTCCGGAGCCTAGTCGAACTCAAGCTCCAGGTGGAGGAGCTGCGCCGCCGGCTGGACGAGCAGGTGGCCCAAAGTGACCGACGTTGGCTCGGCGAAGTAGCCACTCAGGGGGCCCTCCAGGAATCTGGAATCGAGCCTCAGGACCAGGCGCCTCCCCCTAACGTCGTGACAATAAGCCCGCGCATGACGATGGCTGAAATCGAGCGGGCGGCGATCGAGGCGGCTCTGCGTGAGACGCAGGGTAACCGTCGTAAGGCAGCCGAGATGCTGCAGATCGGTGAGCGGACTCTGTACCGAAAGCTGAAGGAGTATCAGCTGCCGCTCGAAGACTTGGTCGTCGACTAATACCAGAGGTCGTGTAACAGCGGAATTGTATACAATGTGACAAACGTCACACGTTAGGAATTAGAAGACGCTAAGTCATTATTTCACTTGCCTTTTCGGCCCGTTTAACCAATATTGCCCGGCCCGTCGGCATCGCGGGGATGCGGAAGATTTGTGAGGCGACGGCGACAATTCACTGTGAGGACTCATGGCGCTTTCCCGGTCGCAGCAGTCCACTCCGTCGCACGGTTCCGGCGCATCACCAATCGCTGGCGCCGTCTTACCAATCCGTCGCGCGGAAGAATTGCTGTCGACGCTGCCCGGTGTCATTGCTGCGCGCATCATCGCGAGTGACACTGGTGCAGTGGATGAGATTCACATTCTCACGTCTGCGGACATCGCGCCGAAGCAGACAGTGCGCAACGTCGAGAGCGCACTGATCGCGCACTTAGGAATGCGCGTCGATCATCGCAAGATTTCGGTTGCGACGACACAGGAGTCCAAGAAGTCAGCGCCAGAAGTTGCGGCGCCGCCGAAGGTCGAGCGCGAGGTTCACCCCACGCCGAGCATCGCGCCACAGGCTGTAGCGCCGAAAGCGGCTTCGCAGGTCACGCCGCCGGTCACAACGACACGTTCGAGTGCGGCATTACCGACTCGCGAAACCACGACGTCTCCGAGGCCACAGGTGGCCGTGCTGTCGCAGCCTAGTCGGGCGTATTACTTCGAGGATATCGAGGTCCGCCGGTCGCGTTTACACGGGTTGTCCTGCCGCGTGACGCTGACGAAAGGGGACGAGTCATTTGTCGGGGAAGCGGAGGGGATGGAGAGTGAGCGTTCGCGGATCGAGTTAGCGGCGCGCGCCGCGCTCAAGGCCATCAAAGAGGAAGGCGTGGACGGTCGGCCTCTGGATCTCACCGGAGCGTTGATGATCGAGGCATTCGGCCGGGAGTTTGTGTTTGTTGGCGTGACCGCGCAGCAGGGGCGATCGAGCGCGTTGCTGACTGGGACGTGTGAGGTGAAGGACAGTCCCGAGACCGCGAGTGTGTTGGCGGTGCTAGACGCAACCAATCGTTGGATCGCGCAACCCAAGTGACGGAGTGGTACGTCTAGCGCTACAGACGTAGCGTTAGGCAATCGAAAATAAGTTTTGACAATTGAAGGGGCCCCCGTTCCCGCGCAGCGAAGTGAGAGCGGGTTCGGAAAGGTTTGTGAGCGGAGCCGACCAGAAAGTTCGCATACTCAGTTGGGAGCGAGTATGACGCTCTGATGGGAGGTGACGCGTCATGATTACGTGGATCATTGGACTATTTGGGAGTCTGATAACTTGGACGTAGTCGTGGGGCCGGGGGCCTCTACTCACACATCATTCTCGCAACGAACTTGCTGGGACTTTGTCAGTCTCGAGCTCGCACCGCTAAGTACTGCCAGACGTGAACCAGTTTTCGGCCACGCACGACCGCGAGCAGCTGAGCCACTCATCTCCATCGGCTAGCGCTGAGAACATCTTGGCGCCGCGGCCATGGACACGTCTTGGCCACAGCGCGAAAAAGGATCGAGCGCTAGGCGAGGCGGCGACGCGACGCGTCCTTCCGCTGCTTGGTTCCGTGAGTGTTCTCGCAGCGCTGGCGTTGCTGCTGGTAGCTCGACAACAGAACATACCAGTTACTCAGGAAATCGGTCTTGTGATTGTGCTGTCTATCCTCGCAGCGCTTTCAGAGATCGTTGGTTTCAGCCACGGTCGAGCGACGGCGGGTTCCGTAGGGCTCGTCCCCATTACTGCTTCGCTTCTGATTGCTCCTTCATGGAGCACCGTACTGTTCGCAGTTGCAGGTCAGACGGTGGTATTCGCGTTGCAACGGCGCCAGGTACTCAAGATTTGGTACAACGCGGCGCAAGTATCGCTGAGTATTTCCCTTGGAACGCTCGTCTTTTTGGCTCTTAGCGATCCCTCAGCGCGAGTGTTGCAAAGCGCTGGGTTTGCGGACGCAGGTTTGCGCTTGGCAATACCGACCGTGTTGCTCGTCGTGGTCACGTGGGCCGCCAACGCGGTGCTCATGGGAGCCGCAGTCAGCCTGACGACTGACATCAAGTTCCAGACGGTAATTCGCAAAGCTCTGTCAACAGCACCGCTCACGCTGCTGTTAGCGATCTTTGCGTTCTACCTCGCCTGGCTATCAGCGAATCTCGGCCTATTTGGAACGGCCGGCATGGTGCTCCCGCTGCTGGCCGTTAGGCAGCTGTATCGGACAACGACCGAGCTTACGAGCGTCACAGAAGAGCTGCTCGATCTAATGGTGGCCGCCATCGAAGCACGAGATCCTTACACCTCTGGGCACTCAAAACGTGTTGCAAATACCTCGACGATACTGGCTCGAGCCCTTGGCTTGACGAGTGCGCAAGTCGAACGAGTAACGGTCGCGGCTCTGCTGCACGACGTCGGCAAGATTGATGAAGCGTTCGCGCCAATCCTCGCAAAAGAGGGGCGCCTAACGCCAGAAGAATGGGCCATCATGAAGCGACACCCCGTACGCAGCGCGGAGCTGATAGGCATGCTCACGAGCTTACGTGACGTTGTTGCGCCTGTTCGACATCACCACGAGAACTGGGATGGCACGGGCTATCCTGACGGGCTTAAGGGTGAAGCGATTCCCTTAACGTCTCGCATCATTATGTTCGCCGACACTCTAGATGCCATCACAACCGACCGTCCCTATCGGCGCGCGCTGGGGATGGAAGACGCTCGCTCAGAATTCGTGAAGTTCAAGGGTAAGCAATTCGATCCCGGACTTTGTGAAGTCGTGCTCCGCGCTGACGTCTGGGCCCAACTATACATGTCCATCCAGCAGCACGAAACGAAGCTGGCCGAGCGCAAGGTCTCGTAGCGAGCGCAAGTAAGTCGAGCAGCTATTCGTTTGCCCCGCCGTCAACGGCTACGACGCGAACGACCGAACCAAATCTGGAAGGGCATAGCGGGGCCTTCGGGCAGCTAGGTACCTACCAACAGCACGTTGCGTATGGCTTTTCAGTCGCGGGTGTTGAGTAGCAAGGGAGCACAGTGCGGCAATCTTCCAGTCCATCTCCATAGACGCCATCGCATCATCAGATGCCATCGCTATGCTTGCGACATCAGAGTCCGCTGGTGGAAGGCGGAGCAGGCTAGCCGTCCAAAGCCGACAAGCAGTCAACGTTAGGTTTGCTGCACGGCAGTTAGGCAACCTGCATCGTTCGATTGCCGCCATCGATGTGCGGATGCCTTCGAAACTGTTCTCAAGGACCGCGGTCCGCAGGCTCATCAGCAGCAACGATGCGTCTCCGTAGGGCGATCGGTGGATATCAGATAAGGTCGACAGCTCCTTTAGCCGCAATGACGCATGCGGACCGTTTTCGAGATCGAGCGCATATTCGACGCTCGCCGCAGCGCACTCGCAAGCCTCTCCCATCTCTCCCTTCGCTCGCGCGAGTGCCGAAGCTTGGGCTAGGATCAGTTGTGCTCGATCCTCGTCAGCCCCGAGGTGGTATGGCCGAGCACACCACCTAACAAGTTGTGTTTGTCTATAGCTTCGTTCAGCGTCAGAGAAACATCCGGTGATAATGGCATCCGCCACAGCCATTGCTTCATCGAGTGAGCCAAAGCTCGTGTGAAAGACGAGTCGGCCGCGAAGGTCATCAACTGTCGCGAGTCGTGAGCCCGTGGCCCTAAACACGGCGTCGTACACCTCGCACGCCGTCGTTCGATCAAAGGCATCGCAACACGCTATTAGTGCATTGAGCGCCGCCGTCTTCTGCGATGAGGGTGACAGTTGCGTACTCCGCAACGCCACGAGCTGGTGATTGACGCCGCGCGCACTGGGATCGGCCAGGAACAGCCGCGTTTCGAACACGATGCGGTTAATCTCGTCGTGGTCCAACGACCGACTAGGTCCGGCAACGCCCTGTAACTCCGTTAGCGTCTTGTTGACCTCGGTCCATGCTCCTGATGTACGCTCCGCAATCAAGCGTGTCGCAAGGATTTCTCTTCTTGTATCACCAACGGGCTCCAGCTTAAGCGCGGCATCCGCCAGGATACGCGCGTCGTTAGGCAATCCCACGATCAAGAAACGCTGGGCGAGGTCGATTGCAAACCTCACACCGATCGCTGGTTGATGTGCTTCAACCAGGTGCAGTAAACACGCGTGCGCCAGCTCACCGTCCAAGCGCTCGTCGAGGTCGCTGCGTAGCACGTTCGCTGTTGCTGCGCTAAGGGCCACAGCGACACTTGGAGTCAACACCCTCCTCGACTCGCGGGCGAGCAAGTGATGTCGACAGCTCACGGTCTCGTTCCGGGACACGAGAAGGCCGGCCAATTCGAGCTGCTGAAGCCTGATCGCCAGTGTACTTAGGCTCATTTCTAGCACACGTTCCAAGCGCGGAGCCGTGGCGTGCTCTCCGAGGATCGCGCAGGCTTGGAACACCAACAGTGCCTCAGGACTCAACGCGTCGAGCCGCTTCTGCAACAATGTCTGCATGTTGTGCGGCAAATCGTCCCGCACACCGTTCCACCCGTAATGCGTCGCCAACTCCGACACGAACAGAGGATTCCCCGCACTCGTATCCACCGTCCGCCTAACGAACTCGGACGTCAACGCGAAATTCCGCTGCTCCGCGATCTGCACCAATAACGACTCGACCTGCCGCGCATCCAGCCCGTCCAACCGCCGCACCGCCGCCCGCGCACACAAAGCCTCCAAACGCCTGCTAGCGTGCGCACTGCAGCTCTCGCGTGATGTGAGCACGAACGCCACGCGACTCTCCCGAACGTGCTCCACGACCTCAGATAACACTTCGAGCGACCGCTCATCACACCAATGCACATCATCGACAAGCAACGCCAACGCACGCTCGTCGGCCAACGCCTCGAATAGCTCGCAGATTCCCGACTTGAGCCGGCCGAACACCTGCGCCGCCTCCGCCGCTGTCCGCGGCGGATCGACGCGCTCCCACGCCGATGGATCGACGAACCGCTGGATCGCCTCGTATGCCTCAGGCGATATCCCCACGGCGCCCGCCATCCGCATCATGCGCGGCAAGAGCGACGAGAACAACGCCAGCGGCCGCTCAGGATCGTTAGGCGACACCGCATAACGCTCGACCCTGATGCCCTGCACGTGCGCCACCTTCGACAGCTCCTCCAGCAAACGCGTCTTCCCGATGCCAGGCTCGCCCCACACGAAGACAATCTTGCTGCGGCCGGCGACAGCCTCCTGCATCTTCTCCACCATCAGCTCCAGCACGTCTTCCCGGCCGACAAAAGGCGGATCCGGAGGCGCCGCATAACGCTGCTCCACGAAGCGCTCGCTGATCCGCCTGCGCAGTACCGAAGCCGACAGGGCCAGCCGCCGATCCTGCGAGCTCCCGACTTCGTCGACATATCGGTCCAGGATCGCAAGCGCCTCCGCACGATTGCCGCCTAACACGGCCGTTGCCTCCGCCAGCGTCAGCGTCGCCACTTCGTTGAATGGATCGCTCGTTAGGCACACTCGCGCCAGCGGTTCCGCCTCGCGATAACGTCCTTTGGAACGCAGATCCACGATCGTGCGCACCAGACCGCGCCGGATGCGCTGCGTGAGCCGCGCGCGATACTCCTCAACCCATGCCGCGAAGGGCGCCGAGAAGGCCGGGAGATAGCCAGGCAAAACCTCGCCGATCTGCGATTCGCTAAATGCGACTGCCGGCGCATCCGCGGCGATCAACGGCGCGTAATCGGATGTCACCTCGCCGAACGGGATGCTCAGCGATGAGTTGTCCGAGCGCAGCGGCACGCCGAGCTGGCGCAAACGATACGCCGCCTGGCGCAGGCAGTGACGCCCACGCGTGTGCGACAGGTCGGGCCACAACAACGCCTGCGCCTCGTCGCGCGAGATGGCCGTGCCAGCGCGCGCCGCGAGATAGAGCAGCAGCCCAAACACCAACTCCGACTCGGCCGATACGCGCGTACCGTCAAGCTCGATGGCGCACTGGCCGAGCGCGAGGACCCGGATCATACGCCGCCGATATGGTCGCGCGCGTCGCATCCCGCAAGCCAAATACTGCAGCGTCACACAAGCGTCACAGCGCCAACGCGGGCGAGCGCCGATCAGCGCGCGAGGGCCTAGCGCGGCGATCGAATGGCAGTGACCGTATCGCGCGCGACGGGCATCAGGAGGCTGGCGATCCGTCCTCCAACGCCCGGCACAAAGGTCACATGAGTCGCCATGATCTCGTGAAACAGCGGGTCGCGCCAATTCACAAACAGTGAATCGCCACCGTGCGGCGTTAGATCCGCGATCTCTCCACGCGCGAGCTGCATCGCAAGCTTGCCCTGCTCGAGCCAAACGCGAATCGGCCCGTACAGACTGTCCTCGTACAGGCCCGCGTACGCCGTCAGCGGATGCGCCGGTTCGCGGCGCGTCGCCATCTGCTCGGCAAGCCAGTGACGTCCTTCGTCCTCGCGCGCACGCTGAGCCCTAACGCCGGCCAGCGCCTCCGCACTGAAGTCGCGAGGCTCGATGCCCAGCAATGTGTCGAACACGCGTGAGGCGATTGCACCGTGCAACGTCGGCGCGATCCACGAGTTCACCAGCACGACGACGCCGATGCGTTGATCGGGAAGGATCGCCATGTACGACGGCATTCCATCGGCGTTACCGCTGTGCCACAGCATCCGGCGTCCGCGAAAATCCATGACCTGCCAGCCCATCCCGTAGGCCGCCAGAGTTTCGACGAGGCGAGCGCGCCGCATCGCCGCGGTAGTTGGGATAATGATCTGCGGTGAGTGCATTTCCTCCATCGAGCGCTCACTCACGAGCCGCTTTGCGTCCAACTCGCCCCGATTGATCTGAAAGCGCAGCCAACGAGCCATATCGTTCGCCGTGGAGCGGACGCCCCCTGAGGGCCCGTCCGGCACTCCACTCGTCCGGATCGGCACCTGTGTGCCACCTAACACAGCGTGTGGACTCGCCACGTTGCCGCTCGCAGGGGCGTCCTCATTGGCATAGGAGCGCGTCATGCCTAACGGCCGTATCAGACGCGTCTGGATGAACTCCGCCCAGGGCATCTTTGCCACTGCCGCCGTAACAGCGCCAGCGATCGTGTACCCGATGTTCGCATAAACCAGCGTCGTACGGAATTCGGCGCTTGGCTTGAGATAAGGGACTCGGTGCAGCGCATCCATGTCGCGCTCCTCACCCATGAGCCGCACCATCCAGTTACTCGGATTCAGTCCCGTGCGATGCGACAGTACATCCCGCAGCGTTGTGTGCTGATCGAGATACGGATCAGGGAAGCGCAAACTGGGCAGGTGACGTCGGACATAGTCGTCCCATCGCAGCTTCCCTTCGTCCACGAGAATCGCGGCACCTGCCGCGGTGAACGACTTGGTCAGTGATGCGACGTCGAAGAGCGTGTTGCCGTCGACAAGCTCCGGCTTCCCCAGCTCGCGCACACCATATCCCTTGGCGACGAGCAGCGTGTCGTTGCGCACAACCGCGATCGCCACGCCCGGCACCTCCCAATCGCGTACTGCCTTCGCTATGTAAGCATCCAACTCGGGAGGGAAGCCCGCGGGCGCCCGCCTCTTCGTTAGGCTGTCGCCCTGCGCTCCAAGTGATTCTGCAGCGAGAGCCAAGAACGCCAGGCATACTGTCAGTTTTTTGACACCTATTGGATTCGTCATGAGCATCCTGCCAGTTATGTGTTTATCGTGAGGGGAGGGTCAGTGCGTCGGCAGCGGCCGTACGCACTGCGATGTGACGATCATTGCGGCGTGGCTCGATGAGGCGAGCCGCCGCGACCGGGTCCGCATGTTGCGCCACGAAAGACACTGCTGCCCAGCGAACCTGCCAGGCCTCGTCGTTCAGCGCGCGCGTCATCGCCGGCAAGGCGCGCGCGTCGCCGATCTCGACCAACGTCCACGCTGCCACAGCGCGCAGGCGCCACACACGATCCTGCAACGCCGCGATCAACGCCGGCACGGCACGCTGTTCTCTCGTTAGGCCGAGTGTCCAGGCGGCGTACGCACGCGCACGCCAGTCGCTGTCACCTAACGCCTCCAGCAGTGGCTCAGTGAGTCCGTCGCCGCGTGCCTGCGAGAGCGCCCAGATCGCGCGGTCGCGAACCAACTCTTCCGGTGAGTCGGCGACATGCGGGAGAACCTTCACCAGAAGCCTAACCAGGGCGCTGTCCGGTCCGTTCCATAACGCGGAAGGCCGCACCCGACGTTCGAGTTCTGGCACATCGGCAACGAAAGGAATGCGCTCGCTCGACGGCTGCGATAGTGAGTCTGCGCGACGGTCCGGCTCGCGCCGCGACGACTGGATTGTGTCCGTCGCGATCGTCACTGAGTCACCAGGCGGATGGCTAGCCGCTATACTGCAGACTAGCGTCGCGCCAAGCGCGATTCCAGCGATGCGTCGACGGGTCAGTCTGTCGCGTGCGATATCCGGGCCGCGCACGATCGCCAGCAGACGCGACTCCAGCTCCTTGGGCCTCGCCATCATGAGCACCGAAGAGGGGAGAGGCGCGTTGTTGTATGCAGAGCGAGCAACGTCGAGCAGCAGGAGACCGTACCGCGTCGGCTCGATGCCGGTGGCGAGCGCCCTGTCATCGCAGGCGCTTTCTCGCTCGACGCGCTGGCGGCGCGACACAATCCACGAGAGCGGATTGCACCAGAACAGCGCGCAGGCCACATCGCCGAGCAGTGTTGTTAGGCAATCCCGTCGCAGGACGTGCGCCAGCTCGTGCGCGAGCACCGGCCGCAGCTGGTCCGTCGACCAACTCGCGGCTGTTGCAGGCAGAAGGATGGCCGCACGCCAACAACCCAAAGTTGCTGGCGCCCCGATCCTGCTACTGATACGAAGCTCCGGTATCGCAGTAAGTCCCTGCTGAGCTGATACGCGCGCGAACAACGCGAGAGTCGCGGGATCGTCTGCGACACGGGCCTGGCGCCGTATTCGCGCCGCCGCCAATCGGCCGACGGCTGCGCGAAGCCCCAACAGCAGCGCGCCGGCGAACCATAGGAATCCCAGGCTTCCAACAAGCGTGGACGCGCGCGACACGGCGGACCGCCGTGGCGATTCCAACAGCGCGTCGAGATCGGGCCGCGGCACCGCGTTGCCATCAGTAGCCACGTTAGGGGTTGTCGCGACGCGCGCTACGCTCCCGCGAAGCCAGGTAACCGCAGCCCGAGGTATGAAACCCGGTAGGTTGAGCGCCGAGAACGCGGGCAGAGCGAGAGACGCAGCGATGGCGGCGGTCAGCACGCCGTGCCGCAACGCCGCCGAGCGCCGTTCGAGGCAGCGTACCGCGACGAGTGCGATCGCGCAGATCAATGCAGTTCGTAGCGTCCACGAAATGACCAGCGTCCCAAGAGCCGCGAACCACTCCATATCCATCATTTGGCGGTCCGTCGCTTGACGGCTTTGGACGCCTTGCCAGCGCCATCGACTATCGCGCGCAGATGTGCCAGCTCGTCATCGGTCAAGGGCTCGCGCGTCGACCCGAGGAACGCCGCCATGGCCTTGGACGCGGATCCGTCGAAGAACGTGCGTACGACATGCTGCAGCTGCGACGCTCCCGCGTCCTCGCGCGGCAGCGATGGGAAATAGACGTAGCGGCCCGCGTCTTCCTCGTGCCTAACGTGCCCCTTCTCCTCCAGGATACGCAGCAGCCCGCGCACGGTGGTATACGTCGGCGCGTCGGGCAGGTCGGCGGTAACGTCTGCCGCGGTCGCGCGGCCGCGACGGTAGATGGCGTCGAGGATCTGGCGCTCACGCCGGCTGAGACTCGGGACGTGCGGCTTGGCCACAACGCGTTCGCGGGTTCGGGGTGTCAATTATTTGACATCGCGCATGTCGCGTCAAGTAGGATCCTCTTGGACGGCTTCCACCGAGCGCCCGACATCCGTCATTGAAATGCGGAGGGCTGGCAGCGGTCCCGCGAAAAGGCATGTTGCCTCGACATTCGACACAACCTTTTACAGATTCATGTTGTCGGATGTCGAGGCATCGCGCCGGAGGAGCAATGGGCAGCCGCGCCGAGTTGCTGCAGGGAACGCTCGATCTCTTGATTCTCAAATCGCTCGTCGCAGGGCCGCTGCACGGATGGGGCATTTCCAAGCGGCTGCGCGACATGTCGCGCGAAGCCTTCGCCGTCGGGCAGGGGAGTCTGTATCCTGCCCTGTACCGGCTCGAAGACCGCGGCTGGATCACGGCGTCGTGGAAAACGAGCGACGAGGGACGCCGCGCCAAGTTCTACACGCTCACAGCGGTCGGGAAGAAGCAGTTCGCCGCCGAGCGCTCTCAATGGCGCCACTTCGCGGCGTCGATCGAAGCCGTTCTGACATCGACTTGAAGGCACACCCATGACTTGGCTGACACGCCTGATGCGCCGGCTGCGAGCGCTCGTAGGACGCGACGCACTGGACCGCGAGCTGAATGACGAGATGCGTCTCCACATCGACATGGAGGCGCAGGATCTGATGCGATCTCAGGGAATCGATCATAACGAAGCGCGGCGCCGTGCCCTCGCCGCATTCGGTGGCATCACGCAGTACACCGAGGAGCACCGCGATGCCCGCGGTGTGCGCTGGGTTGACGACACAGTGCGTGACGTTCGGTACGCCTTCCGCTCGTTGCGACGCTCGCCCGCTTTTACGGCGTCGGCGGCAGCCGTGCTCGCGCTCGGGATCGGGTCGAGCACCGCTATTTTTTCGGCCGTGGACGCAGTTCTCATTTCGCGTCTGCCGTACCCTAACGACGACAGGCTCGTGCGGGTCGTGCAGCAGAACTCGCCCACGAATCGCTTCGGAGTCTCCAATGCCGATTACCGTGGCATTGTGTCCATGCAGCGCAGCTTCGAGAGTGTCGGCGCCGCAACAACCGGCGAGGTCGCCATCGCCGTCGGTTCGGCTCCCCCACGACGCTCAGAGATAACCTCCGCCACTGCGAGTTTTTTCCAAACGCTCGGAGTCGGTATCGCACACGGCCGCGGCGTCCTGCTGCAGGACGAAGTGCAGGGCGCGCCTAACGTGGTTGTACTCAGCTACCGATTCGCCACACGTGAGTTCAACGACCCGGCGGCCGCTATCGGAAAGACGATGACAATCGATGGCGTCGTCCACGAGATCGTCGGCGTTCTCCCGCGCAATGTGATAGACCTCGGCGGCGCACGCAGCGACATCTGGCCAGCACTGCAACTGCCAACACCGCGCCGCAGAGGACCATTCATCATGCGCGTGATCGGCCTCTTGAGTGATGGCACGTCGAGGGAAGCCGCGCGCAAAGACCTCGCCAGGGTCAGCAACGATCTCGCGCACACTTGGGCTCCGAGTTTCGCAGACACGTTGGCCAAGCTCACGCCGTATCCCCTGCGCGAGATGATGATACGGAATGCAGGCAAGACGCTGTGGCTCTTTGCCGGCGCTGTGGGGCTCGTTCTACTCATCGCCGTCGCCAATGTTGCCTCGCTGATGCTTGTGCGCGTAACTAGCCGAGCGCGCGAAGCGGCGCTGCGCACGATGCTGGGGGCCTCCCGCGCGCGGCTCGCGCGGCTGCTGGTCACTGAAAGCGTCATCGTCTCCGCGTTAGGTGCTGTGCTCGGCCTTGCGCTCGCCTGGGTACTGCTCAGGGGGCTGATGGTGCTGCGGTCTTCGATCCCGCGCCTTGCCGAAGCGTCATTGGATCCGCGCGCCTTCGCCTTTGCAGCGGTCGTGGCCGCCACGACCGGTATTCTGATCGCTCTTTACCCCGTGATCTCAGTCTTCCGACGCGAGCTGCGTCCTTCGCTGGGTGCGGGCGACCGTGAGGTTGGCGCAACGCGCGGAACTCAGGCGCTGCACGGTGCGCTCGTCACTGCGCAATTCGCTTTGGCGCTCCCACTGCTCGCCGGGGCCGCCCTCCTCATCAACAGCTTCGTTAGGCTGCAGCGCGTCGACACAGGCTTTGACTTGAGCCGCGTACTGTATGTGCGAGTGTCACTCCCTGGTGCGAGCTACGGTGGCCCGGAGAATACGCTTCCGTTCTGGACTCGTGCGATCGATCGAGTCAAGCAAATCCCTGGCGTAGAGCACGCGGGAGTTGGCACGTGCATTCCGCCGGACGCGTGCGACGACATGAACAACTTCGAGCTCGCGGACCAGCGCGTTCCGCAAGGCACGCCGCAGCCGGTAGCGCCTTGGTCAGCGGCAAGTCCCGAGCTGTTCGAAGCGTTAGGCGTCAAGCTCCTGGACGGACGCTTCTTCACGATGGCTGATGACAGCACATCGCTAAGGGTTGTCATCGTGAGCCGCGAGTGGGTCAGGAAATATTCGCCGGACCGGCCCGCGCTCGGCAGACAACTGCTGGACGGAGGTTGTGAGACGTGCCCCAATACAATCGTGGGTATCGTGGGCGACGTGAAGTACCAGGGCCTCGCCGGCGATGGCGCCGCCGTCTATCGCTCCGCCAACCAGGAGCTTCTGCGCGACGCCTATCTATTCGCGCGAACGGCTGGTCCACCCCGCGCGGCGCTGGCTGCCGTTCGCTCGGCGCTCCACAGCGTAGATCCGGGACTCGCCTTGGACGAAGCCGGAACTATTGATGAGCGCATCGCCGTGTCGGTGACACCTCAGCGACACTGGACACAACTATTAAGCGGATTTGCCATCGCGTCGTTGATTCTGGCGGCCGTTGGCATCTTCGGCATGCTCTCGTACCTCGTGGCGGCGCGTGAACGTGAGATCGGTGTGCGCGTTGCGTTAGGCGCGAGACGCGCTGAGGTAATGGGAATGATTGTTAGGCGTGGTATGACGTACGCCGTTCCGGGTGCGATGCTCGGCCTGATTGTCGCGTTGCTCGCTCGCCACTGGATTGAAAGCTCACTGTACGATGTGAGCGCTGCCGACCCGCTCACTCTTGCCGTCGCAACAATACTGCTGTTGGGCGTCGCTGCGCTGGCGTGCTGGATACCGGCACGTCGAGCTGCCGCGGCGGATCCTGTGAAAGCGATTCGATCGGACTGACGTGGATCCGATTTGAGATCAGTGGCCCTTGTTCGTCGGATGTGTCTGTGCGAGGGTTGGGAGATCCCTCGTCAGTCGACATAACCCTGCCAACAGGTCGGGTAACGCCATGCATCCGCGTCTCGCTCGCCTTAGCTGTGTCAGCGCGCTGTTTCTCGCGTCCGCTCCTGCCTCGTCGGCGCACTCACAAGCCGCGCCTGTGCTTGGCCGCTGGGACCTCGTGGTCACCGGATCGAATGGCACCTATCCATCGTGGCTCGAAGTCACTGCTTCGGGACGCGATGCACTAGTCGGACGCTTCGTCGGCCAGTTCGGCAGCGCGCGTCCAATCGCGCGAGTGGAGTACACAGCTGGTGCGCTACGCTTCGCGATCCCGCACCAGTGGGAGGAGGGCAACGGCGACTTGCGCCTCCAAGGGAAAATCGAAGGTGAGCGGCTCACCGGCACGCTGGTTAACCCTGATGGCACCAGCCACGCCTTTACGGCAACGCGCGCGCCGTCGATGCGACGCGCCAGCGCGCCTGAGTGGGGCGAGCCCATTGTGCTATTCAACGGCAGGGACCTAACGGGCTGGACGACGCAGGGAGGAGGCGTGAGCCAATGGGCTGTTGTGAATGGCGTGCTCGCGAACAGCGCCAACGGCGCCAACCTCATGACCACGCGAACATTCAGCGACTTCAAGCTGCATCTCGAGTTCCGCTACCCCAAGGGTGGAAACAGCGGTGTGTATCTGCGAGGCCGGCACGAGGTGCAGGTCGAGGACAGTCCGGAGCGGGAATGGCCGGCGTCGACGCACAATGCTGGCGTGTATGGTTTCCTGGCGCCTAACGAGAACGCGTCAACCGGGCCCGGCGAGTGGCAGACCTACGACATCACGCTCGTCGGCCGCCGCGTGACAGTCGTGCTCAATGGCCGTACAGTGATTGCCGACCAAGTGATCCCGGGCATCACAGGGGGTGCGCTCGATAGCAACGAGGGCGCACCGGGACCGATCCTGCTTCAGGGCGATCACACCGCCGTCGAATACAGAAACGTTAGGCTGACGCCGGCCAAATAGCTCAGAGATTTCGGCGATTCAGCTCGTTGACTGCGTGGTCCGCCGCCCGCGCGCTGAACGCCATGTAGCTCAGCGACGGATTCTGACACGCCGTGGACGCCATGCACGAGCCATCCGTGACGAAAACGTTAGGCGCGTCCCAGACCTGGTTCCACTTGTTCAGCACCGAGTTCTTCGGACTCGTGCCCATGCGCGCCGTTCCCATTTCGTGGATGCCCATGCCGGGGTAGTACTCCGCGTCGTACGAGTGCACGTCCTTTACACCAGCGGCACTGAGCATTTCGGCCATGTCGTTCGCCATGTCCTTGCGCATGCGACGTTCATTCTCGCCCGTCGCACAATCGATCTTGAGCACGGGGAGCCCCCATTTGTCTGTGCGCGTCTCGTCCAAAGTCACCTTGTTATCGTGGTTAGGCAGCATTTCTCCGAATGCCGTTCCTCCGATATTCCAATCGCCTGGCTGTGCTGCTGTGTCTTTGAACGCGCCGCCGACGCCGAGCTCCGCGATGACGCGCCACCAGCCATCGCGATTCGCGCCGCATTCATAGCCGAAACCGCGGAGATAATCGCGCTTGTCACCGAACAGGTTGCGATAGCGCGGGATGTAGGATGGATTGGGGCGGCGTCCGAAGAAGTACTGGTCTCCCATGCCCTCGATCCTTCCCGACGCTCCCACGCGAAAGTGATGGTCCATCAGGTTGTGTCCCAGCTCCCCCGAGCTGCTGCCGAGCCCACCGGGCCATACGTCCGTCGCTGACCTCAAGAGCAGCCACGTAGAGTTGAGCGTAGATGCGCACAGAAATACGATGCGCGATCGATAGTCCGTCGTGTGATCCGTCACTGCGTCGAGCACGCGCACACCCGTCGCCCGCTTCCGATCCTTGTCGTAGAGGACCTCGCTGGCGATGGCGAACGGCTTAAGTGTTAGGTGTCCCGTCTTCATCGCTGCCGGCAGCGTCGCGGACTGCGTGCTGAAGTAGGCCCCATAGGGACAGCCCAACCAACACGCGTCGCGATACTGACAGGCGCCGCGGCCATTGAGCGGCTGCGTGAGGTTCGCCGTGCGACTCGAGATCAGCCGGCGCTTGCCATCGAACAGCTTCGTTAGGCGGCCGGCCACCAGCTCCTCGGCGCAATTGAGCGCCATCGCCGGCTGAAACTCGCCGTCGGGGAGTTGTGGGAGCCCTTCTATCGAACCAGCGATGCCAGCGAAGCGCTCGACGTGACTGTACCAGGGCGCCATATCCGCATAGCGAATGGGCCAGTCGGTGCCCACGCCCTCGCGAGCGTTGGCTTCGTAGTCGAGATCGCTCCATCGGAAGCTGCACCGCCCCCACATGAGCGAGCGACCGCCTACCTGGTAACCACGGTACCAATCGAAGCGCTTGACCTCGGTGTAAGGCGAGTCTTCGTCAGACGCCCACCAATCGAGGTTCTTCTCGTTAAGCGGGAAGTCGCGCTTGAGCACCGGGTAGCGGCGCTCCATGTCGCGCGTGCGCCCACCGCGATGCGGATACTCCCAGGGTCCCTTCGTGGCGTTCACGTAGTCTTTGATATGCTCGACGTTCTTCCCGCGCTCGAGCAGCAGCACGCGTAGCCCACGTTCTGTGAGTTCCTTTGCGGCCCATCCGCCGGAGATTCCGGAGCCGACTACAATGGCGTCGTATTCAACTGACTGCACGACTCCTCCGTGGGGGCGAGACCGCACCGCGTTGTGAATATCGCGCGACGTGGCTGAGTTATCGAGGCTGCTACCGGCGCTCGTCGCTGCGCCGGCCGGTGCCTCGACCGATGCCTCGACACTCGACACTAAACCCTTGTCAGCAGTATGTTGTCGAATGTCGAGGTATCACCGTGCTGGGTCGCCAAATGCGAAATCTCACACGTGTCATCGCCGCGAACTGGGAGATACTCCTCCAGGACCTGCGCTTCACCGCGAAAACGCTCAACGGCTCGCGTGGCTTCGCGGTCGCCGCGGTGCTGGTCACGGCCCTCGGTGTTGGCGCCAACACCGCGACGTTCTCGGTCGCCGATTTCGTGCTGGTCCGGCCGCTGCCGTTCAAGGATCCGCACGAGCTGGTGCGTCTCTGCGAAGGCCCGCGCGAAGGAGGTGGTTGGGGATGCATGAATGAGCTGTCACCGGCGAACTACCGCGACGTCGCCGCATCCACGCGCTCATTCCAGTCGTGGGGCGCGTTCACAGGCGCGTCCGTCAATCTGGTGGGCACCGGCGAACCGGTACGGATCGAAGCTCAGCGCGTAACCGCGCAGGTGTTGCCCATCCTCGGCGTCCCGCCGCTCATGGGGCGTCTGTTCGACAGCACGCGCGTCGAAGATGCGGGGTCGGTCGTAATCAGCCACGCCTTGTGGCAGACCCAGTTTGGAGGTGACGATCAGATCCTAACGAGGACATTGCAGCTCGACGGTGCGCCGTACTCGGTGATCGGCATCATGCCTTCCGGTTTTCGGTTTCCGAGCGACAACGTCTCGCTGTGGCTCCCTCTGACGTTGCGCGAGGAAGACTTTGCTAACCGCACGAACACGTATCTGCAGGCCGTGGGACGGTTACAGCGCGGGGTGAGCATCGAACAGGGACGTGCCGAGTTGACGGCATTGTTCACTCGTCTGGCGCGTGACTACCCGGAGACCAATGAGGAGACGGGGTTCAGCTTCTTTCGGCAGCGCGACTATGTGTCCCCGCGCAACCGTCTCATGCTCTTGGCGCTGCTCGGCGCGAGCCTTTGCCTGCTGCTGCTCACCTGCGCGAACATGGGCAACCTGCTGCTGGTCCGCGCCGCCGGGCGCGAACGCGAGCTGGCGGTCCGCGCGGCCATTGGGGCGGGGCGCCATAGGCTCGTTAGGCAGATGTTGACCGAAAGTGTCGTGCTTGCTGTTTTGGGTGGCGCGGCCGGCGTGTTGGCGGCGGCGCTGGCGATGCCGCTACTGTCGCTGCTCGTCCCGACAACGCTGCCGATCGCGAGCGCGCCCGGTATCGACATGCGCGTTTTCGCGATCGCGGCAGCGTTCTCCGCCATCACTGGGCTTGGTTTCGGGCTGCTTCCCGCGCTGCGTGTGGGCGGGGTTTCAGGCTTTAGTGCTCTCCGCGAAGGCGCGCGCAGTGGCGGCCGCAGACAGCGACTGCGCACTGTGCTCGTGGCCATCGAGGTCGCTGTGTCGGTGATGCTGCTCATTTCATCCGGGTTGCTGATTCGGGCGCTCGTTAGGGTGCAGGGAGTCGACCCCGGATTCGCGGCTGACGACGTGGTGACGCTGCGCACCGTGCTGCCGAGTCCGCAATACGACGATCCCGCACGTCGCGCTTTCTTTTACGACAGGGTGCTGGCCAGCGTGCGTGCGCTGCCAGGCGTCGAGCAGGCTGCATATACCAGTGGTCTGCCGATGGTGCTTACGGGCGGAATCGCCGGCGTTTCGATCCCGGGCCAGGAGGTTCGCAGCGCCCGCCGCCAGGGAGTGGGCATCCGCTTCGTCACGTCGCAGTTCTTCGGCGCGTTAGGCATCCCGCTGCGTCGCGGGCGCGAGGTAGAAGACACCGATACGCAAGACCGCGCGCTGGTCGCCGTGGTGAGCGAATCATTTGTGGAGCGCTATTGGCCGAATACCGATGCCATCGGCAAGACGTTCGCGATTCGCTCACAAACGCGAACGGTGGTCGGCGTCGTGAGGGACATCAGGGTGCGTGGCCTGGAGCGCACCAGCGAGCCACAGGTCTACATACCCGCCAAACAACCGCCTGAAACCGGATTAGGCGGTCTCTATGTCCCCAAAGACCTCGTAATTCTCGCTCCGGGTCAGGGTCTCTCAATCGTCCCGGCCGTACGAGCGAGCGTTCATCAGGTGGACCCGGCGCAGCCGCTGTCGGACGTGAGGATGATGGCTGATGTGATAGGCAGCCAAACCGAAACTCGAACAGCGCAGCTTCGGGTCCTTGGCGCGCTGGCGCTCCTCGCTCTGCTGCTGGCAGGCGTTGGAATCCATGGGCTCTTGGCGTTCACAGTTGCGCAGCGCAGTCGCGAGATCGGCGTTCGACTCGCGCTCGGGGCGGAACCCTCGGGTGTCCGTCGGATGATCGTATCCGAAGCGACACGGATGGCGATCATTGGCGTGGTGCCGGGCCTGCTCGGCGCGTACGCAGCTGCGCGCGGCATGAGCGCAGTGCTCTTCGGCATACCGCCGGCTGATCCGTTGACGTTTGCTGCGACGGCGGCGCTTTGCCTAACGACTGCAATCGCAGGAGCCCTGGCGCCCGCCCTGCGCGCCGCACGCGTCAATCCGATTTCCGCTCTCAGGGCGGAGTGAAAATGCAGACGACCTTTGTCCCGCTCCAGCAGTTCATTCCACGATTCATCCTGCCGGCCGTCGAGCCAGGAAAGTGACAATGACTCGCCTAACAACACTCGCACTTGCACTCGCTCTCACCGCGCCCCCGGCGTTCGCCCAAACCGCCGCCGACAGCAGCGCCATCAAACAAACCGCGCTGGACTACATCGAGGGTTGGTACGATGGGAACGCCGAGCGCATGGAGCGCGCCCTGCATCCGGAGCTTGCCAAGCGCATCGTCAACATCGACCCGCGCAACGGGCGAAACAGCCTGGGACAGCAAAGCGCGATGACGCTCGTGCTCAACACTAGAAGGGGCGGCGGTAAGGAGACGCCCGTCGCCGAGCAACGCAAGGACGTTCGCATTCTCGACATCTTCGGTAACACGGCGAGTGTGCGTGTCGACGCTGGGACCTGGGTGGACTATCTCCATATCGCCAAGTGGAATGGCCGCTGGGTAATTGTGAATGTCCTGTGGGAACTGCGTCCACAGTAGGACTACGCAGCTCGCCGTTAGGCGCGCATGGAACCCGATGCAATCAACCGCGTGCTCCTGGAGTCGTTCGCCAGTTCGGCGAGATCGCGTTTGATAGCGATCCACTAGCAACCTCGTATGATCTGGAATACCGACTGGTCGCGCAGGTGACGCCGATTGCCGAGACGCCACGCACGCCGTGCGTAACGCGTGTCGGAAACAACGAGTTCAACTTCATACTCGGTGAGTGGGATGTGCGTCCGAGCCAGGGGCACATCACGCTGGGCCGCGCGTCGTTCACGAAGGATTTGAGTGGCTGCCTCCTCGAGGAGCGCTTCTCGGGGCCCGGCAGCTATGAGGGATGGAGCTTCAACAGCTTCGGTGTCTTCAGCGGCAAGTGGCACCGCACCTATATGGACAACCTCGGTCAGCGCCTAACGCTTAGCGGGTCGCTCGCGAACGGTGCGATGGTACTTACGGGAACACGGCCGCTGCCCGGCGGTCGCCGTGTTGCGATTCGCGTCTCCTGGATCCCTGTCACTGCCGACGAAGTGCGCCAGCGCTGGGAATTGTCATTCGACAACGGCGGTATGTGGAAAGCCACGCACGAGCTGCGTTACACGCGTCGCTGACGCGCTGCGCTGGGCGGGGTCGTGTGAGGCGCAGCGCGAAGGCATGCAGCATTGCCCAAGCGGCATCTGTGAACCTAAGATGAGTCATGCGCCTCACACTGAGACACGTATCGCTCGTCGCGCTGGTTGCGCTCATCGCCTGCGCGCCGTCACGCCAGACCGCGATCTCGCCATCGGCCACTGCGAGCGCGGCTGTATTCCCTGGCGCCTCCTGGGACACGATTGCGGATCCGCGCGCCCTCGGCTGGTCGCGCACAGGGCTCGATAGCGCACGAGCGGAACTCAGCAAGCTCGCGTCCACCGGTCTCATGGCCGTCGTCGGCGGCCGAGTGTTGTTCAGGTATGGCAACGTGGACACCGTGACGTACCTCGCGTCGGTGCGAAAGAGCGTGCTGTCCATGCTGATGGGCAATTACGTTAGGCGCGGGACGATCGATCTCAACAAGTCGCTGGCGCAGTTAGGTATGGACGACCACGGCGGTCTTACCGATCACGAGAAGGAAGCCACGGTCAAGGATCTGCTCACTGCGCGCTCGGGCGTATACCACGCGGCATCGAACGAGGGCGATGATCTCGCCAGCGCGCCGGCGCGCGGCTCGCAGAAGCACGGCACGTACATGCTGTACAGCAACTGGGATTTCAACGCGTTAGGCGGCGCCTTCGAGCTGATGTCAAAGCGCGACATCTACGACGCGCTCGAGAGCGACCTCGCGCGGCCGATCGGCATGCAGGACTTCAACCGCGCGATCCATCGCAAGACCGGCGATTCGACGAGGTCGCGCTACCTGGCGTACCACATGAACTTCTCGACGCGCGATATGGCACGTATCGGCTACCTCATGCTGCGTCGCGGAAACTGGAACGGTCGCCAAGTCGTTCCAGCGGACTGGGTGGATGAAAGCACGCGGCCGTTCACACCTGTGAGCGAGATGAATCCTCCGGAGCGCAGGAGAGACGCGTTTGGTTACGGATATCTTTGGTGGGTGTGGGACGGAACGTACGCAACCGGACCATACGAGGGCGCATACGGCGGATTCGGCGCATTCGGACAATACATCATCGTAGTTCCGAAGCTGGATCTCGTCGTCGCGCACAAGACGCGACCGGGACAGCGCGACGCAGCCGGTCGCTCCATCCAAGTCAATCCGCGGGATTTCTTTCGCGTGCTCAACGCGCTGGTTCAGGCGCACTGCGGTACGCGATGCTGATCGCCTTACACGTCGACAATCGTTAGGGGCGGGGGCGATCGGCCGTCGACGTCCGTGAAACCGCAGGTCTGCGCCAGAGCCGCTGTCACCAGGCACTGACCGTTCCAGCGGCACACCGCGTCGGACGCCGCGGCTGGCCCGGTCACGATCACAACTGCCTCACGAAGGTTGGGTGAGCTCATTGCCTGCTCGCGAGTAGATGAAACAGGGTTGCTACCTTGGCGCCGTGCGGCTGGCAAACTTCTTGAGCGCGGCGGCAAAGACGTCTGGCTGATCCAGCCACATGTTGACTGCGGCGTTAGGCACGACCTGAATCTCGATCCCGGTCCGACCCTGTGCCGGCTTCCAGCTATCCTGGAAGAATGTGCGGAGATAGGATGTCCGCGGATCGCTCAAAATGTGCGCGGTGAAGCCAGGCTGCACGATGAGTAGCGGCGCGCGAACGCTGTCGAGTTTGGGCGCAAACTCGGTCGCATAAAAATCAGACAGATACCGCATCATGACGGGCAGCGGCACCAAGGACTGCTCGCGCCAGAGCCGAGTGGCGTGCCATGAGTCTACTGAGAACGTGTGCGGCAAATAGTTGTTCGCGTGCCACGTTGAGTCGGTAACGAAGCGGAAGAACTGCGGCACCAGGAAGCGATCGACTGAAGCCGCTCGTTGCGCCGCGGTTGCCGGCGTACGGCCAGTCGTGTCCGCACGGGATGGCCAAGCGCGGCTCAGCTCCGCGCCGGCGAGAACGATCCCGCGAACTTGTTCGGGGTGTCGCTGCGCGAGTGCGAGTGCGACATGCGATCCGACAATGAAGTGCCCGATGATGATCGCATCCCTAACGCCGCGCTGCGTCATCGTGCGCGACACCGCCGCGGCGCTGCGGCTCATCCATGGTGTCGTGGCGTGGCTCACGGAATCTGCCGGCATCGGCCATCCCGCTGTTCCACCGAATCCGGGAAGCGTGACGAGCAGCGCCGTGTAGTCAGCGGCGTTCTTGATGGCGAACTCGCGAAAGACGTCGCCGCTGAATCCCCAGCCAGCGATGAATACCAGCTGCGTCGGGCCGGTGCCGATGGCCTCGAAGCGGCCGGCGCTCGCGTCTGTCGCCGCTACGTAGCCCGGCCCGTATGCAGTGTTATTGCGCGAGCGATCGAGCCCTTGCTGCGCGGAGATGGCGCGGCTCGAAACCAGTAACGCGAGAAGGCAGCAAAGGAGACGCAGCCTAACGAGCGACGCCTGGCCGCTCATCGCGCGCGAGCTCGCCGATGTACGAGCGCGCCGCCGGCCAGAGCCGTGAGGGGGCAGACGATGAGGAATGCCGTCAGATACACGATCGCGATTGCGTTGCCTGAGAGGACCATCAAGCGAACGATGGCGACCGCCGAAAGGATCGCTAACACGGCCGCCGCACCTCGGCGTATACTCGCGGCGGCATAGCCGCCGATCGCCATCGCGATTGGACTGAATGCAAGGCTTCCAATCGTGAATGCGACACTGCCGGAGACGAAGACCTTCGAGATCAGCGCAGTACTGTACGATTCCACGAAGGTGATCAGCGCATAGACGGCCATTGCGACTCCGAGAGCAGCGATCCAGCGCCCGCGACGTGCGGCGGCCCATAGGAGTGGACCCAACGAGCGTGAAATCTGGCTCCAATACCACCAGGCCTCGTTAGGTGGAGCCTCGCCGCGCCGGCGCAAGGCATGTTCCTCGGCTAAATCGCCCAGCAGCGCATCGCTATCTGCCTTTGGTAACAAGCGACCGACGATCCAGACAGCGGAACGCGGTACCATGGGAGCGGTCACGTTGTGCCCAGCCGATTCTTGAGGCCCACTGACATCTTCCGCATTGCCTCCTGCGTTACGCGCAGCGCTCGATGTCCTTCCGCTTCGATGCGGAATAGACGTTTGGCACGGCCCCCGCGTTCAGCAGTCGGTTCACCAAGGGAAGAGCTCACGTAGCCCTTTGACTGAAGACGTTCCAGCGTGGCGTATACAGCACCGATGGATAGGTCCCGCCCCGTGCGCTCCTCGATTTCTCGACGCACAGTCATGCCATAGGCATTGGAGCCCAGACGAACCAGTGCGAAGAGGACAATTTGCTCGAGCGAGCCGAGGAGTTCGCTGCGTGCCATTTGTTTGCTAAGATAGAACAAATGCGAGAGCGCGCAAGTTCAACGCAATCTCTTCTATAAGTGTCGAACGACGAGCCGAGCTCGATATCGTCCTTAAAACGGAGAACACATGCGAGCTATGACGCTTCGAACGGTCGCGACTGTAGTGAGCGTCGTGTTGCTGCTGAGCAGGGTGGGGCGCGTCGACGCGCAGAAATCGAGCGGGCCGGCGCGCGGAACGCTGATCGTGGACGGCGGCGGCGGGACGAAGGATGTGCGCGCCAAGTTCGTCGAGCTGGCGGGCGGCGCCAACGCGCGCATCGTCGCCTTGCCGACGGGTGCGTCGTCAATACGGTTCGGCGAAATGAACACGATCCTGGATCCGGATTCGCCGCGTGACCGTCAGGAGTGGCGCGACTATGCCGCGTATCTCAACGCCTGGTTAGGCGTGACCGACGTGACGATCCTGCATACGCGCGACAGAACGGTCGCGACGTCCGAAGAGTTCGTTAGGCCGCTCAAGTCGGCGACGGGAGTCTTTCTCGCGCCGGGGAATTCCGGACGCTACGCCGACGCCTATCTCAACACGCGGACGCAGCAGGAGCTCGCTGCGCTACTTGCCCGCGGCGGCGTCATCTTCGGCAGCTCGGCGGGCGCGATCATTCAGGGGTCGTTTCTCGTGCGCGGTCGGCCGGACAAGCCGTTGCTCATGCCCAAGGGACGCACGACTGGATTCGCCTTCCTGCAAAACGTCGCGATCAACCCGCACCTAACGTCGGCGCAGCGTGATGCGGAGCTCGTCAACGTTGTCGATGCGCATCCGAACATTCTGGGCATCGGCGTGGACGACGACGCGGCACTGCTCGTGCAAGGCAATACAGTCGAGGTGATCGGCGCCGGTCGCGCGGCGATCTATGACAACGTGCGGCGCGATGGCGCGTGGTACTATTGGCTCAAACCGGGCGAGCGATTCGATCTCGCGAAGTGGGAGAAGGTCGCTCGTTGACTATGCGCACAGCAAAGAGACCCATGCCCCGTAGTGTCGTATGGTGCGTCGTTGCGGTAGCTCTGATCGCGTGCGGCGGGAACACGCCTCAACCCGACATGGACACGGGCGCTCCCGCGCAACAGCAGCAACAGCAGACGGTCGCTACCGTTGTCAGCGTGCAATGCGTCGTAACGAAATCCCCGGCCCGGCTCGAAGTCACGGCGAACGGTGAGGTGCCGACGGGCGGTTGGACCGGCGTTGCGCTCAACCGGCGAACGCACGTCGCCGCACCAACCGACAGCATTTGGGAGTACGACTTCGTCGCGACGCCGCCGACGGGCATGGCGACGCAGGTGATCACGCCCATATCGGCCGAGGATACGTGGGCGGATTATCCGGCGCAGTCGCTCGTTGGCCTTCGGGTGTACGGCGAAGGAAGCGGAGTCAAGGAGATCCGCCTAACGCAATGCACCACACAATGAAGCCAGTCTGACGGCTATCGGCTGCTGGCGGACAGCTGACAGATTTGGTTGAACGGTTCCGCTCATGTCAGCGCATACGCTTCGACATGTAGATATCGGGTTTGCCTGGTCCATTGGCGTCAGGCAGCACTCCGGTGACGACGTACCCGAGCTTGCGATAGAAGAGAAACGGGTGCCCGCGGCCGAGGTCGCGCAACCTGGCGATGTGGCCCGGGATATCGTCGTACAGGTCGGTGTCGGCGAGCGACGTCATCCCCGAGTCGTCGTCCGTCCCCAGCGTAACCGTAATTGCACCGCGCTCGCGCGCCTCGGCCTCGAACACATCGACGAGACGGCGGCCGATACCGCGGCGGCGCTGGTCGCGCCTAACGACTATGGGATGCAGCTCCCACACGCGGCCGTTGTATTCCGGCAGTCCACCAATCCAACCCAGCAACGTGCCGGATTCGAGCATCGCGCGCGCGAAACCGTGGGCGAGGACGTGTTGCACCTCGTCGCGACCTAGTTCGATTGTTGGCCAGCCGCGTGGCTCGTCGAACCCGCCGACAAGTAGCTCGGCTGCGTGTTCACGGATGCTCGCGGGCTGCAGCGCGAGGTCCACAATCAATCGTGTCTCTAACGTTCGCAGGTTGTCACGTGGGAAAGATACCGAGCACGTTGCTCTCTGTTACATCGCGAACCCTCAGCTTCCCATACAGGCAGTAGTCGATTGCGACATTTCTTGCATTGTCCGATCTGCGTGATCGGAGGATGGGATGATGAGGAAGACTGAACGGACCACCCCTCGGCGCCGCGAGCGCACCCTTGCAGCGTTTGTGTTGCTCGCTCTTTCGCTGGCCGAACCCGCTAACGGGCAACGCGTCTGGTTGCAACAAGGTCCCGGACCTAACACGGTGGGACAGGTCGAAGGGATCACGAATGGTGAGGTGGTCGGCGCGATCAAGACAGTCGCAGCACACCCCACCAACGCGGATGTGCTTTTCGTTGGCGCTGTGAACGGCGGCATCTGGCGCACGGCTAACGCGACAGCCGCCGCTCCAACGTGGACGCCGCAGCTCGGACTCGATCAGGCACTGAACATCGGTGCGATCGCGTTCGACCCGACAGATGCGATGAACCAGACGCTGATAGCTGGCGCAGGAAGGTTCAGCAGCTTCAACCCATTGGGCATTCCACAGGGCAACGATCGCGTCGGCGTTTGGCGCACAACCAATGACGGAGCGACGTGGACGCTGCTGGATGGCGGGGGCATCCTAACGAATATCAATGTGTCCGGCGTCGCACCTCGAGGCACCACGCTGGTGCTTTCCGCGAACACCGCCGCGCCTTTTGCGAAACGCGGAGTGTGGCGCAGCATCGACAGCGGGGTGATGTGGACGCAGATATCCGGCAGTGGTACGGGACTCCCGACAGGGGCATCGCACGATCTCGCGAGCGATCCTTCAAACAGTGCTCGGCTCTTCACGAATTCAGGAACGGCCGGCATCTATCGCAGCGACGACACGGGCGAGAACTGGATCAAGGTGAGTGACGCGGCCGTGGATGCTGCACTCGTCGGTTCGACGAACGTCAAGATTTCAGTGGGCGATGCGAACAACGTGTACGTGGCCATCGTCGGCGGTGGTACGCAGCTGTCCGGTCTCTTTCGCTCCGGCGACGGTGGTGGCATGTGGACGGCGCTCGATCGTCCGGTCACAACTGAAAGCGGTCTGGCGATCGGAACTCATCCCGGCCGACAGGGAACAACGCACCTGTCCATCGCGGCAGACCTAACGAACGACAACGTGGTCTATGTGGCTGGCGATCGACAGCCATTTCAGGATGAAGGTACCGCGGGGACGTGCATGCCCTGTTTCCCAAACTCCATCGGTGCCAACGACTTCTCAGGTCGCCTGTTCCGAGTAGACGCAGGCCTCGCCGTTGGCGCGCAGGCGACACACATCACGCACACGAACACGACGAGTGGCAGCTCACCGCACGCGGACTCACGCGATATGGCGATCGATGCCAACGGCAACTTGATCGAGACCGATGATGGTGGGATCTACCGGCGCACGACGCCGCTGCTGAACACGGGCGATTGGTTCGCCGTGAACGGGGATATCAAGGTCACCGAGTTCCATGACATTGCATGGGACGCGGTTGCGAAAGTCGCCGTCGGCGGTGCGCAAGACACGGGTTCGCCGGAGCAGACAACAGCGGGAAACACGCGATGGCGCAGCATCAGCACCGCGGATGGCGGTGACGTCGCGATCGACGACTTCGGCACTCCCGGAACGTCGATCCGCTTCTCGAGCAACCAGCGATTAGGCTTTTTCCGGCGCCGCACCATCGATGCCGCGAACACCGTGACAGCAACTGTGTTTCCCGCGCTCACGGTCGTTGGTGGCGGGAATCCATTGGTTCGTGCTTTCAAGACTCCGATCGCCGTCAACAGAGTCACGCCCACGCGCTTGATTATCGGCGGCGGCAACTCGGTGTACGAATCGGCGGACCAGGGGACAACGATCACGGAGATCGGCGTGGGCATCATTGTGAATTCGCCCGACCGCGATCCCATCGCGTACGGTGCGGCAGGCAATGCCGACATGTTGTACGTTGGCTCGGGCGATCAAGTGTTCATCCGAAATGCTGCACCGCCCGCCGCGCTGACCGCATCGGCTATGTATCCCGGCAGCGGAACCGGACGAGTAGTCATCGACATCGTGATGGATCCCGCCGCGCCGCTCATCGCGTACGTCGCCGACACGACACACGTGTATCGCACGCCAGATGGGGGAGGGATGTGGGCCGACATCACCGGCGATCTCCTGACCCTAACGCCAGGTGCTATCCGCTCCATCACCTATAGCACGAGCAACGTCGATGGCACGGTGATCGTCGGGGCGCAAAACGGCGTGTTCGGCGCGGTCGGGCCCGCATTCACAACGTGGACGGTCGTCGCGACGGGGCTTCCACGGGTTCCGGTCTTCGATGTGCAGTATAACCCAGCCGACGAGGTTCTCGTCGCTGGTACGCTGGGCCGTGGCGCGTGGTCCGTGAGTCTCGAAGAGCGTGACCCTGTGGACGTGGCGCTGGTGCTGGATTTTTCGGGAAGCATGTTGTCGCCCGCGTGCGGCGGGTGCGATCCAAAGCAGCAAGTGCTCAAGGACGCCGTGGAGCTGTTCGTACAGCTGTGGAATATCCTAACGATTCCAGCGGATCGCTTCGGGCTCGGATACTTCCGCACGAACATCAGCGAGTTTCTTGTCAGCGGCAGCGCGCTCTTTCCGGCAGCGCCTAACGCGGCTGCTGTGATCGCTGACGTTCAAGGGCAGGTTGCGTCCAATGCGACGGCGATGGGCGGTGGCATCCAGAACGCAATCAATCGCCTAGCAGACGCCACGCGGCCGCGCAGCATCATCCTCTTCACCGACGGCATGCAGAACGTGAACCCGATGGTTGACGCAACGGCTTTCGTGATCGACAACGTCGCCGGACGAACGAACTCCAACGTGAGTCCTACGATGCCGCCGACAGATCTCAATGCGGCACTCGGCATCAAAGTGAGTACGATCGGCGTCGGTGCCACGCCGGCGTTCGTCGATCTACTTGACGATATCGCGACGCAAACGAACGGTCTGTTCAAGTTGACGACAGCGCCTGACGACGATCTGCGACGCTTCTACATCGAGGATCTTGTGGATGTGCTGCGCACGTTCAGCCCGCAGCTGGTCGGCTATCGCTACAGCGCCATGCTCACTGATACCGCGACGCAGACATTCACCACGAACGTCACCGCACGCCGAGTCGCCTTCAAGCTCAGTTGGAAGCGCGGCAACCAGTTCGGCCTTCGCGTGATGAAGAACGGCGTCGACCTCACCCGCTTCGGACGCGTCGTCTCGGGTGCTTTCTATCGCATCTTTTCGATCGACGTTCCGACGACGGTCTCAGGGCAGCCGATCTCGCCCGGTGGCGACTGGCAGCTCACGATCACTGGAACGAAGGGAACACGGTACGAGGTCGCGGCGCTGGTTGACGAGGAAATACTGAAGTATGAGTTCGCGTTAGGCACCGGTACTGTGCTCGCGGGTTCTCCGATTCCGCTCTCGGTGCGACTCATGTTCGCGGGCCAGCCTGTGACCGATGCACGTGTGACGGCGCGCGTGCTCGCGCCGAACCAATCGCTGGCCACGCTGCTCTCGACCACTCCCGTGCCGACGGCACCTGCGGGCTTTCAGTACGAAGCCGGCGCCACGGCGGCGCAACGCAAGTTCCAGCTGCTCCTAGGCGACAGCGCCTTCCGCGCCGCGATGGAGCCCGTACCGAACGCGATCACGTTTACCAACAACGGCAACGGTACGTATTCGGCGTCCCACGCAAACACGGCGATGACCGGCCCCTATTCCGTGATTTTCACGGCGGAGGGGCAGCGCGCAGACATCGGAAGCTATTCGCGCACCGAAACGCGGTCTGTCAGCGTTAGGTTCGGAACGCCGGTCCTCACGACTTCGGGTGTGAGCTGGGTTTCTGCCGGCCGAGGACCCTCGGGTCAGCGCTACGACCTGACGGTTCGGCCGCGCGACGCTCGCGGCAACTATCTAGGCCCGGATTACGGCCACGCAATCGCTGTCTCGGTTGACGGCACACGCCTAACAACGCCGCCGATTGATCGCCTCGACGGCTCATATGTCTTCCAGATTTCGACGATGCGGCCGCCAGTCGCGACGAACGTGGCGATAACGGTTTTGGGGCGACCGCTGTACAATGGTCCGCTCGCAGGTCTCCCAGGCAGCAGTGGTCAGTCGTCGTTGCTAGCGTTGAGTGCTCACCTCGGCGCTGCAATCCCGGCGAATGGCTTCGCCGCATCTGCGAAAACGGGGCTGTTGCTCGAGGCGGATCTGGAGCTGCGAGTCAGTCGCTCTTTCTCGATCGAAGGAGTTCTCGGACGCTACGAATTCGGCTCATCGACCGACGTGACTGCCGGCAGCATCTTTGCCAAAGGGTATCTCGGCGGTGCGGCGTGGCGACCCTACGCCGCCGTCGGAGCTGGAATCTTCAAACCGAACTATGGTTCCAGCGGATTTGGGCTCAGCGGCACAGTCGGCCTCAACGGGCCACTCGCGGGTCGTTTGGAGTTTGACGCCGGTGTGGGGTATTCACATGTGTTCGAGTCGGGCGGATTCGGTTTTGTGGGATTGAAGGCCGGATTCAAGCTCGCGCTGTAGAACTATGCGATCGCTGCCGAGTGTGCAAACGACTGGCGCATCCCGCGTCTCCATATATCGAGGGTTCGTCGTCATGAGATTCTCTTCAATCAATGCGAGATCGCTGCGAGCGGTGCCGGCGCTTCTAGCCGGCGCGCTACACTTGGCGATCACGCATCCGGTGTTCGCTCAGCAGGTGACAGCTCGGCTCGGCGCGCTGCGTCCGGGCATTGTTGTGGATGCCGCAAGCGGCGTTGCGTACGTGATGAATCGTGCCGGTGGGATCTCCGCCGTTGATCTAGCCAGCGGCACGACGCGATGGACAACGAATGCCGGGGACAAACCGCTTGTGCTCGTCGGGAATCTGCTGGTCGCTCAGGTGGATTCTCGCACGACGCCCAATCGGCTCGAGATCGCGACACTCAGGACCGATGCGCGCGGCCGGCAGGCGACGCGGGCGCGAAGCACGCTCCCGGCGGGCGTACGCGTCAGCTTGGGCGAAACAATCGACGGTATGTTTCACCTAACGGCGCAACCCGGCGGCGCCGACGTGATTTTGAGTTGGAGTTTCGTCGCGGTGCCGCGGCGGGGGATGGAGGACGAGCTGGACAGCCTAACGAGGCGTGAACTGGTCGCGGCGCGGCCGGTCGTGCGCCGCGGTGCTCTGCGTCTGCGTCCGAGCACGGGCGCGCTCGCGACGCTCGACACCACGCGTGTGCCGATGCAGCGCGAGCCGCAGTGGATTCTACCCGCGGAATCGAAGCTGGCCGGCGCCGCACCACAGCAGTACGAGAGCGCCGATGGTCGACACGTCGTCGCCAGCGAACGGGTGGCGGACGATCGCGTGTGGGACACGTATCGCTGGACGGTTTACGAGCGCGGCGGCCGGCGACTGGGCGAGCTGCCCACGCACCTCTCATTCGCTCCCTTTGTCGTGCGAGACTCGCTGGTCGTGTTCGAGACGACGCCGTACGCGCGTGGAGACCAGCCGCCAGAGCCCGCGAAGTTGCGCGCGTACAGCCTCGCGACGGGGCGTGAGGTGTGGAGCGTCGAGGTGCGGGAGCTCGTGTATCGCGGGCCATACCCGCCGTGACCGAACGGTGCCGTTCGGCGCCTTACGTCGCCTTGAGGGTGCCCTCCACGAGCTGCGCCATACCGACACCTTCGGCTTCGGCCTGGAAGTTCATCACGGTGCGATGGCGCAAGACGTGGTACGCACACGCGCGCACGTCGTCGAGATCCGGAACCGGGCGACCTTCCATCGCAGCGCGCGCCTTGGCGCCTAACGTCAAGAACTGGGACGCGCGTGGTCCCGCGCCATAGCTGACGTATTTCTTGATGTCGGCCGTCGCATTGGGGTCATGCGGGCGCGTGGCGCGCGCCAGGCGAACGGCAAAGTCGACGACAGACGGCGGGGTGGGGATGCGCCTAACGAGCTGCTGCATCTGCAGCACTTCGTCTCCCGTGAGCACCGGACGGATCTCCGCGATCGTCGCGCCCGTCGTCGACGTCACGATCAGCTCTTCTTCGGCCTTCGACGGATAATCCAGCCTGAGCTCGAACATGAAGCGGTCCAGCTGCGCTTCGGGAAGGTGGTACGTGCCCTCCTGCTCGATCGGGTTCTGCGTCGCGAGCACGAAGAACGGATTCGGCAGCTGATATGTCTGGGCTGCTACCGTGACCGTGCGTTCCTCCATCGCCTGGAGAAGGGCAGCCTGAGTCTTCGGCGGTGCGCGGTTGATTTCGTCAGCCAGAACAACGTTCGCGAACACAGGCCCCTTCACGAACTTGAAGACGCGGCGTCCTGTCGCGTGGTCTTCCTCGAGCAGCTCCGTGCCGGTGATGTCGCTAGGCATCAGGTCCGGCGTGAACTGGATGCGCGAGAACGTAAGGTCCAGCGCCTGCGCAACCGTGCGGATCATGAGCGTCTTCGCCAAGCCGGGCACGCCGACGAGGAGTGCGTGGCCGCCGGCGAGGATGGCGCCTACGAGATTCTCGATGACATCAAGTTGGCCGATGATACGGCGGCTGACCTGAGAAATCAGCGTGCGCTTGGCGGAAGCGAGTTGCTCGAGGAGCTCGCGATCGCGTCGTTCTTCGGTTCCGAGGGCTTGGGCGGGGACAGCCATTACTTGAGTCGGGTATGGGTGTACATGGCAGGGCAAATTACGCGGCGCGACGCGCCCGGATAAGGTGGGCGAGAAGGAGGAGCCGGGTTGCGGCCGACCGAAGACAAACATCCCGTCCCGGACCGCCAGCAGTCCACAAAAGTCCCAAAGCGCACGCCCCTACGCGCGTAGCGACAGCTCGCTCGTTAGGCGCCCGTGTGAGCGGCAATGTCAAGCTTCAGTCAGCCGGTGACCGAACGGCTTGAGGCAGCGGACGGAGGCCCGTAAGGAACCAAGTCGTGAGTGCCACATTCTTTGGGCGGCTCAGCAGCGCGACGCTGTTCGCGGCGGCAGTGGCTGTCGCGGCGCCCAGCGCGTCCGCGCAAACGCCGGGTTTTCTGAACATCAATCCGTCGTGGTCCCCGGATGGTCGCCAACTCGTCTTCGAGAGCAGACGCCACGGCGGCGTCGTTCTCTACGTCATCAATGCGGACGGGACTGGCGAGCGCCGCCTGACGTGGACCAACGGCGAAGACACACACCCGGCGTGGTCGCCCGACGGCACGCGCATCGTGTTCGACTCGAATCGCGATGGCGTCTGGAATCTCTATAGCATAAAACCGGATGGGACCGAGGAGCGGCGCTTGACGCATCCGGGCGCGTCGGCGTCGCTCGTGTTTGCGCGCCATCCCGCATGGTCCCCCGATGGCAGGCGTATCGCCTTCGACTCGGAGCGCGATGGCGACGAGGAAGTGTACGTGATGAACGCGGACGGTTCCGGCAGCGAGCGCCTAACGAATGTTGCTGGGCGTGACGGCCATGCGTCGTTCATGCGCGATGGACGCATCGTATTCGGCTCCTCGAGGGCAGGCAACTCGGACATCTGGATCATGAACGCCGATGGCAGCGCGCCACGCGCGCTGCTGACGCATCCGGCGAATGATGCTGGTGCCGAAGTCGCGCCGGACGGGCGGCGCATAGTGTTTTTCTCGGAACGCGATCGGAATCCGCGTCTATTCATGGCGAACATGGACGGATCGGCGCTACGGCCGCTCACGTCCGATAGCAGCGTGAGCTTCGAGAGTGAATGGTCACCCGACGGAAGCCAGATCGCGTTTTACTCGGACCGGACAGGTCGCTTCGAATTGTGGGTTATGGACGCCGAAGGTGGCAATCAGAAGCAGCTGACAAACGGCGCGTATCACAATGCGTGGCCGCAATGGTCTCCCACGAACGAGCGTGTCGTGTTCGCGTCCACGCGCGACCGCGATTGGGAGGTGTACAGCATGCGCGCGGGTGGCACGGATGCCCAGCGCCTAACGTGGAGCCCGGGTCGTGACGCCCACCCTATGTACCTCGGCTCGGATGCGCGCATTGTCTTTCAATCGCCTCGCAATTCCAGCGACGCTGGTGACGTAGACCTCTACACGATGGACGCGAGCGGTGCGCGGCAACGCCGGTTAGTGAGCGCGCCGGGGTTCGATGCGGTGCCAGTGCCCTCGCCGGACCGGCGGCAGATCGCGTTTCAGCGTGGCGTATTGAATCGCACCACAAACGTGTATCACTGGGAGCTGTACCTTGTGGACACGCTTGGTGGGAACGAGCGCCAGCTCACGCGCAATGCGTGGAGCAGCCAAGTGCCGAGCTGGATGCCCGACGGTACGGCGCTCGTGTTCTTCGCCAATCCGGAAGGTCGCGAGCAGCTGTACACGATGGACCTGGCCAGCGGAGCCGTGCGCCGGTTGGTCACAAGTGCTGGGAACGACGCTGCACCGTCCGTGTCGCCCGAGGGTCGCTTCGTCGCCTTTCACTCGGACCGGGACGGCCCGCTCGACCTGTACGTCGTCGAGGTTGCCTCCGGGCAGGTCCAGCGCCTAACGAATGGCCTCGGCGTTCAGGGCCAGCCCAGCTGGAGCCGTGATGGCGCGAGGCTGCTGTTTTCGGCGGGGAGCATGGGTATGGAAGAGGTATACGTGATCAATCGCGACGGGTCCGGGCTCGCTCGGTTGACGCGCGGCTTCGAAGGGGTTCGCTGAGGGCATAGAAAAAGCGTCCTTGCGGACGCCTGTGCACTGCTCGTTAGGCGGACTCAGGGGACTGCAAACTCTGCCCGCTCTTCCAGCGGGTGATTCTCGCTCAGCAGCGACGCAACGGCCGTGAGCATGGTGCCGGGGCTTTTCCCGGGCGGCCTCCACGCGACTTCGTACGAGATCGTTTCGTGCGCGCCGACGATGCGGTTCTGCAGCGCCTGCGTGAACATGCGGCCGGCGCTCCAGCGCCAGATCTCCTTGCCCGCGGCGTCGAGCACGACGAGATCGTGCGTCTGCCCATTGGGGAAGACCAGCTCGAGCTTCTTCTTCGCGTTGTTCGTTATGCGGAACGTGAACGCGACGGCGTTCCCTTGCTGCCTAACGTCAAGTGCTGTAACGATGGAAGGACCGTTCACCGTGCTGCTACGCTCGGGTGCTTCGGAAGAATGCGACCTCGGGCCGCACGCGAAAACAATCGCAGCTGCCGCCACGAACGCCGGAACGAGGCGGTATGTGATCGCCTGTCTGTTGTATTTCTCCGTCACCGTTGGCTGCACAGGCCCACTCTAATGTTCGGGACGCGGGCCTACTATAGGTGTCTTCGGCCAAATGTGTCAATAGCGCAGATCTCGTAAATGCAGACGAATATTGGGGTTCCGGGTCACTACCTCACGTATGTTTTGTGATTTGGCGGACACAGCCAGTTTGCTTGCGAAAAATTTCACAAAGTCCTAGATTCCCGCACCGAGATGCAGGATGAGCCGCACGGACGTCCAGATGGGAGTCCGGCAACCGGCCTCGGGACCGCCGGCAAGTACGCCGGAATTGGCATCCAGTTCGGCGCCAGCATCGTCCTCTTCCTCTACGCTGGCCGCTGGGTAGACCAGCAGTTAGGGACGGCGCCGATCTTCCTGATCGTGGGCGTATTCGTCGGCGCAACTGCAGCCTTCTACAGCATTTACAAGCGGCTCATGCGCGATCTCAAAGACGAAGAAGCAGCTCAATCACGAGCCTCGAAGGATGCGTGAAGCAAGGCATTTTGTTCGCTCTCGCGACTGCCGTCATCGCCCTGTTAGGCGCGGTTCTGCTGTCTCGCGTCTTTACGGAGCCGAGGTCGACCTCAGCGGTGTGGACGAGCGCCTCGCTGGCCGTGGTTGTTCAGATCGCCACATTCGCCATCGCTAGGCGTTATGCGCTCAAGGGCGAAGTCATTAAAGGGTGGGGCATCGGAGCGCTCATGCGCGTGACGGCTTTGGTCGTCTACGGTGCACTGTTCTTCGGGCCGCTACAGCTCGGCTTTCCGCTGGAGCCGGCGCTCCTGAGCTTCGCGCTTTTCGTTTTTGTCTCCACAGTGCTGGAACCACTCTTTCTGTCACGATGAAGCGCCTGACTGCGACTGCAGTTTTGCTAGCCGTGGCCACCCTCACCGGAGCGGCGCAAGAGCACACGCCGCCAGCGGCACAGCCTGCGCCTCATGGCGCGCCAGCCTCGGGTGAAGCCAAAGTCGACATCATCACGCCGCACATTACCGACGGCTATCACCTCGAGCTTCCGTATTTCAAACCTCCGTTTTTCAAGGAAGTTTGCATCGGGCGGCACATTGGCGAGCACGGCTGCGGCCCGCTCTGGGATCCGATTTACATCGGCAGCTTCGCAGTGAACCTGTCGCCGACGAAGCACGTGGTCATGCTGCTGCTCGCCGCGACGCTCGTGACCATTCTGTTGGTGGGCTCCGCGCGGGCGCACGTGCGTCACACGGCGACGGCCGGACGCCCCAGGGGGTTTTCGGCGGCGATCGAAGCCGTCGTACTGTACATACGAAAGGAAGTCATTCTGCCTAACGTGGGGCCGCAGGGTGAACGTTACGTGCCGTTTCTCCTCACCGTGTTTTTCTTCATCCTGACGATGAACCTGTTGGGGCTCGTCCCATACGGCGCGACAGCCACTGGCAACATCGCGGTGACGGCGACGCTCGCCATTATCACGTTCCTCGTGGTGGAAATCTCCGGGATGTTCGCGTTAGGGCGACACTACTGGAGCACGATCTTCTACTGGAACAAGGAGCTCGCGCTGCCAATGCGCGTCGTCATGTTCCTGATCCTCTCTCCTGTCGAGCTGATCGGAAAGTTCACAAAGCCGATCGCGCTCGCGATACGACTTTTTGCGAACATGACGGCTGGCCACATCGTCGTGCTCGCATTCATCGGAATGATCTTCACGTTCGCGGGACCGGCGTCGACTGCGCCGTTCCTGATGGCGGTCGCGATCATGTTGCTGGAGTTGTTCGTCGCACTTCTGCAGGCCTTCATATTCACAATGTTGTCGTCAGTGTTCATTGGGCAGATTCGCGAAGCACACCACTAGGTCAAAGGTCA
>Ga0187893_10001355_pt1 | contig 59498 bp, 47 predicted proteins | sample MA1701074metaG_FD_139574 | JGI IMG/M metagenome (GOLD analysis project Ga0187893, IMG submission 139574) | White microbial mat communities from a basaltic lava cave in the Kipuka Kanohina Cave System on the Island of Hawaii, USA - MA170107-4 metaG ...
CGGAAGAAGGCCCGGTCGACGAGGCGCCGGGCGGGGGCGTCGCAGGCGGGCTGGGCGAAGGCGATCGGGGCCAGCCAGAGAAACGCGAACATCATCACAATAAATCAATCGGATGTTTTAAACATTTCTTTATAGAAATGGTTTTTAAAAGAACGAATCCGGCTCGATGGCCGGCGGCAGCGAGCCGCCGTTCTATCCGCAGCCCGTCAACGGGGCATTGATCAGCTTAGAAACCGCAACGCCACCAGCGGTCCGGCGGGGCTTGACTAAAGCCGGAGCGGGTAAACGCGAGTAAACAGCAACACTGGACTGCCGGTGAAACTCGGATATACAATGGCAGTTCTCTTATTTTCTTTCCCTGGAGGTTCTCTTTGGCAAAACTTGGATTCCTCGGGCTAGGAATCATGGGTTACCCCATGGCCCGCAATCTGATTCGCGCCGGCCACGACGTAGCGCTCTGGTCGCACACCGCCGCCAAGGCGAAGAAGCTGGCGTCGGAAGAAAAGGGCGGCATCGCCTGCGACACGCCCCAACAGGTGGGCGCGCATTCCGAATGCGTATTCCTTTGCGTCGGCGACTCGAAAATGTCAGAAGAGGTCATCGCCGGACCCGGCGGCATAGCGGATGGAGCTAAGGCCGGGACCGTCATCGTGGATGCTTCGACCGTCGGGCCCTCCCAGAGCCTACGCATGCGCGACGCGTTGGCGCCCAAACAGATACACCACCTCGACGCCCCATGCACCGGGTCCAAACCAGGCGCCGAAGCAGGCACGCTGACTTTTATGGTTGGCGGGGATAAGGACGTCTTCGAGCGAATCCGTCCCTGGTTTGAGCCTATGGGGAAACAGTTGTTCTATTGTGGCGGCCATAGCATGGGCCTGCACGCGAAGCTCACCCAAAACCTTGTTCTTTCCAATATCTTACAGGCGTTCAATGAAGGCATCGTATTGAGCACCAAGGCTGGCGTCGACCCCAGGCTGATGCTCGAAATCCTCGACAAGAGCGCGGCCAAGAGCGGCCTGATCAACTTCAAGGCGCCCTTTGTGTTCGCCAGGGATTTCCAAACCAACTTCTCCGTCAAGTGGATGCATAAGGATATCGGCCTCATGCTCGATTCCGGGCGTGAGCAGGATGTACCCTTGCCCCTCACCTCCCTCACGCAGCAGCTTTTTAGGGCCGCCATCGCAAAAGGCTATGGAGATGAGGATATCTGCTCCACAATCTAGGTTTTAGAGGAGATCGTCGGTATCGAAGTCAAAGAATCCTAATTTTCACATTATTTTTTTCTTGCATTCCAGAAATTCATATCCTAGAATAGAAAGTAAGCCGGGGAGGCAACTCCCACCAAAGCGAGACTAACCTCATAAAGACCCCTGAAGCAATCCTCCCCGGCGCCCGAAAGGGTTTTCTCCGTAAATAAGTACACCGCGAAGCTTCCTTCCCAAATTTGATTTTTCCAAAAACGGAACCCATCGGCACAACCAGGCGCAGTCGTAGCGGTTAGATGGAGTAACCGGGAAATTCTGTTATTCTAGCGAATGGGTGAAGGCTCTCACGATCTTAGGTTCCACGGGCTCCATAGGAGTCAGCACCCTGGACGTTGTACGCCGAAATGCCGATCGGTTTCGTGTCCACGCTCTAGTTGCCGGCCAGAATCTGGAGTTGCTGGTTTCACAGATCCGGGAATTTCTTCCGAAAATTGTAGTAGTCGGAACAAACCAGCTTGTAGATCGTCTAGTAGAAAGCCTGCGGCAAGCCGGCGTGCCTGGTTCGCTGTGGCCCGAGCTGGCAGGAGGCCCGAAAGGGCGCGTGATGGCCGCCATCGCGCCGGAGGTCGATTTTGTGATGTCGGCTATCGTCGGTGTTGCCGGTCTGGAAGCGACTTATCAAGCGGTTACAAAGGGAAAACGGCTGGGATTGGCCAATAAGGAGGTTTTGGTGGCTGCGGGCGCGCTAGTAATGAAGGCGGCCGAGGAATCGGGAACCGAACTCTTGCCGGTTGACAGTGAGCACAATGGCGCGCACCAATGCCTTCGCGCCGGGCGCAGAGCGGATGTCCGCAAGCTGATCCTTACGGCCAGCGGAGGCCCGTTTCGCGACACCCCGGTCGAAAAGCTATCCAAGGTGACGCCCGAGCAGGCCCTGAATCACCCCACCTGGAAGATGGGGCCGCGCATTACTATCGATTCCGCCACGCTGATGAACAAAGGGTTTGAAGTGGTTGAAGCCTGCTGGTTGTTCGGCTTCGACCCTTCCGAAGTCGAAGTGGCGATCCATCCGCAGTCGAGTGTTCACGCCATGGTCGAGTTTGTGGACGGCAGCGTTCTCGCGCAGATCTCGGCCACGGACATGCGGATGCCGATCCAGTATGCTCTCACATATCCGGAAAGAAGCCAGGCGCCGGCGCCCCGGCTGGACTGGTCGCAGCCGCGGCAGTGGGAATTCTATCCGCCCGATTGGACGAGGTTCCCGCTGTTGAAGCTGGCCTATCAGGCGCAGCGCGCCGGCGGCTCGGCTAGCTGCACTCTCAATGCCGCCGATGAAGTCGCCGTTGAAGCGTTTCTCGAGGGGCGTATTCCGTTCCCCGCGATCGCCGAGGTGGTCGAGGAGACGCTCAATCGCGTGCCATCCACCACCGCATCCTCGATTGACGAGGTTCTTGAAATCGACCGGGAATCGCGCCAGTCGGCAAGGCAGGCTTGCATTGCTCACGCGGCAGTGAAATCCTTATCTATGGATACGGGCGCCTCGCAAAGCCGTCGAGGCGCAGAGGTCTAGTTGCTATGAACATTCTCGAAAACATCTGGTGGCTGCTGGTCCTGATCGGAGTCATGATTCTGATTCACGAACTGGGCCACTATTGGGCCGCCCGGTTCTTCGACGTCAAAGTGGATGTATTCAGTTTCGGCTTCGGTCCCAGGCTCTTCGGTTTCCGGCGCGGTGAGACCGATTTCCGGTTCTCTCTCATCCTGTTTGGCGGTTACGTTAAAATGGCGGGCGAACATGGCGCCGAAGAGGGCTCCTTCGACCCTCGTTCCTTCCTTGCCAAGCCCCGCTGGCAGCGCCTGATTATCACTTTCGCCGGTCCCTTGATGAATATCGTGCTCGCGGTCGGGCTTGTGACTGGCTTGTACATGGTTCGATACCCCAAACTGCCTGTCACGCATTCCCCCACTGTTGGTTTCATCGCAAAGGACGGGGCCGCCGCAAAGGCCGGAATCCGCGAAGGCGACCGAATCCTGCAGATCGAAAAGCACAACAATCCCACCTGGGAGGATGTTTCTTTAACGGAACTTTCCGGGGCGGGCCTGGCCCTTCGCGTCCTTGTGGAACGCGAAGACAAGAGTCAGCATGCGATTACGCTCACTCCCATACTCGACGAGAAAAACGGCATCGGCACGGCCGGCTGGGCCGAGCAGTTGCCCGTTCAGCTTGCCCAGGTTCAAGCGGATATGCCCGCCGAGCGCGCCGGCCTGAAGCAACGCGACATGCTGGTCAGCGCCAACGGCCAGCGAATCCGCTCGATTCCCAAGCTGCATGAGATCATTCGCGGCTCCGAAGGCAAGCCCGTGGAGCTGGTCTATTCCCGTGACGGCCATCAGAGCACCGTCACGGTCAAACCTACTTTCAGCAAACTGGACGGATCGGGCCGCTGGATGATCGGCGTGCAACTGGAATCGCCGGTTACGTTTGTGGCCTTGCCATTCACCCAGGCTTTGGTTGAATCCTGGCGGCAGAACGTACGCGGCGCCGGTCTCATCGTCCAGTTTCTGCGCGGCATCCTGGAGCGCCGCATGTCGCCCAAGTCGATCGAAGGCCCCATCCGCATTGCGCAGATATCCACCGAAGCGGCGCGGGAAGGCCCCAGCACCTTCATCAGCCTCATGGCGATCGTCAGCCTGAACCTCGCTATCTTCAACCTTCTGCCGATTCCGATTCTCGATGGCGGCGCGATTATTATGTTGCTGATCGAAATTCTGATGCGGCGCGATCTCAGCCTGGCGATGAAAGAGGCCGTCTTCAAAGTAGGGTTCGTATTTCTTATGATGGTGGTCGTCTTCGTTCTCTACAGCGACATCACCAAGATCATGCCGGGCTGAGATACGTCCTGACTTCGCCGGCCCAATTCAGGCCAGAATATCGCGAACAATGCGGCCATGGACGTCGGTGAGGCGGAAATCGCGGCCGGCGTGACGGAACGTCAGGCGCGTGTGATCAAAGCCGAGGCAGTGCAGGATTGTCGCGTGCAGGTCGTGAACGTGCACCTGGTTCTCCTCGACATCAAGGCCGAACTCGCTGGTGCGCCCGTAAGCAATACCGGCTTTGACTCCGCCTCCGGCAAGCCATGTTGAAAACGCCTTGTTGTAGTGGCCGCGTCCGTTCTCCTGTTCCAGCCACGGTGTGCGGCCGAACTCGGTCACCCAAGCCACCAGCGTGTCTTTCAGCATGCCCCGGGATTTCAGATCCGTGAGCAGCGCCGCGATGGGTTGATCGACATTGCGCGCCATCGGCTCATGCGCCTTGATGTCGGAATGTGAATCCCAGTTTCTCGACGAGCCGGTGTCAATCAGCTCGATGAAGCGGACTCCGCGTTCGGCCAGCCTGCGCGCGATCAGGCATTGCCAGGCGAACCCATCCTGGGAGCCGCGTTCGAGGCCATAAAGTTTCAACGTTCGATCGGATTCTTTGGCCAGGTCAAGCACTTCGGGCATTTCGCTCTGCATGCCGAAGGCGGTTTCAAAACTCTTGATGCGGGCAGCCAGAGCCGGTTCCGCGGGCCGGTCGCCGAGGTGGCGGCGATTGAAGCGCTCCAGCAACCCAAGCTCGAGCTCCTGGAGCCGCTTCGATTCCGATCGCCGCTCCAGGTTGGCCACCGGATCGTCACCCCCGGTTATACGCGTCCCCGCGTGCGCTCCGGGGAGAAAATCGGAAGACCACACCTGGCTCCCCGCATAAGGCAGATGCGGAGCGATCACGACAAACGACGGCAGATTGCGGTTCTGGGTTCCAAGCCCGTAGCTCACCCAACTCCCGATGCTCGGGCGTTTGAAGCTCACCGAGCCGGTGTGCACGCCCATGGTGGCCTGGAAATGGTCGTTGTGATCTCCGGTCATCGACCGGATCACACTGATCTCATCGGCCAACCGTCCGATATGCGGAAACAGATCCGTGATCTCGATGCCGCTGCGGCCGCGCGGGGAAAAACTGAACGGCGTAGGCAACATCACGCGGTCACGCGGCCCTTTCCTGCCCTCGGCGGCCGCTTTCTGAAGCGCCGGTTTCGGATCGAAAGTGTCGACATGCGAGGCGCCGCCAGTCATGTAGAGGAAGATGACGCGGCTCGCCGTACCCGGGTAGTGCGGCGCGCGCGGGGCGAGCGGGTTGTCTTCGGCGGCCAGCAGATCCGCGACGATGGCGGGAAACAGCGTCGATCCGGCCACCAGGGATCGCAGCACTCCGCGGCGGTTACTTTGGTCGCTTCGTGTCATTTTTCGATCCTCTAATCCAGATAAAAGAATTCGTTGCTGCTCAGAAGCACCCTCATCAGACTCGACCATGCCTGCCGGTTGCGCCGGTCCGCCGGCACTTCCGTCTCTTCCAGCGCCTTACGCGCCTGGCTGAGGAATTCGGCTGCCCAAGCGCTCTCCTGCGGCGAAGGAGCACGGCCATAAAGCAATCGAAATACGTAGTCAAGCCGCTCCCCCGTTTCGGTGAAAGCCATCCCCGCGCGGACGGCCAGCCGGTCTGCCTGCTGATGTACAAACTCGTTGTTCATCAGGAAAAGCGCCTGTAGAGCGGTTGTGTTTACCGGTCTGACCTCGGTGGTCGAGTTGGTGTCGGCGCCATCGAACAGATCCATGTAGGAATGACGCCGGATACGCTGTTGCATCAGGTAGACGCTGCGGCGGTTGGTGTTGTATTCGGCCGAATCGGCCACGAACGGGCGGTGCTGCGTGAAGCCGGTTACCGGCTTGGCGGGAAACGGATGCGCACCTCCCATCGAGGAATCCAACTCGCCCGCCAGAGCCAGCATCGTGTCGCGGATCTCCTCGGCGGAAAGCCGGCGGCGGTCGAAGCGCCAATAATATTCGTTGCGTGCATCCTTGACCGCATTGGCGTCGTTGTTGCCGCTGGCCGCCTGCCAGGTGCGGGAAAGCAGAATGCGTTTATGGAGTTTCTTGAGCGACCAGCCGTCCTCAACGAACCGGCTGGTCAGGTAGTCGAGCAGATCCGGGTGCGCGGGCCGCTCTCCGCGCACGCCGAAGTCGTTGGGCGAGCCGACGATGCCCTTACCGAAATGCCACTGCCAGACGCGGTTGACGATGACACGGGCTGTGAGTGGATTTAAAGGTCCGGTGGTCCAGGCGGCCAGCAGTTCGCGCCCGCTGCCTTGATGGTCCGCGGGCACCTTCGCCCCGCCCAGAATCTGCGGGAAGCCGCGCGGCGCTTCCGGGCCTTCGATCTTCGGATCACCCTTCACATGGATCTTTGCGGTCACCGGCTGGCCGTCGCTGGCGCCGTAAGCGGCCGGCGTTTTGGGATAAGTTTGCTTGAGCCGCTCCAACTCGTCTCGCGCTTCGGCGAAAGCAAGTTTCAAGTCCGCCGGAGCGTCCTTCTTGCCGGCGTCGGCTCTCATCTTCTTGATCTTGTCGCTCAACTCGACGTAGCGTTTTTGGGCCGCTTGGAATTTTTGTTCGTCGCTGGGATTGAGAGCAATGTGGTGGCTGGGAAACTGCTGGTGCTCCATTCCGGCGAAGGCGTAGTTGGTGCTTTGAAAGATACCGTATAGGGAATAGTAATCCCTGGTGGGAATGGGATCGAACTTATGATCATGACAGCGGGCGCAGCCCAGGCTGAGGCCGAGGAAAGCTTTGCCGAAATTGTCGATTGTGTCGTCGATGGTCAGAAAGTGCTCGCGGTCGGACTGGCCAAAGCGGCGGGCGCTTGCAATGTAGCCGGTGGCGATGATCTTGTCGCGGCGGTCTTCCGGGTCGCGCGCTTCGAGCAAATCGCCGGCCAGTTGCTCGCGTATAAACAGGTCAAACGGCTTGTCGTCGCGGAAGCTGCGAATCACGTAGTTCCGGTAGCGGTACATCTCGTGGGCCGGATAGTCGGAAGCGTCTCCGGCGGTGTCCGAATAGCGTACGATGTCCAGCCAGTGCCGCCCCCAGTGTTCGCCGTACTGCTGCGACGCCAGGAGTTGATTAATGTAGCCCTCAATAGCCGCCGGCGAGGAGTCCGCGACCAGTTTCGCGACCGTTTCCGGAGCAGGGGCAAGGCCGGTCAAATTGAAACTCAGACGGCGGATCAAGGCTTGCGGAGTCGCCTTGCCGAGAGGCCGCAGTCCTTGCCGGTCGAGTTCGGCCTTAATGAACCGGTCAATCGGATTCGCGCTCCATTGGTTTGCGGAAACCTGCGGTGGCTTCGGATCACGGACGGGCTGAAATGCCCAGTGCTTGCGAGCTTTTTCCCAATCATAGGCGGGCCCTTCCACTATCTTGGCCGTCCCCGAGCGCGGGTCCGGCGCGCCCATCCGTATCCATTCGACAAAGTCTTCCACCTGTTCCGGGGGCAGTTGTTTGCCGAGGGGCATGTTCAAGTCTTTGTTGGCGTGCCGCAATGCCGCGATCAGAAGGCTCTGCTCCGGTTTCCCCGGCACTACAGCCGCTACGCCTGATTTCCCCCCGCGCAGCAGCCCTTCTTTCGAGTCGGCATACAGGCCGCCCTGCACAGGTTTCGATTTCTCGCTGTGACATGCGTAGCACTCGGTAGCGAGAACCGGCCGGATCTTTTTCTCAAAGAATTCCATGCCCTCGCCGGAGGCTGCCGTTTGGCCCGCTGCCGGCCCGATACAAGCCCCAACGAGGACGGGGATGAACAACAAACGATTATGAAACATTATCCTGCACCAATCTGTGCCGTCAGGCGACTCTATCCCAGATTATATAGCTACTTGTATGCGAGAAAAAGGGCAATGGCGATTTGGCGGCAGCGCTCAACACCGGCCCGCGTTCGCCGATGAGTCCGTTGGGGGAAGGAAATGACTGTAGCAAGCGATTGTGTGGCGTGCGGATATCAGCCTTACCAGGCGCCAGATAGAGCGGGTTTCCGCGGCTCCCGCGAATCGAGCCAGGCGGGAGCCTCCTTCGAGCTGACTCTTAGCACAGCCGACGGGGACCGAGTCAAGCTCTCGGCATCTGCGACCCACTCGACAGAATCCTTTGATTACGCCGCTGTCGTGAAATCCGCCCGCACCCGGCCGGCAGTTGCCGCAGTTTCGGGCGCCTCCTCCGAGTCCGCCGTCAGCGTTAACATCTCCGTCGAGGGCCACCTGGACCAGGGGGAGATTGCCGACATTAGGAAGCTGATGTCGCTGCTCGCCAAATCCGTTCGACAGTTGGAGCGAGGCCACGCCAAGCAAGCCCTGCGTACCGTGGCCAAATCGAGCGGACTTGATTCCATCACCCAGTTCCGCTTCGACTTCCAGAAGCAGTTGGACTTCGCACGGCGCGCCTACCAGCAAATGACGACGTCAGAGCCGGCCGATTGAATGTGCCGGATCTCGCCAGAGATCCAAGGTGCTGGTCTCATCATCGCGCGCTTCCGGGCGCAAGCCGGAAATCGCCTGTCCGCATCCGGTCTATGAACGTGAAGAAGAGGTTATTGCCGATTCCCTCTACATGCCGGTATTTCCACACTTCGTGAGGAAACCGGATCACGCCGCCGCCGCCCGGGTGACTCTCGATCTCGTCCGGCGGACCATACACGATGTACATATGGCCGCGGTCGGTCTGCCAACCCTCTCTGGCCGATGTCGGAAATCGCTTGTTGGCGTACGCGATCCGGCGGTAGTGCTCTTGTTTTGCCTCGTTCTCCGGCGTGCCGGGCGCCGGATCCCGCCGTTGCCAGAACTGTTCGATGAACTTCTCCCGCTCTTCGTTTGTCTTGAGGTTCTCGTAGGCGGCGCGCTCTTCATCGCCAATGATATAGACTACGTCCTCATTCAACCATTTGAGATAAGGAGAGCTGCCGGCGCGGCCCGCTGGCTGCCACGCCACTAGCGCGGCCGCGGCGGTTACTACCAGGACTAAGCTGCCCACCAGCGGCGTCCAGCCGCTATTCGGCCGTTTGGGATACAGCAGACGACGGATGCGTTTCACGAGATTTCCTCCTGTGGCGGCAACGGCCAACTCGCGGCTGGACCGGCGGTTTTGTTCCAGAACAGCGAGCGCCATGGCGTATTCGTGCGCGTTACCGCGCATGGCAACAACAACATCATTACAGCAGTTTTCGCACTCGGCGCGAATCTCATGATCTGCAGGAATTTCAGCACGGTGCTGTACCGCGCCGGACGCCGTCTATTGAGGTTATTGCTCGACGCGGGCGGGCACTTTTGGCGCCTCAGGAGCGGACGGAGGCGGCGTCAAGGTCTTCGGCAAAAGCCCTTTTGACGGCTCGGCGGCGCTTGCTCCGCCTTTTCGCACCAGGATGGACCCGCGATCCGTTTCGAGTGTGATCTGCGGGCCAGTCCCCACCGATCCCCGCAGCGAAGCGCCGCGTCCTTCCTCTTCCTGCTTAAGGGGCGTTCCGAAATCGTTCGTAATCTCGCCGCGGTCGGTCTTGGCGGACAACTCGAATTTGGCGCCCGCCGGCAGCACTAAGTCGAGATTGCCGGACTTGGTCCGCACGTAAACCTTGCCTAATTGCCTTGGACGCAGCTCGACGTCGCCGCGCTCGAGCGTAATCTCCACGTTGTCGGTGAAATCGCGCAACTGGACATCGCGCGTGCGCGTGGAAAGCCGGACCGGACCCGTGACGTTTTCCGCCGTGAGATTACCCAGCGCCATGCGGACGAATCCGGCGGTTTTCTCAACGCGCAGTTCCGTGAGAGAGCTTTCAAAGCGCAGCGGCTTGGCGAGGTTGCGAAAGCTGATCTCGCCACTGTAGCTCCCGTTCACGGTTACCAGCCCTTCGATCGACTCCACTTCAATATCCTGACCTCTGCCCTTGATTTCCACCGATCCTTTCACATTCACGGCGCGCACGATGTCGCTGCGTCTCAGGTCGGCGCGCACGTTTCCGGCGATGTTCTGCACGCGCACGCCCGCGTTCTCGCTGCTGATCTCCACGTTTCCGCCGAGGTCCTGGATGTCGAAGTCACCGTAGCGGCCGCGGCCTTCGATACTGATCCCTTTAGGGACCGTGATCTCCAGATCCGCGGTCAGGCTTCGCGAAGCGTCCAACCGGTCATAGTTTGTTTTTACCACCGCATGGTCGCCCATCATGACGATTTCCAAAGGCGTATCCTTGTCGCCCTTATCGGCATCGGACTGTTGAAAGGCGCGAATCGTTTTCCGCCCCGTTATCCGAACCATCTCCGTGTCGGCGCCGGTGACCTTTACGTTGCCGCGGCCCTGTTCAAGCACCAGCCTCTGAACTTTGCCGACGTTCTGCTCGGCCTTGACGGAATACTCATGAGGCTCGCCGAAAATCTCCAATCCCTTGACCGTGATCCGGCCGCTCGGCCAGCGAGTGGAGAGGTTCATCCCCCAGAAGAAAAAGGAGCCGAAGACACAGAGCAATACCACCGCCGTCCACTCACCGCCGCTGACTCCCGACACAGGCAAAGGGCGGCTCGAAATCGCCCAAAACAGCACCTCTCCCAACCGGATCGTTCCCCAGATAATCAATATGAATGGCCAATAACGCGCCGCGAATTCGTACAGCGGAATCTCCGGCCACACGTTGCGGATCAAAAAGAGCGTGCCGATTCCGATCAGCAGCAAAGGGCCAGCAAGGGATCGTGGTCTCATCTTCAGTTCCTCCTCACGCCGGCCGCGCAGCCCGCTCGAACAGTTTCAGTACGCCTACGATGATCAGAATTACGGGCCAGGTTCGCGAGAAGGACACTGCCCCGAGATTATCCATTGCAAACAGCACGCCGATCGTAATCAAAAGAATCGGGCCACGGATCGCCTGGATCAGCGAACCGGTTCTCTGCTCAACGCCGCTCATGAGACACCTCCTTGACGCCCGCGCCGGCATTGGCTCTGATCCGGGCAAAAAGCATATAACATCCCAACGCGATCAGAAACACGGGGCCCGCATACGGCATCAACTGCCGGATACGGATCACTTCCATATTGTTAAGCAGGAACACGATACCGAGCGCGATCAGCAGAACCGGCAGCACCGGAAAGCCGATGCCCGCTCCCTGTACGGGAAAAATGGAGGAGAATTCATCCACCACCTCTCCGCTGATACGCTTCTTCGCGGTGTGATAGGCTTCAAACGCCATGTAAAAGAACCACACCGGAATCATCAATCCGAACAACGGTTCCAGCGGCCCGGATTCCGATCCGGCCAGGCTGAACAGCAGCCCGGCGATGAGCACGTGCACGAAACCCTTGGCATATTGCGTGTTGTAGATGGCGCCCACGCCCGGAATCAGCCCCAGCAGAAAAGCAAGCCCTGGGGAGAGATCGGCGGGAACAGCGATGCTGGTTCGGCCCGTGCCCGTGCCCGGGGCTTGCGGGATATGTTCGGTGCAATAAACGGTGCCCTGGGCCGTCCGGACTTCATCGGCCGACAGTGCTTTGCCGCAGCTCCGGCAATACGCCGACGGCTGTTGGGATGCCTGATTCATCTCATCCATTCCACTTCTCCCTTATAGGAAATACTTTCTACAACGACTTCCACATTCCCGGAACCCATGACGACTATTGCGCCGGTCTGGTCCGTTTGCCGGAATCGCTCTGCCGGGAAGAGGACTCCACCTCATCTTCGACGGCCTGCTCTTCATCGGACTCGGTCAACTCACGCAGCCGCGACTGGATCTCGTAAACAAACCTGAGGCTCTCGTAGTACTTCACCGCGCGCACCCAGCTCTGGTGCAGCTTATCTTCGGTAGCTTCCCAAACTTTGACGGGATTCAAGTCGCCTGGCCGTAGCTGCCGCGCTTCGATGCCGGCAAACCGGCCCAACATGGCGAAGGAAAGGACAGTCATCGCCATGCCCATCACAACGCGCGGCTGAAGCACGGGCCGGAACCAGCGGCCCAACAGTCCCGCCGCTGCCTTCTTGGCTTTTACCGAAACCTCTTCGCGAACCGGGATCTGCTGCAGGATCTGCGTGACTAGAGACCGCGGCGGCTCCGGTTCGGCCACGCGGGCCAGGAACCCAACCACTGCCTGTGCGTCGCGCGCCAACTCGGCGCAGGAGCTGCAGCCGGAAAGATGCCGCTCAGCGGCCGCGCGCGTTTCCGCCGCAAGCGCACCGTCGATGTAATCGCACAGTTGAAGCTCCAACTCGGCGCACGTCATATCGCCACCTTGTACTTTCTCAGAACACGCGCCAACTCGGTCCGGCCGCGGTTGAGCCGCGATTTTACCGTGCCTTCCGGGACGCCCAGAACCTGTGCGATCTCACGGTATTCCAGTTCCTCCAGATCTCTCAATATCAGAGTTTCCCTCAACTCCGGCGACAGCTTCTCCAGCGCCGTTTGCAGGATTTCCCCGGCTTCCCGGCCGGCCACCATCCCATCGGTGCGCGCCGAAATGGCCGCCTTCTCTTCGAGCACCGGCAATTGGTCCTCGATCGAATCCGTAGACCGTTCCTGCTTCTGACGGCGGTAATTGTCTATCAGCAGGTTACGGGTAACCCGCATCAACCACACCTGAAAGGACCCCTCACCGGACCGAAAACTTTTTAGTGTTCGAAAGATTCTCAGGAATACGTCCTGTGTCAGATCCTGCGCCTCATGGTCATTTCCCGTGAAGCGGAAGCAAACCGAGTAAACCCGCCGCGTATGCGTCCGGACAAGATCCTCCCAGGCGCTCTCATCTCCTTTGAGGCAGCGTTCTACCAGACTGAAATCAGCGTCCAAACCCTTCGTCCCTGCAGTGCGCCGCCCGGATGCGGTCCACCCCCAGGGATTACGCTCCGTCCCTGGGTGTACAAGATCGAGTGCGCCTGCCATTTGGTCCGTTCCCTTGCTGTCCGATTGGGGATTGGAGAGCCTGGTACCTCAAGAGGTTGCCCCATCGAACGCTTCCAGTTATAGGAACGAGGAATTATCATAGGAAGTTCGCGGAAATCTCCCGTGCCGGGCTTCTGAAGCTGTCACGGCCTATAAGGTACCATTGAGTTCCGCACTTGAAAGCTCTATTGTAGACCCGAAGCGGGGTTAAGTGACGGTTTTCGTTTTTCGAGGCCGGGGTTTTTCGAGCCAGGCGATAAGGAGGTTGGATGACGGTCCAGAATGGGGATACTCAGCGGGCGCCTCTGGCGTATCGAAAAGTCATTCTGGCTACAATTGTTCTGACTACAATTGTCCTTCTGTTCTACGGCCTGGGTAAGCAACGGGCTGAATTCCGATGGGATTTGTTCCTTTCTACCTTCTCCAACATCCACTGGGGGTGGTTTGCAGCGAGTTTGGCCTTCGCCGTCTCGACCTATCTTGGAAGGGCCATTCGATGGCAAGTCATGATTCGCCCCGTCCGCCGGCAGGCCAGCTTATGGAATCTCTTTGTTGCCACCGTCATAGGGTTCACCGCCATCGTGTTTTTTGGCCGGCCTGGTGAAATAGTCCGGCCTTACCTGATCGCGCAGAAGGAGAATGTTTCCCTCTCGTCGCAGTTGGCCGCCTGGCTGCTCGAGCGGATCTACGACCTTCTCTGCGTTCTGTTTATCTTTGGTTTCGCGCTGTCACAGGTTCGCCATACTTCCACCGAAGCGGGATCTTCCATGGAGTGGATTCTCCGGACCGGGGGACACTTTGTGGGGATTCTCGGAACGGTTTGCCTGGCGGTTTTGATCGCGTTCGGCCTTTTTCCTAATTTTGTAGAAAAAAGACTGCTCGGGGCCTTGAGCATACTACCGGAAAAGTTTCAAACCAGGGTCAGTGAAGTGACCAAGGCGTTTCTCTCCGGTACCAGCTCGACAAGAAACCGTGGGTTCGTCTTCCAGTTGGTCTGCTACTCGTTCGCTGAATGGCTTCTGATCGTGCTGTGCGTTCAGTGTTTGCTGTTGGCATTCCCTGCTACGGCTCACATGGGGATGATTGACGCTATAGTTGTAGTTGGATTCGTCGCTTTCGGAGGTGTTGTTCAGATCCCGGGAGTGGGTGGCGGAATGCAGGTCGCAACGGTGTTGGTATTGACGGAGTTATTCAGAATCCCTCTGGAAATCGCGGGCGGCGTAGCGATCCTGGTGTGGTTTATCACTTGCTTGGCGATTGTGCCGCTGGGAGTGGCGCTGGCCGTTCATGACGGCCTGAAATGGCGCAATTTGTTGAATATCCGTGAGATGAAGCAACCATGAAATGCCCCTTTTGCGGTTTTGCGGAAGACAAGGTGATCGATTCGCGCGAAAGCAAAGAAGGCGACACCATAAGGCGGCGTCGCGAATGTCTGTCCTGTGAAAAGCGCTTCACAACCTATGAGCGCATCGACGAGGTCCCTTACCTGGTGGTTAAGAAGGATGGCAGGCGGGAAAAGTTCGATCGGCAAAAGGTGCTGGCAGGGCTGCTCAAGGCCTGTGAAAAGCGGCCGGTCAGCATGCCGAAACTTGCTGAACTTGTCGATGAGATAGAAGCGAGGCTGATTGAGGGAAGCGAACGGGAGCTATCAACTATAGAAATAGGAGAAATCTTGATGATGCGTCTCAAGGAAATTGACAAAGTGGCCTATGTACGTTTTGCGTCGGTGTACCGGGACTTCCAGGACGAGGAAGCTTTCTTCAATGAAATCAAAGACTTAATCCATAAGAAAAGAAATTGAGAAAGTGTTTGCGATCGAGCAACTCTTCAAGTATGCGGCATTAGGCCGCAAGAAAGGTTGTAACCAAAAGCGGACAAGAACATCTTAGCTATTAGGGCTTAACTTCGGAGCCATTGCATGTTATGATGATCGAGGCCCGGCGGGAAGTTTCGGTGTGTCCGTCCTCAGATCGTCTGGCAGCGCCCGTCAGCTTATTAGAACAACCGTCAGGCTACGGGCAATTTTTATCATCCCCAAGGCAAAGTCGAAGTCGAGACAGAATGGCAACCTAGGGGGAGGTGAGTCTACGTGGATCATTTTGAAGATCAATTCTTAGCCGATAGCCACGAACCATTGGGGCTTCCCTTTGACGAGGAAACCGCTTTCTATCACCCGGAAGAGGCTACCGAGAGCGAGGATTTTGCGGCCACCCACCAGGTCGAGGAATCGATCTATACCGACGACCCCGTCCGCGTTTACCTGCGCGAGATGGGTGCCGTACCGTTGTTGACGCGCGACGGAGAAGTCGATCTTGCCCGCCGAATGGAGCGTGGCAAGCTAAAGATGCAGAAGGCTTTAAGCCGTTCTGCCCGCATTCAGATGATGATCGCCGACTGGGCCGAGCAGGTCAAAAGGGACGAAGAGGAAATCGACAACCTGGTCGATTTGGGCGATGTCGAAGAAGGCAGTCCCGCCGACCTGAAGCGGCGCGCCGAGATCCGGGCCCGTTTGTGCGAGGTGATCGTTCTGTACCGCAAGCAGTCGCAACTGGCAGAGAAGTTGGCTGCAATCGCCGTCAGCAACAAGAAACTACGACGAAAGTGGAACTGGAAGCAGTACCGCGCCAAAGTCGAAACTTCCAGGCTTATCCGCTCTCTCCCCTGGCAAAACATCAAATGGAAGATCTTCGCCAAAGAGATCGAGCGAACCGTAGACGAAATCGCCCATCTCGAATATGAACTGCGGCGGCTTGAAGAAAAACCGGCCGTCAACCAGGGTAAGATCCGCGAACTGCGGCGCGAGGTGCGCAAGCGGGAACATCTGGCCGGCGCATCACTTTCCGATCTCAAGCACAGCTTGCAGGTGATCCGCCAAGGCGAGATCGAAGCCGAGCGCGCCAAGAAAGACCTCGTCGAGGCCAATCTGCGCTTGGTTGTTTCCGTCGCCAAGAAGTATGTTAACCGCGGGCTTCATCTGCTCGATCTGATTCAGGAAGGCAATATTGGTCTGATGCGCGCCGCCGACAAGTTCGAATACCGGCGCGGCTACAAATTCTCCACCTACGCAACCTGGTGGATTCGTCAGGCCATCACGCGCGCCATCGCCGACCAATCCCGGACCATCCGCATTCCCGTTCACATGAACGAGAGCATGAACAAGTTCCTTCGCGCCACACGCGAATTGGAAAAGGAGCTGGGCCGCGCTCCGAACAACGATGAGATCAGCCGGCGCATGGACATCCCCGTCGAAAAGGTTCAGAAGCTCAAAACGATCAGCCGGGACCCGGTGTCGCTGGAAACCCCCGTAGGCCGGGATGGTGAGTCCGCGCTTGGCGACCTCATCGAAGATCGCTGGGTCGGCTCCCCGGTGGACGCGGTCATCGACACCAACGTACGCGACGAAACCGCAAATATCCTCAAGACGCTCTCTCCCAAAGAAGAGAAAGTCATCCGGCTGCGTTTCGGCATCGGATGCGAGCGCGAACATACGCTCGAAGAGATTGGGCAGGAGTTCGACGTTACGCGCGAGCGAATCCGCCAGATTGAAGCCAAGGCATTACGCCAATTGCGCTCCCCTGAGCGCGCCCGTCATTTGCGCGCCCTTCTTGCCGCGCGCTGAAAAGCCATTTCACCCTTTTTCCGAAGCGTGACCGGGGACCGCGAATCCTTGCGGTCCCTGTTTTCGCTGCCGGCTTCCAGTTTCCCGCCGCACCTTATACCATGGTAGCCATGCGATATTCTCTGCTTCTGCTATCGCTCGTCGCCTTGACCGATGCCAGCGCTCAGAATCGCCGGTTTCGCGTCGCCGCCGGCGGATTCATGCACGAATCGAATTCTTTTTTCGCTTTCAAGACCACACTCGCCGACTATTCCATTCAGGAAGCCGGACCGGGAGAGGATCTCTCGCGTCAATGGGCCAAGTCCAGCAGCGAATTGAGCGGTTACGTCGCCGGCGCGGCTGAGCAGGGTTTCGAACTGGTACCCACGCTTCATGCCAATGCTACGCCTAAAGGCCCTTTAACGGCGGCCACCTTTGAGACGATATTGACCCGCTTGCTAAGCAAAGTGAAGGCGGCCGGCAAGCTCGACGGCATTCTGTTGGCGCTGCATGGCGCGATGGTTGTCGAAAGCTACCCGCACGGCGACGCCGAGATCGTGCGGCGCTTTCGCCAGCAATTCGGCCCTGCCATCCCCATCATCGTCACTCACGATTTTCATGCCAATGTATCGCCTGAGATCGTGCGGGATTCCACCGTGCTCATCACCTACAAGCAGACCCCGCATCTTGACACCAAGGACCGTGGCGTGCAGGCCGCCCGCATTATGGGTCGCATCTTGCGGGGCGAAGTGAAGCCCGTGCAGGCGCTGGTCAAGCCACCCATGGTTTACAACCTCATCTTTCAGAACACCTTCGCCGAACCGCTTCTGCCCATTGTCCGCGACAGCATGGAGCTGGAAAAAAATCCCCGGGTTCTGGCGGCGAGCGTTTCCGGCGGCTATCAGTATGCCGACGTTCCCTACATGGGTCCAACCGTTATCGTGGCTACAGACAACGACAAAGCTCTCGCGGAACGCGAAGCTCGCCGCCTCTCAGAAAGATTATGGGCCACTCGCGGCCAGATCGTGCTTCGCTTGCCCGGTCCCGCGCAAGCGGTCCGGGAGGCCATGAAGTCGGACAAGTTCCCGGTTGCTCTCATGGATACCGGCGATAATATCGGAGGGGGATCGGCCGGGGACAGCACCTTCCTGCTCGACGAACTCATCCGGCAGAAGGCCACGGGCTGGGTGGTCGCTATCGCCGATCCGGAGGCCGTCAAGGCGGCGGTCAAGGCGGGCATCAACGGCGTCTTTGACATGGCCGTCGGAGGCAAAACCGATCAGATGCATGGTAAGCCCGTTCGTGTGCGCGGACGTGTCAGATCGCTGCACCAGGGCGATTACATCGAGACCGAAGTGAGGCATGGCGGCGGCCGTTATCACAAGTTGGGGACGGCGGCGGTGATTGAGGCGGAAGGCTCAACGAGCGACTTGCAGAGCCTGCTGCTGCTTACGACTCTGCGATCGAGCCCCAATAGCCTCCATCAACTCATCAGTTGCGGTATATACCCGCAGCGGCAGAAGATCCTGGTTGCAAAGGGTACGATCGCTCCGCGGGCGGCCTATGAGCCTGTGGCGGCGCGGATCGTCATGGTCGACTCGCCCGGCGCCACCGCCGTCAATCCGGCCCGCTTCCGGTTTACGCGACTGCGCGAGAAGCTGTTCGGCATCGAATAGCCACGGGCAATCCGGAGGCTGTCCGGTGAGTGCTGAGGCCGGCCAATGGGATCGTCACCCCACTGGAGGCGCGCCCGTGCCGTGCAGTCGTTCGCCCAAACCGAGGAAGGCCGCCAACCCTTCGTCGATCGCGGCGAGCTCGCCCGGCGCCAATTCCCCGAAAACGCTTCGGACGCGCCGCTTGTCGACGGGTCGCAGATGATCGATCAGCGCAAATGACCTTTTCGCCAGCCCGCTCTTGCCGGGCCCGAGTTCCGGGTACAATAGTCCTTGCCCGGGTGTCCCGGTCAACGGCACTACGCAGACGAGCGGAAAGTGTTCGTCGCTGATCACGTCCGGGTCGCTCACCGCAACGCAGGGCCGCAGGCCACCTTGCTCCTGTCCAACCGTGGGATCGAGCTCAATCACGACCACAGACCCGCGTCCGAGTCTCATCCCCGGTCCTCCACCCAGCCCGAGCCGGGCGCCCATCGGACCGCCTTGCCGGCGCTGCTGTCGACCAGCGCTTCCGTATTTTCATCGGGCAGCCCGCCAGACCATTCCGCGATGCCCTGTTCGGCGAACTCGCGGCTCTCAGGGTGGGGATTCTCGAGTGAGCGCCGTAGCTCATCGCGGCGGCGGCGATCGAGTTCACGGCGCACGGCCTCCGCGATAAACCGGCTGCGGTTCTTCTCTCGCCGGTCGATGTCCCGCACAAGATCGTAAGGAAGGGTCACAGTCACACGTTCGACGCTAGCCATGTCATACTCCAAGTATGATCATACTGTGAGCCGACAGTTCCTGCAACCTCTGATACGTTCGTCCGGCTCCCGGATGGATCGAAAATTCGATCCGCCACTACGGGCGTGGTAGTAATATGAGTCTACGTGCAAAAAACAGTATCAAGCGTCACGTTTACAACCACCGGTGCGTTGCGGAAGTCGGCATTGCGGCAGGCAAATGAGCGGCTCGTGCTCAATTCTATCCGCGAGAATCCCCAGTTGTCCCGGGTCGAGATTTCGCGCATCACCGGTCTGTCGCCCAGCTCGGTGACTTTCATCGTCAAGCGGCTGGCGCGCGACCGGCTGATTCGTGAGAAAAAGGTCGAAGGACCCATGCAGGTGGGCAGGCCGCCCACGATACTTCAATTGGCGCCATCGGCCCGCTTCGCCGTGGGCGTCGATATCTCCCCAGGGGACTCGCGCGTGGCGCTTGCCGACTGGACCGGTCATATCCACGAGGTTCAGCGGGTCGAATGGCAAGCGGACCCGGAAGCGCTGCTTATAGATATACATGGCGCCATCCGAAACTTTGTGACTGCCAGGCCCGGGCGGCGGATCCTCGGTGTGGGTGTGACCGTACCCGGCACCTGGGATGCGGCTTCACGAACCGTGACCACCGCCGTGAATCTTGGCTGGCGCGACATCGCGGTGGCCCCGATGCTTGAAAAAGGCTTCGACGTGCCGTTCCACTTCGACAACAATGCCAACCTCGCCGCGCTCGGCGAGCGCTGGTTCCGGTCGCCAGGCGCCAGGCCGCTGGAGAATTTCGTCTTCGTCACCCTTACCGGCGGGATCGGTACGGGGATCATGTTCGCCGGCCACGTTGTCCATGGCGCTCACGGCCGGGCTGGGGAGTTCGGTCACATGGTCCTGGCGCCTGACGGCCGGCGCTGCTTGTGCGGCAACCTGGGATGCTGGGAGGAGTACGCTTCAGAAAGGGCGCTTTGCCGCATTTACCAGGAAAAGGCGGATCGGCGTGCGCCCGTCCCGGTGGATGAGATCATCGAGCGCGCCCGGCGCGGGGAGAACGCGGCACTCGATTCGCTTCGGGAGGCCGCCCACTGGCTCGGTCTCGGTTTCTCCAACCTCATCACCGGCCTCAATCCGGAAGCGATCACTTTTGACAACTGGGCCGCGGCCGGCTGGGAATTGATCGAGAAGACCGTCTGGGAGGTTTTGAGGGACCGCCTTCCCGGCTCCTGGCTGGAAGGAATTCGCATTTTTCCGTCCGTCCATCTCAAGGATTCGTCACTGCTGGGCGCTATCGCATTAGCGCTCACCCGCTACTTTCATAGCTTCGAGCATAGCGAACCCGACGAAGCGGTAAACCACGTCCAGATCGGTAGATGAGCCGGATTGGGAGAGCTTCGGTACTTTCCCTGCTTGACTTTTCCGCCAATAATGCAGTAACTAAAATTAGCGATGTCCACACAACACAACAGCCCCGACCCCGTTAGCGCCATGGAGCAGTGGGAAGACTTCGTCCGCGAACGTTATGATCCCGACCGCCAGAAGGATGACTTCCGCAACTACGAAACCGCCACTGCCGGAGTCCGCGAGTTCTATCGCCTCAACCATACGTTGCAGACCCGAGACTTCGTGCTGAAAAAAAAGAGCGAGTACACGCCGCTTTCAAAGGCCACAATGAGCGTTTGGGAAGCGATGACCGAACTCGACAAACTCGTCGACGACAGCGACCCCGATACGGATTTGTCACAAACGGAGCACAACTTTCAAACCGCGGAAGCCGCGCGCCGCGACGGCCGCCCGCGCTGGTTCATTCTCACTGGTTTGCTGCATGACCTGGGGAAGGTGCTGTGCCTCTATGGCGAGCCGCAGTGGGCCGTGGTGGGCGATACGTTTCCGGTTGGATGCGGCTGGTCCGATAAGATCGTTTTTCGGGAGTTCTTTCGTGACAATCCGGACGCAGCAATCAAGGAATATCAAACCCGGCTTGGCGTGTACCAGGAGCGCGGCGGTCTGGACTGTGTCGACTTGTCATGGGGCCATGACGAGTATCTCTACCATGTCATGAAGCGTTACCTGCCCGAGGAGGCGCTCGCGATCATACGCTATCACTCTTTCTATCCGTGCCACAAGGAAGGCGACTACCATTACCTGATGAACGACAACGATCAGAAACTGTTTCATTGGGTTCGAGAGTTCAACCAATACGATTTGTACTCGAAATCCCATGAGAAACCGGATGTTGCGGGCTTGCGGCCGTTCTACGAGGATCTGGTGGCTGAGTATCTGCCTTCGCAGTTGTCCTGGTAGCCGCTGCCGGTTGCGCGGTCAGTGCTTTTTCCCGGATTGAGGGGCCGCGGTTGCCGGTTTTTGATCGTGAGCGGGCTCGGCCTTGGGTTTCTCCGCGCCTTTTTCCGCCTCGCCACTCTTTTTTCCCTTAGCTTCTTTTTCAGGTGGCGGCGTATTCAGATACTGCACAATTACGGAAACGCGGCGATTGGATGGATTTTGCGGATCGTTCAAATTGCGCAGGCGCTGGTCCGCAAAACCACGCACCTGTCCGATCTGGTCGGGTCGCACTCCGGCGCTCTGCATGATCCGGCGCGCGGCGTTGGCGCGATCAGTGGAAAGCTCCCAGTTGGAATAGCCGGTCACCGAAGAGAACGGCTTGGCATCGGTGTGCCCTTCCACGTAAAGGTTGTTGGGCAGTCTGCCGAGTTCCGAGGCCAGCTTGGCGACCAACTGACGGCCATTTTCGCTCGGGTTGGCGCTTCCGCTATCGAAGAACACCCCCTTTTCGTCCTCGATGAGTTCGATGCGCAGACCCTCTCCGGTAACAGTTATCTTGATCTGCTTGCTCATCTTCTGAAACTCGGTTGTCTGCTTCAATGCGGCTTCGATCTTCTCCTTGAGATGGTCCATGTCGTCTTTCTTTAACGCGAGTCCCTCGCCGGAGCCGGACATGGTGGAGCCCATCAGCCTCCCGTTTCCGGTCGGATCCTGAAAGTACCCGCCGACGGACTGGCGTACTTTTTCGTCGCTTGAAAGAAGCCAAAGGACAATAAACAAGGCCATCATGGCGGTGACGAAATCGGCGTAGGCCACTTTCCACGCCCCTCCGTGGTGGCCGTGGTGGCCGGCTTTCTTTTTGATGATTATGATCGGCTGTTCTTTGTCCGACATGTGCTAGGCTCCCCCACCCTTGCATGTCTTTTCCATCTCCTTGAAGGAGGGACGGTATTCGGCCGGGATGGTGCGGCGGGCGAACTCCACAGCCACGATCGGCGGACAACCCTTTGCATACGACATGAGGCCGACGCGGAGGCAGTGGTAATACTGCGCGTCCTTGTTGTTGAGCTTGGACATGTGAGAGGCCAGCGGGCCGAAAAATCCGTAGCACATCAGGATGCCAAGAAACGTTCCCACCAGAGCCGCCGCCACCTTGTGTCCGATCATCTCCGGCGGTCCACCCAAGGCGCCCATGGTGACAACAATGCCAAGGACCGCGGCAACGATACCGAGTCCGGGCAGTGCGTCGGCCATGCTGGTCAAAGCGCTGATGGGCGCTTCGGACTCATGATGGTGCACTTCCATATCCAACTCCATCATTTCGTTCAAATCGTGTGTATGAACGCCGCCGGAAATCATCATCCGCAAGGTGTCGCAAACGAAGTGCAAGGCGTGATGATCCTTCACGAACTTGGGAAACTTGGCAAAAAGCTGACTTTTCTCCGGCTCCTCAACGTCAGGCTCCAGCTTGGCGAGGCTGTTTTTGCGGGCATAGGCGAACAGATCGTTGAGCATTTTCAGGTTTTCAAGATAAAAGGCTTTGTTATAGCGCGTGCCGCCGAAAACGCGCACCGACCCTTTCATCATGGAGATCATGATCGGCAATGGATTGGCGATCAGCATTGTGCCTAACGCCGCGCCTCCAATGACTACGAACTCGGGAGGTTGATAGAGTACCAGGAGTTTGCCTTTCGCCATCAGAAAGCCGCCGACCACGGAACCCAGGACGACCAGTATCCCTATGATTGCCAACATATTGCACCTTCCCTGTTGTGTTGGAAGCTAGATGCGCACCTTTCCGGTCAACTGCCGAGGCACCGCCCCGCGTTATCCCTCTCCCCGTCATGAGGTAGTGCCACCGCTCAAAAAAGCTTATCGGTACGCGGCGCGCCACACGTGAATCGGCTGGTGTAAGAATGGAATATGCTTCGTCGCGACCTCCTCAAGGCTGCCGTAGCGGCGCCTGCCGCCGCGGCCGCCGCCACGCGCCAGCCCAACATCGTTGTAATTCTGGCGGATGATCTCGGCTATGCCGATCTGGGCTTCCAGTCAGCCAAGGACATCCCCACTCCAAACATCGATCGGTTGGCCGGCTCCGGCGTCCGGTTCACCAACGCCTACGTCTCGCACCCCTTTTGCAGCCCGACTCGCGCCGGCCTGATGACAGGCCGTTACCAGCAGCGTTTCGGCCATGAGAACAATCCCGTCTACAACCCCCGCGATGAACTCTCCGGACTGCCGCTTGAGGAAACCACCCTGCCGCAAGTGCTCAACAAAGCCGGCTATGCTACCGGTCTGGTCGGGAAGTGGCATCTGGGCGCGGCGCCGAAATTTCACCCCATGAAGCGCGGCTTTACGGAAATGTTCGGGTTTCTCGGGGGCGGCCATGATTATTTCAAAGCCCAAATGGACGGCGAACCGCGTGAGTATATGATTCCGATCCAGCGCAATGGGGAATCCGCGGTGGAACCGGAATACCTGACGGATGCCTTTTCGCGGGAGGCGGCCGCGTTTATCGAAAGGCATCGCGCCCATCCATTTTTTCTCTATCTCGCCTACAACACGCCGCACACTCCGCTGCAGGCAACAGGAAAATACCTCGATCGCTTCCCTCATATCACCGACCCCAAGCGCCGCAGCTACGCCGCCATGGTCAGTTCGCTCGACGATGGCGTCGGCCGGGTCATGGAGGCGCTGCGGCGGAGCAATCTCGAATCCGACACGCTGGTGTTTTTCCTGAGCGACAACGGGGGACCGCCCTCGGCGAACGCCTCCAGTAATGGTCCGCTGCGCGCCGCCAAGGGGACAGTATATGAAGGGGGAATCCGGGTTCCTTTCCTGGCCCGCTGGAAAGGAAAACTCAAGCCCACTGTTTATCCGGAACCCGTGATTTCGCTCGATATTTTCCCGACGGCCGCCGCGGCGGCGGGCGCACCGGTCGCGGGTTTGCGTCCGCTCGATGGCATCAACTTAATGCCGCATCTGGCCGGTGAAAAGAACAATCCGCCCCATGAAGCTCTTTTTTGGAGAACCGGCGGGGGCGTCTCCTATGCGGTTCGCCACGGAAAACACAAGCTGGTCAGGGCCGCCGGCGCATCCGCTGCGGAACTGTATGACCTCGCGGCGGATTTGAGTGAAAGCCGCGACATGGCTCCGGCCGAGCCAGCCACACTCGCCAAACTGCAGCGGGCCTATGACGATTGGAATCGCGGCATGAAGCCGCCGGTCTTTCAGGGGCCGCCCCCACCCGCCCGCAAAGCGTAATCTAACGGCTGCCGGCTTCCAGCAAGCGCACAAAACTCGGATCGCGCCGAAGCTCCTCCAGATCCGGGTGGCGGCTCAACTCACCAAGCAAGTCCCTGGGAGCATCCTGCAAAACAGCGATCGCCTTGTCACGAAGACCGAGAGCTTCATAAGTCAGACAAGCTCTGCGCTGCACACGGCCGTCGAGGGGAGCCGCGCCGATGGCTTGACCGGTTTCCCGTTCCGCCATCGCCCGGTTGCCCAAGCGGGCGGCAAAATAGCCCATAAAGGCCCTGGCCGTCGCATCGGAAACATTTCTAAGCAGCAAGTTTTCGGCTAGCTCAAGACCCCGGCGATACGCCGAGGCCGCGGCCGGCGCCTGACCCGTGCGGCGGTAGGAATCTCCAAGATTCGTCATCAAAATATACGTTTCCGGTCCGATAGCTCGTGCCCGCTCGTAGTAGCCAAGCGCTTCAGCGTCGCGATGCTGGTATACCAGCATGGCCCCGAGATTGTTCAGCGCCGCGCGGGATCTCGGGTCGATCTCGAGCGCGGTCTTCAATTCGCGCTCGGAATCGGCGTATCGCCCCATGTCTCCATAGAGCGCCCCCAGGTTTGTATGGGCGGCGCCCAGCCGCGGGGCCAACTCGATCACCTTTTGCCAATTGCGTTCGGCTGCCTCGTAATCGCCAATACGCCGGTAAAAGGAACCCGATTCCAGATAATTGGCGTAATAGCCGGGCTCCAATTGGATGGCTTTCTCAAGAGCAGCGGCGGCGCCGGAGCGGCGAGCCGGCATCTCCTCGAAAGTCATCGCGAGCCCGCGCCATGCCTTTGCATTGTTGGGATCAAGTTTTAGAACACGTTGAAACTCTTCAATTGAGCGGTCATGCCAGCCCGGCACGCGATACAGTTGCCCCGCCACCAGCCGGAGCGCGATGGAGTCGGGGTTTATGGATTCAGCCTTTTTGACGGCGTCGCGGCCCCGCTCCAGCCATTGATTCTCTTGTGTCCGGCCGAACTTGGTCAGGCAGGCTTCGGCCAATCCCGCATAAGGGAGAACCGATTTCGGGTCGATCTCAATCGCATGCTCGAACAAGGGTATGGCAAGGTCGGCGTTAGGCGCGGTCCCCCGAAGGTGAAACATCCCTTCGGCATATGGGACATAGGCCGGCGGCGAAATGGCGTCAAGTGGCGAGATCACGGAAAGACTTAGCCCCGCGGTGATCACTCCCTGCAGCGCGCCGGGCACGGCGCCGGCTTGAGAAATCGCGTAATTAGCGGAAAAATCACGTACTTTAGTTCGCGTTTCCAGGTCCAATAGCTCGGCATGCAAGAAAAAGCCACCCGGCGAAGGCCTGATGGAGCCTTGCAGGCAATGGGTGGCGCCCAGCCGGGCGGCGGCCAGAGCGGGAGCGCTTACGCCATACTCGGATGCAGCACGAAGCGGAATCGGGATCAGCTTGCGTCCGCGCAGACGCATTGCCTCCAGCCGGCTCGAGAGGTCGTGCAATGCCCCGCCGGTAATCTGCGCCACGGGCGAAGCTGCGTCGGACTGCACGAAAGGCAGCAGCGCAAGCCGGACGGGCGGCTCCTCGGGCAATGCGGATTGAACCAATAGATAAATGCCCAATAAGGCCGGAGCGGCCGCGGCGAATATCCACTTGCGGCCCGTTGAGGCGCCCCGAAGATCGGTGAGCAGAGCATCTACGGTCCCATAGCGTGATGCCGGGTCCGGCTGGAGGCATCGCGCAAGAATCCCTTTCCATCGTGTTGGAAGCGCTCGCAGCGGACTGCCGGGTGCAGGAGGCGCTTCTCCAGTCAGCATCTCGTGGAGAATCGCTCCAAAAGAATAAATGTCGGACGCCTGAGAAGCACGCTCGCCTGACAGCAGCTCCGGTGCGATGTATTGCGCCACTCCACGCAGACTGCTTTGCTGCTCGTAACCGCAGGCTTCCGTAGCCGGTTCCTGGGCCAGACCGAAGTCCGTGATCACTACCCGCAATTGGCCGGAAGCCGTCTGCGTGATCATCACATTGTTGGGTTTCAAATCGCGATGCAGGATGCCCTGTTTGTGCGCCGCATCCAGTCCGGAGCCGATCTGGATGGCGATGTCCCGCGCCTGGCTGGCGTCGAGCTGCTGCTTTTCGGCGAGCACTTCGGACAACGGACGTCCATCGAGCAGCTCCATGGTAAGAAAATCGACTGGGGCATAGGAGCATTCCCCTGTATGGATCTCGTAAACCCGGCAGACGTTTTCATGCGTGATGCGCAGTGCTTTGCGGGCCTCGGCCGGCAATCGCGACCGGAATCCGGCTTTAGCGCACTTGATCGCCCGGCGCAGGTCCAGTTTTTCATCGATGGCCTCGTAAACGATCCCCATGCCGCCCTCTCCGATTTCGCGCACAATGCGAAACCGGCCGGCGGCTAACTGGCCGGCTTGAAACGGTGGTTGGAGATCGAGCCGCTCGATTACCGGTTCCGTAAGAAAACCTCCCATCCGGTCGTGAAGGTGGAGGCTGCGAAGCAGTTCATCAACCAGCGAGGGATCCGGGCACGCCGAAGCCAGATATTCTTTTCTGTCCGCCGGGGGGAGACGGCTGGCCGTCTCAAACAGAGTCATGAATACATCATCTGCCCGGGACTCCTCTGACATAACACGGGTCTCCTAGGCCGGAATGGGCGAACTTCCCGGATCATCCTTCAGCCTCTCAAACAGCCACCCGCGCGCCTGTTCCCAGCGCCGCTGAGTGGTTCTAAGGCTAAGCTGAAGCGTTTCGGCCGTCTCCTCCTCTGTCAAGCCCAGAAAATACCGTAACTCCACGATAGCCGGCAGACCGGGATGCACCTTCTCCAACTCCTCCAACAAGCCATCCACTGCGATGGCGATGTCAAGCGTGTTCGCCGTCGTGCCCAAGCATGCTGTCAGCGCGGTATCCAGCGGCAGCCGGATGACACTGGGGCGCGATCGCGCGTAATCGATAAGATAGCGGCGCATGACTCTAGCTGCTACAGCGAAGAAATGCCGCCGATCCCGCCAATCGATTTCCCGAGCGCCGGTCAATCGAATGTAAGCTTCATTCAGTACGGAAGAAGGTTGAAGAGAATGACCGCGCCGCTCTCCTTTCATGAAGTACCGTGCAAGGCGGCGAAGTTCGGGCAAAACCAGCTCAAACAAACGGTTTTCCGCCTCACGATCGCCTTTGCGCCAAAGCTGGAGCAAAGCGGTAATCTCGCCCGGCGACGGAAGCATGCTGGTAACTGTCGTTCAATTCTACACTAGTGATGGAAGCAATGCGGATTCATAGGTTCGTGAAGATGCCGGCGAGCAAGGGAACCGTGAGTGTCCCGCCGCAAGATTAACTCCGTTAGATTTTTACCTTGACAGTTCACTTCGAATTCGACAAACTGATGTTGGTTCCGGGATTCACGCGGATGGCTATCGAGTCGATTTCGACGCTGATTGCGGCGGCCGAACGAGGCGACAGTTCCGCCGTAGGACCACTGTTCGAGGCACTCTACTCCGAACTGCATCGGCTCGCCAGGCGCGAACTCATGCGGCAGGGCTTCGCTGTAAGCCTCGGCGCGACAAGCCTCCTGCACGAGGCCTATCTCGACATGGCCGAGCGAAACGGCCCCTCCTTCCCGGACGAGGCCCGATTCATGACCTATGCCGCGCGTGTGATGCGCGGCCTGATCATCGATCATGCCCGGAACCGGCGTGCCCAGAAACGGGGCGGCCGATTCGAGATTACTTCAATCGAAGTCGCGGGCGCGGAGAATGTCGTCGATGACTGCGAGCTCACGCAAGTCAGTGGCGCGCTGGAGGAGCTCGCGAAAATCGATCCTGGGCTTACCGACGTCGTCGACCTTAAGTTTTTCTGCGGCTTTTCGTTCGCCGAAATCGCGGCGATGCGGGGCCTCTCCGAACGCACAGTGCAGCGGAGATGGGATAGGGCGCGCATCTATCTCCACAGCAGCATTCGCGCTGATTTGTTGTGAGAATACCGATGTCCAGACTTAACCTATCTTCCTGGCAGGCTGTCAGCCCGTATTTGGATCAGGCTCTCGAAATGCAGGAGCAGGAGCGTGCCTCCTGGCTGGCCGCGCTCAGCGAACGGAATCCCGCCCTGGCCGCCGATCTACAGATCTTACTCGAAGAGCACCGCATGCTGGTGGAAGAGCGTTTTCTCGAGCAACCACTTCTCCCTTTGCCTGGCCGGGCGTCGCTCGCGGGACAGGCGATCGGCTCTTACACGCTGCTATCTCCAATCGGTGAGGGCGGAATGGGCGCTGTCTGGCTCGCCGAGCGCAGCGACGGGCGGTTCGAGCGCAAGGTGGCGCTCAAATTCCTGAACATCGCGCTTGCCGCGCACGGCGGCGAAGAGCGATTCAAACGCGAGGGCAAAATCCTCGGCGGGCTCGCGCATCCACACATCGCGCAGCTCCTGGACGCGGGCGTTTCCCCCGCCGGGCAGCCATTTCTTGTCCTGGAGCACGTGGATGGCGAGCATATCGACCGCTACTGCGATGGCCGCGCGCTCGACGTCGAAGCGCGGGTCCGCCTCTTTCTGGACGTGCTCGCGGCCGTGTCGCATGCGCATGCGAATCTGATCGTGCACCGCGACATCAAGCCTTCCAACGTGCTGGTCAGCACTGATGGCCAAGTGAAGCTGCTGGACTTTGGGATCGCCAAGCTAGTGGTTGACGAAGCCCATCAGGGCGCCGCAACCGCGCTCACGCGCGAAGGGGCCAGCGCGATGACGCCACTGTATGCCGCGCCTGAGCAGGTAACAGCCGGACTGGTGACCACTGCTACCGATGTCTATGCGCTGGGAGTGCTGTTGTACGTTCTGCTGGCAGGGCAACATCCCGCCGGTCCTGGACCGCACTCGCTCGCGGACCTGATCAAATGGACCGTCGATACCGAGCCGCCGCAACTGTCGGACAACGCCAGTCTCGGGACGAACGCCGCAAGTCGCTCTACCACGCCCGATAAGCTCGGCCGCCTGCTTCGCGGAGACCTCGACACGATAGTGGCCAAGGCGCTCAAGAAGAATCCGCGGGAACGTTATATGTCGGCCACCGCATTGGGCGATGACCTTCGCCGCTACCTCAGCCATCAACCGATTGGCGCCCGGCCCGACACGCTCGCTTACCGCGCCGCTAAGTTTTCGCGACGGAACCGCATGGCGGTGGTGCTGGCCACACTGGCCTTCGCAGGCTCGGCTGCCGGGGTGCTGGGCACCATAATCCAGGCCCGCACGGCGAACCGCGAGCGGGTCATCGCGGAGCGGCGATTCAACGAAGTGCGTCAACTGGCCAACAAGCTGTTTGAGGTTGACAGGCAAGTTCGGGACTTACCGGGGGGCGCCAAGACCCGGCAATTCCTTGTGGACACGTCATTAGAGTACTTGCGGCGGCTTGCCACCGATGTCCGGAGTGACCCCGACCTTGCGCTGGACGTGGGAACCGCTTTTATGCGCGTGGGGCGCGTCCAAGGGGTGCCCATCTCGGCAAACCTAGGGCAGGCGGACAACGCCGAGCACAATCTTCGGATCGCCGAAGGGCTGATTCAGTCCGTACTCGCGGCGCAGCCTGCCAATCGAACCGCCTTCCTGAGGTCCGCGCAGATCGCTCATGACCGGATGGTTCTGGCGCAGGCCAGACGTCCGGACACCGAGGCCCTGCCGTTGGGGCGCAAATCGCAAGAGTGGCTGGAGAAGTATCTCAGCACCGGAAAGGTGGTTGAGGCGGAAAAGGATCAGGTCTACATTGTTGGCGTGAATGTAGCCGGCTGGTATCTGCGAAACGATCTGATGGACGAGGGCTTGCGCCTCGCCCATCGCATGATCGAGTTCGCCAAAGCGACGAATCAGCCGCGGCACGCCGCCAGCGGACAGATTGCCCTCGCGCGTGCCCTTCGCGGTACCGGCGATCTTGACGGAGCTCTGGTGGCGATTCGTGAGGGAGTGAAAGTACTGGAGCCCGCGCCAGGCGAGACTCGTGTCGGCATTCAAAGGTCCTTCGCATTGGCTCTTTGCACGGAAGGCGAAGTTCTAGGCGAGGATGATGCTATCAGCATGGGCCGGTCCCGGGAGGCCGCCGGGCAGTTCGGGCGAGCCTATAGGATCGCCACGGATCTTGCGAGGCTGGATGTAAACGAATCCCAGATCCGGTTTTCCGTTGCCACTTACGGAATCAGACTGGCCGGCATTGTTCGCCACTCAGACCCTCGCCGGGCCCTTGCCATCTATGACGAGGTACTCCGCCACTCGGCGGAAATCAAGAACAATCCGAGAGCCCGCCGTGACGAAACAAGAGCGCTGGCGAGGTCCACCTATCCATTGCGCCAACTGGGGCGATCCGGCGAAGCCCGCCGGCGGCTGGATGCCGCTTTTACCCGCTTGCGCGAGCTGAAACTCTATCCGGCGGAGCAAACCAATCCGAGTTCAGAAGCGGTCGATACACTCCGTGCGCTTGCCGAGTATGAGGCGGGTAAAGGCGATATCAAGCGGGGAATCGGCATCTATCAGCAACTGCTCGGCTGGATTTTAGCGTCCAAGCCGAAACCGGAGTCCCGCCTGTCGGACGCCCTGGATCTTTCGAACATCTATCTGGCGAAGTCACGGCTCCATCGCCGGGCGGGGCAGACGGACGCCGCATCAGCCCTCGAGGCTCGCCGGGTTGAGCTGTGGCGGCACTGGGAGCGCAAGCTTCCGAACAACCCGTTTGTTCTTCGCCAGCTTACGGGGCCGGGTAAGTAAGCGCCGCGAATTGGACGAGGTTGATCGCGCGGAGGGGCACTGCTCTTGCGTTTTGCACGCAAAGGGCTCCGCGCGTCAATCTGGGGCCCGGCGCGCACGACCGGGCCGGACGAGCGCCTTGCAGCGCATCACGACTAACCTGCTGCGCCGGATGCTGCGCGACTGCGCAATCCAACGCGGATTTTAGATCGCTTCCCAGAAAATCTCTCCCACACGAAACGGCTCGCCGTCAAAAGAATAATGGACTCTGCCGTTTTTCGTTCCGCCACCGCTGGGGGACACTCTCGAGCCGAGTAGAACCCCGTGGTACAAATCCACTTCGATTTCGATCTGATCAGGGGCGACTTCGCCCGCTCCGGTCCTATGGTCCGTCGATATCGTCAGAAAATGAAGGCTCAGTTCTCCGGGGTTGTAGGCCCAGATTTTGAATTTGCTGTCAGATGCTAGCTGCCTTCCGACGCTGCGATTCGAAATCGGGTAGCCGTTGCTGTCTCTGAGACGATAGGCCCCCCATATATGTAGTCCGTTGCCAGTGAGCAGGTACTGGCGGTGCTCGGTGTAACGATCAAAGTTACGCTTCAGCTCGACTATGAACTCTTTCTCGCTGCCCACTTCAGAGCCTAATGGTCTTCCCCCGCGGGGTTGGATCAATCGTAATCGCATTTTGACTCTCCTATAACCACTTTGTCACGCCCCCGGTCCAGTTAGTAACGTGGACAATACCATGGAATCGAATGTCGTCTATCCACGTACATCACGTCATAACCGACATTCATCCACTTGGACATGCCCTTTACAAACTGGTCGGCCATATCGGGCTGAGTTTTAAAAGGCCCCCAAGGGTCTTCGAAGAGTAGCGCGCCGGTTTGAAGGGGATAGCGGGGGATGCCGTTCCCGACCGGATCGCCGCCCCACCAACGGAGGAATGCTACTTTCGATCCAAACGCGTAAAGGTCAAGAAAAGCGCCGTTTATCGTCCACCGTCCCGCCAGGCCCTCCTTTTTGACCCAGCGGCGTGTCCGATTTCATCTCCAGACTCGCTTGCATTGGTTCCCATCGCCATAAGCCAGAGAGTCGCCGGGCTTTCTTGTCCCAGAGATCGTAAACAAACAAACCTCCCAGCACTTGCGTGTGATAGTGCGAGCCATTCGCGTCGCTATACACGACTGTCAATTGTGCCATTTGTGCCATTGCATTACCTCCCGTCCGTGCCTCAAGGACTACTCCTTTTGGACTTGTCTGCCCAAGTGAAACGGATACCACGACTTTGACAACTTATTCTCATTGGGGAAAGGGCAAGTGTAATTGTTAGCCGCGCGATTACATTAGAGTTATCTCAACACGCCGGTTGTTGGCCCGGCCTGCGATTGTACGGTTGTTAGCCACCGGTTTGGACTCGCCTAACCCTTTCACAACCTTGAAGTTGCCTAATTTGACTCCTTTTGAGATAAAGAAATCTCGAACGCGGTTCGCCCTGCGTTGCGAGAGGTCTTTGTTGTATTTGTCCTTTCCAATGTAATCGGTGTGCCCGTAAATCACGATCGAGGTTCCCGGTCGAACGAGGTTCACAACCTTGCTAAGCTCAATGAAGGCTTGGCCGGGGTACCTCTTGCTTCCGAGGGTATCTTTATCGAAGTCGAACAAAATGCCATTTGGGATGATTATCTGGGTCTCCCTTGACGTGGAACTGCTTCGCATTGTGATTTCTGGTGTAGGCAACGGGAGCTTCAGATCACGAAGGTGGGTTTGAATATCTCCGACCCAGACAAGCCCTAGACCACCGACGGCTGAGGCTCCCATCTGGGCACCGACGCTAGGGCCACCCATCCATAGGACAGCCTTTGCCTTAGACTCCAGGCCCGGAATGGCTTTCATTGCCCGCTGGACCGTGAGGTGCGGGCCGCCACTAAAGTCCCCAAGTTCGAGCAGCTCGACTGCGATTTCCCGATAGAGCGCTCCCTCGTTGGCGGGAATGCCCAACACCATCAATGGAGCAAATCCATCATGTCCGCAAATCAGCCCACCCCAAATAACTCAGCGGAGACTTTGTTCGCGCCGCCAACATCTTCATGGCCTCATTACCGGTCTGACTTACACTGCGGCTCCAACCGAAGCCGGTGCGGCAAACGAAAGTGTCACTTACGGTAAGAACACGATTCCATCAGGGATCCGCTCCCGTTTCGTAGACAACATCAACGGTCTTAGAATGCACGTTCTGGAGGCTGGCTTCGAAGCTGGGAATCGGCCGTGCGTCCTGCTCCCCACGGTTTCCCGGAGCTGGCCTATAGCTGGAGAAAAGTCATGGTGCCACTTGCGTCGGTGGGCTGCCACGTGATCGCACCTGACCTGTGGAGATTGCTGTCAAGCTTCCCGTTCTTTCCAGGTCCTCTGACGGGGCGTTGCAGAGTTCACTTGGGCTTAACGGGTTCACGACCGCGAAGCGATCTTGAACTCGATCACATATTTCCTGCGACTTTGAACCTTTGGTTGGTACATCCCGATCACCCTGCATTTAAACAATCGATACATCGTCCTTATTTGTATTTTCTGATTTTCGTTAACTTCGGCGCCGATCAAGCATTCTGGCAATTGGCTAAGATTGTGGTAGTAACGCTTGACCGGGTCGTAACGGGGCGGGGTGTCCTTATGATTGTAATACTCTCCCAGCATCTCATGAAGCTGGTTGAAGTCGCTCCTCGCTCCGGGGTACAGTTTGACCGGGCTTTGTGGCATCGCCCGCAAGCTGCCCTCAATTTGCAGTTCGAATCCGTCGCCGAAAGAGAAGCGATCCAGGTAAATTCTGCCCGCGCGTCTGATAATTTCGAAGTAATACTTTACGCCGGCAGTGCTTTCGTAATCCATATTCAGCTCCAATGAGAACCTTCATCCGTATGTCGTTGGCCGGTGAAGGTTCCAGAAAGCGCTTTCGAAAGAATTTATAAGTCAAGCCCTGGATTCCTCCGACGCGCTTTTCCGCGCTGCGACCAGCAGCGCCAGGTTGTTGGCGGTTAGAGCGGCCTCCGGGTGCTCGAGTCCCAGCAGCCGTTCTTTCATCTCCAGCGCCCGGCGGTAGAGGCGTTCGGCTTCCTCGGGGTTGCCGGTGGCTTGCTTCACGGCCGCAAGGTTGTTGAGGTTGAGGGCGATCTCATAATGATCGGGTCCGTAGAGTCGTTCGAACACAGCGAGCGCCTTCCGATAGATCAGCTCCGATTCGTACCGGCCGAGCGCGTCCAGCAGCCCGGCGAGCGCAGCCTCGTCGGCAACCGTATCGGGATGCTCGTCGCCCAGGGCCGCGCGGCGAAGCTCCCAGGCCTTCATTGCGTAAGGCTCGCCGATTTCGGCCCGGCCCCGGGCATGTTCGAGCCCGCCCATGTTGTGCCAGATCGTCGCCAGCCAGAAGCCGCCGCCGGGTGTGCCGCCGCGCTCGACAATGTCCAGCGCTCGCCGGTACAGCGCTTCGGCCTCGTCGAAGTTGCCTGTGTACTTGTAGAGCACTGCCAGGTTGTTACACGCGACGCACGTCTCGCCGTCCCATTCGCCGAGCGCGGTTTCGGCGGTCATGAGCGCTTCTTTCAACCGTGCCTCGGCTTCCGGGTAACGGCCCAATCGCCGCAACAGGGCGCCTTCCATGCCGAGCGATTGCGCGAGGATCAGGTAGCCGCAGGGGTCTTCCATCCGGCCGGCGGCGTCCCGCATGATGCTGACCGAACGTGACGCGCTTACCAGAGCTTCCCCGAGCCGGCCTTGCAGTTCGAGGACCTCGGCCATCTCATTCAGCAGATTGGCAACATCCGGCGAATCCGCGCCCGACAGCGACTCGAACAAAGAGATTGCCTGCCGGCAGCACAGTTCAGCGTCATGCTGCCGGCCTTCGGCAAGCAGTCTCTCCGTCCGGTCCTGAAGCCCCAGCGCTTGCTCGAAACCGGTTGGAGACATGCACGGCGGCTCAGGCTTTTCTTACCGTCTGGTTATGATTCGCCGCGAGCCTCCCGGCTTTGACCCGGGTTTTGACCCTCAGGCCGCCCGCGGTCTGGTTGTGGTTGGCGGACAATCTGCCCGCTTTGATCTTCGTTCGGACTTTCATGTGCGTCTGCTCCCTTCAAGAGATTGGAGGTTTTGTCTCCACTTGTTCAGGCGGAAAGCGGAACCATGGATGATCATTGTGCATTTTCACCTGCCTTCGGTTAATCGAAAGACCACAAGCCGCGAAGAAAGCCCGCCTTCAGGGGCGGTGAAGGCCGCCGTCAGCGGACCGATGTTGATCGCGGCCGCGCTATCGACGAACTGAAGCCCCAGCTCATTTCTAAAATTGAACTCGCTGATCAGACGGCCCGCGAAGTCCGTGACGACGGCTCGATCAAGGGATGTGAAGATCAGGAACTGGCCTCAGCGCCTCGCCGACGCCGACGTCCATTTCTTTCAAAGGCGATGGGCCCGGGCCGCGGTGAGGTACGGCCTGGACGCCGGTGATTACGGTTTCATGTGACCTAGATATATCTTCCAATTTCCTTTCCAGTATCTTTTGGTGCTGTGTATGGACGCGGGGACGCGCCGAAGGAGTCCAGGTAATAGAAAATATTATAGGGGAGGACCGGTTTGCTGAAATATCTTCCGCGCCGCGCCGTTACTGCGAACAAATTATAGATCGCCGCTATCTGGGTGTCGTTGAGGCCTCTGTGAATAGAGTATCTGCGGCCGACACCTGAATAAACTACGTTCTCCCGGACATACTTGCCAATCATATGCCAAAGGTGTGAGGTTTCGATCTGGTCCAACTCGGGGCCCGAGAAGATTTCGGGAATCGGCAGCCGCTCGCTGGCGTAGGAAGCCATGGTGTAACGGTAGGTTTTGGTTGGGTTGGCGAGCCGGGCCGCCTTTTCCTCGACCAGGAAATCAATCGTGCCGCTCCACGCAGCCACCAATTTCCTGGCATCTTCAAACAATTCCTTGACCGGACCCTTGCTGGTGTCGAGCTTCGCGAAAGCTTCCACGGCAGGCATATCGCTGTTTATTACCGCCTTGCCCTTCCCGAGGATGCCGGTTACTTTGTCGGCGCCGTCCTTGACTTCTCCCAGCCTTCCCGTGACTCTGGTTACCTTTCCGGGGCTGGTGTGCTGAATCAGAACTGCGCGAACCGCCGAGGATGCGTGGGTGAGTTCCGCCGCAATGTTCGCTTTGCGTACCAGGCCCACCAGCCTGAGGGCCGGCACCGCGGTGGAAACCAAGCTCCACGCAAAATCCAGGAATGCAAGCAAAGTGGAACTCGACGCCGGCAGTTCACTAAATGCCTGAAACTTGCGGGCGGCGCTCTCGATCATCATGCCGCGCGCCTGCACCTGAAGCAGCAAGGGCGCGATGTATTTTTGCGAGTGGGCCGACGCCCGGTCGTAGTCCAGGATGACCCGCCTTTCTTGTTCGGTCATTCCCATGTTGGTTCTCCTCTCACGCGGCTCGGATGAAGGGCCGCTTACCTCTAACTCAATATGGCTCCGACACCGAAAGTGGCGCTAACGCCAACTTCACTGAACATAGTTACGCCTACCAGATCCTGAACATCCAACTCGTCGCCTTTGAAGGAGTCTAGTATGAACAGATCGCCGACGGTGGGAAAGTCCGATGGGGCAACGCTGAAACCGGCGGGGAGCTTTCCGCCCGCTCCCGCGCCAACGCCCAAGTTGGCATAATGAAATTTTGCCGAGCCATAGGAAGGATGTTTCAAGGAAAACATCCCTCCTCCCGCCTGAACTACTATGATGAACCCTCCGCCGCCTCCACCCAAAGAGGCATTTCCCTCCAACTTCCATTCGCTTTGTTTTCTGATCCGCAGCATGTTGTTTTACCCTTTCGTATTCCTTAACTATTTCTTGTGAATCGCCTGTCCCAGTTGAAAGTGCATGTGATCGTTGTGGGGCCGACGCAATATGATTGGATAATCGGGGTGAAAGGTAACGCCATGCTGCATCGAAGCTCCAGCCCTGATGGCGGATGGAGCAATGTCTCCAGAAATCGCTGTGCATTGGTCATGTATGAACTGAAACACATCGAGGAAGAAGTCTCTGGCTCTCGGATTGATATAAGATTTGTCGCTAAGCAACCTCTCTTCGGCGTCACGGGTAACCAACAGCCGGTTTTTCGCATACGCCTGCAATCCTTTCCGCGCCCGTCCCCAATGATCTGCCGGTTGTAGAACGAGCTGGCACTGTTCGGGCGAACCCTTTCCCCAAAAGGGAAGGCTGGCCAGGACTTCCCACTTCTTGCCCTTAGTGTCCATTTGGTTGTGCCGCTCAATGTTGATCTTCTCTTTCCCTACTTGCAGGACCACACCTTCATCTACGCCCTTCGTCCTTAACCTGTGTGCGATCGCCCAGTTTTCCGCACCATCGCGTCCCCAGTCCCCTCGCCGGTATTGGTCGACAGTAACAGTTACAGTTGTGCCGTCCTTCTGGCGAACCTCGAGATTCAAATATCTGTTCATGTACTCGCGCGGCGTCATCAGAGTCTTTCCTTTACCCAGCGGCGAACCGCCGCCGGCGCTCAATCGGCTTGAAGTTAATGGATACCTCCGCCGGCTCCATGGTCTTAATAGTTCGGATCATATGGGACAATCCCCGGGAAGCGCCGGGCCTCGATCTGCGAGTATAGGGGAGGATTCACGTAGTAACCTTTGCTTTCCGAGTGCGGCTTGACGTCCCGGTAATGGTGGTGCGAGCCACCCATTACGACGGTTTCGGAATAGTTGTACGATCCGCGGTGGATCTCATCGGAGACCAAAACAGGCGAAACCATCACTTCCTGGCCGACTTTCCCGATCGTGCTTTTAAACTTTCGATTGTGAAGAACCACTTCCATTGAGCCTCCTGTGTCATCCGGGGAGACAAGTTTAAACACGGCCGCTATTGGACTCAGGAAGGCGTCTCTAACCTTCTGTGGGGTGACTTTCCCGGGATAATGATGGACGGCGCCTACCTTGTTCATCTCAAACCACGGCCTTCCGTGCTCATCCGCGTAAACATTTCCGTTTAGTGCAAAAACATGGAGCTGAAACGGGACGGGTATCCATATGTTGAAACCACGCCTGTTCTTAATCTGCCGCGCTCGACGATCGCCTTCGTTCGAGGGCAGGAGTTCGAGTGTAACCGGCGTCGAGTTGAAAAAATTCCTCACTCTACTCGCCCACTGTGAGAACACCGACGTTACTTTAGGCGTAGGAGGCCCAATATTGAGCCAATCAGTTTTCGCCTCGACCGGAAAGACCTCCGCCCATCCGCCGTTGGCAATAGCGGCTTTACGTATTACAGTTGGGCTCGTGTTAACCCAATTCTTGTAGTTGCGCAGTTGATCGATAGTCATAAGCTCTTCTGGTTCTTAGATCAAGAAGTATATTGGCTGATAGTGGGTATGCAAACACCGCTGACGTGAGACATGGGTTGCAAATGTGCGCCAACGCTGTGAGTCCGGTGTTCAGTAAAACGTTCGGTTGCATCTCCCCACCAGTCGTCGAAGCAAATAATGGACGCCCCATGCCCCTGCGCTGTCGATGTAGCCCGCATTTGGGTTGTCGAAACCGATTAAGTTAGGTGAGTGCGCATTGTGGCTCCCCCTATTAAGTGAATCGGAAATTGAACTAAAAAACCGACAACGTGAGCATCCGAACACTCCCGAAACGCCCATACCCTCAGCACCTCCCGTTCGTCCGCCGGAAGATCCGTCCACGGCCAGGGTCGGGCACGAGCTCAAGAGAACGACTCGTAGCTAACGGCTGGCCTGCTGCTGCTCTCGTCATCGTCTCAACGGACCATCAGGGCGTTCAGGCGGATGGTCCGGGCGTAGACAACACTATTGGCGATACCCAGACCGCCGGGATACGGTTTGGCGCTCGTTGGCTTGAGAGTTCACGGTCGATGAAACGAAATAGAGGGAATCATGAACGCGCGACGCGTTGTTGCGCGACGAGCGCCGGCGGCCGGAAGAACAGCCGGCACTCTCCCTGGTCAAACTTGGGTTGTCGGCTCCGATGCGTTTGTACGCAAGTACAGCGCAAACGGCGAGGTTCTCTGGACCAGGCAGTTCGGTACATCGGGATGGGACGTCGCGGCGCTCGCCCAGTTGGGACAACTTCTGGGTTCGCCAGTTCGCGATCCGGAGATTTGAGCTCCGTCTGTCCATTGGCGGAATCGGCGCTGGTGACTATGGCCTTCGTGGCGGGAATCAGAGCGCTCGGCGAAGTCACACGCGCGCTCCTTCGGAAATACAACTCCTCCGGCAACCTCGTGTGCCGACGGCGGCCAAAGGCACAGGGGAGGGTCCGGACCCGTTTCACGGGCGCAAAGCTCATCTGGGCATCCGAAACCGGCTTGTATGTTGGCCCAGCGAGTGCAACCTCGCGAGTCTTTCGTACAGCTTACCGTCCGACAAGTCGAATCCTTGAGCGACAGGCAACGGCTAAACTCGGGCCGGGGCACGCTTACATCCCAATCCATCGCCGGAAAATCCGTCCTGTCGTCTTTTCCTGTCCGTTTCCGATTACCTGAATTGGAGAGCCTTTTCGACATCTTGGCGCCCGTCGGTGGTTTCACAGGCGGCTGGAAGCGGAAGGCGAGGACCTTGGAAAGGAGCATGTCCATGAAAGTGAAGACGAAAGTCAAAGCCGGCAGGCTGGCGGCTAACCACAACACGGCTGTTCGTTGATCGGCCGGTCCGCGGCACTTCGGCCATGCATTGTCGCGTACTCTCTGTGAATCGCATGACAACAATAGCCTTCTCGCCGACTTTCGGCGGCGCCCGTGCAACTCGACGTGGCCAATTCGGGAGTTGCACGGGGAAAAACTGGCGCCGGCGTGGCCGCATGATGCGGCCCTGTAAACCTCGACGGCAGTCTGACCGACCTCGATCCGGATAAATTGACCCGTGCCTGGAATACATTGTAGGTGGGAGAAAGCTGTGATTGCGCACTCATGAACGTCGACCGCGCCGTTGCCTTGCAGGAGCAGGCCTGGAGTCTTCAGGCTGAAGGAAAACTCGAGGAAGCGCTGGCCGCTTGCCGCGAGGCGCTGCGGCTGATGGAGGAGTGCGAGGGGCCGGTTTCGCCAGATGTGGCGAACCTGCTTAACGATCTCACGGAGATCGAAAACGAGCGGCAGAATTTCCAGACCGCTCTGGCGCTGGCCGAACGCGCTCTGATCATCGAGGATGCCTGGGGCGATGACTCGAGCGACGAAACCACCGCGCGGATTCGCCTCAGAACGCTGGGCTTTGCCGGCACGATTCAGTGCACGCAGGGCTACTACCAAAGCGCTGAAGGCCATCTCCGAAAGGCTCTCGAGATTGCATGCAGTGCATTCGGAGAAGCGTCGCAAGAGGTGGCCGAGGCGCGCAACAATCTCGCCTATCTTTGCAAGTATGCGGGACGTTTCGACGAGGGGCTGCGGCTCTACCAGCAGGCGTTGCACACGATTATCGCGAGCGACGGCGGGGAATCCTTGGCGAGCGCCGTCGTCTACCACAACATCGCTGGCATTCTGCATGCCCAGAGCGATTTTGTCGCTGCCGAGGAGCCTGGGCGAATGGCTTGGGAGATTTCGCGCAAAGTGATGGGCGGCGACGATCCCCGCACGATGCTCGACGCAGCGGCCTATGCCGGAATCCTCGATGGCTTGCAACGATACGAGGAGAGCGAAGCGATTTACAGGCGGGCCCTCGCGATCTTCGAGAAGGCCTTCGGACCGTACCATTATGAGGTGGCTGCCAACCTGCACAACCTGGCGGCAGTGCTGGCCGCTCGCGGCCGCCACGAGGAAGCCAAGGCATGCTACCGGCGCACGCTCGAAATCAAAGAAAGGCTCTTGGGGACCGAAAGTCCCGACGTGGCCCTGACATACAACAATCTCGGCAGCCTGCTAAACGAGGAGGGCAGGTTTGACGAAGCGCTCCCACTGCTCGAGAAGGCTGTATCGATTCTCGAGAAGCGACTCACCGCCGGACACCCGCATCTGGCATTGGCTCGTGAGCATCTGCGGAAGGCCGTTTGCTCGCTGGAGGCGGCTCCCCGCGGTGCGCGAAATTGAATAGCACTTAAGGGACGAGCCGAATCAGAAATCCGACGGTGGCGGCTAGAAATGCAACCCGCAAACCGTTTCGTTTCTTCCGCCCGGCGGTTTGTAGGATCGATTCGACCGGCTTGACGGGCCTGCGCATGCAGTCACTTCGAACTCTAAGCCATGATCAGGAACGCCTCACCGAAGAATCCTTCCGACAATACCAACTTGCCACGCGCGCAGCGCTGCTGGCGCTGGGCGAAGCCACATCGGCGAGCGGAGGAGGAAGTCCATCGTTTTGGGTGCTACAGGCCTGGGAGACCTCAGGGCTGGGGGGCACCACTGCACAGGAGTTTCCTGGAAGGGCCCCAAGGGCATTCCCCGCCTGCCACCTCTTCCAGTAGCTTCCTGGCGCGATGATGATGGGGCTCCTCGACACGCCGTGCTTAAACCAGAAAGTTGGTGTCCAGGGCAATCACCGGCGTCCGTCCATCAGGTCGAATAAGGCATCGCGATCATCCAGTCTCACCCCTGGTTGCAACCGTCCGGACTCGGTGCGCCAGCGAAGAGGTAGCTCTCTAAAGCCGGTTTTCACAAGCTGACGGAGCGGAGCGGAGAGTCCCGCCTCAAGGCACGGGAACCCGGTAAAGATTCCGCTGGACCTTCCCTCGTGAGAACGCGTAAACATCGGGCGTTGGGCCGGGGGCAACATCCGGAGTGTCAATAATCCGCACGCCCGGCAGCTTTGCAAGAGCCTGCGCTGACGGAAAGCCCCCGCCTGGAATCTCGGGCAGCATACGACCGCGCGCCAGAGGGACTACGTATGTGTAGCCTGTGTAGCCGGAGTAGTAGCTCGTGCCAATCGACAAGAAAAATAGCTCTCCGTTCCGGGACCACCGGGCACTAGTACTGTTGCCGAGAAGTCGCACCGGAGATCCTCCCGCCACCGGAAGGGCCAGAGTGGCTCCGGCTTCGTGCTCGCTGGGACGCGCATAGACTACAAGCCACTGGCCATCTGGTGATAAACCGGTTATACCGGTGATTGGGTACTCGTACGCCTTGCGCAGACCCGACCCGTCCGCACGGACCCTGTAAGCGGCGCCATAGTCACCCTCACGCCCGCGAAAAATGATCTCCCCGTCCGGTAAAAATAGAGGTCCATCGCCTTCCACATTGGGGATTTGTTGGGGCGGAGCCCGCCGGTCCAGGTATGCCAGCCAAAGCCGGCTTTTTCCTTCGTTGTCTAGCGATTCCACAACCACCTGGCGGCCGTCTGGAGAGATATCGAAGACATGTCTCCCACCCCCACGAGAAAGTGGAAACCCAGGCAGAAGAGGCTCATTGCGGCCGGAATCCAGGTCCGCCATCCACAATTCGGTCCGTTCAGGCAGGGCGCTGGCTCCAACGACATAAAGCAGCCTCTTTCCGTCCGGGGTAAGTTGAACCTGCCTGGCGAACCCCTCCAGCGAAATCTGCCGCTCACCGTTGGAGTCACGCAACCAGACTGCGCTGTGCCTCAGTCCAACGCTCGTGATGAGTGAGCGGCCGTCCGGGGCCATCGCCAGCCCTTCCTCTTCCATTGGTCCCGAGGTGATCTGCTCTGGCTCCGAATCCGGCCTGTCTGCGGCGAAACGCTGGCGCCAAATGTGAAAACCTCCATTCGCATTCGCGTTCAAATACATCCATTTCCCATCGGGCGACCAGGCCGCGAACCAGCATGCGGCGTCGCGGGGCCCCACTGGCTGCCCTGTGGAACTACCGTCCATGGGAACCAGCCGGCACGGCAGCCAAAAACCCCGGTCGTTCATCTCCGCCACCAGCACCCACTTGCCGTCGGGAGATGCATACGAGCGGTGGGCCATGGCGCCTCGCGGCATGGGCACATACACGTCTCTCGCTTCCGCGCGGCTCTCCGCGGCGGCTACGATCTTCATATGGTTCCCCTTGCTGTTCCGAATCTTCTCCGAGAAAAGCAGCTTCTGCCTGGAGACCCAGATCAAACCCGAAGCGTTCGGCAGCAATCGCCGCGGATGTCCGCCCAAAACCGGCACTTCCCAGGTGTCCCATTCGTTTCGTTCATCTACCGTCGTGTACGCGATCCGCGAGCCGTCCGGCGAGAATAATGGGCTCATAATCTGATGGTCATCTTGAGTGAGCAGCTTGGGCTCGCCGTCGGGGAGGATTTTGACATAGATCTGGCCGCGGCCTGTGAACGAGCTGAGGCCGCGAATGAACGTGAGCATCTTTCCGTCCGGAGAAAGAGCGGGCGAAGTAGCGGAGTCGGAGAAATTGGTTAGTTGCGTGTATTCGAGGCGCGCGGGCTGACGCGGCCAGAGCCAGATGATTGCTGCCGCTGTGCCCGACGCGATCAAGGCAGCGGCCGCGGCAATCCACTTGAACCTGCGTGCCGGCTGCGCTATCACCGCGGCGGGCGTTTCCACGCTCTGGCGTGCGAGACGCCGCAAATCCACCACCATCTCCCGCATCGACTGGTAGCGGTCCGCGGGATCCTTCTCCAGTGCTTTTTCCACCACGACGCGCAATCCCGGCGGAGCTTGCTCTCCGAGCGGCGCCAACGTTGCGTGGAGAATCGCCTGCAACACCTCCAGATCCGACGGTCCCGTAAACGGCCTCCGCCCCGCCACTGCCTCATACAGCACCGTGCCGAAGGAAAACACGTCGCTGCGCGCATCCAACTCTTTCCCCGATGCCTGTTCCGGCGACATGTACGGAATCGTGCCGATCACTGCCCCCGGCCTGGTCGGCCCCTCCGCCAGTTTGCGTTTCCCGGCCGGCGCGGCAGCCTGCGCCAGCTTCGCCAATCCGAAGTCGGCCAGCTTGGCGTACCCGCTGGCGTGCATCAGGATATTGCCCGGCTTGATGTCGCGATGCAGAATCCCGGCCGCGTGCGCCGTCGCCAATCCATCGGCCACCCCAACCAGCAACTCGACCACTTGCCGCCACGGTCGCTTCTCCGCCCGGACCCACTCTTTCAACGTGCCGCCGCTCAAGTACTCCGTAACCAGGTACTGTCGGCCTTCCCACTCGCCCGCGTCGTAAACCGTGAGGATGTGCGGGTGGTTGAGCGAAGAGGCCATCTGCGCCTCACGCTGGAAACGCCTGCGTGCCTCGGCGCTAGCTACATCCCCAGCCAGAAACTTGATCGCCACCGGCCGGTTGAGCTTGGTGTCGTGGGCGCGAAACACCATGCCCATGCCGCCTTCCCCGATCTTCTCCTCCATCCGGTAAGGCCCGAACTGGGCTGCCGTTACGGTGGATTCCAGCTCCGCCCATCCCTCATCGAGCAGTCCTTGCTGCTTCTCTCCCGCCGTCAGCAGCTCTTCCACTTCGCGGCGTAACGCATCGTCGCCCGCGCACGCCTCGGCCAGAAACGCGGCACGCTCGCCCGCGGCGCGCCCGCTGGCAGCATGGAACAGAGCCATCACCTTCTCATAGCGCTCGGGCGTCATCCCAGGTTTGTCCTCAAATGAGCTCATCGGAAATTCTCCACCAGCATCAGGTCGTCAACGGTGACGTCCATCCGCGTATACAGAATCGTGCGGCCGTCAGGAGATGCCGTAAGGCCGATAAAAACATTTCCAAGGTTTCGGGCCACCGTCGTGGACCTGCGTGCAGCAAAATCGAAGTACTGAAGCCGCGTCTCGCCCGCGGCGGGGTCCTTAAAAAAGGCGCCTCCCGGACCCGTGGGCCGGTCGATATAGTATATGCCTCGCTCAAGCAAGGCGTAGTTGCCTTGAATCACTCCTACCAGCATTTTCTGTGGCGCCCCGCCGGAGGCCGGAATGCGCCATAAGGGGCTCGGCTTCATGAAATCCTCGTCGTAGTAGACGTAGGCGCCATCCGGCGACTGCTTGGGCTGCCTCGCAATGGTTTGAGCAACCTGGATCGCATCACCGCCAGAGACCGGGATCTTCCACAACTGAAACTGGCCGGACCGGTCCGACGTAAAGTAAATCCATTTGCCATCACCCGAGAAAGTAGACCACGCATCCATGGCAGGATGGGAAGTGACATTGCGAGGCTTGCCGCCCGCGGCGGGGATCACGTAAACTTCCCATTGGCGTTCGGGACTTGCGAGGTATAGAATGAGTTGGCCGTCGGGAGACCAGCGGGGGAACCCGGAGCCAATTGCGCCGGAAGTGAGTTGAACCGCGTTGGAGCCGTCGGGGTCGGCTGTCCAGATTTCAGACTCCCCCGACCGCATCGATCCAAACGCCACACGTCTGCCGTCGGGAGAAAACTGGGGGTGATAGTCGTCTCTCGTTGAAGAGATAGTGGACATGAGAGGTGGTGAGGCCGGCGCGCCCGCGGCGGAAGTGTCGACGCGCCAAAAATTACTGTCCCGAATCGGGCGAGTGTACACAAGACGCGACGGCCGCCCGGATTGAGGGCTCGATACCGCAGCCATTTGACCATCCTCCCCTAAGAAGGGCAGGCGCGCCGGCCTGTTTTCGCCGGGTACAATCAGCCTCCACAGTCCTAACGCGGATGACGCGGAGAATAGGATCTCCTTGCTGTCCGGCATCCACGCGGGGTAGCCTGCGTCCAAGGAGGCGGGTGTAAGCCGGTGCGCTTCGCCTGTCGCGGTCAGCCCCCTTCCGAGTGGAAGACGGTAAAGCTCCCCGGTGAACGGGCCACTGGCGTTTCGACGGAATACAAGCCAGCTGCCATCCGGAGAAACGGCCGGGTTGGTGTCGCCCGCCGCTGGAGGCTGCGGGTTGGTCAGACGCCTTTTCTCGCCGGTTTCAAGCGAAGCTACGAACAATGCCTCCGGTTTTCCCTCGCCGGGAGAATGCGTGACAATCAGGCAGGTACTATCCGGACACCATGCTAAATACGGCGGCCAGATACTGGAGTTGCGCACCTGGATTTCGGTCACTTTGCGCTCCGGCCCGCCCAGCGGCGGGATTAAACGTATTTCACTAGTGCCCGCCTCCCACCGCCCGCGCAGGAATGCGATCAAACGGCCGTCGGGCGACCAGACCGGGCTGTAGTCTTCGGCTGGATCTGTGGTCACACGCAACGGAGAACCCGAGCCGATCAACTGGACGTAGATATCGTGGTTATCCTGCCTGGGGCCGGTCCACGTGAACGCTATGTAGTTGCCATCCGGAGAAAACGTGGGGTAGCGATGCACTCCGGGCTCCGCTGTGAGAGGGACGGCGCGCAACGGCTCAACGCTCTTCGGAGTGCGCCACGCCTGCCAGCCGAGGAAGCCCGCAAGCACTGGTACTGGCAGCAGTGCGGCCCAAATCCAGCGGCGTGGTGGGCGCTTCATCACCGCCGCCGGAGCTTCCACGCTCTGACGGACCAACCGGCGTAGATCCACCACCATTTCCCGCATCGACTGGTAACGATCCGCGGGGTCCTTTTCGAGAGCTTTTTCGATCACCCCGCGTAACGCCGCCGGCGTCTCCTCGCCTAACGGCTTGGCGGTGCCGTGCAGAATCTCCTGGAGCGTCTCCAGGTCCGTCGCCCCGGTGAACGGCCTCCGTCCCGCGACCGCCTCGTAGAGCACCGTGCCGAAGGAAAACACGTCGCTACGCGCATCCAACTCTTTCCCCGATGCCTGCTCCGGCGACATGTATGGAATCGTGCCGATCACCGCACCCGGCCGCGTCGGCCCTTCCGCCACTTTGCGCTTCCCGGCCGGCGCGGCAGCTTGCGCCAGCTTCGCCAATCCGAAGTCGGCCAGTTTGGCGTATCCGCTGGCGTGCATCAGAATATTGCCCGGTTTGATGTCGCGATGCAGAATGCCCGCCGCATGCGCCGTCCCCAACCCATCGGCAACGCCCACCAGCAACTCCACTACCTGCCGCCAAGTGCGCGGCTCCGCTTTTACCCAATTCTTCAGCGTGCCGCCGCTCAAGTACTCCGTAACAAGGTACTGCCGGCCTTCCCACTCGCCCGCGTCGTACACCGTTAGGATGTGCGGATGATTGAGCGAAGAAGCCATCTGCGCCTCACGCTGGAAACGCCTGCGCGCTTCCGCGCTGGCTACATCTCCGGCGAGAAACTTGATCGCCACCGGCCGGTTGAGCTTGGTATCGTGCGCGCGAAACACCATGCCCATGCCGCCTTCGCCGATCTTCTCCTCCATCCGGTAGGGACCGAACTGTGCCGACGTTACCGTGGATTCAAGCTCCGCCAAACCTTCATCGAGCAAGCCTTGCGGCTTCTCGCCCGCCGCCAGCAGCTCTTCCACTTCGCGGCGCAACGCGTCGTCGCCCGCGCAGGCTTCAGCCAGAAATGCCGCGCGTTCTTCCGGCGTGCGTTCGCCGGCGGCATGGAACAACGCCATGACCCGCTCGTAGCGCTCGGGCGTCATCGGAAGTTCTCCACCAGCATCAGATCGTCCACCGAAGAGTCTATCCGGGAGTAAAGAATCGTCCGGCCGTCCGGAGACACCGTAAGGTATACACCTACTTTGCCCAGATTTCGAGCCACGGTCTTCGATCTGCGGGTCGCAAAATCGCAGTACTGAAGCCGCGTCTCGCCGGATGGATTGTCGAGATAGTGGACGCCTCCCTGGCCCGCGGGTCGATCAATATAATAGATGCCTTCCTCACGCACCAGGTAGTTGCCCAGAACAACTCCCTCCAACACCTTGACAGGAACGCCGCCGGAGACCGGCACGCGCCACAAGGGGCTCGGCTTGTCAATAGTCGGCACGTAGTAGAGGTAGGCGCCATCCGGCGATTCAAGGGGTACATTTCCCACGCTGTTTGTCACCTGGACGGCTTCACCTCCTGAGGCCGGGATCTTCCATATCAAGCGATCTTTTCCGCTTCTGTTCGAACTGAAGTAGACCCATTTGCCGTCCCGCGAGAAGCTGGGGAACGAATCACCGGCCGGATGAGCGGTGAGGTTTCGAGGCTTGCCGCCCACTACGGGGACTAGAAAAATCTCGGGCTGCCCTTCTGGACTGGAGTGGAACACAATCCGTTCGCCGTCGGGAGACCAACGAAGGCCGCCGGTTGCAAAAGAACCCATGGAGGCAAGTTGGATGGTGCTGGAGCCGTCAGCATCTGCGAGCCAAACTCCCCCTTCCCCCGAGCGATCCGAAGCAAAGGCGACCCGGCGGCCGTCAGGAGAAAACTGTGGGAACCACTCTCCTCTCGTGGAGGAAATGAAAATGGCGGGCGGCAAGGATGCCGGCGCCCCTGGCGCAGACGTCTCGACCCGCCAGATATTTTCGTCCACGAAACTGCGAACGTAGACCAGCCGTGGCGGCCGCCCGGGCTGGGGCTTGGAAACCACTGGCATAATACCGTCCTCACCTACGTAAGGCAGCCGCGCAGACGTGCTTTCACCGAGGGCAAGCCTTCGAAGACCTCCTCTAACGGAAAAAAGAATCTCCTTACCGTTGGGCATCCATGTTGGGTGCCGCGCATCCAAAGTGGCCAAAGTGAGGCTTCGCGGCTCGGCTGCCGCCGGGCTTTTTCCCAGTGGAAGCAGGTAAAGCTCACCAGAGAATAAAGCTAGCTGCCGGCGGAAGACCAGCCATTTGCCATCGTGAGAGACCGCAGGGTTGCTGTCGCCTGACGCAGGGGCCTGCGGATGGGTCAATTGCCTTTTCTCTCCGGTCTCGATCGAAACTTCGTACAGCGCGTCCGGCTTGCCTTCACCAGGCGATTCCGTAACAACCAGACAACTGCTGTCCGGACACCAGGCAAGAAACGGCGGAGAGATATACGTTCCGCCGCGAACGCGGATCTCGGCTAGTCTGCGCTCCGGCCCGCCCAGTGGCGGGATCAGAACTAATTCACTCCCGCCGGCTTCCGCTTGACTTCGCAGGAAAGCAATCGAACGGCCGTCAGGCGACCAGGCTGGGCTGTAGTCGTTGCCCGGGTCCTTCGTCAGCCGCAGCGGCGAACCCGAGCCGATCAACTGGACGTAGACATCGGGGTTGTCTTGCCTGGGCCCGGCCCATGTATATGCCACGTGGTTTCCGTCCGGGGAAAACGTGGGGTATCGATGCACTCCTGGTTCCGCTGTGAGCGGGACGGCGCGCAGTGGCTCCACGCTCTTCGGAGTGCGCCACGCCTGCCAGGCGAGGAAACCCGCAATCGGGACCAGTGGCAGCACAGCGGCCCAAATCCAGCGGCGCGGGGTGCGCTTCATCACTACCGCCGGAGCTTCCACGCTTTGGCGAACTAACCGGCGCAAATCCACCACCATTTCCCGCATCGATTGATAGCGGTCCGCGGGGTCCTTTTCGAGAGCTTTTTCTATCACCCCGCGCAACGCCGGCGGCGCCTCCTCTCCCAACGGCTTGGGCGTGCCGTGCAGAATCTCCTGGAGCGTTTCCAGGTCCGTCGCCCCGGTGAACGGCCGCCTCCCCGCCACTGCTTCATACAGCACCGTGCCGAAGGAAAACACATCGCTGCGCGCATCCAACTCCTTCCCCGATGCCTGCTCCGGCGACATGTACGGAATCGTGCCGATCACCGCGCCCGGTCTTGTCGGCCCTTCCGCCAGTTTGCGCTTCCCGGCCGGAGTCAATGCTTGCGCCAGCTTCGCCAATCCGAAGTCGGCCAGCTTGGCGTATTCGCTGGCGTGCAGCAGAATATTGCCGGGCTTGATGTCGCGATGCAGAATCCCGGCCGCGTGCGCCGTCGCCAATCCATCAGCAACGCCTACCAGCAGTTCCACTACCTGCCGCCAAGTGCGTGGCTCCGCTTTGACCCAATTCTTCAGCGTGCCGCCGCGCCTCCGCACTGGCCACATCGCCAGCAAGAAACTTGATCGCCACCGGCCGGTTGAGCTTGGTGTCGTGCGCACGGAACACCAGGCCCATGCCGCCTTCGCTGCTGTTACGGTGGATTCCAGCTCTGCCAAACCCTCATCGAGCAATCCGTGGGGCTGTTCCCCCGCCGCCAGCAACTCCTCCACTTCGCGGCGCAACGCAACGTCGCCCGCGCAGGCTTCAGCCAGAAAAGCCGCACCTTCTTCGGGGGCGAGCTCGCTGGCAGCATGGAACAGAGCCATCACCCGCTCATAGCGCTCGGGCGTCATTCCGGGATTGTCCTCAAAAGCGCTCACCGGAAATTCTCCACCAGCATTAAGTCGTCAACGGCGGAGTCCACGCGGGTATAGAGAATCGTGCGGCCGTCAGGAGAAACCGTGAGGCCGACGCCCACAATGCCGAGGTTACGAGCTACCGTCCTGGAGCTTCCTGTCGCGAAGTCGAAATACTGAAGCCGTGTTTCACTCGAGGGCCGGTCGATAGTATAGATAGCTCCCTCACCCGAAGGCCGGTCGATATAGAAGATTCCTCGCTCGCGAACCAGGAAGTTGCCCTGAACAACTCCTTCCAACACTTTGACGGGAACCCCGCCGGCGACCGGCAGGCGCCATAACGGGCTCGGCATCTGCATGGTTTGAACGTAGTAAAGGTATGTTCCATCGGGCGACTCCCGAGGACGGACCCCGGCATCCTGTGTTAGCTGGACCGCATCCCCTCCGGATGCCGGCATCTTCCATATCTGCCTCTCTCCCATCCGGTTTGAGTTGAAGTAGATCGACTTTCCGTCCCGTGAGAAGCTGGCCCACAGATCGCTGGCTGGGTGGGAGGTGAGATTACGGGGCTTGCCGCCCGCGGCTGGGATCTCATAGACATCCAGCTGCCCTTCGAGATGGGAGTAGAAAACAATCCGTTCGCCGTCGGGAGACCAGCGGGGCAGGCCTACGACTGACCCCATGGAGGTGAGTTGAATGGCGTTCGAGCCGTCAGAATCGGCCACCCAGATCTCCCAATCTCCCGAGCGCAGCGATGCGAAGGCCACGCGGCGTCCATCGGGAGAAAACTCGGCGCTACCATCATGTCTTGTGGAGGAGATAAAGACGGCGGGCGGCGAGGAGGCAGTGCCGCCGGGAGCGGAGGTCTCTAAACGCCAGACATTTGAGTCCGTGAAACTGCGCACGTAGACCAGGCGGGACGGCCGCCCTGGTAGGGGGCGAGAAACCACCGGCATCATACCATCCTCGCCTACGAAAGGAAGCCGATGAGGCGTGCTGTCTCCCGTGACAGACTGTCTCCAAAGACCTCCCTTGGCGGAAAAGAGAATCTCTTTGCTGTCCGGCATCCAGGCTGGATAACCCCCGTCAAGTGACACCTGGGTGAGACGCCGCGTTTCTCCGCTGGCAGTCATTGCTCGTCCCAAAGGAAGCGAGTAAAGCTCGCCCCCGTAAAAGTCGCCAAGCTGGCGCCTGAAAACCAACCAACTGCCATCGGGAGAGAGCGCGGGGTGTGTGTCACCGTCCGCCGGAGGTTGCAGATAGGTCAACCGGCTTTTGACTCCGGTTTCGAGTGAAATCGAGAACAAAGAGTCCAGTTCGCCCTCACTCGCAGCCGCGACGACAACCAGACAGTTGCTGTCGGGGCACCATGTAAGGTATGGCGGAGGTAAGAAGTTCTGGCTGCGCACGCGGATGTCGGCCACTTTGCGCTCCGGACCGCCTAGCGGCGGGATCAGCCGCAGTTCACTTGTGCCGGCTTCCCATTGCCGCCGCAGGAAGGCGATCGAACGGCCGTCGGGCGACCAGGATGGGCTGAAGTCATTGGCGGGGTCCGTTGTCAGGCGCAGCGGAGAGCCGGCGCCGATCATTTGCACGTAGATATCGGGATTATCTTGTTTCGGACCAGTCCAGGTGTACGCCACGTGGTTTCCATCCGGAGAAAAAGTGGGATAACGGTGCACACCTGGTTGCGTACTCAGCGGGACGGCTCGCAGCTCAACGCTTTCCGGAGTGCGCCAGGCCTGCCAAGCGAGGAAACCCGCAATCGGGACCAGCGGCAGCAGTGCCGCCCAAATCCAGCGGCGCGGGGGGCGCTTCATCACCACCGCCGGAGCTTCCACGCTCTGACGGACAAGCCGGCGCAAATCCACCACCATCTCCCGCATCGATTGGTAGCGGTCCGCGGGGTCCTTTTCCAGAGCTTTTTCGATCACCCCGCGCAATGCCGGCGGCGCCTCCGCGCCCAACGGTTTGGCCGTACCGTGCAGAATCTGCTGGAGTGTTTCCAGGTCCGTCGATCCGGTGAACGGCCGCCGCCCAGCCACTGCCTCATACAGCACCGTGCCGAAGGAAAACACGTCGCTGCGCGCATCCAACTCTTTCCCCGATGCCTGCTCTGGCGACATGTACGGAATCGTGCCGATCACCGCCCCCGGCCGCGTCGGCCCTTCGGCCAGCTTTCGCTTCCCCACTGGCGCGGCAGCTTGCGCCAGCTTCGCCAATCCGAAGTCGGCCAGTTTGGCGTATCCGCTGGCGTGCATCAGAATATTGCCCGGCTTGATGTCGCGATGCAGAATGCCCGCCGCATGCGCCGTCGCCAGCCCATCGGCAACGCCCACCAGCAACTCCACTACCTGCCGCCACGTCCGCGGCTCGGCTTTCACCCAGCTCTTTAGCGTGCCACCGCTCAAGTACTCCGTAACCAGGTACTGCCGGCCTTCCCACTCGCCCGCATCGTAGACCGTGAGAATGTGCGGATGATTGAGCGAAGAAGCCATTTGCGCCTCACGTTGGAAGCGCCTCCGCGCCTCGATGCTGGCTACATCGCTAGCCAGAAACTTGATCGCCACTGGCCGGTTGAGCTTGGTGTCGTGCGCGCGGAACACCAGGCCCATGCCGCCTTCCCCGATCTTCTCCTCCATCCGGTAAGGCCCGAACTGCGCCGACGTTACGGTGGATTCAAGATCCGCCAGCCCTTCATCGAGCAATCCTTGCCTCTTCTCGCCCGCCGCCACCAACTCCTCCACTTCGCGGCGCAACGCATCGTCGCCCCCGCAGGCTTCAGCCAGAAATGCAGCGCGTTCTTCCGGCGGTCGTTCGCCGGCGGCATGGAACAACGCCATCACCCGCTCGTAGCGCTCGGGCGTCATTCCGGGGTTGTTCTCAGTGGAGTTCATCGGAAGTTCTCCACTAGCATCAGATCGTCAACGAATGAGTCCAGCCGAGTATAAAGAATCGTCCGGCCGTCGGGAGACGCGGCGGGATCACGCGAAAACCTCCCGAGGTTTCCAGCCATAGTTGTGGACCGGCCCGTTGCGAAGTCAATGAACTGAAGCCGGGCTTCGCCAGATGGCTGGTCGATATAGTATATGCCTCGCTCCAGCACTGAGAAGTTCCGTCTAACAACTCCCTCCACGACCTTGACGGGTTTGCCGCCGGCGACGGGGATGCGCCACAAGGCGCTCGCCGCTCCGGTGTAGTAAATGTAGGCGCCGTCCGGGGACTCGACGGCATGATGGCCGCTGTTGTAGGTGACTTGGATGGTATCCCCGCCCGAGGCCGGGATTCTCCAGATCTGATCCTCTCCTGTCCGGCCCGACATAAAGTAGATCCGCTGGCCGTCCCGGGCGAAGCTGGGACCAAAGTCATGCGCCGGATGAGATGTGAGGCGGCGAGGCTTTCCGCCCGCGGCGGGTACAACATAGATATCGTATTGCCCTTCGACGTTGGAGTGGAAGGTAATCTGTTGACCGTCAGGAGACCAGCCGGGGTCGCCTGTGATGGAAGCGCCTAGGGAGGTGAGTTGGACGGCGTTGGACCCATCGGGATCGGCAAGCCAGATCTCACTCTCCCCTGACCGAGTCGATGCAAAGGCGACGCGGCGGCTGTCAGGAGAAAACTGCGCCGTGCCGTCAAAACGTGTTGAAGCGATAGAGACAGCAGGGGATGAAAATGCCACGCCGGAAGTGGACCTTTCAACACGCCAGATGTTCCAGTCGGAGAAGCTCCGAACGTACACCATTCGGGAACGTCTGCCGGGCTGGAGACGCGAGATGGCCGGCACTCGCCCATCCTCGCCAACGAAGGGGAGTCGCGTAGGCGTTTGATCGCCAGGAACCGCCAGCCTCCAAAGGCTTCCTTTAGCGGAAAAAAGAATCTCTTTGCCGTCGGGCATCCACGTTGGGTGCATTGCATTTAGCGTCATGGGCGTGATGCGCGTGGGTTCACCGCTGGCGGTTAGATCTTTTCTTACCGCCAGCGCGTAAAGCTCACCGACACTGCCGGCGTCGTGCCGGAAAACCAGCCAACGTCCATCGGGAGAAAACGCCGGGTCTCGAGCACTTAGCCCAGGGTTTGTCAACTGCCTTTTCTCACCAGTGTCCACTGAAACTACATACAAGCTGACAGATCTTTCTTGGTTTGGAGAATCCGCGACAACCAGGCAGTTGCTGTTCGGACACCAGGCAAGGTACGTCGAGTTGTATGTCTGGCGTAACCGGATCTCGGCCAGTTTGCGCTCTGGTCCCCCCAAAGGAGGGATTAGCCGCAGTTCACTTCGGCCGGCCGGCGATTGCCGTAGGAAGGCGATCCACCGGGCGTCGGGCGACCACATCGGGTTGTAGTCAATTTTCGAATCAGTGGTCAAGCGCAACGGGGAGCCTGATCCGATCTGCTGTACGTAGACGTCTTGATTATCTTGTCTTGGTCCTGTCCAGGTGAACGCCACGTGGTTTCCGTCGGGGGACAACGTGGGGTAGCCGTGTGCACCAGGTTGCGTAATCAGCGGGATGGCTCGCAGCGGCTCAACGCTTTCCGGAGTCCGCCACGCCTGCCATGCAAGGAAGCCCGCAATCGGCACCAGCGGCAGCAGTGCGGCCCAAATCCAGCGGCGAGGTGGGCGCTTCAGCACTACCGCCGGAGCTTCCACGCTTTGGCGAACCAACCGGCGTAGATCCACCACCATTTCCCGCATCGATTGATAACGGTCCGCGGGGTCCTTCTCCAGAGCTTTTTCGATCACCCCGCGCAATGCCGGCGGCGCCTCCTCTCCCAACGGTTTGGCTGAGCCGTGCAAAATTTCCTGGAGCGTTTCCAGGTCCGTCGCCCCGCCAAATGGCCGCCGCCCCGCCACAGCCTCGTACAGCACCGTGCCGAAGGAAAACACGTCGCTGCGCGCATCCAACTCTTTCCCCGATGCCTGCTCTGGCGACATGTACGGAATCGTGCCGATCACCGCGCCCGGCCGCGTCGGCCCTTCCGCCAGTTTGCGCTTCCCGGCCGGCGTCAATGCTTGCGCCAGCTTCGCCAACCCGAAGTCGGCCAGCTTGGCGTATCCGCTGGCATGCATCAGGATATTGCCTGGCTTGATATCGCGATGAAGAATCCCGGCCGCGTGCGCCGTCGCCAATCCATCGGCAACGCCCACCAGCAACTCCAATACCTGCCGCCAGGTGCGCGGCTCGGCTTTGACCCAATTCTTCAGCGTGCCGCCGCTCAAATACTCCGTAACCAGGTACTGCCGGTCCTCCCACTCGCCCGCATCGTAAACCGTGAGGATGTGCGGATGATTGAGCGAAGACGCCATCTGCGCCTCCCGCTGGAAGCGTCGCCGCGCCTTGGCACTGGCCACATCGCCAGCAAGAAACTTGATCGCCACCGGCCGGTTGAGCTTGGTGTCGTGCGCACGGAACACCATGCCCATGCCGCCTTCGCCGATTTTCTCCTCCATCCGGTAGGGACCGAACTGTGCCGACGTTACCGTGGATGCAAGCTCCGCCAATCCTTCATCGAGCAAGCCTTGCGTCTTCTCGGCGGCGGCAAGCAGCTCCTCCACTTCGCGGCGCAACGCATCGTCGCCCCCGCAGGCTTCAGCCAGAAATGCAGCGCGTTCTTCGCCTGCGCGCTCGCAAGCGGCATGGAACAACGCCATCACCCGCTCATAGCGCTCGGGCGTCATTCCGGTGCTGGACTCCATTGTTCCGCTCCCGCGTCACGTAAGTGTTGCCAAACGGACTCCATTAGTATCAGATTGTCTAACGGGGGAGTCAATCCCGCCTCTATTAAGGAACGGGAATCCGGTAGAGATTCCTCTGCGTTGTGACCCGGACAAAAGCGTATGTCGAGGGATCCGGGCCTCCAAAGGCCCGCTCTTGAGGAATCATCTTCATCCCCGGTACGGTACCCAAACCCATCGCGGGAGAAGGAATCCCGGACGGTGGAAGCCGGGGGATTTCCTCGCCGGGCCGCAGGGGGACAGCGAACGTTTGCCGTAACCCGGTCTCGTGAAGATAGACGAACTTTCCGCCGTTGGACCACGTCACCAGAGCCGGCTGCTCCGGCGGAGCGCGATTCGCGCAACGGCAGACCAGGACCGGCGCGCCGCCGTCGATTGGGTAAAGGACAACGGATTTGCCTTGGGCCCAAGTCGCCATCCATTTCCCTTTAGGCGAAACGCCATAAAGGAGAAGAACCGGGTCTGGCGTCACTTTCCGCAATCCGCTGCCATCCTCCTTGATTCCATAAACGAATTTTGCCGCTCCATCACCGCCATGGAAAAGCACCTCCCGGTTTGCGCCAAAAAAACTGGTCACCGCCTCCGTAGCCGTGAGCTGACGCGGCGCCTCACTTCCATCGAGAGACGCCAGCCAAACCTTTGAGTTCCCTCTGTCTTCAAGCCTTATGAACACAATACGTTTTCCGTCGGCAGAAACATCGTAGTGGGCGATTCGAAAATCCGGCAGGATCCGCTCCTTATGGCCTGTCTCGAGATTCGCGACCCACAGCTCACCGGCGCCGCTGACATAGAAATGGCCCCCGGGGGACTTGAGGTAGTAAAGTTTCTTCCCGTCCGCGGAGAACGACGGAAGAGCGGGGTACCCTTCGGAATTGACTTCCCGGTCACCGCGCGAGTCATGCACCCACAGCGTGGTGCGCGTGGTTCCCACCGCGGTCAGCAAGGACCGCCCATCCGGTGAGACTGCGATACCCTCTTCCTCCGCCACCCCGGAAGTTATCTGTTCCGTCTCACCGTCAGAGAAACGCTGCCGCCAGATATGGAATCCCTTTCCAATGCTGGCGGAGAAGTACATCCATTTCCCGTCCGGGGACCAGGCGGCGTTTGTACACTGCGCCTGCGCCGGACCCACCTGCTTGCCGGGAGTGCTGCCGTCAAAAGGAATCAACCGGCAAGGCAGCCATCCGTTCATCCCCATTTCCACCACCAGCACCCAATTGCGATCGGGAGAACGATAGGCGCGATGTACCATTCCATACGGATCTTCGGGCAGGTAAACGCGCCGCGCCTCCGACCGGCTTTCCGTAGCTGTGTAGAGCTCCATTTGCGTGCCCTTAAATGTCCATTGCGAGAAGAGAACGTGAGGACGGCCGGCGCCAACATCGATCCACGAGAACCCCTGGGCATTTGTGAGCAGCCGGCTAGGTTCACCGCCGAGCACGGGGACCGTCCATGTATCCCAATCTCCGTCCTTGGCGGTCGTATAGGCAATGCGTGATCCATCCGGAGAAAATACGGCGGGACCCACCTTGCGTAGCCCATCGTGCGTGAGCTGTTTGGGAGTCCCATCGGGGAGGAGTTTCACGAATACTTCGCCAAAGCCCCAGAAATCTTCTTCGCTCCGGATGAAAGTGAGCATGCGCCCATCCGGCGAAAGAGCGGGCGAGACCGCCGAATCCGGGAAGTTGGTGAGCTGCGTGTATTCGATACGCGCCGGCTGCTTTGGCCAGAATACAGCGAACGACGCTGCAACAAGCGCCAATCCTGATATGGCGGCAGTGGCAATCCATTTATGTGTCCGAGCCGGACGCGGCTTTACCATGGCCGGCCCTTCCACGCCTTGACGTGTCAGCCGGCGCAAATCCACCACCATCTCCCGCATCGACTGGTACCGGTCCGCGGGATCTTTCTCCAGCGCCTTCTCTACCACCGCGCGCAATCCTGGCGGGATATCATCTCGCAGCGGCCTCGCCGTGCCGTGCAGAATCGCTTGCAGCGTTTCCACATCCGTCGCTCCCGAAAACGGCCTCAATCCCGCCACCGCCTCGTAGAGCACCGTGCCGAAGGAAAACACGTCGCTGCGCGCATCCAAGTCTTTTCCCGAAGCCTGCTCCGGCGACATGTACGGAATGGTTCCGATCACGGCGCCCGGTCTGGTCGGCCCTTCCGCCGCTTTGCCCTTCCCGGCCGGCGCGGAAGCTTGCGCCAGCTTCGCTAATCCGAAGTCTGCCAGCTTGGCCTATCCGCTGGCGTGCATCAGAATATTGCTTGGCTTAACGTCGCGATGGAGAATGCCCGCCGTATGCGCCGTAGCCAATCCATCGGCGACTCCAACCAACAGCTCCACCACCTGCCGCCAGTTTCGTTGTTCTTTTCCGAGCCAATCCTTTAGAGTTCCGCCTTCGAGATACTCGGTGACCAGGTACTGGCGGCCCTCATATTCGCCCGCGTCGTAGACCGTGAGTATGTGTGGATGATTGAGTGAAGACGCCGATTGCGCCTCTCGTTGGAAACGCCGCCGCGCCTCCGCATTGGCTACATCGCCCGCCAGAAACTTGATCGCCACGGGGCGATTCAGCTTGGTGTCATGGGCACGGAACACCATCCCCATGCCGCCCTCTCCGATCTTTTGCTCTATCCGGTAGGGACCGAACTGCGCCGAGGTAACGGTGGATTCCAGTTCTGATTCGACCGGTTCATCCTGCCCGGGCGTCATTCCGCTGTCGCTTTGCATCCGTTCGCTCCAGTTCCCGATAGAGCCAAGCCCGGGCCGCGCGCCAATCACGGTGAACCGTCTCCGGAGAAACGTTGATCGCTTCGGCCGTTTCTTCCACGCTCAAACCCCCGAAGAAGCGCAGTTCCACCACTTGGCTTTGCCGTGGGTGAAGTTTCGCAAGCGCATTCAGGGCATCATCGAGAGCGATTACTTCCGGCATCCGCCGCTCGGAGATTTCGAATCCTTCATCCAGGGCAATGGGTTTTGCGTGGCCACCGCGCTTGGCAGTCCCTCCGGCGCGCGCGTGATCCACCAGCACATGACGCATCGCCTTGGCCGCAACACTGAAGAAATGGGCGCGGTTTTCCCACTGTTTCTCCGAATCACCCGTTAAGCGAATGTAAGCTTCGTGCACCAGAGCCGTGGTATGTAGAGTGTGCGGACCCTGCCGGTTCATCGACCGTTTGGCGATGCGGCGTAACTCACCGTAGACCAGCGGAAGGACTTTTTCCCCGGCGGCCAGATCGCCCCCGGCCCACTGGTTCAGCAGCTCCGTTACTTCCTGGAGACGCGGCGTCACGACATCAGCACCTGGTTGCACAGAGTGTATCACAACCTTCGTAACGCCATGACAGTTTCGGCGGCGGAATCTCGTGATGGTAAGTGAGGGCTAGAAAGGAGCTTCTTATGAA
>Ga0187893_10001356_pt1 | contig 59418 bp, 52 predicted proteins | sample MA1701074metaG_FD_139574 | JGI IMG/M metagenome (GOLD analysis project Ga0187893, IMG submission 139574) | White microbial mat communities from a basaltic lava cave in the Kipuka Kanohina Cave System on the Island of Hawaii, USA - MA170107-4 metaG ...
CGAGGACTTCGAGGCCCAGCGCCGGGCGGGACGCAACATGGTCTGGCTCGTGCCCCCCACGAGCTACGACGTGGTCGTGGCGCACGAGCTCGTGCACGTGGTCTGCGGGACCTTCCAGGAGCGGTGGATCACGGAGGGCCTGGCCTGCTGGGTCGCGGGGGACACGGCTTCGCTGCACGCCTTCGGCCACCGGAAGGGGACGGTCGAGTCCATCGACATCCCCGTCACGGAGGACGACGCCTATCCGCGCGGCCTCCTCTTCTTCCTCTGGATCGAGCAGCGCTGGAACCGGCCGATGGTCCGCGCGTTCATCGACCGCGTCCGCTCCCGCTCCGAATCCCCGGGCGAGGCCCTCTTCGCCCTCTCGGGGAACACCTGGGCGAGGATGTCCGACGAGGAGCAGGGCTGGAGCAAGGCCTACGTGGCCAGGCTGAAGAAGGCGCCCTGACCCTACTTCTTGAGGTGGGTGAACTCGCCGCCGTTTTCGTCGGCGATCTTCTTGAGGAAGAGCGGGTCCGGGTTGGCGGCGGGGGGCTCGGCGGGATCGACGTCCCCCACGCAGATCGTGTGGATGACGACCTTGCGGAGCTGGTTCACCTTCCTGAGCTCGGCCACGATCTCCTCGGGCTTCTGGAGCCGGCCCTCGGTGGGCTGGCCGTCGGTCATCAGGAAGAACGTGTCGGCGCCGCCGACCGCGGTCGCGTAGTTCGCGTTCTTGTCGAAGCGGATGACGTCCTTCTTGGGAGGGGCTTCCAGCATCTTGAAGGCCGTCTCCAGGCCCTCCCAGAGGTTGGTCGACCCCGAGGCGTCGAGCCGGTCGGCGTCCTTGATGCAGTCGAGCTTGTTCGCCCAGGTCGCCGGCACGAGCTCCGCCTTCCAGGGCTTCGCGACGCTCTCGTACCAGACCACGTTGAAGTGGACCCGGGGGCTGAGGACGTAGACCGTATTGATCAGCTCCTTCTTGGCCGCCTCCATCCGCGTGGCGACCTTCCGGCCTTCCCACTTCTTCTTGATCTTCGTGGCGTCGTCGCGGGCGGCGGTCTCCTCCCGGGGCTCCTTCATGCCCTCGCCGGCCGCCTCGGGGGGGAGCTTGAAGACGGTGCGCTCGGGCTCGCTCCCCGGCGCCGCCATCGACCCCGTCCGGTCGAGGACGAACACGATCCGGGTCGAGCGCGTCTTGAGGCCGTAGAACTCCGTGGGTTCGGCCATCGTGGCCCCCGTCGGGGCCTCCTTGCCGTCCTTCTTCGCGGCCCAGGCGGCCTTCCAGGCGTTGGGGTCGTCGCTCTTCACGTCCGCGCCGACCAGCTTCCGGAGCGTCTGGACGTACTGGTCCTTGAGCCGGCCCTCGTCCGTCCGGCACTTCCCGAGTCCCTCGATCAGGGCGTCCACCGACTTCTCGTCGCCCCCCTTCTCGAGTCCCCGGAGCGCCGAGACCTTGATCTCCCAGGTGCGGCCTTCGGCGAGGAGCTTGAGGAAGAGGGCCGAGCTCGAGGGGTCCGCGCGCTCGGCCAGCGCGTCGACCGCCGCCACCTGGACCATCGGCTGCTTGTCGTCCACGAGCTCGGTCAGGTCCTTGAGGTCGCCTTTCGCCGCGAGCGCCCAGACGAGGTAGGCGCGGACCCGGGCGCTCTCCTGGCGGGCCCGGGCGAACTTCGTCATCTCGGCGAGCACGTCCTTGTGGGCGATCTTCCGGAGCGCGCCCAGGCAGGCCTGGGTCACGTCCCCCGAGACGCGGTCCTCCGTCTTCCCGTTCGGGCCCTCCTTGTTGAGCTCGGCCCGGAGGAGGCCGACGACGAGCTGCCAGCACGCCTTGTCGTACTTCTCGGTCGTGGCGTTCCCGAGCTCCTCGGCGGCCCGGGCGCGGTCGAGGGGGTCCTTGCTCCCCGAGAGCCTCTGGAAGTTGGCGGCCGCGACGGCCCAGCGCTGGGCGTCCTGCGGGGCGAGGAAGAGGAGCGCGATCGCGGACAGGGACGCCTTCGCCATCGTCGTGCCTCCCACCCCGTTACGGCTTCTTCGGTTCTCCGGCCGCGGGAGCGGCCTTCTGGGCTCCGGTATAGCGGCCCCCGCTCTCGTCCGCAAGCTGCTTCAGGAACTTCCCGCCCAGGTCCGCCTCGTTGGCCTGGGCGGGGACGGGGACCTTCGGGCTGGTGAAGACGCCGATCGTGTTGATCTTCACCTTCCGGGCCCGGTTCAGCTCCCGGATCTTGACCAGGATGTCCGCCGCGTTCGGGACCTGGCCCGTGTTGGGCATCCCGTCCGTCAGGAAGAAGATCGTGTCCACCCCGCTCCGGTTGAGCTTCTCGGCCATGGCGCCCGCGGAGGCGAACGAAAGCCCCTTCTCGAGCGGGTCGTAGATGTTCGTGGGTCCGAAGGGCTGGACCCGGTCGATGAACTCGAAGGCCCGCTTCCGGGTGTCGGCCGAGAGCTTGAGCATGCGCTCGGAGAGGATGGTCCACTCGTGGCTGTAGAAGATGACGTTGAACTCCACGCCGTCCGGGATCATGGCGATGGTGCGCTTGAGCTGCCAGCGGGCGATGTCGATCTTGCGGTTCCCCTGGGGCTTGAGGTCGGAGCCCGGCTGCCCCGGGCCCGAGGCCACCTCGTTGGGGATCTCCCACTCGGAGGGCTCCTCCATCGATCCGGAGCGGTCGAGGATGAAGATCACGTTCTTCGAGTCGACGGGGATCCCGTAGAAGGTCGTGTACGCCCGGCCGTCCTTCGGGCCGGCGGCCTCGTCGGGCCGGGGCTGGTACTTCCCGTCCTGGAACGCCGCCTTGTTCGCGTCCCACCAGGCCCGCCAGGCGTTCGGGTCGCCGTGCTTGTCCACGCCCGTGACGGCGGCGAGGGCGGCGTTCAGGTCGTGCCGCAAGCGCCCCTCGTGCTTGGCGAGCGCCTCGAGGAGGGGCTCGACGGCCCCCTTCGCCTTCAGCGCCCCGAGCGCGGCGGCGGCGGCCGACTTCACCTGCCAGAACTCGTGCTTGAGCTGCTCGGCGACGGCGGCCGCGACCGCCGGGTCGGCGGGCTTGAGCTCGCGGAAGGCGTCCAGGATCGCGACTCGCACCTGGGGCTCGGAGTCCTTCTTCAGGACCTCGGCGAGGGCCGCCGGGACCGAGGCGTGGGCGATCTGCCCGAGGGCCTCCGCCACGCCGGCCCGCTTCTCCCAGTTGGAGTTGCCCTTCAGCTCGCGGAGCATCTCCTTCACGGAGTCCTCGCCCTTGAACTGGGCGAGGGCGCGGACGATCAGGCGCTTGCAGGCGTCCGCCGTCATCATCTTCGCCTCGGTCGTCTGGCCGAGCTTCTCGGCCTCCTGCCAGGCGAGGTACTTCTTCTCGTCTCCCTGCACGATGGTGGGCGGGTTGGTCTGGAGGTTGACCCGGAAGTCGGCGTTCGCCTCCTTCTGCTGGATCGCGCGGAGCTTGTCCGGCCAGAGCCCCTTCACGATGGAGGCGCAGATCCCGTAGCCGTCCAGGAGGGCGTCCACGGCCGGCTTCTGGTCGCTCCGGCCCAGCGCGTCGGAGGCGTCCCGGACGCCCGCGACGTTGAGCTCGGAGGCCGCCTTCTTGAGCTGCGCGCGGGCCTTCTCGACCTCGGCGTCGGCCGGGGACAGGAGGAGGGCCAGGACCGCCAGCGTCTGCGTCATGAGATCCGCTCCTTGTGATGCTGCATAGGATACGACACCGGGAGGGGAATTCGGAACTTGGAATCCGGAATCCGGAATCCCGAATCCGGCATCCCGCCGGTTCCCCCCCCCGCCCCCCGGCGGGAGGTCGTCGGAATGCGGAATCCGGAATCCTTCGACTCGCCCCTGCGGGGGCTCGCTCAGGACAAGTCGGGAATCGAAGGGGAGAAGGGAGTGAGGCGGAGGGGCCGATCAGGGAGGGGGCTCGGGGTCTTCCGGGCGGGAGGCTGCGGCCAGCCACAGCAGCCCTGCGACCAGGGCGGCCGGCCCAGGAAGTCCCCGGAGGAGCGACTTCAGGACGCCGCTCTCCAGCATCGAGGGGCTCGGGGCGGGCGCGGAGGCGATGGCGTCAAAGGTGCGGACCAGACCGAGGATCGGGCCCAGAACGGACTGGAGTCCGCCCAGCACACAGAGTCCGACCGCCGGAAGCCGGAGGTCCCGGCGACGGCCCATCTACTTCAGGCCTTTCGGAGGCGGGAGGTTGGCGAAAGTCTGGGTGCCCACGTTGCCCACGTAGCCGTAGCCCAGGCAGGTCCAGCCTTCGGAGAGGGCGTTGCGGTGGTGGTCGCTCGCGCGGTACCAGCCGCGCCACCAGATCTCGGCCGGGTGGGCGAAGGAGATCCCCACGTTCTCGGACACGGGGACCGGGAAGCCCTCGAAGCGGGCCCGGGTCTGGGGATCCCCGTCCGGGCCGGCGTGCCAGATCTTCTGCGCGGCGTTGCAGGCGGCGCTGTGCTTCCGGGACGACCGGCAGAGGCGGGCGTCCAGGAAGAGCCGGCGCCGCCCCATCATCTCCCGGTAGTCGTTGATCACCCGCGCGTGCTCCTTCTCCGCGGGGCCCACGTCCGGATCCGCAAGAGCCTCGTTGTAGCGGTCCACCGCGCGGTTCCACGCCCAGGCCGCGGCGTCCCGGGCGTCGAGGCAAAGGCTGCGGAGGTCGGGCCGGACGGAGAGGTTGTGGAGGAGCTCGGGCGGGACCCGGGCGTCCTCGTCCAGCGCCTTCGCGCCGAGCTGGGCGAGGTGGCGGGGGTGGGATTCCAGGATCCATTCGAGTTCCGTGCGGAGCGCGGGGTCGGGGGCGATGCCGGGGCCCGGGGCCTCCCAGAGCTCCTGGAGGCTGCCGGCGTGCTCCTTGAGGACGAGGCGGTCCAGCGCCGCCTGGCCGTTGGCCGCCGGGTCCTTGGTGTAGGCCGGGTCCTCCTCCTTGAGGTAGATCTTGGGATCGTCGATCAGCCGGAGGGCGGCCGTCCGGCGGCGCTGGAGCTCGGCCTTGAGCCGGCGGAGCGGGGCGAAGGCCTCGTCGGCCCGTCCTCCGATCGCGGCCAGGTGCCGCTCGCGGCGGGTGCGGAGGGCGGCGGCCACGTCGTCCCGAAACCCCTCGCGAACGTCGGCGGGGAGGGTCGTGGCTTGGACGAGGGGCAGGGCCTCCGACAGGAGCTTCTCGGCGGTCTTGGGGTCGAGCGCGATCTCGAGGGAGCGGCAGAGGGCGGAGACCTTCGCTTCCGGCTCGACGGGCTCCTGGGCGGACGCGGTCCAGACGAGCGACGCGACCCAGAAAAGCGTTCTCATCCGCAACCCTGCTATGGTACACGCCGCGCCGGTACCGCCGGACAGGATAAGTATCGGCCGGAATTCGGCGGAAGCCGCGGACTGTCGACAATCCGCGGCGCGGGAGGGGCCGCAGACGCCCGGCAAGGGGTGGCAACCCGATTGCTGGCCGGGACCCCATGCGCTGGCGGGAACTCGCCCATCGCTGGTTCGTCGAGTACAACCCCTTGTACTTCGCGAGCGCGCTCTCGGTCCTGGCGGGAATCTACCTGGTCGCGCACGGGTTGCCGTCGGACGACTTCGCGTCCAAGGCGGCCGTGGCGGGGGTGACCGAGGCCTACCAGCTCCTCCTGGTCGGAGGGGCGTGGCTCCTCCGGCGGCGGGGCCTGCCGAGACCGGCGGCGCTCCTGGGCCTGGTCGCGCTGGTCTTCGTCCTGGACGTCGCCTTCACTTCGGAACGGCTTTTTTCCCACGCGAGGACAATGAGCCTGGCCCCGGGGATGCGGGCCCGGGAAGCGATCCCGGCGAGCCTGATGCTGGCCTTTGCCGGACCGTTCAAGCTCTGGCTCCTGGCCCGGGTCTTCCGGCTCCGCGGGACGGGGACGGCCCTGGCGCTCTCCGGGGCGGCGCTGCTCCTCGTGCCGCTCCTCCCCTACGCCGTCGAGGCCTCCGGGCCGGGCGAGGGGGCGCGGCAGGCGGCTCATCTCTTCGCCACGTGGCTGGGAGCCCCGCTCCTGGGATGGGCGATGACGCGGCGCGCGTGGACTCCCGGGGAGGACGAGGGGGTCCGGGCCCTCCGGATCGCACGGCTCGCGCCGTTCGTGGTCCTGGCGCTCTTCCTCGTGCACGCGTCGGCCTGGAGCAGCTTCCCGGGCCTCGGGCTCACGCCGGCGCACGCGGCGCCCTACCTCCTGGCGGCCTTCCTGGTGCTCGCGGAGCGCGGGGCGGGGCGACGGCCGCGGGCGGCGGAGCTTTCGGCCTGGGTCGGCGGGGCCGCATCGCTCCTGGCCTGCCTGGGGGCGCCGCCGGCGACGGGCCTCTGGCCGGTCGCGGGCATGGCGCTCCTGGCCGGGGCCTCGATGCTCGTGCTCGTCAAGCGGGCCGGCCTGCGGCTCCTTCTTCCCGCGCTGGTGTGCGCGTTCGGCGGGATCTACGCGCTCGGGTCGGGGGCGGCGACGCCCCTCCCGCCCCCCGGCGCGGCGTGGCCCTTCGCGCTCTGCCTGGCCCTCCTCTCGGCGGCGGCCGGACAGCGGGACTTCCGCTGCCTGGTCGCCTCCTCGGCGGCGGCGGGGGCGGCGGTCTTGGGCCTCGAGCCCGCTCCCGGCCTCGTCCCGTACGCGGCCGTCGCCGGGGCAGCGTGGCTGGGGGTGTGGAGCTGGCCGCTCTTCCCGGAACTCCGCCGCTGGCTGCCAGGCGCGGCCGCGACGGGCGCGCTGACCGTGGGCGCCGTCCTCCTCTGGCGCGAGCCCGGCGTGACCGCCCCGTGGTTCGGCGCGGCCTCGCTCCTGGCCGCGTGCCTCGGTTCCGCCCTCCGCGTGCGGTCGCTCCAGGCGATCGGGCTCGCGGGGGCCGCGCTCCTCGCCGTCGCGACGCGCTCCCACTACGCCCCGTCCTCGGCTCTCGGATGGGGCGTCGTCCTCCTCTTCCTCGGATTCCTCCTCCTCGCGGCGGGGATCGCCCTGAACCTCCGCGGCGGGCGCAGGTCGGGGCGCGGGCAGGCGGCCGAAGTGGGCTCAGGCGGGCAGATTCAGATTACGGAGACGTAATATTACTCCCCCGCGGGGAGCGGGTTCCGGAGCGTGGAGTCCGGGCCTCCGCGCGCCTTGCAGGAAGCCTCGGGAGTGGCGGATTTATATTAAATAATCTTAATATTACGCCCCGCCGGGGAGCGTCTCTCGCAGCGCGGCGCCCGTCGTAGCAAGCCCCGGCGAGGCGGATTTACATTACATGATTGTAATGCTACTCCCCCGCGGGGAGTTGATCTTGGGGCGTGGGATCCTGACCCCAGGGGGCGGCACCCCGCGGGCGGATCCTACTCCGTGAGCGCCCGGCCGCGGGCCAAGCCGTAGGCCTCGATCTTGGCGTCCAGGGTGGGGCGGGAAACGCCGAGCGCGCGGGCGGCGTCCGTCTTCTTCCACCCGCACTCCTCCAGGACCTTGGAGATGAGCCGCCGCTCGACGTCCTCGACGGCCTGCCGGACCACGTCCTTGAGCGCGCTCCCGTCGGGGAGGCGCATCACGGGCTTGAAGAGCTCCTGGGAGCGGACTTCCTCCTTGAGGCTTTCCACGCTGATCTCGCCGTCCGAGAGGGCGACGGCGCGGCGGATCTCGTTGTCGAGCTCGCGGACGTTTCCGGGCCAGGAGTAGTTCTGGAGGTACCAGAAGGCGACCTCGTCGACCTTCTTCGGCGGCTGGCCGGAGTCCCGCGCGATACGGCCGAGGAAATGCTCGACGAGGAGGGGGATGTCCTCCTTCCGGGCCCGCAGCGGCGGCAGGGTGATCTTGACCACGCAGAGCCGGTAGAAGAGGTCCTCCCGGAACTGGCCCGACTTGATGAGGTCGGAGAGGTCCTTGTTCGAGGCGCTGATGATGCGGACGTCGACCTTGATGACGTCCTTCCCTCCCACGCGGCGGATCTCTCCCTCCTGGATGGCTCGGAGGACCTTCTTCTGCATGTCGATCGACATGTCGCCGATCTCGTCCAGGAAGAGGGTCCCGCGGTGGGCGAGCTCGAAGAGGCCGGTCTTCTGGGCCACGGCCCCCGTGAAGGCGCCCTTCTCGTGGCCGAAGAGCTCGCTTTCGAGGAGGGTGTCGGGGATGGCCGAGCAGTTCTCGCTCACGAACTTCCCGCTCTTGGCGCGGGGGGAGTTGAAGTGGATGGCGCGGGCGACCAGCTCCTTCCCGGTCCCGCTCTCGCCGTGGACGAAGACGGGCTCGTCGGTGTCGATCACGCGGTCGAGGACCTGGAAGACGTCCTGCATCGCGCGGGACTTCCCGAGGATCTGGCTGAAGTCGTGCTTGAGCGCCACGTCCTTCCGCGTGGCGTGGAGGTCCTGCTTGACCTTGGCCAGCTCCTCGTACTGCTTCTCGACCTTCTCCTTGAGCTGGGCGTTGAGGCGCTCGATCTCCTCCTTCGTGAGCTTGAGCTCCTCCTGGCGGGCGACGTTCTCCTCGAAGAGCCGGGCGTTCTCGATGGCCAGGGCCGCCTGGTCGGCGAAGCCCTGGAGGACGGGGAGCTCCGCCTCGCGGAAGAGGCCGGTCTCGAAGCGGTTGTCGATGTAGACGCAGCCGGTGACCCGGTCCCGGACGCGAAAGGGGATGCAGAGGAGGGAGCGGAGCTTGAGGTCGGCCACGCTCCCGGCGGCGGGGAGGGCGGGGTCGTTCAGGGCGTCGGCCGAGAGGATGGGCCGGCCGGTCCGGAGGACCTCCTCGGCGACGGAGTGGCTCACCTTGAACTCGGGGCGGCGGACGTCCTCGCGGTCGAAGTTCCGGGCGACCTTGATGGCGAGGCTCCCCTGCTCCCGGAGGATGAGGAAGCCCCGCTCGGCGCGGGCCATCTCGATGACCGAATCCATGATGAGCTCGAGGAGCTTCTTCTGGTTGTGCTCGGCGTTGAGGGCCTTGTTGATCTCGAGGAGCCGGTAGAGCTTCTCGCGCTCGGCCTCGAGTCCGGCGACCAGGGGGGCGCCCGCGTGCTCCTGGTAGAGCTGCTCGAGCACCCCGCGGGCCTCGTCGAGGGCCGACGCGCCCTTCGCCTCCACGAGCGACTGGAGGGCGTACTTCAGGTCCTCGGCGGTGATGGGGCCGGCGTCGGGCCCCGCCGACCGCGCGAGGGAGCGGAGGGGGAGGCGGGTGCGGCGCCGGCCGGCGCGTCCCGCGATGGGGATGCGCGCGGTCTTCGTCTTGGAGGGCGGCGCGGCAGCGGGGGCCTCGAAGAGGAGCGAGGTCCGGCCCACGTAGATCCGGTCCCCGTGCTCGAGAAGGTGGGCGTTCACCTTGATCCCGTCCACCTCGGTGCCGGCCTTGGTCTCGAGGTCGACCAGCTTGAAGCGCCCCTCGGGGGTGCGCTCGATCTGGAAGTGCTCGGGCTCGGCCGAGGGATCGTCCACCTGGATGAAGTTGGTCTCCGAGCGCCCGACGGTGATCTTCCCGTCCTCGAACTCGAAGACGCGGTCGGGCCGGGCGGGGGCGGTGACGGTCAGGCGGGGCATGACGGAGCCACTATAATCGAACCCGGAACGGCGAATCCAGATTCCCTCCCGCGAATGCAAGAACCATGGGGCGCCGGGCGTCTTATAATCTGTACGGGAAGGCTTGGGGAGGGACGGCCCAGATGAGGATGCCCGCTATCGACCCGACGCGCGCCCATCGGCACCGCTCGATCCTCTCCGACCCCGCGCGTTTCGCCTGCCTCTGTTCGGCGGCGGCGCTCTTCTTCATGCCGCAGGTGCCGTTCGCCCTGACGCTGCTCGTGGTCCTCTCCACGCAGCTGGGCCCGGTTCTCATGGCGGCGCGGGCCCTGGAGCAGGGCTGGTCCCGGCGCTGGGGGGGGAGGGTGCACCCGAGCGTGTTCGCCTCGAGCCTCTCGCTCGACTTCGCGGCGCTGGCCGCCGGAACGGTGGTGGGGGCGCTCCTCCTGGTGCGGCACTTCAACGGGGGGGACGTGGTGCGGCCGCTGGCGGTCATGGCCGCGGCGGTCTGCCTGCTCCCGGACATCCGCCTGTGCCGGTGGTTCCTGGCGGGGGACCCGGCGGAGGCCTCGCGCCGGCTCCGGGGAGGCTGGTTCTTCCAGGACCCGGTCGCCGTGACGGCGGCCCTCGCGGCGGGGGTTCTGCTGGTGATCGACGCGGGGACGCTGACGTTCGTGATGCTCTCGCTGGCCCTCTTCGGGCTGCCCGGAGTGCTGGTGATCGTGGACAAGTACCTGCCGGAGATCGAGACGACGCGCTTCCGCGGCGGGGCGGCTCTCCTCCTGGAACGCGAGGCGATCCGTCTCTGGACCGCGCTCGCGCCGCTCGCCCTCGTGCCGGTCCGGGTCTCGTGGGGAGACCGGGCCGCCCTCTGGGGGGCGGGCGTCCTGGGCGCCGCGATCCTGCTGCCGGACCTCGCGCGCGTGGGGGTCCTGGCGGCTCGGTGGACGGCGAACCTCTTCCGGGTGACCCCGCTGCCGCCGGCGACCTACGTCGTCTTGCCGAAGTGAGAAGTTGGAAGTCCGAAGCTGGAAGGGGCCGCCGGACCCCGAGTCCCCCCTCCCAGCTTCCAACTCCTGACTTCTAGCCCTTCCTCCACACCCCCGTCTGCTTGTACTCGTCCACCCGCCTCATCCCCTCCAGGAGGAGCCCCACGGTGTCGAGCCGGACCTCCCGGCGGGTCTGCTCCTTCCGGACCGGCTCGAAGCGGAAGTTCCCCTTGGCCCAGCTCAGGAACTCGAAGAACGCCTCCTCGCCGGAGCGCTCCCCGAGCTTCACCTCGTGGACCTGGCCGTCGTGCATGTAGATGGAGAGGTTCTCGGCGCCGTTCTGGACGACGATCATGCCCGTCTGGCTGTTCACGTTCATGGCCTGGATGAGCTCGGCGGGGGAGATGAGGTCGAGGCGGCCGACCAGTCCCTTCTTGAGCTCCTCCAGGACCTGCCGGCCCGTGCGCGCCAGGCGCGCCGCGAGGACCCGCGCCAGCGTGATCGCGATCTCGGGAGCGATGGCGAGCATGGTCTTGAAGTTCTCCTTGGAGACCATGAGGACGGTCGCGTCCCCCCGGGCCCGGACGCTCGCCGAGGCCGGCTCGCCCGTGATGAGGGACATCTCGCCGAAGCACTCGCCGGGGGGGATGACGGCGAGCGTCGCGTTCGCGTCGGACTTCTCGTCCTCCTGCACCACCTCGCACTCGCCCTCGAGGACGATGTAGAACGCCTCTCCGGGCTTCCCTCGCTGGACGACGAGGCGGCCGGCCGGGACGCGCGTGCCCTTGATGAGCCGGACGATCCGTTGGAGCTTGGCCGTGTGGATCCCGGCGAAGATCTTCATCTTCGAGATGCTGGACAGGATGAACTGGGAGGCGGCGGGGGAGAGCGTCGTGTCCGTGTCGCGCGCGGCGGGCTCGAAGCTCCACCAGGCCTTTCCCCCGGAACAGCCCCCGCAGTAGGTCCGCGCGTAGGCGCCGGTCGCGTTCCCCGCCGCGATCTTCGACACCGCTCTCTGGAGCTGCTCGACCGCGATCGAGCAGACGGGGACGCTGTCCAGGCCGATCACGGTGGGCGGGCTGAAGTCGAGCCTGGCCTCCCGCTTGTAGAGGGGGCAGCCCTGCTCCTCGGTGCAGACGGCGACGATCCGGATCATGGCTCGCCGAAGTATAGCATGCCGCTCCGCTCCCGTCCCGATCGCCGGCGGCTCAATCGGACGTCGTGCGGGCGGCGCGGAGCCAGAGGGGATGCGTCTCGGGGCAGGCGTAGATCTGGCCCGTCAGGAGGACGACGTTGCCGCCCAGGCCGGGGCCGTGGTTGCCCGGGCGGTCGGCGATGATGGGGTCGTCGTCCTTCATCGTCCGCAGCGACGCCGCCGGCCCCCGGTAGTCCACGTCGTCCCGCGTCCCCTTGACGGGGCAGAGGAGGTGGCCGGCGAAGTCCCGTTTCTGGCGGCCCGGCCAGCGGTCGGGGAAGGCGAAGAAGGCGCGGCCCGTGGCCGCCCGGTCCCAGCCGGGGGCGTCCGGGAGGTCGCCGGAGCGCACGGCCATGTAGAGCACCCGGAGGTTGCCGGAGCAGAGCTCGAAGTCCGCCTTCTTCCTCATCGAGGCGAAGGACACGACGAGCGCGCCCAGGAGGAAGATCGCGACCAGCGCGCCTCCGAGCCAGGCCCAGAGCGGGATCGGCGCCGGGCGGCGCGGGACCGCCGCCGCCATCTACTTGTCCGCCGCGGCCGCCGGCTCCTTGGCGAAGGTGGAGAACTCGGCGACGGCCTTGGCGTCGACGCCTCCCAGCCGGCACGCCTCCAGGATCCCGCGCTGGAGCACCACGTCGGTCTGGAGGTCGGCGTAGAGGGGGTGCTTGAGGATCTCGTCCTGGACGTACTTCCGGATGTACTCCCGGACCAGCTCCCGGACCTCGTCCTTGGAGGTCCTGCACTTGAGCGAGTCGTAGAGGGCGTCGAACTTGGGGTAGAGGGAGAGGTTCCCCCCGTCCGACTCGGCGATCTTCTGGTAGAGCTCGGGGTTCGCGTTCTGCTTCACGTAGCGGTCGATCTCGTCGCCGGCGCGCAGCTTCTCGAACTCGGCGTCCTTCCAGAAGTCGCGCTCCTGGGGGGAGATCTTGACGTCGGGCAGCACGCCGCTCTCCTGGACGTTGTCCTTCTCGACGGACTGGCCGCTGGGGAGGAACCACTTGGAGATCGTGACCTTGACGGCGGCCTTGTCCTCGGTGGTCTTCAGGGGCTTGAGGTCCTGGACGCTGCCCTTCCCGAAGGTCTTCTCGCCGACCAGGACCGCGCGCTTGTGGTCGCGGAGCGCCCCGGCCAGGATCTCGCTCGCGGAGGCGGAACCGTCGTCCACCAGGATGACGAGGGGCACGTCGGTCAGCTTCGAGCCGTCGGCCACGCGGCGGTCCTGCTCGACGCCGCGCGCCCGCGTGGCCACGATGAGGTCGCCGCGGTTGAGGAAGTAGCTCGCGATCTTGTGGGCCGTGCGGAGGTAGCCGCCGGTGTTCCCCCGGAGGTCGAAGACGAGGGCCTTCATCCCGGGCATGTCCTTGACGGCCTTCTCGACGAGCTTGATGTCCTGCTCGCCGAAGGTGCTGAGCTTGATGTAGCCCAGGCCGCCGGGGAGCATGCGGTGGGTCGTGGTCTCGAGCTTGATCTGCTCCCGCGTGATCTCGTAGGGCTGCTCCTTGGTCCAGCCCCGGCGCATGACGCTGATCTTGACGGGCGTCCCGGGCTTCCCCCGGAGGCGGTTGACGAGGTCGGAGAGCTCCCGGTTCACGGTGCTTTCGCCCTCGACGTTCGTGATCGTGTCGCCCGAGCGCAGGCCCTTCCGGTAGGCGGGCCCTGAGAAGATGGGCTCCTCGATCGTGAGCCACGAGCGGCCGGCGCGGTCCTTGCGCATCGAGACGCGGGCGCCGATCCCGCCGTACTCGCCGCCCAGGGAGCCCTTCTTGAGCTCCTCGATCGCCTGCTCGTCCATGTAGACGGTGTAGGGGTCCAGGCTCGAGGCGGCGCCGCGGACGGCGGCCTCCACGAGCTTGTCGGGGAGGACCTTGCCCTCGTCGTAGTAGTGGGCCTTCAGGGTGTCGATGGCCTCCTCGAGGCGGCTGAAGTCGTACTTCGAGGCGGGGGCGGCCTTGCCGGCGGCGCGCTCCAGCTCGGCGCTGAGTTCGTTGAGCTTCTTGTACGCGCGCGCCATCCGGCCGCGCTCGCTCGGCTCGTTGGCGAGCTCGAGGAGCGTCGACCTCGCGTCGCTGTAGCGGTCCATCTCCGCCAGCGCGAGCGCCGCCTCCTCCTTCACGTCCTTCCTCTCCGCGGAAGCGTGGATGCGGCGGATCTCGCGGGGCTCGCGGATGTTCTGGGTCAGGTACCAGGAGGCCCGCCAGAGGGAGACCTGCGCGAGGCCGTCGTCGCTCTCGACCGCCTGCTTGGCGAGGTCGGCCGCGATGCGGGTCTTGTCCTTCTCGGTCAGGCCCTTGTCGGTGCCGACCAGGGTCGCCGTCATGTCGGCCGCGGCCTTCTTGGCCGCCGGGTTCTTGCCCGCCACGACCTTGGCGAGGGCCTCGAGCGCCTCGTCGCGCATCTCGTGGCCGTAGAGGACCTTCGCGGCGGCGATCCGGACGTGGGCGTCCGCGCGCGTGAGGCCCTTCCGGACCGGCTCGATCGCGCCCCGGCCCAGCTCCTCGAGCTCCCGGATCCCCTGCCAGAGTCCGGCGCCCCGCGACTCCTCGATCCGGTCGTAGATCCGGTCCACCTTGTCCTGCTGGTCCTGCGCCGGCACGGCGAGGCCGGCGCCCAGGACCGCGAGGGCCACGATCACGGCGGAGGAGGTCGGGCGGCTCATGGCGGGCTCCTATGAAAGGCTCACCTATAATACCGGGGCCGGGAGGGGAACGTTAGTCTAATGAGGAGAGCATCTCGCAGGTCGCATCCCGCGTCTCGAGACGGACGTCCTTCTTGATGTCGGCACGATTCTCCGCTACCGTAGGACCCTCGCCCCTCGGACCCCGGGGACCTGCCCGAGATGCGAGATGCGAGATCCGAGATGCCTCCCCTCGAGCGCCTCCTCGTCACGGGCGGCTGCGGGTTCATCGGGTCGCACTTCGTGCGGCTGGCGCTGCGGCGCCCCCGGACCCGGCTCGTGGTCAACCTGGACGCCCTGACCTACGCGGGGAATCCCGAGAACCTCCGCGACGTGGAAGGGGATCCGCGGTATCGCTTCGCGAAGGGGTCGGTCTGCGATGCCGAGCGGGTGGACGCCCTCGTCCGGGAGGGAGTGGACGCGATCGTCCACTTCGCCGCCGAGTCCCACGTGGACCGGAGCCTCTACGGGCCGGTCGACTTCGTCCGGACGAACCTCGAGGGGACGTCCGTCCTCCTCGAGGCGGCCCGGCGGGCCGGGCTGCGGCGCTTCCTCCAGGTCTCGACGGACGAGGTCTACGGCTCGCTTCCCCGGGAGGGGAGGTTCCGGGAGACGACGCCCCTCCATCCCAACAACCCCTACTCGACCACGAAGGCCGCCGCGGACCTGATGGTCGGGGCCTACGTCCGGACGTTCGGGATCGACGCGGTGGTCACGCGGAGCTCCAACAATTACGGGCCCCACCAGCATCCCGAGAAGTTCATCCCCCTGTTCATCTCGAACGCGCTCCAGGACAAGCCCTGCCCGCTCTACGGGGACGGGATGCACGTGCGGGACTGGCTCCACGTGGAGGACAACGCCCGGGGCATCTGGGCCGCGCTCGCGAAGGGGAAGGGGGGGCGGGTGTACAACCTGGGAGGCGGGAACGAGCGCCCGAACCTCGAGGTGGCGCGGGCCATCCTCCGGCTCCTCCGGAAGCCCGAGTCGCTCGTGGCCTTCGTCCAGGACCGTCCGGGGCACGACCGCCGCTACGCGATCGACTGCTCCCGCGCCCGCCGGGACCTCGGCTGGACGCCCCGGGTGAGCTTCGAGAGGGGGCTCCGGGACACCGTCGCCTGGTACCGCGCCAACCCCGGCTGGGTGGAGCGCGTCCGCAGCGGAGCCTACCGCGAGTACTACGCGCGGCAATACGGGGACGCCCTCCGGGCCGCCGCGGGGATGCCCGCCGCCTCGAGGGAGACCACCCCGGTGCGGCGGCGCCGGACCTAGGCGGAGACTTGCGCCCCGCGCGACGCGGTGCTAAGGTTGACCGGGGGGCGGGGCCTGCAACGCATCGGAGGGCGCCTCATGGCGGACGAAGCCGCGGCCAAGCCGGTCACGACGTCCATCCCCGTCCAGCCGCAGGCGGCGCCCGCCGCGGGGCCGGACCCCGCGACGCTCAAGGACATCGAGAAGCTCATGATCGCCTGCGCCCGGAACAAGGCGAGCGACCTCCACCTCAAGACCGGCCAGAAACCCATCCTCCGGGTCAACACCGTCCTCCACGAGGTGGGCAACCGGGCCCTCGGCGCGGACGACATCCGGCGCATGATCTACGAGGTCATGAGCGAGATCCAGCGCGACCGCTTCGAGACCGAACACGACCTGGACTTCGCCTACTCGATCCCGAACGTCGGCCGCTACCGGATCAACGTGTTCGTCGAGCGGGGCGCCGTGGGGGTGGCCATGCGCCGAGTCTCCACCACGATCCCCAACTTCGACGAGCTCAACCTGCCCTCCGAGACGCGGAGGATCTGCGACTACGAGCAGGGCCTGATCATCGTGGCGGGGCCCACCGGCTCGGGCAAGTCCACCACGCTGGCCTGCATCCTCGACCACATCAACGCCAAGCAGAAGGCGCACATCATCACGATCGAGGACCCGATCGAGTACCTCTTCCAGGACAAGAAATCCTTCGTGAACCAGCGCGAGATCGGGATCGACGTCCCGGACTTCCACCAGGCCCTCAAGCACGTGGTCCGCCAGGACCCCGACGTGATCCTGGTGGGCGAGATGCGCGACTACGTGTCGTTCGACGCGGCGCTCATGGCGTCCGAGACGGGCCACCTCGTCTTCGCCACGATCCACGCCTCGAGCGCGCCGCAGTGCATCGGGCGCCTCCTCGACCTCTTCCCGACGGAGCGGCAGCCCCTGATCCGGCAGTCCCTCGCCTTCAACCTCCGCGCCATCCTCTGCCAGAAGCTCCTCCCCAGCATCAAGGAGGGGATCAAGGTCGTGCCGGCGGTCGAGGTCCTCTTCAACAACGCCACCGCGGAGAAGCTGCTCATGAACGCGGAGGACAAGAAGCTGGGCGACCTCATCCGGGCCTCCAAGGAGGAGGGGATGCAGGACTTCAACATGTCCCTCGTGGACCTGATCAACTGCGGCCTGGTCTCCAAGAAGGTCGCCCTCCAGTACTCGCCCAACCCCGACCAGCTCAAGATGAACCTCCAGGGCATCTACCTGGGGGACGACAAGAAGATCCTGGGGTAGGGGAAGGGGGACCCCCTCCCCGATTCCCGATCCCCGATTCCAGATTCCCGATTCCAGATTCCGCCCGCTTCCTGACGATGATGCTCTAGGACTCGCGTCGGGGGGATCCTCCATGGTCGTAGCCACCCTGGGAGCCGCGCTGCGCCGCCGCTGGGGCGTGTTCGCGGGGGTCCTCCTGGCCGCCCTCCTCGTGACCGGGCTGATCGACCGGGTCTCCTCCGCTCCCCCGCGCTGGACCGCCGATGCGCGGGTCCGGATGGAGGGGCCGGCCGAGCCGCTGTCCCGCTCGGTGGCGCTGAGCGCGTCGGCCCTCGTCCTGGCCTTCCCCGAGGGCAGGCCCGCGCCCGAAGAAGGCGCCCGCGAGGAGGCGCTGAAGCAGGCCATCGAGCAGTTGAAGGACGAATCGGTCCGCGACCGGACTCTGGCCCGCGTGAGGGAGGAGGTCGAGGTCGGCCAGGCCGCCCCGGGCGTCGTCCGGGTGCGGGCCTTCGCCGCCCATCCCGCCGCCGCGGTCCAATCGGCCAACGCCGCGGCCCACGCGATCGCGGCGGACGCCCGGAGCCGGCGCGACGCGAGCATGTCCGAGATCGAACGCCTCGCCGCCGACCTGGGGGAAAACGTCGACCGGCTCGAGGCGGAGACGGCCCTGGAGGAGGAGCGGCTCCAGGAGCGCGAGCGCCGACGGGACGCCCTCGTCCAGGCCGCCGTCCAGGTCGAGAAGCGGGTGGAGGACGCCCGGGCCAGGCAGGACCGGACCCGGGCCCGGATCCGCTCGCTCCAGGCGGCCGAGCACCGGCTCCGCGAGGCGCTCCCGAGCGGGCCGGAGGAGGACGGCCTGAAGTCCGCCGTCCTCGATCGCCTCCGCTCGGAGATGAACGCGATCCGGTCGGAGATCGCCCTCCGCCGCCTCTCCCGGACGCCGGAGCACGAGGACTACCGGCGCCTGACCGGGCGCCTGGCGGAGCTCGACGAGGAGCACCGGTCCGAGCTCTACCGGGCCCGGGCGAACGCCATCGTGGGGCTCCGCGAGGAGGTGGACCGGATCGAGGACGAGATCGGGCTCCTCGAGGAGCGCCGGCTCCGCCATTCCCTCGAGCTCCACGGCCTGGAGGAGGAGGTCCGGAAGGGGGCCCTGCGCCGGGAGGCGCTCGCCGCCGCCAGGAAGAGGCTGACCGGGGCGCTCGACGACCGGGAACGCCTGGGACGCGAGGATCCGGCGAAGGTCGAGGAGGAGGCCCTGGGGGCCGCCCGGGTGGAGGCCAGGCCCCGCCCGTCCCCGTGGCCGATCGGGATCGCGCTGGGCTTCCTCCTGGCCCTGGGGGCCGCGGCGCTGGCGGATCGGTCGGACGGGAGGGTCCGGACGGATTTCGACGTGAAGCGGGCGCTCGATCTCCCGACCCTGGTGCTCGCCGAGGACGCGGCGCAGCCCCTCGTCCTCAGGGCGAATCCGGGCGATCCCTTGTCCGAAGCCTACAGCTCGGCCGCGGCCGTCCTGCGGGGCTACCTGAAGGAGCGCGACTTCCGGGTCTGCGCCGTGACGAGCGCCGGGGCGGGCGACGGAAAGACCACCGCGGCGCTCAACCTCGCGACGGCGCTCGCCCGGAAGGGGCTGAACGTCGCCCTCGTCGACGGGGACCTCCGCTCGCCGCGTCTCCACGAGCTCCTGGGGGTGGAGAACGCCCAGGGCCTCTCGACGGCGCTCCTGGGCGGCGAGATCGATCCCGAGCTCGCGGCCGGGGCGACCGAGCTGGCCGGGCTCCGGCTCCTGCCGGCGGGACCGGTCGCGGATCTCCCGCCGGAGCTCCTCGAGTCGGCCCGGATGAGGGAGGTGGTCCTGGCCCTCCGCGAGCGCCACGACGTGGTGATCCTGGACGGTCCGCCCATCGGCGTCGCGGGGGACGCCGCGACGCTGGCTCGCCTGGCCGACACGACCGTCTGGGTGATCCGATCCGGCGCCTCGACGCGGGGCGGGCTCGGCTGGGTCAGGCACCTGCTCCGGAACCTGCGGGCCGACGTCGCCGGGGCGATCCTGAGCTTCGCGCCGGCCTCCGGGGATCGGCGCGCGTACCGCCATCCGCTCGAATCCGCGCGATCCTAGACCTCGATCCAAAAGGTCGCGGGGCCCTCGTTCCGGAGGGAGACGACCATGGACGCCCCGAACTTGCCGGTCCGGACCGGCCGGCCCGTGAGGGCGCCGAGCCGTTCGCAGAACCTCAGGTAGAGCCGCTCCGACTCGGGCGGCCGCATCGCCGCCTCGAAGCCGGGGCGCTTTCCCTTCGACAGGTCCGCGCAGAGCGTGAACTGGGAGACGACCAGGTACTCCCCGCCCACGGCTTCGTTCGAGAGGTTCATCTTGCCGTCCGGATCGTCGAAGACGCGGAGCCCGGCGATCTTCCGGGCGAGGGACTCGGCCTTATCCTCGCCGTCCCCCTGGGCCACGCCGAGGAGGACGAGCAGGCCCTTCCCGATCGAGGCGTGGGGCGCTCCCTCGGCCGAGACGGAGGCGTCCAGGACGCGCTGGAGGAGGGCCCGCATCCGGGCGGGGATTATATCATGGACCCGTGGACGCGGCGCGGGTCCGAGGACGGGGAGGCCCGGCTTCGATGGCCCTTATCGCGACGATCCTTGCGGCCGCGTTGGCCGTTACTCTGGCCTTCGCCCGTCTGCGAACCTGTCCGAACTGTCCTACGGACCGCGCGGTTCCGGCGTCCCCGTGGTGCAAGGCCTGCGATGGGACGCACCGCTTGCGTTTCGTGGATCGGTGGCTGCGTCCCTGACCGGGAGGTCGGCCTATCCGTTGACGCAGCCCTTGTGGCGGCGGACGTTGGGCTCGTCGCTCACGGAGAGCTTCCAGGCGCCGCGCTGCCGCCGGCGGGCGAGGACCTTGCGCCCTCCCTTCGTCTTCATGCGGGCGCGGAACCCGTGCTTGTTCTTGCGCCGGCGGTTCCGGCTCTTCCACTTGTAGCCCATGTCAGGTCTCGCTTCAGGAGGGCCCAAGAGTAGCGGGCGCGCCGGAGGCTGTCAACTGGAAACTGGGAACTACTTCTTCGGCGGCACCTTCGGGTTCTCGACGAGGGTGGGCGCCTCGGCGAGGGCGCGGTCCGAGTCGGGGGCCCGGACGGGGGCGGGCTTGGGCTCGTCCTTCTGGAGCGGCGCCTTGTAGAGGTGGGGGAAGAGCTGGCGCGTGTACTTCTCGAGCGTGACGATCGTCGGACCGTAGCCCTTGTGGTACATGAAGTACTCCATGTCGTAGCCCATCTTCCCGGCGTCCTGGTAGCGCTTGGCCAGGTTCCGGTCGAGGGCCTTGAGCATGATCTTCTCGAGGGCCTCGGGGATCTCGGGGTTCACGTCGCGGGGCCGGGGGATCTCCTTGACGACGACGTTCTCGAGGATCACGGTCGTCTCCTCGGTCGAGCCGAAGATGGACTCGCCCGTCAGGAGCTCGAACATGACGACGCCGAGCGAGAAGATGTCGCTCCTCGCGTCGGTCGGCATGTACTGGGCCTGCTCGGGGGACATGTACTGGGCCTTGCCCATCAGGACCTGGCCTTCCTGGTCCTTCATGAGGTTCCGGGCCTTGGCGATGCCGAAGTCGGTGATCTTGACCTCGCCTTCCGACGAGATCATCAGGTTCTTGGGGGAGATGTCCCGGTGAACGACGCCGAGCGAGACGCCGCTCTTGTCTCGCTTCGAGTGGGCGTATTCGAGTCCCCGGCAGACCCTCGAGATGATGAACGCGCCCAGGTCGATGGGGATCTTCTGTCCGGTCTCCAGGTGCCGGTTCATGAACTCCTGGAGGTTGATCCCGTGGACGTACTCCATCGCGATGTAATAGGTGTTCCCGATGCGGCCGAGTTTGTAGATCTGGACGATGTTCTGGTGGACGAGGTCGGCCACGAGCTTGGCCTCGCCGATGAACATGTCCACGAAGTCGCGGTCGCCCGTGAACTTCTCCCGGATGGTCTTGATGGTGACGGTCTTCTCGAAGCCTTCCGAGCCGAAGAGGACCGCCTCGTAGATGGCGCCCATCCCGCCCTCGGCGATCTTGCGGGTGAAGCGGAACTGGTAGTTGTCCCGGAACTCGTAGGGCTGGGGAAGGTCTTTGCCCATGGACCGCTGGATGATGCCACGCCCCCGGAGGCTTGTCAAGCGGGCCCGCGGAGACGTAAGATCGGGGCGTGAAGCTGGCCTTCAGCTCGAACGCGTTCCGCGAGCACTCGATCGAGGACACGATCGGGATCCTGGCCGGCATCGGCTACGAGGGCCTCGAGCTCATGGCCGACCGGCCCCACGCCTGGCCGGAGGACATGACGCCCGCGAGGCTCGACTCCATCCGGAGCGCCCTCGAGAGGCACCGGATGGGGGTCTCGAACGTCAACGCCTTCATGATGTGCGCCTACACGGACCCGAAGAGCGGCCGCGCGGGGACCTTCCACTGGCCGAGCTGGATCGACAAGGACCCCGACACGCGGGAGGCCCGGATCCGGCACACGGTCGCCTGCGTGGACGTGGCGGCCGCGGTCGGGGCGAGGACGATGTCCACGGAGCCGGGCGGCCCCCTCGAGGGGCGGACCCGCGACGAGTGCTACCGGCTCTTCTCCCAGGGGCTCCGGAGGGCCGCCGACCGCGGCCGCGAGAAGGGCGTCGCGGTCTGCGTGGAGCCCGAGCCCACGCTCCTCATCGAGCGGGGCCGCGAGTACGAGGAGTTCGTCGGGAACTACGTCGACTACCCGGGCGTGGGCCTCAACTTCGACATGGGCCACTTCTACTGCGTGGGGGAGGACCCCGCCGAGCTCATCCGCGGGGTAGGCCGCAAGGCCCTCCACTTCCATCTCGAGGACATCGCCGCCGACCGGGTCCATTTCCACCTGCCCCCCGGAGAAGGGGCGATGGACTACCCGGCGATCTTCGCTTCGCTCCGGGAAATCGGGTACGACGGCTGGGTGACGATCGAGCTCTACCCCTTCCAGCAGAACGCCCCCGAGGTCGCGCGCCGCGCGTACGAGCACATCCGGCCGCTGATCGGATGAGGCCGGAGGTCCTGGTCGCCCTCGTCCTCCTGGACGTCGGCCTCGTCCTCCTCGTCGTCTACCTCATCATGCGCGCTTCCGCCCGGAAGCGGGCGGCCTCGTACCGGCCCCTGGCGGAACGGCTCCGGGCCCGGCTCCTGCTCTATCCGGGGGAGGCGGGGATGCTGGGGCTGCACTGGGAGCGGCGCGGGGTCCAGTACCGCCTCAAGTTCGGCCGCGGTCGGGTGGAGCTGCGCGCCCGCCCGCCGAGGGCGGCGCTTTCCCGTCTCCGGGTCCGCTGGGACTACGAGGCGAACACGCCGCTCCGCGTGCGGGTCCAGGAGAACGAGCAGCTCCGGCCCGTCGACGTCCTCAGCGAGCGCCTCCTGACCAATCTCGAGATGATCGCCCGGCTCGGGAGGCCCTCGGGCGGCGTCCTGGAGAGCACGCCGGAAGAGGTGGTCCTTCGGAAGCCCCTCGGTTTCGAGGACGACGACGCCGTCGAGCTCTTCGTCCGCCTGGCCCTCCCGGTCCTGGCACGCGCGATCAGGGTCTGCACGTTCGCCGGCGTCGAGATCCTGGACGCGGCCCCGACGGGGGAAGGGGACTGCCCCGTCTGTAGCCACCCCCTGGCCGAGGAGTCCGTCCGCTGCTCCAAGTGCCGGGCGCCGCACCATCCGGACTGCTGGGAGTACCTCGGCGGCTGCGCCACGTACGCCTGCGGGGGGCGGGAGGGGCGATGAGCGGCCTCGCGGAGATCTGCCGGGCGGCGGCCGAGGGGATCGACGGGGCCAAGGCCCTCCCCTCCGGCGGTCTCCGCTTCGCGCGCCGCGGCTTCGAGGCGAGGGTGGACTTCCCGGAGGGGTCGACGGACATCCTCTTCGACACGCGCGACCTGGCCGTCGAGGCCGTCCAGGTCGCCCCGGCGGGGTTCTGGCACGACCTCCGGGGCCTGCTCGGACGCCACGACTGCCAGGCCGGCGACGCGGACTTCGACGCGGCGTTCGAGATCGTCACGAGCCGGGAGGACTTCGCCCGGAGCGTGCTGACGCCTCCCCTCCGCAGCGTGCTCCGGAACGCCCTCCTCTTCGGCCGCTTCTCCTGGCGGCTCTCCCGGGCCGGCTTCCTCTTCCGGGTCCGCGGCTGGCCGGCGAGCCGGGGCGACCTCGACCGCTGGCTCGTGGTCTCCTTCCAGCTCCTGGACGCCCTCCCGGGCGCCCTGGCCCGCACGCGCCCCGGGCCCGGAATCGAGGGCACCTGCCAGGTCTGCGGCGTCGCGCTGGCCCAGGGCGCGGTCGTCGGGTGCAGGCGTTGCGCGACGCCCCACCACCGCGACTGCTGGGACTTCAACGGCCGCTGCTCGACCTTCGCCTGCGGCGAGATCGGGTACCGGTAGGCGCGGCACGGGATTCCTCCTATAATCCCGCCGTGTCGGAGCGCTCCTTCCTGCGATGGATCCGGTCGCGGATCGGCCGACGGGGCGGCCGGATCGAGATCGATTCCGGCGACGACGCCGCGTCGGTGCGGGTCGGGGGGGAGCGGGTCCTCTTCAAGACGGATTCCGTGATCGACGGCGTCCATTTCGACGCCCGGACGGCCCGGCCCGAGGAGATCGGGCACAAGGCGCTCGCCCGGTGCCTGAGCGACATCGCGGCGATGGCGGGAGTCCCGGCGTTCGCCGTCGTGGCCATGATGGTCCCCCGGCGATCCGGCGAGGCCTATCTCCGGCGGATCTATCGGGGGATGGAGCGGACGGCGCGGTCGTTCCGGACGGCGGTCGTGGGGGGCGACTTCGCGAGCCACCCGGGAAAGCTCGCGATTTCGGTCGCGCTGCTCGGGGAGACGGAAGGACTCCAGCCGGTCCTGCGGAGCGGGGCCCGACCGGGGGACGCCGTCGCCGTCACGGGACCCCTGGGCGGCTCGATCCTGGGGAAGCACCTCCGCTTTCGCCCGCGGGTGCGGGAGGCGCGGGAGCTCCACCGGAGGATCGGACTCCACTCGATGATCGACGTCTCCGACGGCCTGGCGGTCGACCTGGGCCATCTCTGCGAGGAGAGCGGGGTGGGGGCGGTGGTCTACGAGCGGCGGATCCCCGTCTCCGCCGCCGCGCGGCGCCTCGCCCGACGGGACGGCCGGACGCCTCTGGAGCACGCGCTGGGAGACGGGGAGGACTACGAGCTCCTCTTTACCCTCCCGGCGGGGAAGGCGGGGGCCCTGGAGCGCTCCGGCCTGGGAAGGGTGATCGGGGAGGTCGTGCGGGGCCGGGGAATGCGGCTCCAGCGCACGGACGGCTCCCGGCAGGCCCTCCCCCCCGCTGGATGGGAACATGTGACAAACCAACCAGGATAGTCTTGCTCGTACGCCGTGATGAACCGAACGGGATGGTTTTGCGCGGTTTCCGTGATGAACCAAACAGGATGGTTTGTTGCCCATGGGATATGTTGAGACGGGGGCGCCGGAGGAGACGGCGGCCCTGGGGCGGAAGGTGGGGGAGGGCTGCGGGCCGGGGACGCTCCTGGCCCTGACGGGGGAACTCGGGTCCGGGAAGACGCGGTTCGCGAAGGGGGTGGCGCTGGGCCTGGGAGTGGCGGACGACCGGACGGTGACGAGCCCCACCTTCGTCCTCATGAACCTGTACGAGGGCCGGGTGCGGATGGCCCACTTCGATCTCTACCGGCTCGACCGGGCGGACCTGGCGTCGCTCGGGTTTCACGACGTCCGGGACGACTCCGTGGTTGTGGTGGAGTGGGCGGAGCGGGCCGATGAGAGGCTGCTGGGGGACCACGTGCGCGTGAGCTTCGAGGTGACGGGGGAGCGCTCCCGGCGTCTCATGTTCCAGCCCCGGGGACCCCGGAGCGAGGACCTCCTGCGGGCGCTGAACCTTTCCCCATAATCTCCGTTCATATGCAGACGGACTGGTCCCGGGCCGGAGACGCGGAGCTGATCGCCGCCGTGAAGGGCGGCGCGCTGGCCGCGTTCACCCAGCTCGTGGACCGCCACCAGCGCTCTTTGATAAACTTCTTCTACCACCTGTCGTGGGACCGGGCCGCGTCGGAGGACTGCGCCCAGGAGGTCTTCCTCCGGATCTACTCCCACCTGGGCACCTACGAGCCCCAGGCGAAGTTCACGACCTTCCTGTACAAGATCGCCCGGAACCTCTGGATCGACCGGATGCGTTCGGCCTCGACGCACGGGAAGGCGGTCTCGCTCGAGAGCCCGGTCGGGTTCGGCGAGGAGCGGACGCTCCGGGACCGGGTGAGCGCGGGGGCGCCCACGCCGGTGGAGATCCTCACCCGGCAGGAGACCCAGGACTCGCTCAAGAGGGCGATCGAGCAGCTCCCGGAGGAGCAGCGCTCGGTCCTGATCCTGAGCGAGATCCAGGGCTTGAAGTACCAGGAGATCGGCGCGATCCTCGACATCCCCGTCGGCACGGTGAAGTCGAGGATGCACACGGCGATGGAAAGGCTGAAGGACATGCTGGCGGACCTGGAGACATGACGCTGAAGTGCGAGAAGTCGCGGGAGATCACGGCCTACCTGAAGGGCGAAGTCCCCGGGGAGGAGCGGGAGGCGCTTCGGGCCCACTTCGAGCAGTGCTCCTCGTGCGGCCTGGAGCTCTCCCGGTTCGACAAGGTCCTGGCCGCCCTCGGGAAGCTCGAAGGGGTGGACCCCTCGCCCGGCTTCAAATGGCGGGTGCGGGAGGCCTTCCTCCGCGCCCATCCGGAGTTCCTGGAGGCTCCCCGCCGGGAGTCCCTCAGCTTCTGGCAGGGCCTCCGCCAGCAGTTCTCCTACGTCCCGGCCTGGGCCATCTCCGTCGCGGCGCACGTGGTCCTGCTCGCGATCGCCGCGATCCTCCTCTTCACCCCGAAGAGCCCCGAGGACGAGGCGGAGGACGTGGCCCTCCAGGCCCATCCCCGCCGCGCCCCGGGAAGCGCCCCCAGCTTCGATCCCGACGGCCGCGCGGCGCCGATGCCGCCGCGGCCGGCCGGCCACCTGGCCCCGGCCGGCCCCGGCGCCGAGGAGTACACCCCGAGCCGGCCTTCCGGCGCGGAGCCCGCGATCCGCACCATGCCCCACCCGCTCCGGAACCCGAACGAGCACAAGATCGACACCCGGCAGTGGCGCGAGCGGATCCCGAAGGACCGCCGCCTCCTGGCCTTCTTCGAGGCCCGCGGGAGCGGGCCCCAGCAGCGCGCGATGCGCGAGGCCTACGGCGCCCAGGGGACCGAGAAGGCCGTGCGCGCCGCCCTCGACTGGCTCGCCCGCCGCCAGGAGTCCGACGGCCGCTGGACCGGCCCGACGCTCCGCTCGGAGCAGGGGAGCAGCTTCTCCTACTCCGTCGGCCTGACCGGCCTCAGCCTCATGGCGTTCCTCGCCGAGGGGCACACGGGCCGGGACGGGGACTTCGCCGCGGTCGTCCGGAAGGGGCTGGACTTCCTCGTGTCCGAGCAGCGGGTTTCGGGTCTGATCGGTCCGGACCAGGGCAACTACGCCTACAACCACGCGATCGCCGCGCTCGCGCTCCTCGAGGCGGCGATGATGACGCGCGACGAGACGCTCGCCACGGCGGCGGCCGCCGCCGTCAACTTCACCGTCTCCGCCCAGAACGAGTCGGGGGGCTGGGGATACACGGCCCGTTCCGCGGACACGGACACGTCCGTGGCCGGCTGGCAGATCCTCCTCCTCCGCCTGGCCAAGCTCGGCGGCAACCAGGGCGTCATCACCTCGCTCGTCCAGGCGCACAACCGGCTCCTCCTGCTGACGGACGCCGACGGCAAGGTCGGCTACCGCATCCGTCTCCAGTACCCGAACGGCTACCTGGCCCTCACCGCCGTGGGGATGTGCTCCCACCAGATGAGCACCCACACGCCCGACCCGGAGCTCCTGGCTCGGCAGGCCGGCGTGCTCATGGAGCGCTCGCCCCTGCTCGGGACGGTCCCCGCCGATTTCCCCATGAACGACCTCTACTTCGCCTATTTCGGGACCCTGGCCATGCACCAGTACGGAGGGGAGGCCTGGACGAAGTGGTACAGCCCCCTCCGCGACAAGCTGCTCAAGACCCAGGCGGCGGACGGTTCGTGGCCGGAGAGTTTCGACCGCTGGTGGGTCCACGGGGGCCAGGTCTACACGACCGCCCTCTCGGTCCTGACCCTCCAGACTCCCGTCCGCTACCCCCGGCTGGCCGAGTAGCCGCGCGCCAAAACCGTGCAACAAAGCCGATCGAAGGGTGTATTAATATCGACCCGGGTACAGCAGGGGTGAGCTATTCGCATGATGTTGCGCTTTCGAAGCCGCGGTTGAAGCGGACGCGGCTCGGCCTGTCAGGCCCCGCCTTCCCGCCGTCCCTCTTCCTCCCGATCGTTCCGTGTCGATTTCAATATTTTGGAGGGTTTGCTATGAAGCTGGCAGTGGGCCTGGTGGTCGTGGCGGCGCTCTTGGCGCCGGCCCCCGATCTCACGATCGGCGGCGACGTGCCCGACATTTCGATGAAGTCGCTCGACGGCAAGGAGTGCAGCATCAAGGGGCTGACGGACGCGGGCAAGGTCATCGTGGTCGTGTCCTGGTCGGTCGACTGCCCCTCCGGCAAGCCCTGCATCCCGCGCGCCACGGAAGTGGCCGCCAAGTACGCCTCGAACGAGAAGGTGGCCTTCGTCGCCGTCAGCAGCTACGGCGACGCGGCCGACAAGCTCTCCGCGTACGCGAAGGAGAACAGCATCGCCTACCCCCTCGTGCACGACGGCGACCGGAAGATCGCCAGGCACTTCGGGGCCAAGCAGGTGAACTCCGCCTACGTGATCTCCGGCGGCAAGCTCTTCTGGCGCGGCGGCATCCTGAAGAACGGCAAGGACAGCCTCGTCGACGCGATCGAGGCGGCGCTGGGCGGCAAGCCGGCCCCCGAGAGCGACAAGAAGTTCCCCGGCTGAGGCAACAAGATCTAGCGAGCCCGTCGGGCTCGGGGAAAGGCCGCCGCGAGGCGGCCTTTTCCGTTTTAAACCCGCGCCGTATACTGGGGCCGTGAAGAAGGTCTCGATCATCGGCGTCCCGCTCGACCTGGGCGGGAACCGCCGCGGGGTGGACATGGGGCCGAGCGCGCTCCGGGTCACCGGGCTCGTCGAGCGGATCCGGAAGCTCGGCTTTGACGTGGTGGACACGGGCGACGTGGACGTGCCCCTCCCCGAGGAGTCCGACCCCGGCGACCCCCGGATGCGCTTCGCGCGTCCCATCGCGGCCGTCTGCCGCGCCCTCTGCGACCGGGTCCACGGGGCGCTCCGGGAAGGCCGGCTCCCCGTGACGCTGGGAGGCGACCACTCGCTCGCGATGGGATCGGTGGCGGGCGCCGCCAGGTTCTTCCGCGAGCGGGGGAAGCGGATCGGCCTCCTCTGGTTCGACGCCCACGGCGACATGAACACGCCCGAGACCACCGAGAGCGGCAACGTCCACGGGATGCCGCTCGCCCATCTCCTGGGCAAGGGGGACGAGGAACTCGCCTCGATCGGCGGCTTCAAGGGCAAGGTTCTCTCCTCGAACACCGTCCTGCTCGGGATCCGCGACCTGGACGAGGCGGAGAAGAAGGTCATCGTCGAGAGCTCCGTCGAGGTCTTCACGATGAAGGAGATCGACCGGAGCGGGATCTCCCGGGTGATCGACCAGGCGATCGAGCTGGCTTCGCGGGGCACGGACGGCATCCACGTGAGCTTCGACGTGGACGCGATGGATCCCCAGGAGGCCCGCGGGGTGGGCACGCCGAAGAAGGGAGGGCTCACCTACCGCGAGGCCCACCTCTGCATGGAGGTCCTGGCCGACTCGGGACGCGTCGCGTCCGTCGACGTCACGGAGGTGAACCCCATCCTCGACGTCCGCAACGGGACCGCCCAGCTCGCCTCGGGTCTCGTGCTCTCCGTCCTGGGCAAGCGCATCTTCTAGAACGCGGGGACGGGGCCGCAGGGGGACCGCCTCCGTGCCTCCGTTCTCCGGGGTGGAGTTCCGGCTTCTTGGCCGGTGGCGGGGCCCAGGGCCCGAGGGGCAAGTCTCCGGGGCTACTTCGCGAGCTCGGCGGAGGCGGCCATCGAGCTGAAGCGGTCCCGGGTGTTCAGCGCCACGGAGTGCTTGAACCGGGCCTGGGCCGCCGCGGCGTCCCCGGCGAGCAGCCTCTTCTGGCCGGCGAGGAAGTGGAGGTCGCAGGCCTTCTCCCGCGAGCGCCGGTCTGGGGAGCTGTCCACGTCCTTCAGGAACTCGGCCTCGAGGGTCTGGCCCTGGAGGAAGGAGACCGTCCGAAGCAGGACGACCTCGTCGGCCGCGGGCTTGCGGTCCTTGAGCCAGGACTCGACATCGGCCCGGGCGGGCTCGTCCTGGCCGGCCCGGGACTGGGCGACGAAAACCAGGATCCGGATCTCGTCCGCCCGCGGGTCCTTGGGGGAGACCCCCTTCTTCCACGCCTCGGCGGCCTCGGCATGCCGGCCCTGGATGAACAGCGCGTCCCCGTGGAGGGCGGGGGGGACGGAGATTTTCGGGCTCCCGGAGCTCGCCTTGCGGAAGCAGTCCACGGCCTCCTGGCCCTTCCCGAGGGCGAGGAAGGTCTTCCCCTGCTGGAGGTGGAAACGGGAGTTCTTGGGATCCAGCTTGACGGCCTCGGCGAGGTCGGCGGCCGCCTTCTCGAACTCGTAGACGCCGTGGCGCCCGATGCCCCGGTAGTAGAAGTTCCAGGCGTCGGCCGGGCTCCGGAGGAGGTCCGCCGCCCGCCGGAAATCGGGCATCGCCCGGTCGTACTCTCCCCGGCCGGCCCAGGCCAGGCCGCGGCCGGCGTAGGCTTGGGCGGAGGTGGGGTTCACCTCGATGGCCTTGGAGTACTCCGCGATGGCGCCGTCGAAGTCTCCGGCGTCCCCCTTGACGTCGCCCAGGCCGACCCAGGCGTACGTGTGCCGGGGCTCGATCACGAGCGCGCGGTTGAAGTCCTTGGTGGCCTCCGGGATCCTCCCCAGGCGATAGAAGGCCATGCCGCGCCCGGAGTAGCCCCGGGCGTGGTTCGGATCGAGCGCGATGGCCTTCCCGTAGTCGGAGAGGGCGCCCTGGAGCTCGCCCTTGTCGAGCTTCGCGTGCCCGGAATTCAGGTGCTTGTCGAGCTCGCGGCGGAGCTCGACGGCCTTGTCGGCCTGCATGAAGAGGGCGAGCGCGAGCGGCAGGATCGTCATCGGGACCTCCCGACTATCTTACCCCTCCCGGCGCCCGCCGGGCCGGGTGTTCAGCTTCCTGAGGATGCCGAGCCGCACGCGGACGGCCGGTTCGAGGGCGGGCTTGATCCGGAGCGCCCGCTCCAGGTCTCCGAGCGCCTCGGCGTAATTCCGGCGGAGCTCCCAGGAGCGGGACCGCAGGACGAGGGCGTCCGGGTCGTCGGGGAAATCCCGGAGGAAGAGGTTGAGGTCGAGCGTCGCCTGGACGGCCCGATCGTAGATCGTGGGGTCCGTGGGGTCCGTGCCGATCCGCTCCTCGATCCAGGCAAGGGCCTGACGGCCGCGGTCGCCGGCGGCCCGGGCCTCCGCCTCCCGCTCGGCGAGGCGCCGCTGGTGATAGGCGAGTCCGGCCTCGCGCGCCTGCCGCTCGCTCTCGGCCTGGGCGCGGGCGCTTTCGACCTCGAGCTCGCGGTCCTTCCGGGAGCGGTCGAGTCGGTACACGATAGTGGCGACGAGGAGTCCGAGGAAGATGAGGGCCGAGGCTCCGAGGAGGGCCGGGTAGAGGGGAATCGGGAATCGGGAAGCGGGAATCGGGAAGCGGGAATCGGGAACCGGGGAGCGGGGATGGGGAAGCGGGGCGGCGGAAGGGGACGGGGAGGGGGGCGGTCCCGCGAGGATAATCTCCCTCGCGCGCGCGAGCTCGGCGAAGGGGCGTCCCGTCTTCGACGCCTCGGCGAGCAGGGCCTCCACTTCCTCGATCGAGAGGCGTCCCCGCCGGAGCGCCTCCCGCGCGGCCGCCTTGTCCTCGGGGGTCATTCCCTGGGCCTTCCGGAGCCGACCTCGGCGTCGCGCCGCCGGGCCTCGTCGAAGTCGCGCTGCGCGGCCTCGTGCCTTCCGAGGGAGCGGAGCGCCCGCGCCCGGACGAGGAAGGCTTCGGCGAGGGGCGCGACGGCGCAGGCGCGGTCGGCGGCCTCCAGGGCCTGGTCCGGGCGCTGGAGGAGGAGGAGGCAGCGCGCCATCCCGACCAGCGCGCGGCCGTCCCGGGGGTGGGCCTCCACGACCTGCCGGAAGATGAGGAGCGCGACCTCCCACTGGTCGAGGAGCTCCCGGGCGCGCCCCAGGCCCAGGCGGAACGCGACCTCCGAGGGGCGCTCGCGGATGGACTCCTCGTACAGCGCGGCCGCGCGGGCCAGCTGTTCCCGCATCTGGGGGGTGAGCGTCCCGGTCTCCCGGAGCTGCCGCTCGGCGCCGTCCAGGTGGTCGCGGGCGATCGCGGAGAGCTGGTCGGCCAGAGGCGGGCCGGCCGGGGCGGGTTCCCGGATGATGATGGGGCGGGGGATCTCGGGGACCGCGTTCCGGGGCGCCTTGCGGACGCTGACGAGCGAGAACGCGACGACGAGGAGCACAGCGGTAGCCGTGCCGGCCGCCACGTAGGGGAGCAGGCGGGTCCGAGGGGGCGGCGGCGCGGAGGCGGGGGAGAAGATCTCGTGGAGGTCGGCGGGCTTGAGGAAGCCGAGGTCGAGGAGGACGGACAGGAGCGTCCGGCCGCCCTCGGCATAGGCCCGCGCCTCGCGGAGCTGCTCCTCGGTGAGGAGGTTGCGGCGGATCGCCCGCTTCGCGAGCTCCAACTCGTCCATGGAGCGCCATTATAGGCTTTGACAGCCGCCGGACCCAGCCCTACACTCGGCCGGGATGGCCGACGACGTTCTCATCATCGATGACGACGATCGCTACGGCCGGTTCCGCCTGATCTCCTGGTGGCAGCAGGAGAAGCTCCTGGCGGGGAAGGTCCTCGTGGTGGGGGCGGGCGCGCTCGGGAACGAGGTCCTGAAGAACCTGGCGCTCCTGGGGGTCGGGCACGTCTACATCATCGACTACGACACGATCGAGCCGACGAATCTCACGCGCTCGGTCCTCTACCGGGCGGGCGACGCGGGACGGCCCAAGAGCGAGCGGGCGGCGGCGGCGGTCAAGGCGCTGAACCCGGACGTCAAGGTCCACGCGGTGAACGGGAACGTGATCACGGACCTCGGCCTCGGCGTCTTCGCGGAGATCGACGTCGCCATCGGCTGCCTCGACAACCGGGAGGCGCGGCTCTGGATCAACCGGCAGTGCTGGAAGGCGGGGAAGCCCTGGGTGGACGGCGCGATCCAGGAGATCAGCGGGGTCGCCAAGGTCTTCGTCCCTCCGGACGGCGCCTGCTACGAGTGCGGGATGACGGAGCGCGACTACCAGCTGATCAACCTGCGCTACTCCTGCCCGCTCCTCAAGCAGGAGGACATCGCGCAGGGGAAGGTGCCGACGGCGCCGACCATCTCGTCCATCGTGGCGGGGATCCAGACCCAGGAGGCCCTCAAGATCCTCCACGGCATGCCCGTCAAGGCGGGGGCGGCGATGGTCTTCAACGGGGAGTCGAACAATTTCTACATCACGAACTACCAGCGGAAGGACGACTGCCTGAGCCACGAGACCTACGGCGCCCCGGTGGACGTGCCCCTCGGGGCGTCCGACCCGGTGGAGGCGCTCTTCCGGGCGACAAAGGGCCGCCGCCTGTACCTGGATCGCGACCTGCTGGTGGACCTCTCCTGCCCGGCCTGCGGGACCCGGAAGGAGGTGTTGCGGCCCATCGCCCTGGTCGCGCTCCGGGAAGGAAAGTGCGCGAGCTGCGGGGGCCTGATGAGGACGAACGTCGTGCACGAGGTGGAGGCGGGGACGGAGCTCGCCCGCAGGACGCTCCGGGAGGCGGGGGTGGCGCCCTACGACGTCGTCAAGGTCGGCCTGGAGCAGGGGGGAGTCTACGCCCGGCTGGCGAAAGACCGGGAGGCCGCACTGTCCTGGTCGTAGGGCCTCCGTTTTTTCCGTCCGCCGTCCGGGCGTAACGTTAGAATACGGGGGACGTCTTAAGGTCGTACAACCTACGAGGCAGGAGGAGAGGTCATGTCGGAAGGCGAAGGCATCCAGGTCACGTTCCTCGACCAGACGGGCGCCAAGAGCGTCAAGGCCAAGATCTCTCCCACCGTCGAGGTGAAGAAGATCATCCCGAACATCATCACGAAGATGCAGCTGCCGGTCACGGCGCCGGACGGGACGCCGATGAGCTACAGCCTGGACCACAAGGAGGGCGGGAAGCGCCTCCAGGAGACCCAGACGCTCCCCTCGGCGGGCGTGAAGGACGGCGACCACCTGATCGTGTACCCGGAGATCGTGGCCGGATAGATCCGGGCGCGCCATGCCTTCGTTCTTCGACACGCCCCGGACGCGCCGTCTCCGCGCCGACCACGAGGCGCTCAAGACGCTCAAGGAAAACTCGACGGTCGTCGACTTCCAGGCGTTCGGCGATCCGCCGGAGCGCTACCTCGTCAGCCTGAAGGGCCGTGGCCTGATCCGGAAGAGCGAGGCGGATCCGGTCGAGGTGGTGGACGTGCACCGCGTGGAGATCCGCCTCGGGATCGACTACCCGCGGAGCCGGCCGGACCTCCAGTGGCTGACCTCGATCTACCACCCGAACATCTCTGCGGTGGGGGCCGTGTGCCTGGGCGGCTACTCCACGAACTGGGTGCCGAGCCTGGGGCTGGCGGAGCTCTGCGAGATGCTCTGGGACATGGTCCGCTACGCGAACTACGACCCGAAGAGCGCCTACAACTACGCCGCCGGGCGCTGGAGCGAGACGCAATCCACCTACGAACTGCCGGTCGATCCCCGGCCGCTCCGGGACCGCCTGGCGAAGACGATCGGCGACAACATCATCCAGTTCCGCGAACCGGAGAAGGGCTCGCCCCGCGAGGCGCCGGCGATCCAGAAGCCCCCCGAAGAGGACATCCTCATCATCGACGACAACAGCCCCGCGCCCTCGGTCTCGGCGCCCCCGCGGGCGGTGCCCCGTCCTCCGCCGCGCTCCACGAGGCCTCCGGACGACGACGTGCTGATCATCGAATAGGCAATGTCGGACGACGGCATCGTCATCTCCGGCGGCGTCGAGTACCTCCAGCCCGTCGAGAAGCTGATCCCCACGGCCGATCCCTCCAAGCGGGTCGAACCCAAGGGCGTCGTCCAGCCGGAGGACCTGCACATCTTCCTCACGGAGAGGATCCTCCGGGAAGTGGTGGACTGGTCCAACACCGACCTCGACCACGAGCTGGGAGGGGTCTTCGTGGGGGATCTCTACAGCCACCGGGGCATGCCCTACCTGGAGGTCGCCGGCTACATCCGCGCCGCCCACTACCGGAACACGGCGGCCAGCTTCCGGTTCACCCACGACAGCTTCAGCGCCATCAGCCGGGAGAAGGAGCAGCGGTTCAACGACCGGCCGGTCGTGGGCTGGCACCACACCCACCCGGGGTACGGGATCTTCCTGTCGGGGACGGACATGTTCAGCCACCGGAGCTTCTTCAACCTGCCCTGGATGTTCGCGATGGTGGTGGATCCGCGGGCGGGCACGCTCGGGTTCTTCCAGTGGAACAAGGGCCAACGGGAAGTGCGCCCGTGCGGATTCTTCTTCGTCCGTTGATCGGCTCCCAAGAGCGCCCGCTTTGACAAGATTTGCCTTACAATCTGTAAATTCATCTTTACATGAGCTCTGCCAGACTCGTGCCTGGATGGAGTCAGCGCTCAAGTATATGGTATCCAATCTATTACATCGTGATCCAAAGCTCAGTAGTTCTCGCCTTGGCACAGGCCTTGCGATGGGTGGGGTGTCGTCTGGGGAAGCTGGGGGGGTTGAAAACTTGGGCTGGTTGGCGAAACTGTTAATAAGGCTCGCCCCTTTCGCCAGCCAGCTTTAATCTTGGTGCCCGGCCTTCCAGGGAATGGAAGGCCGGGCTTTTTTGTTTCCTCCGACACGGCCCAACAGAACAAAGCTTTCGGGAGGGATCGTTCCGCCCGGCCCGTCTCTAGAACTGGACACCGGAGGCGGGGCTGGTAGAATGGCCTGCCGATTCGCTGGGGAGACCGCCATGAACCTTCGCGCGCTGGCCGTCGTGGGGCTCGCGGCCCTCGGGGCATGCACCTCGTCCGGAGAGGAAGCCCGCGAGGCGCGTCCGATCGAGAAGGTATTCGCCGAGGACGAGCGCTCGCCCGCCAAGTCGGCGGGCTGGTGCTCGAAGTGCAACTTCGAGGTCTACCAGGGCCACCGATGCGGCCTCACGGTGCCCTGCGCCCTCTGCAAGCGCGAGGCGGGAGCCCGCCACCTCCACGAGGTCCAGTGGACCTGCGCCCGTCACGAGCTGGTCATGTCCAGCCAGCACGAGTGCCTGGACGCGCGGACCTGCACGACCTGCCGGGCGGACAAGCGGTCGCTCCTGGGGACCCGGGCCTGCGAGCGGTGCTACGCCCAGGTCCCGCCGACCCGGATCCACGGGATCACCTCCTACTGCGGGGACTGCAACCTCGAGGTCGGCGCCAACCACCTCCACGGCAAGACCGTCTACTGCCGTTCCTGCCTGCGCGAGTCGGGAGCGGGCCACAAGTGCGACGCGACGCGCCTCTGCATGGAGCACGAGATCGAGCACGCTCCCGACCACGTCCACGGGACGACGCAGTACTGCGGCCGCTGTCACCGCGAGGCCGGCGTCGACCACAAGCACGGCCTTACCGAGTGGTGCTGGCGCTGCAACGTCGAGGTCGACTGGCCGCACCACTACCACTAAGTGCTCGCGGTCTCAAGTGCGTATCGGAATTGCTCGCACAGTTTCCAGTTACCAGTTACCAGTTACCAGTTTCCAGAGGTCGAACGCGCGCGCTCTGCTGGTAACTGGAAACTGGGAACCGGGAACTGCGCCGCAATGCGGAAAAGCTCTACGAACTTCTGAAATCCGGCGCTAAGAGAATCCGGCATCCGGAATCCGGGGGTCGACCGCCTCGGGCCGTCCGCCGCTCTCCCCTCGAAACCGGCACCTGCGCTGCCGCCCCGCCCGGTGGATCGACGACGCCTCCGCGGCGTCTTCGGGAGGGGGGCGGCGGGATGGGGCGGGCCCGGAGGGGTCGCGTCCCGAGGCCGGGATTCCGGATGCCTGATTCTACCCGCTACTTCTTGCTCGCCGCCGCGTAGGTGTACTCCTTGATCTTGGTCTCGAGGTCGGCGGGGTTCTGGGCGGCGGCCATCATGGTCTGGTACGTGATCTTCTTCTGGAGGAAGATGTTGTAGAGGAAGTCGTCGAGCAGGATCATGCCCTCCTTGGCGCCGGTCTGGATGGCGCTCGTGATCTTGTGGGTCTGGTTCTCGCGGATGTTGTGGGCGATGGCGTCCGTGATGATCATGATCTCGAACGCGGCCACGACGCCCGAGCCCTCGGCCCGGGGCAGGAGGGCCTGGGAGACGACGGCCAGCAGGGCGGTCGAGAGCTGGGCGCGGATCTGCTCCTGCTGGTCCACGGGGAAGGCGTCCACCATGCGGTTGATCGTCCGCGCGGCGCCGGTCGTGTGGAGGGTCCCGAAGACGAGGTGGCCCGTCTCGGCGGCGGTGATGGCGGTCTGGATGGTCTCCAGGTCGCGCATCTCGCCCACCATGACCACGTCGGGATCCATGCGGAGGGCGCGGCGGATCGCCTCGGCGAAGCCGCCGATGTCGACGCCGATCTCGCGCTGGGTGATGACCGACTTCTTGTGCTCGTGGTAGTACTCGATGGGGTCCTCGACGGTGATGATGTGGCAGTCCTGCTCGATGTTGATGAAGTCGATCATCGTCGCGAGGGTGGTGGTCTTTCCCGACCCGGTGGGGCCGGTGACGAGGATCAGCCCTCGGGGCCGGAAGAGGAGGTTCTTCGTCGAGGGGGGCAGGCCGATGTCGTCGAACGAGAGAAGCTTGTTCGGGATGAGCCGCAGCGCGATCCCCACCTGGCCCCTCTGCATGTAGACGGCGACGCGGAAGCGGGCCTTCTTCTCGTAGGCGAAGCCGAAATCGCCGCCCCCCTTCTCCTTGAGCTCCTGCTGGATGCGCTCGGGCGCGATGGCCTTCATGAAGGAGACGGTGTCGTCGGGCGTGAGGGGCGGGAGGTTGAGGGGCCGGAGATTGCCGTGGAGGCGGACGGTCGGGGGAATCCCCACGGTGAGGTGGAGGTCGCTGGCCTTCTTGTCGACGACGAGCTGGAGCAGCTTGTTGAGCTCGACCACGGGCCCTCCTCGGGGAAATCTAGTAGGCGATGTCCTCGCGATGGGTGATGGTGGCCACCTCCTCGAGCGAGGTCATGCCGTCGAAGATCTTGCGGACGCCGTCCTCGAGGAGGGTGACCATCCCGGAGAGGCGGGCCTGCTCGCGGACCTTCTGGACGGGCTCCTTTCGGAACACCATCTCGCGCATGACGGAGTTGAGCTCCATGAGCTCGAAGATTCCCTTCCGCCCCCGGTACCCGGTGTTCCGGCACTTGTCGCAGCCGGCGGGCTTGTAGATCTTGCGGCCGCGCAGGTCCTCCGGCCGGATGGCGAGGGCCTGGAGCATGACGGGGTCGGGCTCCTTCTCGAGCTCGCGGCATTCGTGGCAGAGCATGCGGATGAGGCGCTGGCCCATGGCGGCCTGGATGGAGGAGGCCACGAGGAAGGGCTTCACGCCCATGTCGATGAGGCGGGTGAGGGCGCCCGGGGCGTCGTTCGTGTGGAGCGTCGAGAAGACGAGGTGGCCGGTGAGCGCGGCCTGGATCGCGATCTCGGCGGTCTCGGTGTCGCGGATCTCGCCGACCAGGATGATGTTGGGCGCCTGGCGCAGCATGGCGCGGAGGATCCGCTGGAAGGTCATCCCGATGTGGGCCTTCACCTGGGCCTGGTTGATGCCGGCGATGTTGTACTCGACCGGGTTCTCGGCGGTGATGATCTTGACGTCTGGGCGGTTGAGCTCCTTGAGGGCGGCGTAGAGCGTGGTCGTCTTCCCCGAGCCGGTGGGGCCGGTGACGAGGATGATGCCGTTGGGCCGGCGGATGAGGCCCTTGAAGCGCTTGTAGTCGGAGGTGTGGAAGCCCATCTCCTCGAGGCCGATCAGGCCCTTCTCCTTGTCGAGGAGCCGCATGACGATCGACTCGCCGTGCGTGGCCGGGAGCGCCGAGACGCGGATGTCGAGCTGCCGCCCGTCGATCGCGATCTTGATGCGGCCGTCCTGGGGCTTGCGCTTCTCGGCGATGTCCATCTCGGCCATGATCTTGATGCGGGAGAGGACGGCGCCCTGGAGGCGCTTGGGGGGGGCGTTCACCTCCTGGCAGACGCCGTCGATCCGGTACCGGATGCGGAGCCGGTCCTCCATGGGCTCGACGTGGATGTCGCTGGCCCTCTGCTTGAGGGCCTCCGTGATCATGAGCTGGACGAACTTGATGACGGGGGCGTCGTCCTCCTGGGCCTCGCCCTCGTCCATCTGGTCGGTCCGGACCTTGATCTCGGTCTGGGTCATCGTGGCCTGCTCGATCGCGCTCGAGAGGTCGCTCTGGGCCTTGGTCCCGTAGTACTTCCCGATCGCGTCGGTGATCGCCTGCTTGGGGGCGAGCACGATCTCGATGTCCCGGTTCAGGATGAACTTCAGGTTGTCGAGGGCGAAGAGGTCGAGCGGGTCGTGCATGGCGATCGTGAGCGCCTTGCCGTTCGCCTTGATCGGGAAGATGACGTTCTCCTCGCAGACGCTCCGGGGGACGACCTTGGTGACCTCCTGGTTCACCTTGAGGCTCCCCAGGTCCACGTAGGGGAAGTCGAACTGCCGCGCCAGGGCCTCCGTGATCTGCGCCGGGGTGGCCACGCCCATCTCGACCAGGATCTCCCCCAGCTTCTTGCCGGACTCCTGCATCTGCTTCTTGAGGGCGGTCTTGACCTGGACGGCGGTGGCGACCTTCATCTCCTCGAGGATCTTCCCGAGGAGTTTGCGCTGGGCGGTCATGACGGATTCGATTATGCCCCCCCCGGCGGGGAGCGTCAACCCAAAACGTCGGGCCTCTAACTGTGGACTTGGCCTGGGTCGGGCATTACAATCCTCCGCCGATGCGTCCCTTCCTGGCGGCGGTGCTGGCCGGCCTCGCGCCCTCCGGATGCGCGGCCGCCGCCTGCCCCGACGCCGACGCGGTCCGCGAGCGGGCCGCGGATCCCGCGAAGCTCTTCCCCGCGTTCCAGGAGCTCGTGCGCTGCGGGGACTACGGCCTGGCGCACAGCCTGCTCTCCCCGCGCTCGAGGCGGGAGCTCCCGTACGAGCCCTTCGCGATCGCCTTCACCTCGTTCGAGGCCTCGCGCCGGTTGATCGCGGGGGCGGAGGTCCACGCGGCCGACGCGGAGGCGGGCCGCCTGCGGATCTGCAACCCGGAGTTCGGGGTGGGGCGGGAGCTCCGGATCTCGAAGTTCCACGACATCTACGTCCTCGACCTGGCGGGAGAGGACGTCGAGTACCTGAGGGGCCGGGTCTTCGCCTGGTTCCGGCTCCAGACGGAACGCGCCGACGGCTGGCACTTCGCCTACCCGCCGGACTGGAACCACGCGCCCGCGGGGCGCCGCTGCATCTGTGGAAAGCGAGCATGAGCAAGATCCTGTTTTCCTTCGGACCGGGAAAGGCGGACGGGCGCGGGGACATGAAGGACGTGCTGGGCGGGAAGGGCGCGGGCCTGGCGGAAATGAGCAAGGCCGGCATCCCCGTCCCCCCCGGCTTCACGATCGCCACGACGGTCTGCATGGACTACTACCAGAACGGAAGGAAGGCCCCCCAGGGGCTCGACGCCGAGCAGCGGAAGTTCCTCGCGCGGCTGGAGGCCGCGGCGGGGAAGACGCTGGGCGACCCGGAGGACCCTCTCCTGGTCTCGGTCCGTTCCGGCGCCAAGTTCTCGATGCCCGGCATGATGGACACGATCCTCAACCTCGGCCTCAACGACCGGAGCGTGGCGGGCCTGGCGAAGAAGACTCGGAACGAGCGCTTCGCCTGGGACTGCTACCGCCGCTTCATCATGATGTTCTCCGACGTCGTCTTCGACGTCCCGAAGAACGAGTTCGAGCAGCTGCTCCAGAAGCGCAAGGACGAGCGGAACGTCCGGAGCGACGTCGACCTCACGGCCCAGGACCTCCGGGATCTCGTCGACCAGTTCAAGCGCCACTTCAAGGCCAAGGCCGGGCGGGACTTCCCGCAGGACGTCTGGGAGCAGCTCTGCCTGGCCCGCGACGCGGTCTTCAAGTCCTGGCACAACCCCCGCGCCGTCTCCTACCGGAAGATGAACCGGATCCCCGACGACATGGGCACGGCGGTGAACGTCCAGGCGATGGTCTTCGGGAACTCGGGCGACCGCTCGGGGACCGGCGTCGGCTTCACCCGGGACCCCTCGACCGGGGAGAACACCTTCTACGGCGAGTTCCTCATCAACGCCCAGGGCGAGGACGTGGTGGCGGGCGTGCGCACCCCGCAGCCCATCTCCAAGCTCAAGGACACGCTCCCCAAGGTCTACGACCAGCTCCACGCGATCACCAAGCGCCTGGAGAAGCACTACCGGGACGTCCAGGACTTCGAGTTCACCGTGCAGGACGAGGTCCTGTACATGCTCCAGACGCGTTCCGGCAAGCGGACGGGCCACGCGGCGGTCCGGATCGCCGTCGAGATGGTGAAAGAGAGGCTGATCACGAAGGAAGAGGCGCTGCTCCGGGTGGACCCGATGCAGCTCAACCAGCTCCTCCACCCCATCTTCGACCCCGCCCAGCGCAAGCAGCACAGCGTGCTGGCCAAGGGCCTGAACGCCTCGCCGGGCGCCGCCGCGGGCCGCGCCGTCTTCGACGCCGAGCGGGCCGTGAGGATGGCGTCCCAGGGCGAGCGCGTCCTCCTCGTCCGCGCCGAGACCTGCCCGGACGACATCGAGGGCATGGCCGCGGCCAAGGGCGTCCTCACCGCCACGGGAGGCATGACCAGCCACGCCGCGGTCGTCGGCCGCCAGATGGGCAAGCCCTCCGTCGTGGGCTGCGCCGCGATCCGGGTGGACGAGCACGACGCGAAGTTCTCCGTGGGCGGCGTCACCGTCGCCGAGGGCGAGTACGTCTCGATCGACGGGAGCACCGGCGAGGTGCTCCTGGGCGACGTCCCCACCCGCGACAGCGATATCCTCCAGATCCTCTCGGGCAAGATGAAGCCGGCCGAGTCGGAGATCTTCGGGTACTTCGACCAGTTCATGGCGTGGGCCGACGAGGTCCGCACCCTCAAGGTCCGGGCGAACGCGGACATCCCGCGCGACGCGAAGGCGGCGATCGCGCTCGGGGCCGAGGGGATCGGCCTGTGCCGGACCGAGCACATGTTCTTCGCGCCCGAGCGGCTGCCGGTCGTCGTGCGGATGATCATGGCGACGACGGAGGACGAGCGGAAGGCCGCCCTCCGCGAGCTCCTCCCGTTCCAGCGCGACGACTTCCGCGGCCTCTTCGAGACGATGAGGGGCAAGCCCGTCACGATCCGGACGCTCGACCCCCCGCTGCACGAGTTCCTCCCGAAGCGCGAGGAGCTCATGGTCGAGGTCGCGGTCGGGAGGAACAAGGGCGAGAACGAGAAGGTCCTCAAGCGGGTGAACGAGCTCCACGAGTTCAACCCGATGATGGGGCTCCGGGGCTGCCGCCTGGGCATCGTGTACCCGGAGATCACGGCGATGCAGGCCGAGGCGATCTTCGAGGCCGCGCTCGACGTGGGCGACGTGATCCCCGAGGTCATGATCCCCCTCGTGGGCCACGTGAACGAGCTCAAGAACCAGAAGGAGATCGTGGTCCGGACGGCGGAGGAGGTCTTCAAGCGCCGCGGGAAGCGCCTGAAGTACCTCGTGGGCACGATGATCGAGGTCCCTCGGGCCGCCGTCGTGGCCGACGAGATCGCCCGGGAAGCGGAGTTCTTCTCCTTCGGGACGAACGACCTGACCCAGATGACCTACGGCTTCTCCCGGGACGACGCCGGCCGCTTCCTCATCCCGTACGTCGAGAAGAAGGTCCTGCCGATCGACCCCTTCGTGTCGGTCGATCCCGCCGGCGTGGGCGGCCTCGTCCGCTGGGCCGTCCAGAAGGGCCGGGAGGTCCGGGACAACCTCAAGATCGGGATCTGCGGGGAGCACGGCGGCGACCCGGACTCGGTCGTCTTCTTCCACGGGGCCGGGCTGGACTACGTGTCCTGCTCGCCCTACCGGCTCCCCATCGCGCGCCTGGCGGCCGCCCAGGCCGTCCTCCGGGCGCGGCCGGCGGGCAAGGGACGGAAGCGCGGGAAGAAGGGGAACTAGGGGAGGCCATGAGCCGGTCCGGGACGGCCGCCGGGAGCGCGGGAGCGGTCGCGCGGCGCTCCTTCCGCCGCTGGGCCCGGAACGAGGTCAACCTGCCGGTCCACCTCGAAATCGTGACCGCCGACGGGAAGGCCTTCACCACCGGGACCGCCATCCTCCGGGACGTGAGCCTGCGGGGAGGGCGCCTGGGGCGGCTCGTCCTTCGGAGACAGGTCCTCCCGGCCCGCAGCTTCGCGATCCGCATCCGCTTCCGGTCCGAGCCGTACCGCGGCGTGGGCGCCCTCTGCCGTCCGGTCCGCTTCGGCCGGGGGCCCGAGTTCGAGCTGGCCGTCGAGTTCGAGGATTTCTGGGCCTCGGCCGAGCCGAAGCCGAAGCCTTGAGCCGTTTCCGGCCCCCTTCTTCGAGATCCCCCTCTTGGCAATCGGCCCCATTGGCGATATTCTAGACCGGGCCTATGTCTTTCAAGGGCGACCTTTCGACCATCGGGCTCGCGGAGGTCTTCCAGATGATCTCCATGAGCCAGAAGGAGGGCACCCTCGTCGTCGGGGACCGGGACAGCCGCAAGAACATCTACTTCGGCCCCTCCGGGATCAAGCTCCTGTCCACCGGGCTCCGGAAGGGGATGAAGCTGGGCGACATGCTCGTCCGCTCGGGCAAGATCACCACCTCCCAGCTCGACGAGGCCCTCGAGAACGCCCGGATCCAGAAGAAGCTCCTGGGCGAGGTCCTGATCGAGAGCGGGACCCTCGCCGAGGAGGAGGTCCAGCAGATCGTCCGCGAGCAGATCGAGGAGGAGATCTACGACCTCTTCCTCTGGAAGAAGGCGGACTTCGAGTTCGTCGAGGGACCCCCGGGCGACGGGCTCAAGGATCCCGAAGCTCCCGTCACCAAGCTCTCGTTCGACGTCAACGGGCTCCTCCTCGAGGCCGTGAGGCGGGCGGACGAGTGGTCGGTGATCAACCAGAAGGTGCCGTCCCTGGACTCCATCTTCGTCTTCTGCTCGGAATCCGACCAGGTCGAGGAGGAGCGGTCCGTCTCCGAGGCCCTCCAGCGCATCATCCGCCTGGTGGACGGCCAGAACTCCATCGCCGACGTCGTGGAGGCCTCGGGGGTGGGCAAGTTCGAGGTCTGCAAAGCGCTCTGCGACCTCCAGGACCGGGGGCGGGTCCGCCTGCTCACGGTGCAGGAGCTGCTCGACCTTGCGGGCCGGAGGATCTCCCAGGGGGACCGCGAACGGGCCAGGAAGCTCTACATGGTGGCGGCCATCCACGCGCCGGACGACGTCAAGGTGATCTCGGGCACGGCCCGGATGCTCGAGAGCGAGGGGCTGGCGCGCGAGGCCGCGGACTACTACGTGTCGGCGGCCCGGCTCTGGATGGAGTCGGGAGACCTCGACCGCGCCCTGGACGGCCTCCAGCGGGCCGGATCCCTGAACCCCGAAAACCCGGACGTGAAGCCGGCGATGTTCGAGGTCCACGCGTCGGCGGGGAACCTGGCGGAGGGGAAGGCCCTGGCGCGGGAACTCGCCGCCGAGGCGCTCACCGGAGCCGCCCCCGACTACCCGCGCGCGCGCGCGCTCCTGGACCGCATCATCGCGGTCGACGGCGCCGACCTCGAGTTCCGGATCCTCAGGGCCAAGGTGCTCCACCGGACGGGGCCGAAGCGGGAACTTCAGGAGGAGCTCGACTACATCCAGAAGAACCTGCCCGTGGACGCCCGGGAGGCCGAGCGCTACCAGCGGGAGCTCCGGGAGATCCTGGCGGTCAAGGCGCCGTCGACCACGCACGCCACGGCCGTGCCGGCCCGGCGGCCCGCGTCCCGGACGGGGCCGAGGCGGAGGTGGGGATGGGCGGCGGTCGTCGCCCTGCTCCTCCTCGGGCTGGCCGGGGCGGCGCTGAAGCTGGAGCTCGACGCCCGGGACGAGCTGCGCTCGGCGGCGGATCGATCGAACGCGTTGGCCTCGAGGGAGGACTTCGAGGGGGCCCGGCGTGAGCTCGAGGGATTCCTGGCGGGCCTGTACGGAATGAGCCCGCTCCAGGCGGAGCGGGCCCGGGCGCTCCTGTCGGATCTCGGGGCCCGGGAGTCCACGTGGAAAGACCAGGCCGCCCAACGGGAGGCGGATCGGCTCCGCCGGGCGGAGGAGCGGATGAGGGCCCTGGAGGAGTCGATCCAGGCCGTGAAAGACCGGGACCCGGCGCTCGCGCTCCAGCGGGTGCGCGAGCTGCGGAAGCTGGCCGAGGAGAACCGGGCGGGCGAGACCATGCGGCGCGCCGAGGAGCTGGCCTCGCGCTTCGAGAAGTACCTGAGCGAGGCGCTCCAGCTCAAGGTGAAGGCGGACGAGCTCGAGAAGCAGGGGAAGGCGAGGGAGGCCGCGCTCGTCGTCGAGCGGCTCCTGGCGGAATACCCGAACACCGAGTCGGCCCGGAACGCGCTCTTTCCCCTCGAGATCGTCACCCGCCCCTCCGGGGTCAAGGTGACCAACACGCGGGCGCCGGTCGTGGTGGGGATCTCGGAGCCGGGCCGTCCCCTCAAGCTCCGGATGCGCGCCGGCGAGCCCGTTCGGCTCCTCTTCGAGAAGGACGGCTACGTGAGGCAGGAACAGGACGTCCCGAGCAAGACCATCGGACGGATCGAGGTGCCGCTCCTGGAGAAGACGGAAGCCTACTCCCGCCCGCTCGGGCTCTCCGTCTCCGGCGACCCCGTCCTGGCGGGCCAGACCCTCTACGTCCCGGCGGGGGATCGGCTGTACGCCCTGGAGGTCTCCCCGTTCCGCTTCCTCTGGTCGGCGCCCTTCGAGGGCAGCCTGGAGGGCAGCGTCGCCGTGACGAAGGACTTCCTGGCGGGGGGCACGGGCCGGGGCAGGCTCGCCGCGATCGAGCGCGCCGACGGGGAGCGCCGGGTGGCCTGGCAGGTGGATCTGCCCGACCGTCCGACCGGAACTCCCGCGGTTTCGGCCGATGGGTCGACCCTCTACGTCTCCACGGCCGACCGCCGGATCCGGGCCATCTCGCTGGGCACCGGGAAGGAGCTGTGGTCCCGCGAGCTGCCCGCCTTCTGCTCGCTCGAACCCGTCCCCACGGAGGCGGGGGTGGTGCTGGGCTGCACGGACGGATCGCTGGTCTGCGTGCGCGGGCCCGCGCCGGACGGGGAGGCCTGGAGGGTCCGGGCCGACGGCGCGATCACCGCGCTGTCCCTGGCCGAGGGCACGATCTACGCGGCCTCCTCGGACCAGAACCTCTACGCCGTCGATCCCGCCCGCGGCCGGCAGGTCTGGCGCCGGATGCTCCCGGCCCAGGCGAGCGGTCGGCCCGCCCGGATCGGCGGGATCGTGCTGGCCGGGGCGAAGGACGGGAGGGTGCACTTCCGCGACGCGGCCACGGGAGAGCCCGTGGCGACCTACGAGACGCAGGGGGCGATCGTGGGAGGCGTCGTCGTGGCGGGCTCGCTGGCGCTCTTCGCGAGCGAAGACCAGGGCCTCTACGCGTTCGACGTCGCCGGCCGCTCCCTGGCGTGGCGCTACCGCGCCGGCGGGAGGATCCAGGCGCCTCCCGTGGTCGGGGGCGGTCGGGCGTACTTCGTCGCGGGGGAGAGCCTCCACGCCGTCGCGCTCGACTGAGCTCCGAGCCGCAGAAATTCCGTGCCCGTCCCTTGAAGGGACGGGTAGAGCGCCTGCGAGTCCAGCTACTGAGCCGGCCGGCGGATTGGTTGACAGCCGCCCGGAACGTCGGGTAGACTCCTGAAGTCCGGAGAGCATGATGGGGCTGTTCGACACGTCCCGACGCCGGCAACTCGACGACCTCGAGCGCGAGGTTCTCGCCAACCCCACCCCTCAGAACATGGTGTCCCTGACCGAGCGGTACATGGCGGCGGGGGCCGAGGACAAGGCGGTGGACGTGGCCCGCAAGGCGGTGGAGAAATTCCCGAACAGCGAGAAGGTCCAGAACACCTACCAGAACGTCCGCCGGGTCCAGCTCCAGTCCGAGATCACCGAGCTCAGCAAGGCGCTGCGGAAGGGCCCCTCCCGGGCCCACTACGAGCGGCTGGCGGACATCTACCACCGGGAGCTCGGCAACCGGACCAAGGCCTTCGAGACGGCCCTCGAGGGCCTCACCAAGTTCGCCTCGAGCGACGGGCTGCATCTCATCTCCGGCCAGATCCGGATGGATCGCTTCCACCAGGACTTCCTCGCCAACGACTTCACGGAAGCGGTCAACCACTTCGAGCGCGCGGCGCAGATCAACCCGAGGAACTACAAGGCCCTGGTCTCCCTCGCGCGGATGTACGCCGAGGTGGGGCTCTACGAGAAGGCGCGGCCGTACCTCGAGCAGATGCTCCAGGAGAACCCGGGGGACGAGCACGCGGTCCACCTCCTCAAGGTGGCCTCCGGAAAGGGGGGGCATCCCGGCCAGAACCTGGACGACGCCCTCTCGGACATCGAGACCCGGCGCGCCCTGCCGGCCGAGGGAGTCGAGGTGGCGAGGCTCTTCGAGCCGGGACCGCTGACCTCCTCCGCGGTCCCGGTCGTGAGCCCGATGAAGATCGAGGGGTTCCTCACGGGCTACGAGTCGGTGAACGGCTACAAGTGCTCGGCCGTCCTCAGCCGCGACGGCGCCTGCGTCGCCGCGCACAGCCGCGGGATGGTGCCGCGGGAGCTCTTCGCGCAGTTCGTGCAGGACGTGTACCTCTGCTCGGAAGACGCCTCGCGGAAGATGGACATCGGCACGTTCGTCAACGGGGAGTTCGAAACGCCTGCCGGACGCGTGGCCCTGGCGGAGTGGAAGGGCTACATCCTCGGGCTTCTCGCCGACCAGCCCGCGCAGAAGAAGGACGTCGACGCGGCGGTCGAGAAGTTCGTCACATTCATCTCGGTGGGATAGGGGATCATGAAGGACGTCCTGATCGGCCTCAACAAGGAAGTCGGCGTCAAGGGGTCGCTCGTGCTCACCCGGGACGGCGTGATCGTGGCGTCGGAGATCATGCCGCCCCTGAACGGGGACCAGGTCGCCGCCCTCGTCTCGAACTCGATCCAGCGGATCAACGCCTCCCTCGGCCGCCTGGGGGCGCAGAGCTTCTCCCGCTACCTCTTCAACTCGACCTACGGCAAGATGATCTTCATGGAGACCGGGGACGCCTACCTGGTGGTCGTCCTCGACAAGCACATCAACGTGGATCTCACCATGATCGCCGTGGCGTCCGCCGCCCGGCGGATCCGCAACCTGGGGAGCTTGGCCTAGGTCGGTCCGGGTGGGTTCGCAAGCGCCCCGGGACGAGGGGGGATGCGGGGAGAGGAGGCGTTGGGAACCCTCCCGCTCCGCGAGCAAGCGCATTCCGTGGCCGCCGCGCGCGCCCCCTGCCGCATCCCTCTCTCCCCGCTTCCGTCTCCCCGCGTCCCCGGAACTCGCCGGGAAGCCGCGCGATCCCCTCCGGAAGCGGGTCCGAGGGGCGGGGAGATTGACAGACCCGCCGCGAGGGGATAGAATTCTCCGGCTGCATCCATGGTTCAGATCAACTTCGCCCGCCGGGAAGTGAACTGCAAGATCGTATTCTACGGACCGGGTCTGTCCGGGAAGACGACGAACCTCGAGATCATCCACAAGAAGGTTCCGGACACCGCGCGGGGGAACCTGACTTCGATCGCCACGGAGCAGGATCGGACCCTCTTCTTCGACTTCATGCCCCTGGACCTGGGACAGGTGGCGGGAATGAAGACGAAGCTCTTCCTCTACACCGTCCCCGGCCAGGTCTACTATGATTCCACCCGGAAGCTCGTCCTCCAGGGCGCCGACGGGGTCTCCTTCATCGCCGATTCGGACCCCAACCGGATGAACGACAACATCGAGTCGTTCAAGAACCTGGAGCGGAATCTCAAGGACTACGGCGTGGACATCCGGAAGATCCCGCTCGTGATCCAGTACAACAAGCGGGACCTCCCGGGCGCGCTGAGCATCGCCGAGCTCAACGCCAAGCTCAACCCGATCGGCGTCCCCACCTTCGAGGCCGTGGCCGTGAAGGGCGAGGGGGTCATGCAGACTCTGAAGGGGATCTCGAAGCTCGTCGTGGAGCGGCTCAACGAGGAGTACGCCCCCGTCAAGACCGCGGCTCCCGCGGCCGCTCCGAGGCCCGCGAGCCCGACCCCCGCCCACGGCAGCCCGCGGCCGGCCGCGGCCGCGGCCGCCCCGGCCCCCGCCGGCCAGAAGGGGACGTCCGTCCGTCCCGCCCCGGCCGCCCCCGCGCCGCGCCCCGCCGCTCCGGCCCCGGCCCGTCCCGCCGCCGCTCTTCCGCCCGCGGCGCCACGGCCCGCGGTCGCCGCTCCCGCGCCCCTCCCCCCCGCGCCGACGCGGCCCGCTTCGCCGCCCCCGCGTCCGGCTCCGCGTCCCGCTCCGGCCCCCGCGACGACCCCCGACCGGAAAGGCGGGTCGAAAGCGTGGATCTGGCTCCTGCTCCTCCTTGTCCTGGCGGGCGGCTTCGCCGGAGCCTGGCACATGGACCTGCTCAAGGAGTACCTGCCTCCGCCCCCGTGGAAGCAGCCCCGCTGATCGGCTTGGTGTTTGGGATTCTTTGTGGTAGATTAGGCGGTAGGAGAACGACCCCATGGGCATGGGCAAGGCGGACGAATCCCTGCGGTCGACGCGCCTGGTCTTCTACAAGGAAGACATCGAGCGCATCGCCAAGATCCTGACCACCTTCCTCAAGAACGCGAACGCGCGCTGCGTGCTCCTCGTCGACAAGGACGGCCATCTCGTCACCAAGGAAGGCGAGTCCTCCACTTACGACATGGACACGATCTCCGCCCTGGTCGCGGGCTCCTTCGCCGCCACCAAGCAGATGGCCAAGCTCCTGGGCGAGGAGGAGTTCTCCATCATGTTCCACCAGGGGAAGAAGGACAACATCCAGCTCTCCCTGGTCGGCGAGCGCACGATCCTGGCCGTCATCTTCGACGACAAGACCACCCTCGGCATGGTCCGCCTCTACGCCAGCCAGGTCTCCTCCAAGCTCGCCGAGCTCTTCGGCGAGATCGCCGACCGGAAGAGCGAGGGCGAGAAGATCTCCCAGGAATTCGGCCAGGCCGCCAAGGGCAAGCTGGACGACATCTTCGGCGCGTAGGCGGGGCGCCCCCGCCCGGGCTCCCCGGCTCGACCCGGAAATCCCGCCGGGCGCGGCTTCCCCGGTGATAGGATGGGCGCCATGAGGAAGAGCCACCGGCGCGCGCCGCGCCCCTCCGCCCCTCCCCCGCCCCCCGCCGATCCGGTCCTCCGCTTCAAGTGCCCGTGCGGGGCCTCCCTCAAGATCGCCCCCTCCCAGGTCGATGGGCGCGGCGTCTGCTCGAGGTGCCGCCGCCGGATCCTGCTCGAGGGGAAGACGGGGCCCGACGGGCGCATCGCCGTCCATCCCCTCCTCCTCGACGACTCCGAGCGCAGCAGCGGCCGGACCTTCCTGATCGAGGATCACTTCCGGGAACTCTCCCCGCCCCCCCGGAAGATCGGGTTCCGCTGCCCCTGCGGCCGCGCCCTCTTCGCGAAGCCCGAGATGGTCGACCGGAGGGGGAAGTGCCCCGGCTGCGGGGCCCGGCTCCTCCTGGTGGGGAAGCTCCGCCCCCGCAGCCGCGCGGTGGAGATCCACCCCCTGGTCGTGGAGGAACCCCGTTCCGGCGACACGATGATGATCGATGGGCTGTCATAAGAGGTGAGCATGTCGTCCCCGTCGCCCGGGGCCTGAGGCCTGAGGCCTATGGAACTGGTCGTCATCTTCGTCATCATCTTCGTCATCTACGGCGCCGGGTGGATCTGGCAGACCGTCAACGACATCATCCGCGACATCAACCGCTCGAACTGGGACAGCAGGGTCTACGGACAGGTCGCCTCCTCGCGGAGCGTGCGGAAGTCCATGGGGGGCCACGACCTGGGCAAGCTCCGCCAGGTCTTCCAGCGCTTCGGCGAGCTTTACGACGGCCAGATGCACGACCGCCAGCTCTTCGAAAGCCCGAAGGTCTCCTTCTCCTACCACGGGTCCCGCGCCCTCCTGTCCATCTACGAGTCGAGCGAGGCCACCCCCCGGCTCTACACCCAGCTCACGTTCACCCTCCCCGGGGGCTGGGAACACCGCCTGGAGGTCTTTCCCCAGCGCTACGCGGAGGACGACGTCAAGTACCTGAACGTGGACGACATCCGAGTGGGCGACCCGGACTTCGATCCCCGCTACGTCGTGAAGTCGGACAGCGAGCGCTTCGCGAAGGACTTCCTGGACTCCCGGATGCGCCAGGGCATCGAGGATCTCCGCAACCTCCTCGGGAACGACCGCATCCTGGTTTCCGTGAACTCCTCGCGGCTCATGGTGCGCAAGCAGTCGGTCATCCCCGCCCTCGAGGACCTGACGGTCTTCGCGGAGCTCTCGAGCGCGATCTACGACCGGCTCGCCCTCTTCTGGCAGCGGGAGAGCGGGATCGAGATCCTGGACGACGCCGCCCCGCCCGAGGGCGGCACGGACCCCGTGTGCCAGGTCTGCGGGGCCCGCATCCCCGCCGAGAACCGCGTCCACTGCCGCCGCTGCCGGACCCCCCACCACAAGGACTGCTGGGAGTTCAACCAGCGCTGCTCCACCTACGCCTGCGGCGAGCAGCGCTTCACCGCCAAGTACTGACCGTGTGCGGCATCGCGGGCGTGATCGGGGGCGGGGGGGACGTCCGACGGATGACCCGCGCGCTCGCCCACCGAGGCCCCGACGACGAGCGCTTCCTCGGCGACGTCCTCGGATTCCGCCGGCTCTCGATCATCGACCTGGGCGGCGGCGCCCAGCCGATGAAGGGCTGCGGCGACCACTGGCTCGTCTTCAACGGCGAGATCTACAACTTCAGGGAGCTTCGCGCCGCGCTTCGCGCGCGGCATCCCTTCCGGACGGAGTCGGACTCGGAGGTGATCCTCCACCTCTTCGAGGAGAAGGGACCCGACTGCGTCCGGGAGCTCGACGGGATGTTCGCCTTCGCGGTCTGGGACGCGGGCGGACGGACGCTCTTCGCCGCCCGGGACCGCCTCGGGAAGAAGCCGTTCTACTACCGTCACGAGGGGGAGAGCTTCGTTTTCGCGTCGGAGCTCGCGGCCATCGAGGGGTCCCGGGACGTCGATCCGGAGGCGCTCGAAGCGTATCTCGCGCTCGGGTACGTCCCGGCCCCGCTCAGCATCGCCCGGGGGATCCGGAAGCTGCCGCCCGCCCACCGGCTCCGCTTCGACGGCCGGGACGTGCGCGTGGAACGGTACTGGGAGCCGCGCCTGGCGCCCGAGGAGCGCCCGGCCGGGGAGTGGCGGGAGCGGATCGTGGGGGCCCTCACCCGCGCCGTCCGGAAGCGCCTCGTCGCCGACGTCCCCCTCGGGGCCTTCCTCTCGGGCGGGATCGACTCGTCGATCGTGGCCGGCCTCATGCGGCGGGAGGGGCCGGCCAGGACCTTCTCGATCGGGTTCGAGGACGCCCGCTTCGACGAGACCCGCTATGCCCGGGACGCGGCCGGGGCCTTCGGGACCGAGCACCGCGAGATGCGGGTCCTCCCCGACGCGGCGGAGGCGCTCCCCCTCCTCGTCGAGCGGCACGGGGAGCCGTTCGGGGACTACTCGTGCATCCCCACCTACTATCTTTCGAAGAAGACCCGCGAGCACGTCACCGTGGCCCTTTCGGGCGACGGGGGCGACGAGCTCTTCGCGGGCTACACGCGCCACCGGGCGATCGCCCGGATGGCCCGGCTCCGCCGCTGGCCCGCCCCGCTCTTGGCGGCGGCCGCCGTCGCGCTCAAGCCCTGGCGGACGAACTACGGTCAGAGGGCCCGCCGGCTCCTGGCAGGCTCGCGCCGGCCGCTCTCGGCCCTCTTCCAGGACATCGTGACCGTCTTCACCCCCGAGATGCGCCGGGAGCTCGGGCTCGAGGGGAGGGACGAGCCCTGGATCGCCGGCCCGTTCGAGGCCTCTGGCGGCGACCCGGTCGCGGCCGCGGCCTACGCCGATCTCGTCTCCTATCTCCCCGGCGACATCCTGGCCAAGGTCGACATCGCCTCCATGGCCTGCTCCCTCGAGGTCCGCTGCCCGTTCCTGGACACGGAGGTCGTGGAACTGGCCCTCCGGATCCCGTCCCGCCTCCGCCTGGGGAAGCGGATCCTGAAGGACGCCTTCCGGGACCTCCTCCCCCCGTCGATCCTCCGCCGCCGCAAGATGGGCTTCACGCCCCCCCTGGCGGCCTGGTTCCGGGGAGGGCTCCGGCCGCTCCTCGTGGAGTCCATGGCCTCGCTCGAGCGCCGGGGCGTCTTCGAGCCGGCGCCCCTTCGGCGGCTGCTCTCGGAGCACCTCTCCGGCGCCGCGGACCACCGCGACCGGCTGTTCTTCCTCCTCGTCTTCGAGCTGTGGTCCGCGAGATTCGCCGGCGGCGTGCGCCTCAGGGAGGAGGCATGAGGGTCCTCCTGACCGGGGCGACGGGCTTCATCGGCTCCCACGTCGCCCGGGAACTCCTCGGGCGCGGGCACGAGGTCCACGCCACGCTCAGGCCGGGATCGGACCGTCGGCGGATCCGGGACCTCGAGGGTCGGCTCCGGGCCTGGGAGGGGGAGATGGACGCCGTCCCGGTCGAGCCCGACCTGACCCTCCACCTCGCCTGGTACGCGGAGCCGGGGAAATACCTCGAGGCCCCCGAGAACGAGGCGTGCCTGGCGGCCAGCCGGCGGCTCTTGCCGCGGGGGGGGGGGGGGGTGGTCGCGGCCGGCACCTGCTTCGAGCTCGACACCCGGCTGGGCCGCCTCCGCGAGGACAACCCGGCGCGGCCGACCTCCCTCTACGCCCGTTGCAAGGACGCCCTGCGGCGGGACGTCGAGTCCCGGCCGGACTCCGCGTGGCTCCGGTTCTTCTACCAGTACGGACCCTGGGAGGACCCGCGGCGCCTCGTGCCCTCGGTCATCCGGTCGGTCCAGCGAGGAGAGCCGGCTGCGGTCTCCCCGGGGGGGCAGGGCCGGGACTACCTCCACGTGGAGGACGTCGCCCGGGCGGTGGCGGACGTGGCGGAGAGCCGCCTCTCCGGCTGCGTGAACGTGGGCTCGGGCGAGGCCCCGACGGTGGGCGAGATCGTCCGCCGGATCGGGGAACTGGGGGGGCGTCCGGACCTGATCCGGCTGGGGGCGGTCCCGTACTGGGAAGGGGAGCCGATGCTGATCGTGGCGGACAACGCCAGGCTCCGGGGGACCGGCTGGCGTCCCCGCTTCACCCTTGAGGGGGGCCTCCGCCACGCCTTTGACTGGTGGCGGCAAGCCGACCGGGAAGGTTCACCGCCCATCCCCGATGGGCGATGTCGGTAAACCTACCAGGAAGGATTACCGTCATGGGGGACGGAGAGCGGCTGGTGCCGGAGGAGGCCGTCGAGGCCTCGCTCCAGGAGCACGTGGCCCGGTACCGATTCGCCCGGGAGCGTGCCCGTGGTCGAGTGCTCGACGTCGCCTGCGGGACGGGATACGGGACCGCCCTGCTCGGCGCCACGGGAGTCGACCTCGCGCCCGAGGCGCTCCGCCATGCCCGGCGGTACACCGGGCGTCTCCTGGCGGCCGACGCGCTGCGGCTTCCCTTCGGCGCCGTCTTCGACACCGTCGTCTCGTTCGAGACCATCGAGCACGTGCGCGACTCCGCCCGCTTCGTCGCCGAGTGCGCCCGGGTGCTCCGGCCGGGCGGGACGTTCATCGTCTCCACTCCGAACCGGGAGCTCTGGTCGCCCCGTTCGCCCCGGCCGGTCCAGAGGTTCCACGTCCGCGAGTTCAACCGGAGGGAGTTCCTCGAGGCGCTCCGGCCGTTCCGGGTGCGGCTCTACGGCCAGCTCGTCCTGGACCGGCGGGCGGCGGCCGCGTTCGAGCTCAGGGAGCTGGCCAAGAGGGTGCTCCGGGCCTTCGTGCCCGTCCGCCGCTTCCGGCGTTCGGCGGTCCGGAAGCTGGCGGACCTCGTCCCGGACCCCGCCTACGCGGTGGCTCCGTGCGGGAGGGGAACGCCGGCGATATTCGTCGCGCTCGGCACGCTCGATTAGCTATTTTCGCCCGGGCGTCGTATAATCCATGTGGATGAGGGGAACGGATCGGAGGGGGAGCAGCACGCCGCCGTTCTTTGCGAAGCAGCGTTGAGCCGCTCGATCTGACACTCTTCCCTCCGCGTCCTTCCGGGTTCTTTCTCGCGACCAGCCAGACCGTCGTTCTCCCCGTTTTTGTTGAGGTGGGACCATGGGCCAGGATCTCGTGAACCGCCTGATGGGGGCCATCGACAAGGCCCTCGACAAGAAGGCCTACCAGGAGCTCCACTGGGAGGGCTCGTTCGAGGACTACCTCCGCATCGTGGCGGAGAACCCCCGCGCGGCGCGGAACGCCTTCCAGCGGGTGCACGACATGATCCTCTCCTACGGCCTGGAGGAGTTCACGGAGAACCGGGAGCCCCTCGTCCGCTACCACTTCTTCAAGGATCCCATGGGCGCCGGACGGGACTCGATCTTCGGCCTGGAGGAGTCGCTCGCCCAGCTCGTCAACGCCCTCAAGTCCGCCGCCCACGGGTACGGGACGGAGCGCCGCATCATCCTCCTCCACGGCCCCGTGGGGAGCTCGAAGTCCACGATCGTCCGCCTGGTCAAGAAGGGCCTCGAGATCTACTCCCGCGGACGCGAGGGGGCGCTCTACACCTTCGCCTGGAGGAACCCGAACGACCCCTCCCTCTGGGACGACTGCCCCATGAGGGAGGAGCCCCTCCGCCTCCTTCCCGCGGAGACGCGGGATTCCGCTCTCCGGGAGATCAACCGGGCCTTCGAGGGGAGCTACCTGATCCGGGTGGACGGCGACCTCTGCCCCTCGTGCCGTCGCACCTTCAACGAGCACATGGCCCGGAGCCAGGGCGACTGGCGCGACGTCATCAAGAACGTCAAGGTCCGCCGCCTGGTCCTTTCCGAAAAGGACCGGGTCGGCATCGGCACCTTCCAGCCCAAGGACGAGAAGAACCAGGACTCGACCGAGCTCACGGGCGACATCAACTACCGGAAGATCGCCGAGTACGGGAGCGACTCCGACCCCCGCGCCTTCAACTTCGACGGCGAGTTCAACGTGGCCAACCGCGGAGTGATCGAGTTCATCGAGGTCCTCAAGCTCGACGTGGCCTTCCTCTACGACCTCCTGGGCGCCTCGCAGGAGCACGCGATCAAGCCCAAGAAGTTCGCCCAGACCGACATCGACGAGGTCATCATCGGCCACACCAACGAGCCCGAGTACAAGCGGCTCCAGAACAACGAGCTCATGGAGGCCTTCCGGGACCGGACGCTCAAGATCGACATCCCCTACAACCTGAAGCTCGACAACGAGGTCCGGATCTACCAGCGGGACTACAATCCCGAGCGGATCCGCGGGAAGCACATCGCCCCGCACACCCTCGAGATCGCCTCGATGTGGGCCGTCCTCACGCGCCTCGAGGAGCCCAAGAAGGCCAACCTCACCCTCCTCCAGAAGCTCAAGCTCTACAACGGGAAGACCCTGCCCGGCTACACGGAGGACAACATCCGAGAGCTCCGGGAGGAGACCCGGCGCGAGGGCATGGAGGGGATCTCGCCCCGCTACATCCAGGACAAGATCTCGAACGCGCTCGTCAAGGTGGACGAGGGCGGCTGCGTGAACCCCTTCATGGTCCTGAACGAGCTCGAGGAAGGCCTGACGCATCACTCGCTCATCTCGAGCGAGGACCAGAAGAAGCGCTTCAAGGAGCTCCTGGCCGACGCCAAGGGCGAGTACGAGGACGTCGTCAAGAACGAGGTCCAGCGCGCGATCTGCGCCGACGAGGAGGCGATCAACCGCCTCTTCATGAACTACATCGACAACGTCAAGGCCTACACCCAGCGCCAGAAGGTGAAGAACAAGTACACCGGCCAGGACGAGGAGCCCGACGAGCGGCTCATGCGCTCGATCGAGGAGAAGATCGACATCCCCGAGAGCCGGAAGGACGACTTCCGCCGCGAGATCATGAACTACATCGGGGCCCTCGCCGTCGAGGGGAAGAAGTTCCACTACCGCTCCAACGAGCGGCTCCAGAAGGCCCTCGAGCTCAAGCTCTTCGAGGACCAGAAGGACACGATCAAGCTGACGAGCCTCGTCTCGGGCGTGGTCGACAAGGACACCCAGGAGAAGATCGACATCGTGAAGAGCCGCCTCGTCAAGGGCTACGGCTACTGCGACACCTGCTCCGCGGACGTGCTCTCGTTCGTGGCGAGCATCTTCGCCCGCGGGTCCTCGAAGGAGTAAGGACGTAGGGAGATCCAGTGATTGGATCGGATCGGGTGACAAGGAATCCCGGCTCCCGTCGCCGGATCCTGCCCCATCGCCGGATCTCCTTACGCGGGTAGGGACATGGACCGGACGAACACCTACGTCAAGAAGATCGAGAAGGACCACGCGCGGTTCCGCGAGATCATCCGCGGGCGGATCCGGAAGGACCTCCGGAAGTACGTCTCGGAGGGGGGGATGGTGGGCCGGAGGGGGAAGTACGTGGTCTCGATCCCCCTCCCGCAGCTCAGGATCCCGACCTTCCGCTACGGCCGGAACGACCGCTCGGGGGTCGGGCAGGGGGAGGGAGAGGCGGGGACGCCGATCGCCCCGGGGGACCCCTCGGGCCACGGGGCGGGCGCGGGCGGGGAGCCCGGGCGCCACCTCCTCGAGGTGGAGCTCTCGATCGAGGAGCTCGCCCAGATCCTGGGCGAGGAACTCGCGCTCCCCCGCATCCAGCCGCGGGGCCGGAGCACCCTGATGGCCGACCAGTCGAGCTACACGGGCATCGCGCGCGTGGGGCCCGAGAGCCTCCGGCACTTCAAGCGCACGTACAAGGAGGCGCTCAAGCGCGCCGTCGCGATGGGGGCGTACAACCCCGACCGCCCCGTCGTCATCCCCTTCCGCGAGGACAAGCGCTACCGCTCCTGGAAGGTCAAGGAGACCCCCCAGAACAACGCGGTCATCGTGTACATGATGGACGTCTCGGGCTCGATGGGCGACGAGCAGAAGGAGATCGTCCGGACCGAGGCCTTCTGGATCGACACGTGGCTCCGGTCGCAGTACAAGAAGCTCGAGACCCGCTTCGTCGTTCACGACGCCGCGGCGAAGGAGGTCGACCGCGAGACCTTCTTCCACCTGAAGGAGTCGGGAGGCACGAAGATCTCCAGCGCCTACCAGCTCTGCTCCGAGCTGATCCGGAAGGACTACGACGTCGCCGAGTGGAACGTCTACCCCTTCCACTTCTCGGACGGGGACAACTGGGGGTCCGAGGACACGAGGAAGTGCCTGGAGCTCCTCGACAAGGAGATCTTCCCCCGGGCGAACGTCTTCTGCTACGGCCAGGTGAAGAGCGCCTACGGGAGCGGCCAGTTCAAGAAGGACCTCGACGAGCGGTTCCCGAAGGACGAGCGCCTGATCACGAGCGAGATCAAGGACAAGGACGGCATCGTGGACTCGATCCGGGACTTCCTGGGAAAGGGAAGGTGATGGAGGCCGCCCGGCGCCGCCCGCGCAAGCCCCTCTCCCAGGCCGACGAGCTCCGGCGCGTCCAGGAGGGGATCCTGGCCGTGGCCCGGGGGCACGGCCTGGAGCCCTTCCGGACCGTCTTCGAGCTGGTCGACCACGCCGAGATGAACGAGATCGCCGCCTACGGGGGCTTCCCCACGCGCTACCCGCACTGGCGCTTCGGGATGGAGTTCGAGGAGCTGCAGAAGGGCTACGCCTACGGGCTCCAGAAGATCTACGAGCTCGTCATCAACAACGACCCGTGCTACGCCTACCTGATGAAGGCAAACGCGAGGGTGGACCAGAAGATGGTCATCGCCCACGTGTACGGGCACAGCGACTTCTTCCGGAACAACATGTGGTTCTCCCAGACCAACCGCCGCATGATCGACGAGATCGCCAACCACGGGACGCGCCTGCGGCGCCACGTGGAGAAGCACGGCCAGGAGGCCGTGGAGCGCTTCCTCGACGCCGCGCTCTCCCTCGAGCACCTGATCGACTACCACTCGGTCTACTCGCCCCACCGGAGGCGCTCGCGGTACGACTTCTCCGAGGACGCCGGCCCCGCCGAGGTTCGCCGCCTCAGGACGCCGAAGGGATACCTCGACCGGTACATCAACCCGCCGGAGTTCCTCGAGGGCCAGCGGCGGAAGGTCGAGGAGCAGCTCCAGCGCAGGAAGCGCTTCCCCGAGGAGCCCGCGCGGGACGTCCTCGAGTTCCTGATCGAGTACGCCCCGCTCGACAACTGGCAGCGGGACGTCGTGTCGATCGTCCGCGAGGAGTCGTACTACTTCGCCCCGCAGGCCCTGACCAAGATCATGAACGAGGGCTGGGCCACCTACTGGCACGCGAAGATCATGACCGAGGGGGCCCTGGAGCCCTCGGAAGTGGTGGACTTCGCCGACCACCACTCGTCCACCCTGGGCGTCCGGCCGGGCGCCATCAACCCCTACAAGCTCGGGGTCGAGCTCTGGCGCCACGTCGAGGAGCGCTGGAACAAGGGTCGCTTCGGGCGCGAGTACGACGACTGCGACGACATGGAGCGCCGCCGCGCCTGGGACCTGGGCCTGGGGAAGGGGAAGGAGAAGATCTTCGAGGTGCGGAGGATCTATCACGACGTGGGGTTCATCGACGCGTTCCTCACCAAGGAGTTCTGCGAGGAGCACCGGCTCTTCGTCTACCGGTTCAACCCCCAGGCCAACCGCTACGAGATCGCCGACCGGGACTTCGAAGCCGTGAAGCGCAACCTGCTGTTCCGGCTCACGAACATGGGGCATCCCCTCCTCGAGGTGGTCGACGGGAACTTCCGGAACCGGGCGGAGCTCCTCCTCAAGCACCGGCACGAGGGGGTGGACCTCGACCTGGCGGAGGCGCGGGACACGCTGGCCAACCTGCACCGCCTCTGGCAACGCCCGGTCAATCTCCAGACCGTGCTGGAGGACCAGGCGAAACTCGTCTCCTTCGACGGGGACAAGCACAAGGAGGAGGACATCGCTTCCGCCTAAGCGTGCTCCTGGGCCTCGGGGCCGTTTGGGCGGGGAGATGGGCCATTTCCGCCTTCCGGTAGGGCGCCGGGAATCGGTTTGACCCCCTCCTCGGGCCGTGATAGCATGACTTCGTGGCGCGTCCTGTCAAAGCGCACTCCGACTTGCGGGTGAAAGTCCCGCACGGGCAAGCGCCGGTGCCCCCGGTAGCTGGCTCCAGTGCAGGGCCGAGATGCCCTGTGCCGAGCGGAGCGAC
>Ga0187893_10001357_pt1 | contig 59406 bp, 62 predicted proteins | sample MA1701074metaG_FD_139574 | JGI IMG/M metagenome (GOLD analysis project Ga0187893, IMG submission 139574) | White microbial mat communities from a basaltic lava cave in the Kipuka Kanohina Cave System on the Island of Hawaii, USA - MA170107-4 metaG ...
CCTAGCCCTGCGCCGCCCGACGAGAGCGAGACGGTCATGCAGTGCAGGCACGACACCGTGTAGAGGAACGTCGCGAGCGGGTGGGCGACGTCCTCCTGCAGCACGCTGGTGCCGGCGATGTCCTGCATCAGGAACACGCCGTCGGGGCGGAGCGCGGCAGCGATGCTCGCCAGCACGGCGGCCGGGTCGGCCTGGTCGTGGATCGCGTCGAAGGCGGTGATCACGTCGTAGCCATCGGCGGCGTCGAGCGCGGCCGCATCGCAAACGCCGAAGCGGAGGTTGGAGAGCCCGAGCGAGCGCGCCTCGTCGCTCGCGTGCTCGACCGCGCACGCCGAAACGTCGACGCCGTGGAAGCGGCTCCTCGGGAAGGCGCCGGCCAGGCGCGCGAGCGCGCGCCCGCTTCCGCAGCCCACGTCGAGGACGTCGACGCCGCGCGCGAGGTGCTCAGCGAGGCCCGGCACGAGCGGCACGATGTGCTCGAGCAGCCCCGCCACCACCGTCTGGTCGCTCTCTTCCGCCATCACCGCATGGAAGCGGCCGAAGGACGCGTAAGGCACGCCGCCGCCGCGCTCGAAGCAGTTCACGATCTCCTCCTCGACCGACCCGAGCAGCGGGATCCACTGGAACGTGGCCGCCAGGTTGTTGGGCCGCGCGGCGCGCGTGAGCACCGCGGCGTGCTCGGCCGGCAACGAGAAGGTGCCGGCCGCCGGGTCGTGCTCGACGACGCCGGCCGTCGTCATGGCGCCGAGCCACTCGCGCACGTAACGCTCCGCGAGGCCGGCCCGCTCCGCCAGCTGCACGGAGCTCGCCGGAGGTGCGCCGCGCATCACGTCGAAGAGGCCGGTGCGGTGTCCGACGGAGGTCATCAGCCCGAGCGCGGCTCCGTTCAGGGCGCTCGTCATCTTTTCGGCGAAGCGCTCGGCGCGGCGGGTGTCGAAGCCCAGAGTCATGTTCTCCTCCTCGAATCAGTGGGCGCGCGTCCAGGCCGGAGTCTCTGCGGCGTCGGTCTGGATCGCTGTGAAGCCCGCCTCGACCAGCGCCGCCTCGAGCGCCGCGCTCTCGAAGCGCGCGGGGTCGTGGCCGCCCGGCTCGCCCGGGCAGTAGCCGAGCAGGAGCCGGCCGCCCGGGCGCAGCACGCGGCGGATCTCGCGGAGGTGCGGCAGCGGGTCGTCCCAGAAGTAGGCCACGTGCACGCCGTACACCTTGTCGAAGGCGGCGGTGGCGAAGCCCGACAGGTCGCGGCTCGTGCCGTGGCGGAGCGCCACCCGCCCCTCGCGCACGAGCCGCGCGCAGCGGCGCCCCGCGTGCCGGAGCGCGTGCTCCTCGGGGTCGATGCCCGCCACGAAGCCCTGCGTCGCGCGCGCGGCGACCGCGAGCAGGTTGCGGCCGGCGCCGACGCCGAGCTCGAGCACGCGGTCGCGCGGCCCGACCGCGAGGCGCTCGAGGAGGGCCCGCTGCACGCGCTCCGCCCCGCAGCTCGCGGAGCGGGCGCGCACGGCGGCGACGAGCGTCGCGAACCCCTCGCGCGGTCGGGCCGCGGCCACCATCACGACGCCTCGACCGCGGGCGACCCGGAGCCGCGGCGGTCGCGCACGCGGGGCACGAACATCGGCGTCGACTCCCGCCAGCGGCGGTACGGCTCGCCGAGGGCCTCCGACAGGTCACGCTCCTCGTAGCGGATGGCGATCAGGATGTAGCCCGTCATCGCGGCGGCGAAGAGCGCGCGCCCGATGCTCAGCACCGGCGCCGACCAGAACGCGATCATCCAGCCCACGTAGAGCGGGTGGCGGATGAAGCGATAGATCTGCGGCGTGACGAAGCGCTTCTCGGTGTACGGGCGGTTCCGCCAGGCGAGGAACACCTGGCGGAGGCCGAACAGGTCGAAGTGGTCGATCAGGAACGTCGTGTAGAGCACGATGCCGAAGCCCAGCAGCGAGCCCGCCTGGAGCAGGGCAGCCAGCACGCCCTCGGTCCGCCAAAGCGCCGCCGGGAGCGGCTGCCAGAGCGCGAACAGCAGCACGAAGGCGGCGCTGCTCGCGAGCACGTATGTCGCCCGCTCGATCGGCTTCGGGATCACGCGCGTGATCACGGCCTTCACGCGGGGGCGCGCCATCACGCTGTGCTGGAGACCGAAGAGCGCGATCAGGGCGAGATCGATCACGACGGCGAGGGCGACGTTGCCCGCCGTGCCCGAGTCGATCGAGACCGGCACCACGAGGTTCGTGAGCCAGCCGATCAGGTAGAGGAACGTGATGAAGAAGATCGCGTAGCTCGTGGTTCCGTAGACGAGAGCCGCGGCGCGGCCGAACGCTGACATGGGCCTTCCTCCGGTTGCGATCGGAGCCTCCGATCGGATGGCGCGCAGGCTACGAGCCGGCCGGGCCCCGCGTCCTGACCGCGGATGGACCCTTTCCTGACCGCGAGCAGGCGGAAGAAACCCGAGTGATTCCGCCGGCTTGACGGCGGGGTCGGGCGCTCAGTCTCCGGGCTTCGCCGCCGAGAGGAAGGCCGGCTTCTCGCCGCCGCCGTGGAGGAGCAGCGTCGCGCCCGAGACGTAGCGCGCGAGCGGTGAGGCGAGGAAGAGGCAGGCGTCGCCCACGTCGGAGGGCTCGGCAATGCGGCCGAGCGGCACCGTGGCGCCGACCGCGGCGATGCCCGCTTCGTCTCCGTAGTGGAGGTGCGACTGTTCGGTCCGCACCATGCCGGCGGCGGCCGCGACGACGCGCACCTTCGGCGCCCACTCGACGGCGAGGCTCTGCGCGAGCGAGACGAGGCCGGCCTTGGCCGCGCCGTACGCCGCGGTGCCGGGCGAGGGCCGCAGGCCCGAGACGCTGGTGATGAACACGATCACCCCGCCCTCGGGCTGCTCCTGCATCGCGGCGTTCGCGCGCTGCGCGCAGTGGAGCGGCGCCACCAGGTTCAGCGCGATGATCTTCTCGTGGAAGCGCGGCGAGGCGGTCGCGGCGGGGGCCTCGGGCGCGCCGCCGGCGTTCGCGACGAGCACGTCGAGCCGCCGGAAGCGCTCGAGCGTGGCGGCGACGAGGCGCTCCACCTGCTCGGGCTCGCGCACGTCGGCCGCCACGAAGACGGCCTCCCGGCGTCCGGCCTTCGGGAGCGAGTCGGGCGCGCTCCGCCCACAGACCACGACGTCGGCGCCGGCCGCGAGGAAGCGCTCGGCGACGCCGCGCCCGACGCCGCGCGTCCCGCCGGTCACGAGCGCGACCTTGCCCGCGAAGTCGAGCGCTCCCTTCGGATGGCTCATTGATCGAGCCCGATGCGCTTCGCAACCTGCTCGCGATGCCAGGCGGCGTCACCCAGCAGGGCGGCGCTCGCGCGCGCGCGCTTGAAGTAGAGCTGGATGTCGTACTCGGCCGTGAAGCCGACGCCGCCGAAGATCTGGAGCGCGCTCCCGGCGCAGAAGAACGCGGCGTCCGAGGCCGCGGCCTTCGCGGCGGAGGCCGCGAGCGGGAGCCCCTCGGCGCTGGGCTCGGCCGCGACGCAGGCCGCCCAGTACACGGCGGAGCGCGCGGCCTCGAGCTTCACCAGCATGTCGGCGCACTTGTGCTTGATGGCCTGGAACGAGCCGATCGGCCGCCCGAACTGGACGCGCTCCTTCGCGTACGCGACCGCGAGGTCGAGCGAGCGCTGCGCGACGCCTACCAGCTCGCCCGCGAGCGCGACGCTGCCGAGCGCGAGTGCGCGCTCGAGTGCGGGGCCGGCGCCGCCCTCCGCGCCGAGCCGCGCGCGCTCGGGAACGCGCACGCCCTCGAAGCGCAGCTCGGCGAGCCGGCGCGTGCGGTCCAGCGTGGGGAGCTGCGTGCGCGCGAGGCCCTTTGCTTCGACGGGCAGCACGAACAGGGAGACGGCGTCGGTGTCGGCCGCGCGCGCCGCGACCACGAGGAGCTCCGCGCAGTGCCCGTCCACGACGTGGCGGACGCTGCCGTCGAGCGCGTAGTCGCTGCCCGCGCGCCGGAAGGCGACGCCCGGGCCGCTCGCGAGCGCGGCGCTCGAGCCCGAGGCGATCTGGGCGAGCCACCCGGTCTGCGCTTCCGCGCCCGCAGCCCCGAGCGCCGCGCCCGCGAGGCCGACGCTCGCGAGATACGGGCCGCAGAAGAGCGCCTCGCCCATCACCTCCATGAGCGCCACCACCTCGACCCAGCCGAGCCCGAGCCCGCCCGCGGCCTCGGGGATCGCGACCGCGGTCCAGCCGAGCTCGGAGCCGACGCGCTTCCAGAGCGCGGGATCGTGGCCGAGCTCGCTCTCCATGGCGGCGCGCACGTGCTCGGGCTTCGCGTGCTCGGCGAGGAAGGCGCGCGCGGTGGCGCGCAGCTCCTCCTGCTCTTCCGTGAACCGGAAGTCCAAGTTCGATGACTCCGCTCGCCTACGGCTCGCTGCGCGCTTCGCTTGCGATCACGATCCGTACACCTTCTGCGCCGGCACCGCCTTCTTCAGGAGATCCGAGACCGCGGCGCCGACCTCGTCGGCGTTCCAGCGCGCGCCCTTGTCGATGCGCGGTCCGGTCCGCCAGCCGTCGGCGAGTGAGAGCTCACCGCCCGCGATCTCGAAGACCTGGCCGGTCACGTCCTTCGCCTCGGCGCTTCCGAGCCAGACGACGAGCGGCGCGACGTTGGCCGGGTCCATCGCGTCGAAGCCCTGCCCGGGCGCCTTCATGCGCTCCGCGAAGACGCCCTCGGTCATGCGCGTCCGGGCAGAGGGCGCGATCGCGTTCGCCGTCACGCCGTAGCGCGCGAGCTCGACCGCCTGCACGAGCGTGAGCGTCGCGATCGCAGCCTTCGCCGCCGAGTACGCGCTCTGCCCGACGCTCCCCTGGAGCCCCGCGCCCGAGCTCGTGTTGATGATGCGCGCGTCCGGCTGGCGGCCGGCCTTCGCTTCGTTCCGCCAGTGCTCGGCCGCGTGATGCGCGAGGCAGAAGTGGCCCTTCAGGTGGACGCGCACCACCGCGTCCCACTCCTCCTCGCTGCACGACACGAACATGCGGTCGCGCACGAAGCCGGCGTTGTTCACCACGACGTCGAGCCGGCCGAAGCGCGCGAGCGTCTCCGCGAGGAGCGCCTGCGTCTGCTGAAAGGAGGCGACGTCGGCGCCGTTCGCGAAGGCGTCGCCGCCGCCGGCGCGGATCTCCGCGACCACCTCCTCGGCGGGCGTGGCGCCGCCGCCCGAGCCGTCGAGCGCCACGCCGAGGTCGTTCACGACCACCCTCGCGCCCTGACGCGCGAACTCGAGCGCGTGCGCGCGGCCGATGCCGCGCGCCGCGCCCGTCACGATCACTACCCGGCCGCTGCAGATGCCAGCCATCAGCAACGCTCCAAGATGGTCACGTTCGCCTGGCCGCCGCCCTCGCACATGGTCTGGAGGCCGTAGCGCGCGCCCGTCCGCTCCATCTCGTTCAGCAGCGTCGCCATCAGCCGCCCGCCGGTCGCGCCGATCGGGTGGCCGAGCGCGATCGCGCCGCCGTTCACGTTCACCCGCGCGAGGTCCCAGTCGAGCTCCTTCTGCCACGCGAGCACCACCGAGGCGAACGCCTCGTTGATCTCGACCAGCTCGATCTGCGCCTGCTTCATGCCGGCCTTGGCGAGGGCATGCTTCGTCGCCGGAATCGGCGCCGTCAGCATGTAGATGGGATCGTCGGCGCGCACGCTGATGTGATGCACACGCGCGCGCGGGCGGAGGCCATGCGTCTTGAGCGCCCGCTCCGAGGCGACGAGCAGCGCCGAGGCGCCGTCGCTGATCTGGCTCGACACCGCCGCGGTGAGCCGGCCGCCCTCCTGGAGCGGCTTCAGCTTCGCCATCTTCTCGAGCGTGGTGTCGCGGCGCGGACCCTCGTCCTGCTTCACCTCGCCGAGCGGCGCGATCTCGTTCGCGAAGCGGCCCTCGTCGATCGCGCGGATCGCGCGGCGGTGCGACTCGTAGCCGAAACGCTCCATGTCCTCGCGCGAGATGCTCCACTTCTCGGCGATCAACTCCGCGCCGCGGAACTGCGACACCTCACCCGGGCCGTAGCGCGCCACCCAGCCCTCGGAGCCCGAGAACGGGTCCTTGAAGCCGAGCGGCTCCGCGAGCGTCATCGCCGACGAGATCGGGATCGCGCTCATGTTCTGGACGCCGCCGGCGACGATGAGATCCGCCGTGCCGCTCATCACGCCCTGCGCCGCGAAGTGGACGGCCTGCTGCGCGGAGCCGCACTGGCGGTCGATGGTCACGCCGGGCACGTGCTCGGGCAGACCCGCCGCGAGCCAGCAGGTGCGCGCGATGTCGCCGGCCTGCGGGCCGAGCGTGTCGCAGCAGCCGAAGATCACGTCCTCGACCGCGGCCGGGTCGATTCCCGTCCGCGCGACGAGAGCCCGGAGCACGTGCGCCCCGAGGTCGGCCGAGTGGACGCGCGCGAGGCCGCCCCCGCGCTTGCCCACCGGGGTCCGCACCGCATCGATGATGTACGCCTCTGCCATCTCTACGCGCCTCCGAGGAAGGTGGTGCCCGGGCCGATCGGAACGCGGCCCGCGAGGACCTGGCTCCGCACGCGCTCCAGGTGGAACGGATTCCGACCCCAGCTCTGCTCGAGCGACCACGCGCGCCGCATCCAGAGGTGGAGGTCCTGCTCCCAGGTGTAGCCGATCGCGCCGTGTGCCTGGAGCGCGTTCCGCGCGCCGAGCGCGGCGGCCTCGGTGGCGGCGAGCTTCGCCATCGAGACGTGGAGCGCGCGCTGCGGCGACGCCTTCGCCACCGACCAGGCCGCGCGCCACACCACGGGCCGCGCGTACTCGAGCCTCACCTTGACGTTCGCGAGCATGTGCTTCACGGCCTGGAAGGAGCCCACGGGCTTGCCGAACTGCTTGCGCTGCGACGTGTAGGCGACGGCCTCTGCGAGCAGCCGGTCGCAGACGCCGAGGGCCTCCGCTGCGCAGGCGAGCGCACCCCGGTCGAGCGCAGCGTCGAGGAGCGCGCGCGCCCGCGCGCCGTCCGCGACGCGCGTCGCCGCCGTCGGCGTGAACTCGACCGTCGCGATGCGGCGCCCGGGGTCGTTCGCGGGCTGCAGGGTGATGCGCACATCCGGGGGACGCACGGCGTGGAGCTCGTCCCCCGAAGGGAGGAGCAGCAGGTCAGCCGAGTGCGCGTCCTCGACGAAGGGGGAGACGGGGTGGCCGACGGCGACGACGGCCTCGCCCGCCGCGATGCGCGGCAGCCACTCGCCCGCGAGCGGGCCGCCGAGCTCGGAGAGGAGCGGCACGGCCACCGCCGCGGTGCCGATCACCGGCTCGGGCAGCGCGGCGCGTCCCGCCTCCTCGAGGAGCAGCACGAGGGTCGTCTCGTCGAAGCCCATGCCGCCGTGCGCTTCGGCCGCGAGGAGTCCCGTTACGCCGATCTCGGCCAGCTTCTTCCAGAGCGCGGGCGAGCGACCCGTCTTTGCCTCCCAGAGCGCGCGCACCGCCTCGGGCGTGCACTCCTTCGCGAGGAAGTCGCGCACGGTCTCCTGGAAGAGCAGCGGGTCTTCGCCGTGACGGAAGTCCATCGCTACCTCGGGAGCCCCAGGATGCGCTCCGCCACGATGTTGCGCTGGATCTCGTTCGTGCCGGCGTAGATCGGGCCGGAGAGCGCGAAGAGGTACGCGTCGAGCCAGCTGCCGACGCCGTGCGCGGCCGGAGCCTCGGGGAGGAGCTCCGCGCGGTCGCCCAGGATCTGGAGCGCGAGCTCGTGCATGCGGATGTCGAGCTCGCTCCAGAAGATCTTGTTGAGGCTCGCCTCGGCGCCGATCCTGCCGCCCGCGAGCAGGCGCGAGACCGTGCGGTACGTCTCGAGCGCGTAGGCCTCGGCGCCCATCCAGCAGCGCACCACCTCGTCGCGGAGCGTCTCGCTCGCGGCGGCGTCGTTCTCGCGCAGCAGCGCGACGAGGCGTGCGGCCGTGTCCTGGAAGCGAGCCGGGCTGCGGAGCATCAGTCCGCGCTCGAAGCCGGCCGTCGACATCGCGACGCCCCAGCCCTCGCCTTCGGGGCCGAGCCGGTGCTCGACCGGCACGCGCGCGCCGTCGAAGAACACCTCGGCGAAGCCCGTCTCGCCGTCGAGCTGCGCGATCGGGCGCACGGTCACGCCCGGCGTGTCGAGGGGCACCAGGATGAAGGTGAGGCCGTGGTGGCGCTCCGAGGTGGGATCGGTGCGGAACAGCCCGAACAGCCAGTCGGCGAAGGCGCCGCGCGAGGCCCAGGTCTTCTGGCCCTGGATCACGTAGTGGTCGCCGTCGCGGAGCGCGGTGGTGGTGATGGCCGCCATGTCGGAGCCTGCGTTGGGCTCGCTCCAGCCCTGCGCCCAGACCTCTTCGCTGGACGCGATCCTCGGCAGGAAGCGCGCCTTCTGCGCGGGCGTGCCGTGCTCCATGATCGCCGGCCCGAGCAGGAAGATGCCGTTCTGGTTGATGCGCTTCGGCGCGCGGGCGCGGTAGTACTCCTCCTCGAACACGAGCCACTCGAGCAGGTTCGCGCCGCGGCCGCCGTACTCCTTCGGCCACGGCACCATCGCCCAGCCACCGGCGTCGAGGCGCTTCTCCCACGCGCGGTGCGCGCGCGCGCCCTCCGCCGTGTCGAAGGAGGGCAGCGGCGCCTGCGGCACGTTCGCCTCGAGCCAGGCGCGGGCCTCGGCGCGGAAGAGGCTCTCCCGCTCGTCGTAAGTCAGGTCCACCTACTTCTTCTTCTCGAACTTCGCGTCGCGCTTCTCGACGAAGGCGTCGCGCGCCTCCTGCGAATCCGGCGAGGTGTAGAGCTCGAGCGTGAAACCCTGCTCGAAGCGGTAGCTCCCCTTCGGCTCGAGCAGCTCGATCCCGTTCAGCGCCTGCTTCGCGAGCCGCACTGCGCGCGGGCTCTTGCTCGCGATCTTGGCGGCCAGCTCGAGCGCCGCGTCGCGCAGCTTCTCGCGCGGCAGCACCGCGAGCGCGCCGCCCAGCCGGTACGCCTCCGCCGCGGAGACCGACTCGCCCGTCAGCAGCATGTGCCGCGCCCGTTGCACGCCGAACATGCGCATCGCGTGCGTGGCGCCGCCCATCGCGCCGCGGTCGATCTCGGGCAGGCCGAAGCTCGCATCCTCCGACGCGAGCACGAAGTCGCTGCTGCCCGCGATGCCGATCCCGCCGCCGAGGCAGTAGCCGTGCACGGCGCTGATCACGGGCACCGCGCAGTCGTAGATCGCCGCGAAGGTGTCGTAGCAACCGCGGTTCACCGCCACGATCAACGAGCCGTCTTGCGCGAGCTCCTTCACGTCCACGCCCGCCTGGAAGCCTCGGCCGTCGGCGCGGATCACGAGCACGCGCACGGTGGGATCGCGGCCCAGCTCCTCGATCCGCCGCGCGAGCGCCGCCCACGCCGCGGAGCCGAGCGCGTTCACCGGCGGGTTCGCGATCACGAGCTCGGCGATCCCGCGCTCGTCGACGTTCGAGTGGAATGCCATGTCAGGCTCCCATCTGGAGGCGCTTCAGCGTCTCCTCGGCTTCGTTCATGATGCGCGCGACGAGCGCGGCGCAGGTCGGGCGGTCCTCGATCAGGCCCGTGACGGTGCCGCTCGGCAGGTAGCCACGCACGGGGTCGCCGTCCTGCATCGCCCGCTTGGCCAGGACCGGCGCGTTCGCCGCCATCACGACCTGCGCGCGCGTGAGCCGCTCGTGCCGCCGCAGCGCGAGCGCGGTGCGGAGCAGTGCGAGCGGGGAGGCGCCCGTGGCAGCGCGCAGCTCGACCGCGTTCCGGAGCGCCAGCCAGAGCTTCGTGAGCGCGCCCGCGCCCTCGAGCTTCCGGAGCAGCTCGTTCACGATCACGCGCTGCGGGAGCCCGTCGATCTCGGTCGTCACCACCACGTCGCCGAGTCCGGCCGCGAGGTAGCGATCCGCCGTCACGCTCGGCACCGGGCTCTCCGCGGTGAGCAGGAAGCGCGTGCCCATCGCGATCCCGGCGGCGCCCCAGGCGAGCGCGGCAACGAGCCCGCGCCCGTCCTTGAAGCCGCCCGCCGCGACGATCGGCGCGTCCACGAGCGCGGCAGAGGCCGGCACGAGCAGCGAGGTCGGGATCGTGCCGGTGTGTCCGCCGCCCTCGGCGCCCTGCACGATCACCGCGTCGGCGCCGAGCTCGACCGCCTTCTCGACGTGGCGTGGCGCGCCGCAGGTCGGCACGCACAGCACGCCCGCCTGCTTGAGCCGCGCGATCAGCTTCCGGTCCGGCGAGCGGTTGTAGCCGGCCGCGCGTACGCCACGCCGGATGATCGCGTTGGTGATCACGTCGGCGCCCGGCGCGTCCATCAGGAAGTTCACGCCGAAGGGCCTGTCCGTGAGCTCCTGCACGCGCGCGATCGCCCCTTCGACCTCGGGCGGCGGGAGCGTCGCCGCCGCGAGGAAGCCGAACGCGCCCGCGTTCGAGGCCGCCGCGGTCAGCTCTGGCGTCGCCACCCAACCCATGCCCGTCTGGACGATCGGCACGCGGCTGCCGAGCAGATCGCAGAGTCGGGTGTGGAGGGGGTGCGTCACGCCGGGGAGCCTCTCGCGCTATCCGCGCACTTCCTTGCTCGCGAGGCCTTCGGGATCGATGCGCTCCCGGATCAGCGCCAGCTCGGCGTCGCTCGGGAGCCGCGTCTCGGGCACCTCGCGCGGGATCACGAGCTCGAAGCCAGTCGCCTTCACCACCTGCTCCACCGTCACGCCCGGGTGCACGGCGGCGAGGCGCATGCGGCGCTCCGGCGTCGCGAAGTCGAACACGCCGAGGTTCGAGATCACGCGCCGGAGGTCGTGGAACCGCGCGCTCGCCTTGCCGAGGGCGGCGGCGCGGTCGTTTCCGAGCCCCGACACGACGTCTACCTGCTCGACGAACACCTGTGGCGAGTGATTGGGGACCCAGTAGCTCGTGCGGTGCGAGATCGTGTTGCCGGGGGCGCCGCGCATGCCGAGCAGCTGCGCCGTCGGCTTCGCGTGCGGGCCGATGCAGGCGAAGTTCTGGTTGCCGAAGCGGTCGATCTGGCTCGCGAACATCATCACGTGGCGGCGCCCGCCCCAGAGCAGGTCGAACACGCTCCGGAACGGCAGCCAGCCCTCGACCACCGCGGCGGGCGCCTTCCCGCTCACCGGCAGCACGTTCTCCACCAGCGAGGCGATGCCGTCGGTGAGGAGCAGGTCGGGCTCGAAGGTGAGCTTCGCGAGGCGCGCGCCGATCGACGGCACGGTGCCGAAGCAGCTCACCAGGATCTCGCCGTCGCCGCGGAAGCCGTCGGCGACGGCAGTCGCGCAGACCTCGGCGCGGGTGACTTCGGCCGCCATCAGCGGACCCCTCGCGCGCGGACCTTCGCCTGGTACTCGGCCTCGGGGACGTCGAGCCACTCCGTGCGGAACTTCCGCCAGCCCTCCTCGTCCTTCGCGCTCGCCGCGTACTCGCGCTGGAAGGCCTCGTCGCGGCCGTAGTCGGGCGGGCACTCGGTGAAGTGTGCGCCGCCCGGCACCTCGATCACGCCGTCCACCAGCGTGCGGTTGATCCGGAGCGTGTGGAGCGAGCCCTCGGCGAGGAGGTCCTTCGTCTCGACGAGCTTCTCGCACGTGACGAAGCGCCGCTTCGCCGCCGCGCAGAACAGGTCGTCGAAGTAGAGGTCGGGCCCGAGATACTGTGCGTTCCCGCGCGCATCGGCGCGGTTCATGTGGACGAACGCGACGTCGAGCTCGAGCGCCGGCATCGCGACGAGCTCCTCGCCGTCGGCGTAGGGCGAGCGCACGGTGCGGAGCTCGGGGTTGATCTCCATCACGCTCGTGCCGAGGCCCGCGCGCGTCGGCAGGAACGGGAGGCGCAGCGCGGCCGCGTAGAGGCCCCACTGCAGCATGCCCTCGTCGAGCTCGCGCACCTCGGGGATGGCGCCCGCCTGGCGCGCGGCGCGGAAGTGCGGCTCGAGCGGGATCGAGTCGAGCGACACGAAGCCGTAGACGAGGCGCCGGAGCTTGCCCGCCTTGCAGAGGAGCCCGACGTCCGGCCCGCCGTAGCTCACGAGCGTGAGGTCCTTCACGGGCGAGCGGAGGATCTCGCGCACGATCGACATGGGCTTCCGGCGCGAGCCCCAGCCGCCGATCCCGATCGTCATGCCGTCCGCGAGCTCGCTCACGGCCGCTTCGACGCTGGTTCGCTTATCCATTCAGTTCCAAGGGTTTAGCCCGCCGGGGCGGCGCGCGCGCGGCGTCCTGGGGGTGGGGCGGATTTCAATAACGAGACGTATCGTATCGCTTCATGCCGAAGCTGTCCCACGGGCGGGCGCTCGCGTTCCTGGCCGACGAGGCGCCCCTGCGCCTGGCCGTCGTCCACGGCGCCGAGCGCGCGACCCGCGCCGACCTCGAGCGGCGCTCGAACCGCCTCGCGCGCGCCTACGCCGAGCGCGGGGTCGGGCCGGAGAGCCTCGTCACGCTCGCGCTCCCGAACGGGATCGAGTTCCTGGTCGCGACGCTCGCGGTCTGGAAGCTCGGGGGCTCGCCCCAGCCGATCTCGGCGCGGCTCCCGGAGGCGGAGCGGCGCGCGATCGTCGCGCTCGCGAAGCCGGCGCTCATCGTCGGCGTGGCCGCCGGCGAGTACGGCGACTCGTTCCCGAGCGTGCCGGCCGGCTTCGCGCCGGCCCCCGCGCTCTCGGACGCAGCGCTCCCCGACGTCGTGCCGCCCTACGTGCGCACCATGACCTCGGGCGGCAGCACGGGCCGCCCGAAGCTGATCGTCGACCTCACGCCCGCGCTCGCGGATCCGACGGTCGCCGAGAACGGCATGCAGGTGCGCGGCACCACGCTCGTGCCGGGCCCGCTCTACCACGCGGGGCCGTTCATCGTGTCGTGGCAGTGCCTCCTCTCCGGCGGGACGCTGATCCTGACCTCGCGCTTCGACCCGGAGGAGTGTCTGCGCCTCGTGGCCGAGCACTGTGTGGACTGGGCGCTCTTCGTCCCGACCATGATGCAGCGCATCTGGAAGCTCCCCGCCGAGGTGCGTGCGAAGTACGACGTCTCGTCGCTGCGCCGCGTGATGTGCACGGGCGCGCCGAGCCCGGAGTGGCTGAAGCGAGCCTGGATCGAGTGGCTCGGCCCCGAGAAGATCTGGGAGGCGTACGGTGGCACCGAGCGCATCGCCGGCACGCTGATCTCGGGCACCGAGTGGCTCGCGCACCCCGGCTCGGTCGGGAAGCCGCCGCCCGAGCGCAAGATGAAGATCCTCCGCCCGGATGGGAGCGCGTGCGCGCCCGGAGAGGTCGGCGAGATCTACATGCTGCCCGCCGCCGGCCGCGGCACCACCTACCGCTACATCGGCGCCGAGGCCGAGGCGACGTCCGACGGCTGGGAGACGGTCGGCGACATGGGCTGGCTCGACGCGGGCGGCTACCTCTACCTCGCAGACCGCAAGAGCGACATGGTGCTGGTCGGCGGCTCGAACGTGTATCCGGCCGAGGTCGAGGCCGCGCTCGACGCCCACCCCGCGGTGCGCTCCTCCGCGGTGATCGGGCTCCCCGACGAGGACCTCGGCCAGCGCATCCACGCGCTCGTGGATGCGCCCGGCGGCGTCACGGAGGAGGCGCTGCGCGCGCACCTCGCGGAACGGCTCGTCGTCTACAAGATCCCGAGGAGCTTCGAGTTCGTGCGCGAGGTGCTCCGCGACGACGCGGGCAAGGTGCGGCGCTCGGCGCTCCGCGAGGCGCGCCTCCCGCGGTGAGCGACGCGCTCGCCCTCGACGACGGCACGCGCCGGCGGAGCCGCGCCGAGCTGGCCGACCGGGTCGTGCGCTGGGCGCGGCTCTTGCGCGAAGGGCTCGGGCTCGCGCCCGGTGACCATGCCGCGCTCCTGATCGGGAACCGCGCCGAGGCCGTCGAGGGCGTGCTCGCTGCGATCCACGCGGGCGTCTGGCTGACGCCGATCAACTGGCACCTGACGGAGGCGGAGATCGCGTACGTGCTCCGCGACTCCGGCGCGCGCGTGCTGTTCACGGATCCCGAGCACGAGGCCGTCGCGAGACGGGCCGCGCGCGAGGAGGACGGCTCGGCGGCGTGCCCGATCCTCGTCGCCGGCGCCGAGCTCGAGGCGGCGCTCGCGAGCGCGCGCGACGAGCCGTTGCCCGCCGACGGCCCGGCCGGCGGCAACATGATCTACACGAGCGGCACCACGGGGCGGCCGAAGGGCGTCCGGCGGAGCCGGCCTGCCACGCTCGGCGCGGCGCTCGAGGCGCAGCGCGCCTACGCGCGCTCGATCGCCTGCGACGGCTCGGGCCCGCACCTCGTGACGGGACCGCTCTACCACGCGGCGCCGCTCATGTTCGCGATCTACGACGGAGCGTGCGGCGCGTCGATCCTCGTGCTCCCGCGCTGGGACGAGCGCGAGGCGCTCCGTTGGATCGTCGAGCGCGATGTCCACCACACACACCTCGTCCCGACCATGTGCGTGCGGCTCCTCACGCGCCTCAGCGAAGCCGAGCGGGCCGCGTTCCGCGCGCCGGCCCTCCACACCGTGCTCCACGGCGCGGCGCCGATCGCGCCCGACGTGAAGCAGCGCATGCTCGCGTGGTGGGGGCCCATCCTCTACGAGTACTGGGGCGGTACGGAGGGCGGCGTCACCACGTTCGTGGACACGCACGAATGGCTCGCGCATCCGGGCTCGGTGGGCCGCGCGCTCCCGCATTTCGAGGTGTTCGCGGTGGACGCGGCGGGCCGCCGACTCCCGCCCGGCGCCGAGGGCGCGCTCTACGCGCGGCACCGGAGTACGCCCGATCTCTTCGCCTACCACGGCGATCCAGAGAAGACCGCCGAGGCCTTCCTCGACCCGTACACGCACACGCTCGGCGACGTCGGCCGCGTGGACGCCGGAGGGTACGTCTGGCTCGCCGACCGCAAGTCGCACACGATCATCTCGGGTGGCGTGAACATCTATCCCGCCGAGATCGAGGCCGCGCTCCAGGCGCATCCCGCGGTCGGCGACGTCGCGGTGTTCGGCATCCCGGACGAGGAGTGGGGCGAGCAGGTGAAGGCGGTGGTGGAGCTCGCGCCGGGCTTCGCTCCCTCGCCCGCGCTCGCCGCGGAGCTCCTCGCGTTCGCGCGGAGCCGGCTCGCCGCGTACAAGGCGCCGCGCTCGCTCGACTTCGAGGCGCTCCCGCGCACGGAGGCCGGGAAGCTCTACGTCCGGCGGCTCCGCGACCGCTACTGGGCGGGGCGGGAGCGGCGGATCTAGCGCAAGCGGCGCGGAGCGCCGCGCGCAGCCAGGAGTCACGAGCCGGCTAGCATGGCGCGCATGCGCCTGCGCCTGGTCACTGCGTTGCTCGCGACACTCTCCTGCGCCGCGGCGGCCGCGGCGGAGCCGGCGTACGTGGCGCCGCGCGGGCCGGGCGGGAAGCCCGACTTGAACGGGACGTGGCAGGCGCTCTCCCGCGCGAACGACGACCTCGAGGCGCACGCGGCCCGCGCCGCGTACGCGCTCCGCGCGGGGCCGCACGGGCCCGTGCCCGCGAAGGAGGTGCTCGCGCTCGGCGCGGTCGGCGCGGTGCCGGCGGGGCTCGGCGTCGTGGTCGGCGGCGCGATCCCCTACCAGGACTGGGCGAAGCAGCGGAAGGCCGAGAACCAGGCGCAGTGGCTCGCGCGCGATCCCGAGATCAAGTGCTATCTGCCCGGCATCCCGCGCGCGAGCTACCAGCCCCATCCGTTCCAGATCCTCCACAACGAAACGGCGCTCTTCTTCGCCTACGAGTACGCCGGCGCCGTGCGCAACATCCACCTCACCGATCCGGGCCCGGCGCCGATCGACTCCTGGATGGGACAGTCCGTCGGCAAATGGGAGGGCGACACGCTCGTGATCGAGACGACCGGCCAGAACGACCAGACCTGGCTCGACCGCGCCGGGAACTTCCACAGCGAAGCGCTCCGCGTGGTCGAGCGCATCACGCCCACGAGCCCGCACACGCTCGCGTACGAGGCGACGCTCGAGGACGCGAAGGTCTTCACGCGGCCCTGGACGATCCGCATGACGCTCTACCGGCGCGTCGGCGACGACGCCGTGCTCCAGCAGTTCAACTGCGTCGAGTTCGTGGAGGAGCTGATCTACGGGCACCTCCGCAGGAAGCCGCTCGACCGGACGCTCCCGGAATGAGGGCGCGCCTCGCGCTGCTGCTGCTGCTCCCGCTCGCCGCGGCGGCCGAAACGTTCTCCCCGCCGCGTCTGGCGTGGGGCGACCCCGACCTCCAGGGCACGTGGACGAACGCCACGCTCACGGGGCTCGAGCGCTTCGACGAGGTCGAGAAGCTCGTGCTCACGCCCGCGGAGGCGCGCGGCGTCGAGAAGGCGTTCGCCGACCTCTACACCTCGATCGACGAGGTTCCCGACCAGCTCGCCGCCGGCGAAGACGTGGGCGGCTACAACACGTTCTGGCTCGATCCGGGCCGGCGCCTCGCCGTCGTGCGCGGCGAGATTCGCAGCTCGATCATCAGCGACCCGACCGACGGCAAGCTGCCGTACAGCTGGAAGGGCCGGATGAACGTGCTCCAGCGCTACTGGCAGCTCCGCCGGGCCGACGACCCCGAGACGCGCCTCCTCGGCGAGCGCTGCCTGGTCGGCTTCGGCTCGACGGGCGGTCCGCCCATGGTGCCCGTGCTCTACAACAACAACTACCAGATCGTGCAGGCGCCGGGCTTCGTCATGGTCCTCGTCGAGATGAACCACAACGCGCGGATCATCCGGCTCGGCGCGGAGCGCCTGCCCCCCGCGATCCGCCCCTGGCTCGGCGACTCCGTGGGCCGCTTCGAGGGCGAGACCCTCGTGGTCGAGACCACGCAGTTCCACCCGGCCCAGAGCTTCCGAGCCTGCATCCGGCACCGCTTCTACGTGTCGAAGGACGCGAAGGTGGTGGAGCGCTTCACGCGCGTCGGCGAGAAGGAGATCCTCTACCAGTTCGAGGTGCACGACTCCGAGAACTACACGCAGGTCTGGAAGGGGGAGGTGCCGCTCCTCGCGGCGACGGGCCGCATCTTCGAGTACGCCTGCCACGAGGGGAACTACGCGCTCACGAACATCCTCGCGGGCGAGCGCGGGAACGACGAATGAGGCGAGCGCTCCCCTTGGTGCTGCTCGCGCTCCTGCTGCCGGCCCGCGTGGCGTCGCACCACGCCTTCGCGGCCGAGTTCGACGCGAAGGCGCCGGTGCTGCTCCGCGGCAAGGTGACGAAGGTCGAGTGGATCAATCCGCATGCGTGGATCCATCTGGAGGTTCCGGACGAGGGCGGCGCCACCGTCACGTGGATGGTCGAGGGCGGGACGCCCAACACGCTGCTCCGCGCCGGCATCGACAAGCACTCGCTCGCGATCGGCAGCGAGATCGTGGTGCGCGGCTATCAGGCGAAGGACAAGTCGTGCAAGCCGGCCTGCAAGGCGAACGGCCGCGACGTCACCTTCCCCGACGGCCGCAAGATCTTCATGGGCTCTTCCGGCACCGGCGCGCCGCGCGACGGCGCCGACCCGCGCGAGCGCGCCCAGTAGCCCGATTGGGTCCGCCGGAGGGCAGTTCCTGCTCCGGCTCCCAGAAACGGTTGATGTCGCCTCCGCAGAGATGGCTCCGCCCGCCCGCCAGGGCTGCTGGGAGCGATGGTCGAGTCTCCGCCCTCGTCAGCCCGCGCAGCGAGCCGCAGGCGAGCGAAGGCCGGGCCTCACGAGAACCCGATCCAGCGGCCCGCGGCGGCGACGGTGAGCCAGAGGCAGATCGAGCAGGCGCCGACGGCGCGCGCCTGCCAGCGCGGCGGCTCGGGCTCCGCGCGCACCACGCGCCTCCGCACGCCAAAGGCGAAGACGAGCGCGAGGGCGAGCGCCGCCATCTTGAGGCGGAAGGCGGGGCTCCAGTAGCACTTCACCGCTTCCGAGAGGAAGAGCGGGATCCCGGTCGCGACGAGGAGCGTGAGCGCGGCCACGAGCACCGGCTCGAGCTGGCGGCCGACGTAGGCGAGCGGCCGCGCCGTGAGCCCCGCGCCGAGGAGCCGCAGGTCCACCACGAGCGCGGCGCCGCCGAGGAGCGCGAGGCCGAGCAGGTGCACAGCCTCGATCACGGGGAAGAGCCAGAGCGAGTCGCGGATCGCGGCGCCGAGCGCGGTAGCCTCGAGCCATTCGAAGAGCGGGAGCAGCATCACTCGACGACGCAGCCGGCGGCCCAGTTCACGAAGTCCGGCTGCGGCTGCCGATCACAGTCGAACCAGTTGTACGCGATCATGCGGCCCATCGCGATCACCATCACCCACGCGAAGAGCGAGACGGCGCCGGCGGCGCGGACGCGTCGCGGCGGCGTCGGGAGCCGGTCCCAGGCGAGCGCGCTCCGCTGCGCGTGGCGGTGGAACAGGAGCGCGTTCAGTCCGGCGGCGAGCAGCATCACCACCTTGATGCGGAAGAAGAGGCTCTGGTAGGTCCGCACCGGGACGGCATAGAAGAGGAGGACGCCGCTCGCGACCGCGAGCGCGAAGCCGGCGACGGTGAAGGGGAGCACGCGCGACGTCAGCTCGGACACCGGCACGTCGCGGAACAAGAAGCCGAGGAGCCGGAAGTCCACGACGCTCACGCTGCCGACGAAGAGGAGCAGCGAGAGGACGTGCGTCGTCTCCACCAGCGGGTACGCGTAGAGCGACTCGTGGAGCGCGATGCTCCACGCGGTGCCCGCGAGCCACTCGCAGAAGCCGAGCAGCGACATCGCTCAGTCCCCGGCCGCGGGCACCCAGTAGCGGGCGTGGCAGGCCACGCAGGCCTGGTAGACCTGACCGCCCGCCTCGAAGAGCGCGTCCGCGTCTCGCGCCTCGGCGGCCGCCATCGCGAGGCGCCCGGTCGCCGTGAGACCCTGGGCGTACGCGATCCAGTCGGCGCCCGCGGCGCGGCCCGGCAGCATCAGCAGATTCCCCGTCTCGGCCACGATGGCGGCGTTGTTGCGCACGTGCTCCCAGCCCTCCGGCGTGGTGGGCGCGAGCTCGGTCTGCCCCTCGGCGGTGATGATCGTCCCCGCGGAGTCCCAGATCACCTCGGCGGCCGGCGTCAGGATCCACGCCATCGTCTCGTGCACGTCCGTGACGGGCGTGTAGGGCGATGCGTGCTCCGGCGCGGGCGGCTTGCCGCAGCCCGCGGCGAGCGAGCTCAGGACGACGGCGCAGAGGGTGCGCAGCAACCGTCCCGTCCCCCCGACTAGCGCCTGGCTACGGAAGTCTCGCCCTCCGCCGGCGCGGAGACGATCGGCGCGAGGAGCGGCGCGAGATCGCGGAGCACCTGCGCCGGGAGCGAGCTCGTGAACGCGTACCCGGCGGACTCGGGACCCTGCACGTGCGCGGTGACCACGCCGTGGAAGCGGTCGCCCAGGAAGAACACGAAGGTCGCGGTGCGGCTCACGTGCTCGGCGTCGATCACGTTCGCCCAGCGGTCGACGCGCTTCTTCTGGTGGTCGCCCGTGCCCGTCTTGCCGCCGAGCGGGATCGGCGCGCCGTCGGGGGCGTGGAAGGCGCCGCTCGCGCGCCGCGCGGTGCCGCGCTCCACCACCTCGAGGAGGGCGCCGTGGAGCACGCGTGCGACCTCGGGGCGGAGCACGCGCTCCGCCGCCTCGACCGAGGGCGCGAGCGCGGTCTCGTAGGGCGTGCCCGCGCCGAAGCGGAGCTCCGTCACGCGCACGGTCGGGAGGCGCATGCCGTCCGCGGCGATGATCCCGATCAGCTCCGCGAGCGCGGAGGGCCGGTCGCCGGAGCTCCCGATCGCCGTCGCGTAGGAGGGCGCGAGCACTCCGAACGGATAGCCGAGCTTCTTCCACTCGCGGTGGATGTAGACGAAGGCGTCGCGCTCGAGCAGCGTGCGGATCCGCCGGTCCTGCGCGCCGCGGTTGCGGGTCTGGAAGAGCCACACGTAGGCGGCGTCGCGCGCGTCCCCGCTCGCGTCGATCGCCTGGTCGAAGTTCCCGGCCGGGTGGTCGCGAAGCCACTCGATCAGCCAGAGCTCGAGCGGGTGCATGCGCGAGAGGAACGCACGGTCGGCGAGCGAGAAGCGGTCGCGCGCGTAGCGGGCGTACATCGCGCGCAGGTCGCCCTCGCCGAGCACGGCGGTGGAGGGGAGCACCGCGAGCGCGGCTTCGAAGTCCTCGAAGGGCCGCTCGGGGAAGATCGACCGATAGGCCGCGGCGAGCCGCTTCGGCGTCGGACGTGCGCGTGCGACCCAGCTCGCGAGCGACTCCTCGGGGCTCTTGCCGGCGTGGCTCCTGTAGAAGCGCGCGAGGAAGATCCGCGCTTCCTCCTCCTGCGAGCGCCGGAGCCAGATCGCGCGGCGCGGGTCGTTCCTGTCGCGCAGCATGGCGGCCGGATCGCCGGGCAGGCGCGCCACGTGATAGGCGACCAGGTCTCGCATCAGGCGGACGAACGGCAGGTTCACCGAATCGCGGAAGGCGGTCCGCACCGAGAGGATCCTCTTCGAGTCCTCCTTGTTGAAGTTGTGGAAGTAGTGGAGGCCGCCCCCGGTGTAGAAGCCGGGCCAGGGGCTCGCGGAGTAGCGGCGCTCGAGCGCGGCGTCGAGCATCGCCTCGAGGCTCGCGTCGGGTTCCGTGACGAGCGTCTCGGCCACGAAGCGGGTGAGCGGGTCGTGCCCGTGTGCGGCCGTCTCCGCCAGGCTCTCGGGCGCGCTCCCCGCGAGCCTCTCGTGGAGCGAGGCGATCGCCCCCAGGTAGCTCGCGAGCGCGCGCAGCTTCGCGGTCGAGCCGAGGTCGAGCTTCACGCCCTCGTTCACATCGAGCGCGCCATGGAAGCTGTCGGCCAGCACGCGGAGACGGTTCGCGCCGCCGACGCGCTCGTAGAGCGAGAAGCTGTAGACGACGCGCGAGGGATCGGCGTTCTCGAGCAGGCCCTTCCCGCGGAGCCCGGACGCGGCGACCACCTCCGGGTCGGCGAGGGCGACGAGGCGCGCCTCGACCTCTGCCTGTAGATCTGCGTCGACCGTGCTCGCCGCGTCGAGATCGAGGCGGTCGAGCGCGTAGTAGTCGGGCAGCGAGAGCGCGCCGACCAGCCAGCGCCGGACGGGCTCGGCGGGCCCGGCCGCGGTCGGCTCGACCGCCAGCGCGGCGAAGCGCGTCGGCCGCGCGCGCAGCGCGGCGCGGAGGAGGTCCGAGGGGATGACGCCCTCCTGTGCGAGGAGCCGGAGGTAGCGGTCGGTGAGCTCGTCGAGGGCGTCCGGGCGGTCGCGGAGGTAGTCCGTCGGCCGGCGCGTCGCGAGGAGCAGCGAGAGGACGCGGCGATAGGCGTCGGCCTGCTCCGCGAGGTCGGCGGGGTAACGTGGGTCGATCGGCGCCGCGAGCAGCTCGTTCGTGCGGTCGAAATCGGCTGCGTACCAGGCGTCGAGGCCGGCCGCGAGGCCGAGCACCTCGCCGCGGCCCGCGGCGGCGGCGAGCGGCAGCGAGTTCAGGTAGTCGAGCAGGATGGTGCGCCGGACCGCGCGAGTGTCCTCGCCGTCGCGGTAGGCGCGCAGGCTCGCCGAGCCGATCTGGCGCAGCTTCTCGAGCGGCGAGTGCGTGCGCCCCCCCGGCGAGTGGCGGTACTTCTCCATCTGCGTGGCCAGCGTGCTCCCGCCGGGCGCGCGGCCCTCGCCCTCGCCCGAGCCGAGCTGGAAGAGCGCGGCGCGGACCAGGCGGTCCCACTCGATGGCGGGATTGCGGCGCGGCTCGGCGACGAGAAGCTCGCGATTCTCGACGAAGAGGAGCGTCTCGCGCACGAGCGGCGGGATCGCGGCGAAGTCAGCGTAGCCCTTCGCGGGCTCGACCACCGCGAAGACCGGCGCTCCGGCGCGGTCGCGCACGGTGAGCCCGGCGCGCGTCTTCTCGTGGTACGGCGGCGAGAGCCCGAGCCCGGCCAGGCGGGTGAGCGTCGGCGAGAAGCGCGTCTGCTCCGTGACCGCGAAGCCCTCGCGCGCGAGCCGCTCCGTCCACTCGGGGATCCGCACGTAGCCGAGGCGCTGGTCGTAGGGCCCGTAGTGCGGCGCGACGAAGCTCGGGCTCGGGCCGGCCGCGAGCGAAGCCGAGAGGCGCGTGTGGAGCTCGGCGAGCAGCCGCGCTTGGAGCGCCGAGGTGCGCGCCTCGCGCGCCGCGAGGGCGCCGAGCGCGACCGCGAGGCCGAGCCAACCGAGCAGGACGAGCGTACGCCGGAGGAAGGGCCGGAGCCGGCCCGCGAGGCGCCGCTCGCCCTCGACGAGGCGGAGCCAGGGCCGCCGCTCGGGAAGCGCCGCGCTCTCGCGGAGATCGTCGGGTCGGGGGGTGGTCGCGCTCATCCCATCGCCAAGCGGGGACGCTCCCGGAAGGATCCCCTCCCGGGCGTGCGTCGTGCCTCCAGGTTCACCGGTCTGCGTGCGCAAGCGCTCACGGCCCCACCATAGGTGGCCCTGAAGAGGCCCGGAGAGACGCGCTTCACCCGGGCCTCGGCCCGGCTGGCAACCCCTTCCAGCTGCAGCGTTTTTCCGGTCACGACCGGATCTCCCCGAGCGCCTCGGCGGAGCGCGGGGGCGGGAGGCCCCTCGTTCCGATGCAGCGCACCGGCAACAGGGTGCGCCTCATTCGACGTTCCCGCTAACGCCTGCCCGGCCCGCCCTTCCAGAAGCGCTGCCAGCTCGCGAGGCTCGCCGGGACCGTCCCCCAGCCCGTCTGGTTCGCCGGCCAGTCGGCCGGCGGAAGGCCGAGCGGGCTCTGGCCGAGCTCGGCGCCGTAGACGAGGAGATGCTTCCGGCGGACGAAGAGCCAGCGGCCCGCGCGGCGCTCGTAGCTGTCGTGGTACTGGATCAGCTGGATGATCCAACGCGAGCCTTCCGGCCCTCCCTCCTGGATCTCGCCGCGGCAGTAGACGACGCCGCTCGCGTGGTCTTCATCCGCGAAGTCGACGACGTGGTTCCCGACCTGGAGGAACGAGACGCCGGTGGCGCGGAGCTTCGCGTCGAAGTCGGCGCGGAGCGCCGCGTGGCCGCTCGCTTCGCGCCCGACCCGCACGTCCGGCACGAAGAGCGCGACCAGCGCGTCGAGGTCGCGCGCGTCCACGTAGACCGCGTAGCGGTGCGCGAGCTGCTGGATCTCGACGGTGGCGAGGAGGCGCTCCGCGGAGGTCACGGGCGGCGATTCTAACCCGCCGGAGGCGGACTAGAAGCGCTTCAGCACGCTCCGGACCCGCGGCCACGCGCGCGACGCGGGCAGCGCGGTCGCCTTCCAGAGTGCCCACGACGCGTTGCTCGCGACGAGCGTCACGGGCTCGGGGTACACGACCTCGGTCGGGTTGAACCGCTTCTTGTACGCGAAGAGCGAGCCGGTCGAGGGCCCGAGCGTGTACTCGCGGATCCCGAGCCGGCGGAGGTCGCACATCGCGTGCCAGGCGAGGAACGTGCTCGGGCACGGGTTGCCCTCGAGCGCCCGCTCGTCCCACGCCGTGATGCTCCGGACGCCCGTGCGGCTCCGCACGTACAGGTCGGCGGCGACCGGCACGCCGCCGAGCGTCGCGACGTAGAGGCGCGCGCAGCCGTGGGGCTCGGCGTGGTCCATCAGGTCGAGCCACCAGGCGAGCGAGCGGAAGTGCCGGAAGCGGCGCTCCTGCGCGTGCGCCTCGAACATCGGCCACACCGCGCTGAGCGCGCGGGGCGCGGTCTCGACGCGAATCCGGTAGCCCTTCGCGAGGTCCCGCCGGATCTCGCGGCGCGCGTCCTTCCGGAACGAGCGCGTGAGCTCCTGGTCGTCCTCGGGCAGCTGCACGATCAGGTTCGAGGCGGGGTCCGCGCGGTGGAACGGGAAGGAGTCGCAGCGCTCGGCTCGCCCGGCGCTCGCGACCGCGTCGAGGAGGGCGGCGTCGGTGTGCGTGAAGCGCAGGAAGCCGATCCGCTGCTCGCGCGCCCAGGCGAGGAGGCCCGCGGCGAGCGCGGCCGCCGGCGGAGCGTCCGGCCCGAGCACGACGGGCCCGCGGTGCACGAGGCCGAGGCGGAGCGGCGGGACGCCGAGCGCGACGACGCAAGCGAAAGCGGTCGGTGCCTCGGCCGGGCCGTGGCGGAGGTAGTGGGGCGTCCAGCGCAGCTGCCGGTAGGGCTCGTTCCAGTACGGGTACTGGTGGAGCGAGGCGTCCGAGCGGAGGAGCCGCGCGTTCCAGGCGCCGGCCTCCGCGGCGGGAACGGGCTGCCAATCGCAAGCGGATGCGGTCATGCGGCGCGACGCTCGTGGCGGCGGTCGCCGCCGGTGCGGCAGGGACGGTCCGCTGCCGCTCTCTGGGTCGCCCTGGAGGCCGGGGAGGTGTCACTCCCCGGGCGCCTCCTCGCGCAGGCGCACGGGGCCGAAGTGCTCGGGGTACTTCGCGGTCTTGTCGGCGTAGAAGGCGCGGATCACGTCCATGTCGCGCTTCACGTCGCCGCTGGCAACGAGCGCGGGGCCGAAGCCGCCGCGGCGGCGGCGGTAGTCGAGGAAGCCGAGCACGATCGGCACCTCGGCGCGGCGCGCGATGTGGTAGAAGCCGCTCTTCCAGGAGGGCGCCCAGCTGCGCGTCGCCTCGCTCGGCACCACGAGCGCGAAGTGCTCGCGCGCGGCGAACTCCTTCGCCATCGCCGCGACGCGGTCGGCGCGCTCCTCGCGCCGGATCGAGATGCCGCCGAGCGCACGGAAGAGCGCGCCGAAGGGCGGGCGGAAGAGCGTGTGCTTGCCCATCCAGGAGACGCGGAGCTCGTACGTCTCGGCGAGCGCGAGCAGGTAGACGAGGTCCCAGTTCGAGGTGTGCGGGGCCGCGATCAGCACGAAGCGCGCGGCCGCCGGGCGCTCGCCCTCCGGCGCCCAGCCCGTGAGGCGGAGCCAGGCGCGCGCGAGGAGCTTCCTCACTGGACCGCACGCCTCGCGGGCTCGGCCGCCGCCACCCGCTCCGGGCCGAGCGCGTCGGCGAAGAGCTGCCACACCTCGCGCGTCACGTCCTCGACCGGGCGCCCGAGGAGCTTCTCGTGCGGGATCTCGTCGAGCACGCGGATCCGGATGGCGTGGCGGCCCTGGAGCACGAAGCCCCGCTTCGGGAGCGCCTGGGCCGTGCCCTCCACCAGGATCGGCAGGATCGGGCAGCCGCTCCCCTGCGCGAGTGTGAACGCGCCGTGCTTGAAGGCGCGGAGCCTGCCGTCGGGCGAGCGCGTGCCTTCGGGGAACATCATGATCGAATTACCGTCGTCGAGCGTGCGCGCGCAGGCCGACATCATCTCGCCGATCGACTGCTTGTCGCCGCGCCGGAGCTTCACGTAGCCGTTCAGGCTCATGTTCCACCCGATGCACGGCACGCGGAAGTTCTCGATCTTCGACACCCACTTGAAGTGCGCGAAGAGCCGGAACAGCACGAGGATGTCGAGCAGGCTCTGGTGGTTGGCCACCATGACGTACGTGGCGTCGCGCCGGATCTTCTCGCGGCCCTCGACGCGAACGCGCCAGACCGGGTTCAGCCAGCTGTAGAGCGAGGCCCAGAAGCAGGTGAACTGGTGGAGCCAGCGCTTCCGGTGATCGAACGGCGCCGTCACGGCCCAGATCACGACCGCGACGGGGAACAGCAGCAGCGAGCTCACGACGAGGAAGGCCCAGAACAGGACGGAGCCGATGCGGCGCACGGCCGGATCCTAACCGTTGTGGTAAAAACCGACCTTCGGACCGAGGGCAGGCCCGCGCCTTGCGCGGGCGCGGAGTCACGACAGCTGATGGCGAAGAAGCGCACCCCCGCGGTGGCAGGCTGGTTCACCCTCGACGCCGAGCGCCCGGTGCTCCTCGGCACGCGCTGCCGGGCCTGCGGCACGGTGTTCTTCCCGCGCGAGGAGACCTTCTGCCGCAATCCGGCGTGCGTGAGCACGGCGTTCGAGGAGGTCGAGCTCTCGCGGCGCGGCCGGCTCTGGTCGTACACGAACAACGCCTACCAGCCGCCGGCCCCCTACGTCTCGCCGAGGGACCCGTACGAGCCCTTCGCGGTCGCCGCGGTCGAGCTCGAGCGCGAGCGGATGGTCGTGCTCGGGCAGGTGGTGGACGGCGTCGGCATCGCGGATCTCGAGGTCGGCATGGAAATGGAGCTGGTCATCGACACGCTGAGCGTGGATGCCGAGAACGAGTACGTCGTCTGGAAGTGGAAGCCGGCGGAGGGCGCCTGAGATGTCTGCAAAGGAAGTGGCGGTCCTGGGCGTCGGCATGCACCCCTGGGGCAAGTGGGGGCGGAACTTCGTCGAGTACGGCGTGGCGGCCGCGCAGGCCGCGCTCGCCGACGCGGGCGTCGCCTGGACCGACGTGCAGTTCATCGCCGGCGGCGAGACGATCCGGAACGGCTACCCCGGCTACGTGGCGGGCGCCTCGATCGCGCAGGCGCTCGGCTGGAACGGCGCGCAGGTCACGAGCAGCTACGGCGCCTGCGCGAGCGGGAGCCAGGCCATCGCGATGGCGCGCGCGCAGATCCTCGCGGGCCTGTGCGACGTCGCGCTCGTCGTCGGAGCGGACACCACGCCGAAGGGCTTCTTCGCGCCGGCCGGGAGCGGCGACCGCACCAAGGACCCCGACTGGCTGCGCTTCCGCCTGCTCGGCGCCACCAACCCGGTCTACTTCGGGCTCTACGCGCGCCGGCGCATGGACCTCTACGGCGACACCGAACGCGACTTCGCGCAGGTGAAGGTGAAGAACAGCCGCTCGGGCGCCGCGAACCCGAACGCGCGCTACCGGCAGACGTACACGGTCGAGGACGTGCTGGCCTCGCCGATGGTCTCCGACCCGCTGCGGCTCCTCCAGATCTGCGCCACCAGCGACGGTGGCGCGGCGCTCGTGCTGACCAGCCTGGAGTACGCGCGGAAGCGTGCGGCGAAGCCGGTCACGCTCGCCGCGGTCTCGACCGTCACGCCGCGCTTCCCGCAGACGATCATCGAGATGCCGAACTTCGCGACGGACTCGGCCGCCACGCTTGCCGTCCCCGACGTCTCGTTCAAGGACTCGATCGCGAGGGTCGCCTACGAGCAGGCCGGCCTCGGGCCCGAGGACGTGGACGTGGCCGAGGTCTACGACCTGTCGTCGGCGCTCGAGCTCGACTGGTACGAGAACGTCGGCCTCTGCAAGCCGGGCGAGGCCGTGAAGCTGCTGCGCGACGGCGTGACGTCCCTCGGCGGGAAGCAGCCCGTGAACCCGAGCGGCGGCCTCGGCGCGTTCGGCGAGGCGATCCCCGCGCAAGCGATCGCGCAGGTGTGCGAGCTCGTCTGGCAGCTCCGCGGCCAGGCAGCTGGCCGCCAGGTCGAGGGCGCGCGCGTCGGCGTGACGGCGAACCAGGGCCTGTTCGGCCACGGCTCGTCGGTGATCGTGAAGGCGAGCTGAAGGAGACGAGATGGCGCTCTCGCTGCAGGAGATCTCGGACCGGATCGAGATCAACGACCTCCTGATCCGCTACACGAAGGCGATCGACCAGAAGGACTGGAAGCTCCTCGACACCGTCTTCACGCCGGACGCCGAGGTGGACTACGTCTCCTCGGGCGGCATCAAGGGCAGCTATCCGGAGGCGCGCGCCTGGCTGGAGAAGGCGCTCGCGATCTTCCCTGTCACCGTCCACTACGTGACGAACTCCGAGGTCACGCTCTCGGGCGACCGCGCGGCGGCGCGCACCGCCGTCTACAACCCGATGTTCTTCAAGAACCCCGACGGGAGCCTCCACCACTTCGCGGTGGGCGCCTACTACGTCGACGAGCTCGTGCGCACGAAGCAGGGCTGGCGGATCGCAAAGCGCCGCGAGGACCAGGCCTTCCTCGAGGGCTCGCTGCCGAAGGCGCTCACCATCCCCAGCTGAGCGTTATCCTGCGGGACGTGGCGGCATCGAACTACTACGAAGTGCGCTGCGAGCGCTGCCGGACCTCGTTCCCGCCGGAGACGAAGCGCTGCATCCACTGCGGCGGGCCGCTCGGCGGGTCGCTGGTCGGCTGGCTCCGGCAGGGCGCAGCGCCCGGAGAGGCCGAGCCCGAGCCGGATGCGGACGAGGAGATGGTGCGAGCGCCCGGCCGCAACCTGCTCTGGCTGGTGACGGCCGCGCTCGCGGTCGGCTTCTCGATGCTGCGCGCGTGCGTGGAACGCTAGGGAGGCGCTCGTGAAGAAGGTCGAGAAGAGCGACGTGGAGTGGCGGAAGAAGCTCACGCCCGAGCAGTACGCGGTGCTGCGCCGCGCCGGCACCGAGCGGCCCGGGAGCGGCGAGTACGCGAGCTGCAAGGACCCAGGCGTCTACCGCTGCGCCGGCTGTGGCGCGGAGCTCTTCGAGTCGGACACGAAGTACGAGTCGGGGAGCGGCTGGCCGAGCTTCTGGGAGCCGATCGCGAAGGAGGCGGTGGCGGAGCGCGAGGACGGGAGCCACGGCATGGTGCGCACCGAGGTGCTGTGCGCGAGCTGCGGCGGGCATCTCGGCCACGTCTTTCCGGACGGGCCCCAGCCGACCGGCCAGCGCTACTGCATCAACTCGCTCGCGCTCGAGCTCGAGCGGAGCGAGGCGGACCCGGAGAAGAAGTAGGCGCTACTTCTCCAGGATGGAGAGGGCTTGGCGCGGGCAGAGCCGCACGGCCTCGCGCGCCTTGCCTTCGAGCGATTTCGGGATCTCGCCGGACACGTCGTCCTTCGCGCCGGGCGAGATGTGATGGAACGAATCGTCGTCGTCCACCTTGAACAGCTCCGGGGCGACGTCCATGCAGACGGCGTTGGCCTCGCAGAGGTCGTAGTCGACCTTGACCCTCATGCCTTTTCTCCCAGCCAGAAGGCGAGAACCTATACCACGTCGGCCTGGAACCTGCCGGGCGCCGGCTCGCTCACGCGGCCCTGCCGCACGAGCCTCGCGAGGTGCTGGCTCATGCTGCGCCGCTCGACGGGCGCCGCGAACGAGACCGGGTCGCTCTTGCGATAGACGAAGCGGTGCTCCGCGATCTCGTCGAGGCTCTTCGGCTCCTCGGCGAGGAACGCGAGGAGGCGCCGCTCGCGGTCTTCGATCACCCCGGCGAAGCGGTCGAGGCGCTCGAGGAAGGTGGCGCGGTCCACCACGCCGATGTGGTGGAACGTCGCATAGTGCCGCGCCTCGATCGCACGCACCTTCGCCAGGCTCCGCTCGAAGTCCTCGAGGTCCGACCAGGCGTCGCCGTAGTATGGGCCGAAGCTCGAGAGGTCGATGTCGCCGAGGTAGAGGATCCCGTCGGGCTCGACGAAGAGCGCCGAGTGGCCGCGCGTGTGGCCGGGTGTGTGGATCACGCGCACGCGCACCGGCCCGCCCAGCTCGAAGACGTCCCCGTCGCGGAACGGGGTCGCCTCGGGCCGCTCCAGGTAGTGGAACTGCTCGCGCACGAGGCGCTCCCAGCCCTTCGCCACCTGCGGATCGTCGTAGCCGAAGATCGCCATGAAGCCGGCGAAGGACTGGAGGCCCGGCAGGTCGGCCTCGTGCACGTGCCAGGGCACGTCGGGGAACAGGTGGTTCCCGGCGACGTGGTCCTCGTGGCAATGGCTGTTCACGACGCGGTCCACGCGCGGGAAGCCCGCGCGCGCGGGCAAGAGGCCGAGCGAGGGATCGATCACGAGCGTCTCCTCGGGGCCGCGCACGGTGAGCGAGTTGCCCTGCGGGTACTTCCCGCGCGCGGCGCCGAACCACACCGTCGCCGCGCCGAGCGCGAGCTCGAAGGGCGCTTCTCCGGCCAACGGGCTACCTCCTCCTCTTCGTCGCGGGGAACAGGATGGCGCGCAGCTTCTGGCTCGTGAAGTCCGAGCCCTCCGAGTACGCGTACGAGCAGCTCGTTAAGGATCGTGTCACGACCTGGACCGGCGTCCGCAACTTCGCAGCGAGGAACCACCTCGCCGCCATGGGGAAGGGCGATCTCGTCCTCTACTACCACACCGGCGCCGCGAAGACGGTCGTGGGGGCGGCGAAGGTGGTGGGCGCGGCGCGGCCCGATCCGACGGCGAAGCCCGACGAGGGCTGGATCGCGGTCGAGCTCGCGCCCGTCCGGGCGCTCGCCGCGCCCGTTACGCTCGCCCAGGTCAAGGCCGACCCGAAGCTCCGCGAGCTCCCCCTCGTGCGCCAGGGGCGGCTCTCGGTGATGCCGATCCCGAAGCCGGCCTTCGACCGGATCCTCGCGCTCGGCAAGACGAAGCTCGGCTAGCGCCGTCCCCGATGGCTGCGCCGGACGCGCTCCTCACCCTCGCCGAGATCGCGCTCGGGCTCGCAGGCTTCACGGGCGTCATCGTCGTGTTCGGCCGGGATCCGAATGCGCCGTGGCAGGGGGTCGATGCCTATCGCGTGGCGCGGATGCTCTCCGCGAGCCTCGGAGGTCTCTTCTTCTCGCTGCTGCCAGAGGGTCTGCTCGCGACGGGCCTCGCCCCGCCCCTCGCCTGGCGGGCGTGCAGCGCGCTCCTCCTCGTCTACCTGCTCCTCGCGGGCCGCACCGCAGCCCTCGCGGCCCGGGCGCTCGAGCCCGAGCAGCGCGCGTACCTCGACGTCCGCTACCTGCGCGCGGTCCCGGCCCTGCTCGGCGCCGTCGGCGTGGTGCTTGCGCTCAATGCCCTCGGCGTCTGGTGGTCGCCAGGTTATCCCGCGTACTACTTCGGCGTTCTCGCCGTGCTCGCCTTCGCCGCATTCCAGTTCGTCCGCATCGTGTTCGTCCGTCCGGGCAGGCTCTGATCAGCCCGGCTCCACCGCGCTCCGGAGCTCCTCGAACGGGCCGATTACCGCGGTGACCTTCGTGTAGCCGAGCTCGGCGAGGCTCCGGACCGCGAGCGCGGCGCGCCCGCCACTCCCGCAGTGCAGGAGGATGGGCTGCGCGCGATCGGGCGCGAGCTTCTCGATCTGGAACTCGAGCAGGCCGCGCGGCACGAGCGCGGCGCGCCCGATCCGCGACTTCTCGTGCTCGGCGGGCTCGCGGATGTCCACGAGCACGAGGTCGGGATCCGCGGCGAGGCGCTTCGCCGCCTCGGCCACGCTGCAGGTCGGGACGCTCGCCTTGGCCTCGGCGACGAGCTCGGCGGCGGTCTTCGACGGGGGCATCGCGTCTCCTTCCCGAGAAGGCAACATGATGGCACACGGAGGAGATCAGGAAGTGGAGCTCGACGTCGCGACGCTCGGTGAGGACGTGCCGCTGCTCGAGGGGATCCGCACGGCGCGCGCGATCCGCCGCCTCCGCAGCGACCCGGTGCCGCTCGCCCTGATCCGGAAGGTCTGCGAGGCGGGCACGTTCGCGCCGAGTGGCGGCAACCGGCAGCCCTGGAGGTTCATCGCGGTGCTCGACGCGGAGCGCCGCCGCTGGGTCGCCGAGCGCTACCGCCGGGTCTTCCACTCCTACATCGCGCCCGCCCTCGAAGCGGCCGAGGCGCCTGACTTCGCGGACGCCGCGCGCCGCAACCTCCGCGCCGCGCTCCACCTCGCCGACCACCTGCACGAGGCGCCCGTCCACCTGTTCGTGGCGGGCTGGACCCGGCGCGGCGAGCCGCAGCTCCAGGCGCTGATGCCGGCGGTGCAGAACGTGCTGCTCGCGTGCCGCGCGGTCGGCCTCGGCGCGAGCCTCACCACGCTGCACACCGGCTTCGGAGCGGAGTGCGACCGCTTCCTCGGCCTGCCGGAGAACTGCCCGAGCTGCGCGCTGCTGCCCATCGGCTGGCCGCTCGGCCGCTACGGTCGCCCGCCGCGCAGGCCCGTCGAGGAGTGCTTCCACGTCGATCGCTACGCAAGCGAAGCGCGCAGCGAGGCCACGCGAGGCCTTGCCTCGCGTGAGCCGAGCGGAGACGAAGGCTAGGGACGCGCCGCCGCCAGCACCGCGCGCGCCGCCTCCCCACAGCGGCGCCCCACCTCGAGCGGCGGGAGAGCGTCGAGCGCGGCCGAGAACACCTCGACGCCGAGCGGCGCAGGGCTCCCGATCCGAGCGAGGATGCGGAGCCAGCGCGCGAGCGGGATCGCGCCCGCCCCGGGTAGGAGGCGCGCGGAGAGCGTCTCGGCGACGAGATCGGCGGCGGGCTCGGCCGGCGCGTCGTTCAGCTGGACGCTCCCCACGCGCGCGCCGGGGAGCGCCGCGAGCTGCGCGTCGTCGGTCGGGCCGCGGAAGCTGTGCCAGGTGTCGATCATCAGCGTGGCGTTCGCGCGCCCCGAGCGCTCCACGACCACGAGCGCCGTCCGCGCATCCGGGATGCCCGACCAGGGCAGGTACTCGAGCGTCACGAGGAGCCCGTGCTCGCGCGCGCGGTCGCAGACGCCGGCGAGAGCCTCGGCCGCGCGGTCGAGGTCGACGCGCGCGCCGAAGCCCTGCGCGACGTTCAGCGAGCGCGCGCCCACGGCCTCTGCGATCGCGTAGAACTCCGCCTCCGTCGCGGCCGGCACGCCCGGCGGGATCGTCTCGCCGGGGAGCCAGCGGAGCAGCGGATCGAGGTCGGCCACCTCGAGGCCGTGGTCGAGGATCATCCGCTTCACGTCGACGAGGGCGAGCCCTTGGGAACGAGCGCGCTCCACGTCGCCCGGCCAGAGCGTGAGCGCGCGGAAGCCGCCGGCCACGGCCGCGGCGCACTTCTCGGCGAGCGAGGCGCGGCGCAGCGTGCCGGAGCAGAGCACCAGGTCGTCGGGCCCGAGCATCTCTGGCAAGATGCCTCCGAGCCCAGGAGGCGCGCCATGATCGTCGGCATCCACCACACCGCGCTCTCCACGCGCGACGCGGACCGGCTCGTGCGCTTCTACCGCGAGCTTTTCGGCTTCGAGGTCGAGTTCGACTTTCCCTGGGACGAGACGAACGAGGCCTTCAAGAAGTCGCACGCGGTCCACGAGAGCGCGGGCCGCGTGGTGATGATCTCGAACGGCGCGAGCCGGCTCGAGATCTTCGAGTACGCGAAGCCCACCCCGCGCGCCGACATTGCGGGCCGCGCGAACGCCGACCTCGGCATCGCGCACTTCGCGATCGAGGTGAAGGGGATCGCCGCGGAGTACGCGCGGCTCGCCGCGGCCGGCATGCGCTTCCAGTCCGAGCTGGTGGTGCAGACCCCGACCATCCAGATGGCCTATGGCCGCGACCCCGACGGGAACCTGATCGAGCTGATCGACTTCGACGCAGGGTCGTAGGGGCGGGCAGCCCGGCTCTTTGCGAGCTGCAAAGACGGGCGGATTCACCTACACATGGGGCGTGCTCGCCCCCCGCTTCGCGCGGTTCGCCCCTGCCGTCCTCTGGCTGCTGGCCTCGTCCGTCGCCGCCGAGGAGGTCCTCTACTCGACGGAGGGCAACCGGCTCCGCCGCTTCGACGTGGACACGATCGGGAGCGAGGCGCTCGCCGAGGACGTGCTGATCGAGTCGGCGGCGGACACCGAGACGGGACCCGCCGTGCGCCCCGGCCGCGACGTGAACGGCATGATCTGCCCCGTGCCCGACGGCAGCGGCGGCTTCGTGCTCGGCGAGGACACCGGGCAGCCGAGCCCGCCGCCGGGCTGGGGCGTGTTCGACGCCGAGGGACACCAGATCGGGAAGCTCACCGCGACCTACTTCGCCGGTCAGGCCGAGCCCTTCGGCTGCGCCTTCGCCCCGGACGGCACGCTCTTCACGACCGAGGTCGGCACGCAGGGCCTCGGCGCGGGCGGCGGACAGCTGATCCTCTGGTTCCCCGACGCCACCGACGGCTTCGCGACGTTCCCCGGGCCGCCCGGCGCCTATCCGAACACGGACGCGGCGAGCACGAGCTTCTGCAAGATCGCGACGGATCTCTCCACCGCCGGCGGCGTCGGGGTCGACGCGCTCGGCCGCGTGTACGTGGCCGAGTCGGGTGCCTCGCGCGTGACGCGCTTCCTCCCGCCGTTCCCGAGCGGCCTCGGCCCCGGCCAGGGCTGCGAGGCGCGCGATCCGACCGGAGCGCCGCTCGCCGAATCCGTGTCGCGCGAGGTGCTCTTCTTCGGCCAGAGCCTCGATCCGCCCCAGATCTACACGCCGAGCGGGCTCGCCTTCGCGCCGAACGGGAACCTCTACGTGGCCGGCGTCGCGAACGGCGAGATCGGGGAGTGGGATCTCGCGGGCAACTTCGTGCGCTGGATTCTCGAGCCGCTGAACGGCCCGTTCGCGTTCGGCATCCCGCGCCGCTTCCCGCCCCCGCGCGGGACGCCGCAGGGCATCGCTGTCGGCGCGGACGGCAGCGTCTACTACGCAGACCTCGACCTGTCCGGGGATTTCCCCAACCTCGGCCCCGGCCCGAACGGGAAGGTGCGGCGGATCCGCTTCGACGAGCACGGCGAGCCGCTGCCGCCCGAGGTGGTGCGCGCGGGGCTCGCCTTCCCGGACGGCGTCGCCAGCTTCGGCGGGAATCTCGAGCGCACGCAGTGGCGAACGTACGCCGGCGGTCCGCGGCGGCTCTTCATGAACCACGCGGAGACGCAGATCACCGCGGACAACGTCTGGGAGCTCAAGGCGCGCTGGCGCTTCTGGACGCGCGCGATCATCACCGGCTCACCGACGGTCGCGGCCGTGGCGCTGCCCGGCGAGGGGATCCGGCAGATCGCGTACTTCCAGGCCTGGGACCGGAACGTCTACGCCGTGCGTGTCCTCGATGGGCGCGAGCTCTGGCGCTTCACGACCGACCCCCAGCCGGGCGCGACCTTCCCGCAGTCGGGCTCGGCGCACGTCGAGCGCGTCGACGGCCGGGACGTGGTGCTGATCGCCTCGGGCGAGGTGCTCTACGCGCTCGACGCCGTGAGCGGCGCCGAGGTGTGGCGCTTCACGGCGGGCACGGGCTGCAAGGACGCCGCGGGCAACCCGCCGGGCCTCTGCAGCTTCACGGGTGAGCGCAACGAGATCGAGTCGTCGCCGATCGTGGTGGGCGGCGACACGGTCGTGTTCGGCATGGACGTGAACGACGTCGAGGCCGGCAAGGGCGGCTTCTACGGCGTGGACCTCCGCGACGGGCGGTTGCGCTGGTTCCTCGACCTCGAGAGCGGCGCGGTCGTGGGCGGGGCGTTCGTCGAGACGAAGGTCTGCCGTCCCTTCGAGACGGACGAGATCCGCAACTTCGACGGCATCCACTCCGAGGCCGAGCTGGGCCTGCCGTCCGACTTCTTCGCGACGCGGCCCGGCTGCGACTTCGACCGCACGGCGACGGGCTGCGGCAACGTGTGGTCGTCCGCGGCGGTGGACGACGCCCGGGGTCTCCTCTACTTCGCCTCGAGCAACTGCGACACGGCGACCGGGCCCGGCTCGCCGCTCCCGCCGCCCCCGATGCCGCTCTTCGACGAGGCGATCGTTGCGCTCCACTTCGACGGTACGCCGGCCTGGACCTGGCGCCCGCGCGAGGTGGACAACGACGACTTCGCGTTCGGCGCCGCCCCGAACCTCTTCTCGATCGACCGCGGCGACGGCTCGCTCGTCGAGGTGCTCGGCGTCGGTAACAAGGACGGCACGTATTACGTGCTCGACCGGGACGGCGTGAACGAGACGAGCGAAGTCGCGTGGAACGACGCCGACCCGAGCGAGCTGCCCTATTGGCGCACGCGGGTGGTGCCGGGGGGCGACGCGGGCGGCGTGATCGCGACCGCGGCGGTCGACGAGTTGGCGCGGCGCGTGTACTTCGGCACCGCGCCGGGCAGCGGCTCCGTGAGCCAGGTCCAGCAGCCCGCCTTCCACGCGCTCGACCTCGACACGGGCGAGGTCGTCTGGCAGGTCGGAGGCGACTCGGAGCTCGCGCTCGCGAGCTTTGCGCCGGCCAGCGCCATCCCGGGCGTGGTGTTCTCGGGCAGCGTGCAGCCCGGGCTCCTGCGCGCTTTCCAGACGCGCGGCGACTCGGGCGGCCTGCTCGAGCAGTTTCCCTTCACGTTCAGCGCCGTGGCGTCGGCGCCCGTCGTGATCGACGGCACGCTGCTGGTCGGCGCCGGCATCGGCGCTCGCGACGCCAACCCGGCGAACCTGAGCGACGTCACCTCCCGGGAGCCGAATCCGCTCACCGCGATGTGCGTGCCCGGCACGCCGGACTGCGTGCTGCCCGCCTGCAACAACGGCGTGGACGACGACGGCGACGGACGGGTGGACTTCGGGAACGACCCGGGCTGCGTCGAGGACGTGGACGGCTCCGAGGTGCTCGGCGACCTCGACTTCGACGGGGACGTGGATGCGAGCGACCGCAGCCTCCTCGACGCGGCGCTCGGGAGCCGGCGCGGCGACCGCGCCTTCCTCGGGCCGGCGGACTTCGACCAGAACCGCCGGATCACGGAGGTAGACGTGGTGCGCTTCGAGGCCGCGCTCGCGGCCTACGAGAGCAGCCTGCCGACCCCGACCCCCACGCCGACCGCCACCGCGACGCCGACCGCGACCGCCACTCCGACGCCCACCGCGACCGCGACACCGACTGCGACTCCCACTGCGACCGCCACTCCCACCGCGACCGCCACTCCCACCGCGACCGCCACGCCGACGCCGACGCCGAAGCCGGGCATCCAGCTTTGTCACCGCGGCAAGCGGGTCATCGAGGTCACCAGCAAGTGGGAGCTGAAGAAGCACCTCCGGCACGGCGACCGCAAGGGCAAGTGCAAGCGGCGCCACCGCAAGCACGACGACGACGACCGCAGCGGCGGGAAGCACGCGCGCAAGGGCTGATCAGCCGAGCCAGCGCTCCGCCAGCGCGTCGGCGTACTCGTTCCAGCGCGAGCCGTCGTGCGCGCGGATCCAGCGCAGCGTCGCCTTCGGGTGGCGCCTCGCCTCGCTCCAGAGCGCCTGCACCAGCTCGAGGTTCTTGATCGGCCCGGTCTTCCGCCGCCAGCCGCGCCGCTCCCAGCCCGCCGCCCACTCGTTCACCGTCTTCACGCAGAGCTCGCTGTCCGAGTAGACGGTGACCTCGGCGTCCGGCGGGAGCGCGCGGAACGCCTCGATCAGTGCGGTCAGCTCCATGCGGTTGTTCGTGGTGGCGGGGGCGCGGCCGCTCTTCTGCGCGACGATCGCGTCGTCCTCGACCCACACGAAGCCCCAGCCCCCGGGCCCTGGGTTGCCCTCGCACGAGCCGTCGGTGAAGACGCCGCTCTTCGGGCCGGCGGAGTAGCGTTCGAGGACGTCCTCGAGCCCGGGAAGCGGCGCCTCGGGCACCTACGCTCCCACGCGGAAATGCACGACGTCGCCGTCGCGGAGCGCGTACTCGCGGCCCTCGACGCGGAGCTTCCCGGCGGCGCGCGCGCCCGCCTCACCGCCGTACGCGACGTAGTCCTCGAAGGGAATCACCTCGGCGCGGATGAAGGTGCGCTCGAAGTCGGTGTGGATCACGCCGGCCGCCTGCGGCGCCAGCGTGCCGCGCCGGATCGTCCAGGCCTTCACCTCCTTCTCGCCGGCGGTGAAGTAGGTGATCAGCTCGAGCAGCGAGTAGGCGGCGCGGATCAGGCGATGGAGCCCAGGCTCCGCGAGGCCGAGGTCGCCGAGGAAGGCCTCCTTCTCCTCGGGCGCGAGCTCGGCGAGCTCCGCCTCGATGCGCGCCGAGATGCGCACCACCCCGGCGCCCGTCTTCTCGGCGTGGCGCTCGAGCGCGGCCACCGCGTCGCTCTCGCCCGCGAGCCCGGCCTCGTCCACGTTCGCCACGTAGAGCACGGGCTTCGCGGTGAGGAGGAAGCTCTCGCGGAGCGCGTCGCCCTGCGTCCCCGGCGCCTCGAAGCTGCGCGCCGGCTTGCCCTGCGAGAGGTGCGCGGAGAGCGCCTCGAAGAAGGCGGCCTCGGCCTGGTCCTCCTTGCGCCCGCCGCGCGCGGCGCGGCGCACGCGCTCGAGCCGCCGCGCCACCGTGTCGAGGTCGGCGAGCACGAGCTCGGTCTCGATCGTCTCGACGTCGCGCATCGGATCCACGCCGCCCTCGACGTGGACCACGTCCGCGTCCTCGAAGCAGCGCACCACGTGCACGATCGCCGCGGTCTCGCGGATGTGCGCCAGGAACTGGTTGCCGAGGCCTTCGCCCTGAGACGCGCCGCGCACGAGGCCCGCGATGTCCACGAACTCGACCGTCGCCGGCACCACCCGCGCAGAGTGCACGATCGCGTCGAGCGCGCCGAGCCGCGCGTCGGGCACCGGCACCACGCCCGAGTTCGGCTCGATCGTGCAGAACGGATAGTTCTCGGCGGCGATGCCGGCGGCGGTCAGCGCGTTGAAGAGCGTGCTCTTCCCGACGTTGGGCAGGCCGACGATGCCGCAGCGGAGCGCCATGGGGCCGAGAGATTGATGGATTTCGCGCGTGCGGCAAGGAACGGCCGGCCGCGTTCCACGCGGATCTCCTGGTGCCGGCGCAGCAGCTTCTCCCAGAGGCCTTCGGGCTCGCGTGCGAACACTGAGGCGGCGTCGCCGGGCGCGAGCGTCCAGTCGCCGCGTGCGAGCTCGCTCGCGAGCTGGCCGGGCGCCCAGCCCGCGTAGCCCACGTACGCGCGGAACTCGGCCCCCGCGACGCCGCCGAGCAGCGCGAGGAGCGTGTCGCGGCTGCCGCTCACGTGGAGTCCGTCGAGCACGGGCGCGGAGCCGGCCGGCGCCGCACGCGCCCGGATCAGGAGCAGGAGCTGATCGGGCGAGACCGGCCCGCCGAGCCAGGCGTGCTCGCGGCGGCGGCGCGCGGACTCGACGTCGGGGAGGAGCTCCGCGAGCGTGAGCTCGACCGGACGGTTCACGATCAGCCCGACCGAGCCGTGCGCGCCGTGGTCCACGAGCACGATCACGCTCTCGCCGAAGAAGCCGGCCACCTGCCGGGTCGCGACGAGGAAGTGGCCGATCGCCGGCTCGCTCGGCGGGGTCGGCGGTGAGGGTGGCGCGGGCGCCGGCGCCGAGAGGACGAGACCGGCGAGGAGCCAGAGCGCCCTCATCCGCGCTCGTACTCCGCGAGGAACGCGTCCCGCCACTCCGCGAAGCGCCGCGTGCGGATCGCCTCGCGCGCCTCGGCCACGAGCCGCTGGTAGAAGCGCACGTTGTGGATCGAGGCCAGGATCGCGGACAGGATCTCGTTCGCGGCGAAGAGGTGATGGAGGTAGGCGCGCGTGAAGCCGCCCGCGCAGGCCTCGCAGTCGCACGAAGTATCGATCGGATAGCCGTCGCGGCGGTAGCGGCGCTGCGTGAGCCGGATGCGCCCGCGCCGCGTGAACAGGCTCGCCGAGCGCGCATAGCGCGTCGGGATCACGCAGTCGAAGAGGTCGATGCCGAGCCCGATCGCCGCGATCAGGTCCTCGGGGAGCCCCACGCCCATCAGGTAGCGGGGCTTCGTCTCCGGGAGGAGCGGCGCCGTCGCGCCCGTGACGCGCACGAGGAGCTCGTGGCCCTCGCCCACCGACACGCCCCCGATCGCGTAGCCCGGCAGGTCGAGCGCCACCACGGCCTCGGCGCAGCGGCGGCGCAGGTTCTCGTACGTGCTGCCCTGCACGATTCCGAAGAGCGCCTGGTCGCTCCGCGCGTGCGCCTTCCGCGAGCGCTCGAGCCAGGCGAGCGTGCGGCGCACGCCCTCCGCCGCCTGCGCCTCGGTCGCCGGATACGGCGTGCACTCGTCGAACGCCATGATCACGTCGGCGCCGAGCGTGTTCTGGATCTGGATCGAGCGCTCGGGCGTGAGCTCGAGCACCGAGCCGTCGAGCTCGTTCTTGAAGCGCACGCCGTGGTCGCTGATCTCCTTGTTCGGCAGCGAGAACACCTGGAAGCCGCCGCTGTCGGTGAGGATCGGCCCGTCCCAGCGCGTGAAGGCGTGGAGCCCGCCGAGCTTCTCGACGAGCGCCTCGCCCGGACGGAGCGCCAGGTGGTACGTGTTCGCGAGCAGCACCTCGGCGCCGGTGCCGCGCACCTGTGCCGGCGTCAGCGCGCGCACCGCGCCCTGCGTGCCCACCACCATGAAGGCGGGTGTGTGCACGTCGCCGTGCGGCGTCGCGAACGTGCCGGCGCGCGCCGTGCCGTCGCGCGCCTCCAGCGTGAACGAGAAGGGGCCCGCCACGGCGGAACGGTAGCCGGCCGGTACAGTCAGCGGGACACAGCGTCGGAGGGCTCCCCGCTCGTGGATCTCGCTTCCGCACTCGGTCTCTTCTCGATCTTCGCGCTGGTCGCGGCGAACGCCTACTTCGTGGCCAGCGAGTTCTCGCTGGTCGCCGTGCGCAAGAGCCAGGTCCGGCTCTGGCAGGCCGAGGGCCGGCGCGGTGCCGGCGCCGCGGGGCGCGCGATCGGGCGTCTCGACGACGCCATCGCCGCGACCCAGCTCGGCATCACGCTCGCGAGCATCGGGCTCGGCTTCCTGGGCGAGCCGGTGCTGGCCGACCTCCTCGCGCCCGCCCTCGCCCGCCTCGGCGCCTCGAGCGGATCGGCCGCCCACGGCGTCGCGATCGCCCTGTCGTTCAGCGTCGTCACCTTCCTGCACGTGGTGGCGGGCGAGCTCGCGCCGAAGGCGGTCGCGCTCGACCGGCCCGGTCCCGTCGCGCTCTGGTGCGCGGGGCCGCTGCTGCTCTTCTCGCGGCTCACCCGCCCCGCGATCTGGGTGATGAACGGCTGCGGCAACGCGCTCGTCCGCCTGTTCGGCGTGAAGCCCGCCGGCGAGGCCGGGCGCGTGCACTCGGCCGAGGAGCTCCGCATGCTGGTGAGCGAGGCGAGCGAGTCCGGCGAGATCCGTCCGGAGACCGGCCGCATGCTCGGAAACGTGTTCGCGCTCGCGCGGACGCGGGTGCAGGACGTGATGGTGCCGCGGCTCCGCGTCGTGTCGGTGCCCCGCCACGTCGCGCGCGACGAGCTGCTCGACCTGATCTGCGAGGAGGGCTTCACGCGCTTTCCCGTCTACGACGGGAGGGTCGACCACGTGATCGGGGTGCTCCACGCGAAGGACGTCTTTCACCTCGTCGCCCGCACGCGCGCGGTGGTGCTGGAGGACGCGATCCGGCCGGTGTTCGAGATGCCGCCGGACCTGCCGGTGCTCTCGGCGCTCGCGCGCTTCCGCCGCGCGCAGCAGCACCTCGCGCTGGTGCGCGCGGCGGATGGGCCGCTCCTCGGCATCGTCACGCTCGAGGACGTGCTCGAGGAGATCGTGGGCGAGATCGAGGACGAGCACGACACTTAATCTGCTTCGCTCGGCTTCGCCTCGCTGCGCGGGACGATGCTCCGGGGCCGGCCCGTCGGCGGCGGCCCTTGCGGCTGCAATCGGTCCGTCCGCTACGGTTGGCGCCGTGCCGGGCGCGTTCGCCGACCGCTTCATCGAGGCCTCGAGAAGGCTCGGCCACCCGCTCTGCGTCGGCATCGACCCGCACCTGCCGCTGATCCCGGCCGCGTTCCGCGCCGGGGCCATGCAGCCGGGCGCGCCGGAGACCGCGGCCGCCGTCGAGCGCTTCTGCCTCGCACTGCTCGAGCGCGTGGCCGGGAAGGTCGCGAGCGTGAAGCCGCAGAGCGCGTGCTTCGAGGCGCTCGGCCCGGCCGGCGTGGCCGTGCTCGCCCGCGTGCTCGGCGTGGCGCGAGCGAACGGGCTCCTCGTGCTGCTCGACGCGAAGCGCGGCGACATCGGCTCGACGGCGGAGGCCTACGCCGCCGCGTACCTCCGGAAGGGCGCGCCCTTCGCGTGCGATGCGCTCACCGTGAACGCGTACCTTGGCCTCGACACGCTCGCGCCCTTCGTCGAGGCGGCGGCCGAGTCGGGCGGCGGCGTGTTCGTGGTGCTCCGCTCGAGCAACCCGGGCGCGACGGACCTCCAGGACCTGCCGGCGCCGAGCGTCCCGCTCTACGAGCGGCTCGCCGCGGCGCTCGCGCCGAAGGCGCCGCTCCTCGCGGGTCCCGAGACGGGCTGGTCGGGCCTCGGCGCCGTGGTCGGCGCGACCTGGCCTGCGGAGAGCCGGCGCATCCGCGAGCTCCTGCCGCGGAGCCTGTTCCTGGTGCCGGGCTACGGCGTGCAGGGCGGCTCCGCCGCGGACTCGCTCGCCGGCTTCGTGCGCGGCCCGGGCGGCCGCCTCGAAGGCGGGCTCGTCGCCTCGGCGCGCGCGATCGGCTTCCCGGCCGAGGGCCGCGAAGCCGACGCGCGCGGCTGGGAGCGCGCCGTCGACCGCGCGCTCGACGCCGCAATCGCCGAGCTGAGCGCTGCCTGTAAGACCTAGCGATAGGTCTTTCGCTCGCCCGGTCTGGGCTTCGCTCGGCTCGCGCGAGGCAAGGCCTCGCGTGGCCTCGCTGCGCGGGCGAGTGCAGCGCCCTCGCCCTACCGGTAGGTCTTCCGCTCGCCCTTGCTCTTGCGCCGGCGCACGCGCTCGTGCTTCTTCTTGAGTCCGGCGCGGTAGCGGGCCGTCTTCTTGCGGTTGCGGTGCGGAAGCGTCGTGACCTTACGCATGGCGCGGCAAGCTAGTCAAAGGGAGGCTGGAAATCTACCTTCCGGCGCGATGCAGACCCCCCTCGACCGCATGGCGGATTTCGACCTCAGCGACGAGCAGCGCGAGGTCCGCCGCGCGGTGCGGGAGTTCGCGGAGAAGGAGATCCTCCCGCACGTCGAGCGCCACGAGCGCGAGTCGCGCTACCCGCTCGAGCTGATCGCGAGGCTGCCGCCGCTCGGGCTGATGGGCCCGTTGATCCCGGAGGCGTATGGCGGCTCGTTCTCCGACGTGCTCTCGTACGGGATCATCTGCGAGGAGCTCGCGCGGATCGACTGGGTGATCGCCTCCGTCGTCTCGGTCTCGAACTCGCTCGTCGCGAGCTCGATCCTGCGCTTCGGGAGCGACGCGCAGAAGCAGTACTGGCTCCCGCGCATCGCCGACGGCTCGTGCCTCACCTCGGCCTGCCTCACCGAGCCGGGCGGCGGAACGGACCTCCCGAGCATGCAGACCACCGCGACGCGCGTCGCCGGCGGCTGGCGGCTCGACGGCACCAAGGTGTTCATCTCCCACGCCGCCCACGCGGGCCTCTTCTTCGTCGTGGCGACCCTCGACCGCGCGCAGAAGCACAAGGGCGTCACGGCCTTCCTCGTCGATCCGAAGACGCCGGGCGTCGCGATCGGCGAGTTCCCGATGCGGACGCTCAAGCGCGACAACCTCGCCGAGGTGCACTTCGAGAACGCCTTCGTGCCCGACGAGGGACTGCTCGGCGAGCCGGGCGGCGGCTTCCCGGTGCTGGGCTCGGCGCTCGACATGGGCCGCTTCTCGGTGGCGGCGCGCTGCGTCGGGCAGGCGCAGCGCGCGCTGGATCTCGCCGTGCCCTACGCCATGCAGCGCCAGGCCTTCGGCCAGCGGATCGGCGAGTTCCAGCTGATCCAGCAGAAGGTCGCCGACATGACGTGCCGCACGCAGGCCGCGCGCGGCATCGTCTACCAGCTCGGCCGTATGAAGGACCGGGGCGTCCCGCGCGCCTCGATGGAGAGCTCGATGGCGAAGCTGATGGCGAGCCAGGCCGCCGTCGCGAACGCGCTCGACGCGATCCAGATCCACGGCGGCTACGGGCTCAGCGAGGAGTACGAGGTCGGCCGACTCCTGCTCGAGGCGAAGTCCCTCGAGTTCGGCGAGGGCACGAGCGAGCTCCACACGAAGCTGATCGCAGAGTTCATGCTCGGGCTGCGGAAGCAATGATGGAGGAGCGCCGCCGGCAGCTCCTCGAGCTCGTGCTCCAGACCTTCGAGCGCCGCACCATCACGCTCTCGAGCGGCAAACAGAGCGACTTCTACCTCGACCTCCGCCAGACGCTCATGCTGCCGCTCGGCCAGAAGCTCGCCGGCGAGCTGGTGCTCGGGAAGCTGATGGCCGGCCCGTGGATCGACTCCGTCGGCGGCATGGCGGTCGGCGCGGTGCCGCTCGTCTCCGCGATCCTGTCCGCCGCCGCGCATCACGACCCGGGCACGAAGCTCCTCGGCTTCTTCGTGCGGAAGGAGGCGAAGGGGCACGGCAAGGGCCGCCAGATCGAGGGCGGCTTCGCGAAGGGCCAGCGCGTCGCGCTCGTCGAGGACACCTGCACCACGGGCGGCTCGCTGCTCGAGGCACTCGACGCCGTCGAGAAGGCCGGCGGCCGCGTCGCGCGGGTCCTCTGCCTCGTCGATCGCGGCGAAGGAGCCGCGGAGGCGTTCGCCGCGCGCGGCCTCGCGCTCGAGGCGCTCTTCACGCGGAAGGACCTGCCGGTCTGAGCGCGGCTAGAGGCGCTGACTGAAGCGCCCGTGCAGCGAGCCCTCGAGGAGGCGCAGGAAGTCGCCGCCCTGGAGGTGCACCACGTCCTCGTGGTCACCCGCCTCGAAGTAGACCTCGGGCGCGCTCTCGAGCGCGTCGTCGTACACCGTCGGCACGCGGTACGGGCTCCCGAGCGCCGGCAGCGCTCCGCGGTCGCAGTCGTGGAACAGCTCCGCGATCTCGCGCTCGCGCGCGAGCTCGAGCTCGCGGTGGAGCTGCTGGTTGAGCCGCGCGAGATCGATGCGGTGCGAAGCAGGCACGATCGCCATCACGTAGCCGCGCTCGTCCTCGAGCAGCACGGCCTTCGCGAGGTTGTCGGGCGGCACGTGCGCGTGGCGCGCCGTCTCGAGGCTCGAGCTCGAGTGCGGGTGCGGCAGCACGTCGTAACGCACGCCCTTCGCGTCGAGGTACCACTGCAGGCGCCTGGCGATCGCCATGGGGATCCTCCGAGTCCCCTCGTCGGGGTGAGACCGCGGGGAGCGGGGGAGGAGCCGCAGCGCTTCGTCGGTGCGAGGGGACGCCGGCGAAGCGCGCCTAGGGTGTACCGCGCGCCTCGAGGAAGCGCACGAGCGCGAGCACGGCGCTGCTCACCGGCGCCGCTACGCCGTGGCGGGCGGCGAGCTCGACCACCGCGCCGGTGATCGCGTCGATCTCGGTGCGCCGCCGGGCGCGGAGATCCTGGAGCATCGACGACTCGTGCGCCGCCGTCGGCGGCAGCAGCCGCGCGTAGAAGTCGGCGAGCCAGGCGGAAGCAGACGGCCAGTGCGTGCGGAAGCCCGCCGCACGCATCACCGCGAACGTCTCGCCGGCGAGCGCCTCGAGCACGCCGCGCGCGTGGGGTGAGGCGCCGAGCGCGCCATAGCTCGCGCCGAGGATCGCGCCGAGCGGGTTCAGCGCCGCGTTGTAGAGGAGCTTCGCCCAGAGGTCCTCGGCGATCGCCTCGCTCGGCTCGCACGGGAGCCCGCCCTTCGCGATCGCTGCGCAGAGCGGCGCCACCTCGCCCGCGCTCGCGCCGAAGAGGCTCCCGATCCGGACGGGCTCGGCGTGCACGGTCACGTCGACGTGGTGGAGCGCGGGGCGCCGGAAGCCCGTGATCACCCGCGCCGAGAAGATGCGCGCGGGCGGGAAGTGGCGCGCGAAGCGCTCGGCGCTCCCCCAGCCGTTCTGGCAGAGGACGAAGCGCGTGCGGCCGCCCGCGACGTGCGCGGCTCGCGCCAGCGCCTCGGCCGCCGCCTCGGTGTCGAAGGCCTTCGTGACGACGAGGACGAAGTCGGCCACGCCCGCGAGCGCGGCCGCGTCCTCGGCGACCGCGAACGTGCCCGGCTCTGTCTCGGTGCGGCCGAACAGGCCGGTGCGGAGGAGCCCGTGCGCGCGGAGCGCAGCGGCCGTCGGGCCGCGCGCGGCGATCTGGACCCGTTCGCCCGCAGCGAGCAGCGCGCTCGCGAGGCCGAGCCCCACGGCGCCGGCGCCGAACACGATCACGTCCACTTCGGCTCCCCGCTCGGGTCCGGGGAGTGTATAGAGTGGGCTTCGATCCGGAGGCTCCCATGAGTCTGAACCTCGGCTCCATCCTCCAGGCGGCCGCCCACGATCGCCCCGCGCACGTGGCGGTGCGGCTCGGCCCGCGCGCGCTCACGTACGCCGAGCTCGACCGCGCGGCGCGCGGGGTCGCTGCGAGCCTCCACGCGCGCGGCGTGCGCCCGGGCCAGCAGGTCGCGGTGATGGTTCCGAACGTGCCCGAGTTCACGATCGCGTACTTCGGGATCCTCTACGCGGGCTGCACGGTGGTGCCGCTCAACGTGCTGCTCTCGGCGCCCGAGGTCACGTATCACATCCAGGACTCGGAGGCGGCGCTGCTCGTCGCGCATCCGCTCTTCCGCGAGCCGGCGAGCAAGGGCGCGCAGGGCGCGGGCATCCCGGTCGCGTGGTCCGACGGCGGCGCTCCCGACGACCTCCCCGCGATGGCCGCGGCCGCGCCGCTCCCGGCGCTCCACCCGACCTCGGCCGACCAGACCGCGGTGATCCTCTACACCTCGGGCACGACGGGGAAGCCGAAGGGCGCCGAGCTAACGCACGCGAACCTGTTCGTGAACTGCGCGGTCGTGGTTCCGAAGCTGATCCCGATCGCGCCCGACCAGCACGTCGCGCTCGCGACGCTTCCGCTCTTCCATTCCTTCGGCCAGACCTGCATCCAGAACGCGACGATCGCGAACGGCGGCACCTTCACGCTGCTGCCGCGCTTCAGCCCGGCGGAGGCCTTCGAGATCATGGAGCGCGACCGCGTCACGCTCTTTGCCGGCGTCCCGACGATGTACTTCGCGCTGCTCCACCACGAGGGCGCGCCCGCGCGCGTGCCGAGCCTGCGCTGGTGTCTAGCCGGCGGCGCGCCGCTGCCGGTCGAGGTGATGAAGGCCTTCGAGGAGAAGTTCGGCGTCGAGATCCTCGAGGGCTACGGGCTCTCCGAGACGTCGCCGGTCGCGAGCTTCAACATGCCGGGCCGGCAGCGCACGCCCGGCTCGATCGGCTACCCGGTGTGGGGCGTGGAGCTGGCGATCCTCGACGACAAGGACCGCCCGCTCCCCGACGGCGAGCGCGGCGAGATCGCGATCCGCGGCCACAACATCATGAAGGGCTACTGGCGGCGGCCCGAAGCCACGGCCGAGACGATGCGGAGCGGCTGGTTCCACTCGGGCGACATCGGCATCCGCGACCCGAACGGCAGCTACCGCATCGTCGATCGCGTGAAGGACATGATCATCCGCGGCGGCTTCAACGTGTACCCGCGCGAGGTGGAGGAGGTGCTCTACGCGCACCCGGCCATCGTCGAGGCCGCGGTGATCGGGATCGCCCACCCGAGCCACGGCGAGGAGGTGAAGGCGGTGGTCGCGCTCGCGAAGGGCCAGCTGGTCTCGGCCGAGGAGATCATCGGCTGGTGCAAGGAGCGGCTCGCCGCCTACAAGTACCCGCGCATCGTCGACTTCGTGGAGGCGCTGCCGAAGGGTCCGACCGGGAAGATCCTGAAGCGGGAGCTGCGGTAGGCGGTAGCGCGCCCCCGAGGGTCCGCTTCTCGTGCCGGGCCGGGTGGACCCGGCTCGCTGCTCCGGCGCGTCCGTTGGTTGGCGCCTGCCACGCCTTACGTACGCTGCGCCGTACAACCACCCTACCGGGCTGTCGCTCCGGATCCGTACGCACGGCGCCGACGCAGCGACCGGGACTCCACCCGCCCCTGGATCCGGTCAGCACACGTCGGCACGCCACCCGAGTCACAGGGCCGGGTGGAGCCGGTCCACCCGGCCCAGGTACAGGGTGCGCACGAGGTCGTGCAGCCGAACGGCGCGCTACAACCGATCCACTACGAAGCGCCCGCCCTTCACGATCGCGACGAGGCTCTTCTCCGGTTCGGCGAGGAGCGCGAGGTTCGAGAGCGGGTCTCCGTCCACCACGAGCAGATCGGCGTAGGCGCCCGCGGCCACCACGCCGAGCTCGCCGTTCCGGTTCAGGATCGAGGCGTTCACGACGGTCGCGGAGCGGATCACGTCGGCCGGCGCGAGCACCTGGCCGCGGAGCCGGAACTCGCGGCTCTGCTGGTCGTGCGTCTCACCGAGCAGGTCGGTGCCGAAGCCGAGCGGCAGCTTCGCGGCCTGCGCGATCTCGAGCGAGGCGAGCCCCTGGTCGAGCACGTCCTTCACCTTGGCCTGGCTCACGGCGGGGAAGCCGAGCTTCCTTCCGAGCTCGTCGATCGCGAAGTAGGTGACGAGGGTCGGCACCAGGATCGCGCCGCGCGTGCGCATGTGGTCGGCGGTGGCGCGGTCGATGAGATTGCCGTGCTCGATCGTACGCACGCCGGCGTCGACGGCGCGGCGGATCGCCTCGGGCGTGTAGGCGTGCGCCATCGCGTAGGTGCGCCAGCCCGCGGCCTCCTCGACGATCGCGCGCATCTCCTCTGCGGAGTACTGGAGGTTCCAGATCGGGTCAGAGGGAGAAGCCACGCCGCCCGACGCCATGATCTTCACCTGCGTGGCGCCACGGCGGAGTTCTTCGCGCGCGGCCTTGCGCACGGCGGGCACGCCGTCGGCCACGTGGGAGAAGCCCGACGAGTGGATCTGGCACGCGCACAGCCGCGGCGCGTCCTCGCGCGGCGTGAAGTCGCCGTGCCCGCCGGTCTGCGAGAGCACGCGCCCCGAGAAGAACAGGCGCGGGCCCTCGATGAGGCCACGCTCGACGGCCTGCGCGAGCCCCCAGTCGGCACCGCCGGCGTCGCGCACCGTGGTGAAGCCGCGCCGCAGCATCCCGGACAGGACGCGCGCGGCCTCGTGCGCGACGAGCGTGGCCGGCTTGCTCGTCATCGCCGCCAGGTTCATGGTGGTGATCGCGCAGTGGACGTGCGCGTCGATCAGCCCGGGCATCAGCGTGCGGCCGCGGAGGTCGATGCGGCGCGCTCCGCTCGCGGCGCTCGCGCGCTCGCTCACCTCGACGATGCGCTCGTCCTCGACGAGCACGCTCGAGCCGTCGCGCAGGACGCCGGCCTCGACGTCGAGGAGCCGCGCGTTCTCGAACAGGAGCTGGGCCATGGCGGGTCTCCCCGCGCGATCCTATCGCGGCCCCTCGCCATGGACCCGCACGCCCGGCAGCCGGAGCTGCCACGCGATCGCGGCGAGCCGCAGCGCAGCCACCAGGCCCATGCCGACGAGCTCCGCGCCGTCGCGCTCGACGCCTCCCGCCTGGAGCGCGAGGTAGGCGCCCGCGCCTGCGAGCGCCGCCGTCGCGTAGAGCGTGTCGAGCGGTCCGAACAGGAGGGGCACCTCGTTGCAGAGCACGTCGCGGAGCACGCCGCCGGCGGTGCCCGTGATCACGCCCATGGCGACCACGGCCAGGCCGGGCAGGCCCTGCTGCTCGGCGACCTGCGCGCCGCTGATCGTGAAGAAGGCGAGGCCGAGCGCGTCGGCGACGAGCAGCAGCGAGTCGGGCGGGCGGTGGCGCCGCACGTAGACGAGCGTCGCGGTCGCGGAGCCGAGCACGACCCAGAGATGCGCTGGATCGGCGATCCAGAAGATCGGATGGCGGTCGAGCAGCAGGTCGCGCAGCGTGCCGCCGCCGATCGCCGTCACTACGGCGATCGCTCCGACGCCGATCCAGTCGAAGCCCTTCCGGCCCGCCGCGAGCGCGCCGCTGGCGGCGAACACCGCCACGCCGACCAGGCTGAGCGCGTAGAGGATCATCTTCCCCGCTCGGCGCGCTCCTTCATCAGCTCCAGGTAGCGGCCGGGCCGGATCGAGACGAAGATCGCATCGGACTCCGCGCAGAGCCTTTCCCCGGCGTGCAGCGTGCCGTGCACGTAGATCTTCCGGCCCTCGACCTTCTCGATCTTCGCGCGGAACACCACCTCGGTGTGGAGCGGCGTCGGGCTCCGGTAGACGACGTTCAGCGTGCCCGTCATGCCGGGCGCGCCGCTGAACGTCTCGGCGTAGCCGAGCACCTCGTCGAACGCAGCGGCCACGTAGCCGCCGTGCACGCAGCCGGGCGGCCCCTCGTAGGCGGAGCCGAACGTGACGCGCGCGGTGACGAGGCCGTCGCCGTCGGCCTCGACGTGGATCGGCGGCGCGAGCGGATTGCTGCGCCCGATGAACGGGCTGTAGTCGAAGTGACCGCCGCCCTGCGCCTCGGCATCCTCGCGCTCGGCGTCGGCGAGCGCGCTCTCGGAGAAGCCCACGTAACGCTCGCGCCGCGGGTGCTTCGCGAGATGGGCGGAGTACTCCTCCAGGCGCTCGGCTGCAACCTCGAGCTCGGCCTGCGGCGCGTCGCTCGTGGTGAGGCGCTCGATCACGCGGCGCATGGCGTCGGCCAGCCGCCGCCGCGCCGCCCAGACGCCCGAGACCGGGAGCTGCGACGCCTCCCAGCGCCGGCGGAAGAAGCGGCGCGCGGGATCCTCCTCGGCGCTCACGAGGCGCCTCCGCCGAACGTGTCCAGGATGGCGTCGACGTTCTCGCGGACGCGCCCCGGCGCGAGGCCCACGCTCGGCGGATAGAAGAGCGGGTCCTCGGTGAGGCCCTTCCACTCGGCGAGCCGGTCGCGCGCCTCGTCCGGCGTGCACGCGATCGCGATCTCGTCCACCAGCGCGTCGGGGATCGCCTCCGCCATCGCCTTCGTGTCGAACTTGCGGAGCGCCGCGCGGCACGCCTCGCCGACGTGGCGGAGCCCGTGGAGGTCGAGGATCGAGTGGTAGAGCTCGGTCGTGTAGTAGAAGCCGATCTGCCCCTTCGCCTCGCGCACTGCCTGCTCGCGCGTGGGCGCGAGCGAGGTCAGCACGTAGGGGGCGAGCACGCAGGCGCCGGCGGGCCGCTCCGCCTGGCGCTCGCCCTCGCGGAGCCCGGGCAGCGTCACCTCGCGGTGCCAGCGCCGCGTCGCGATCGGGTGGCCGACGAGCCCGTCGGCGACGGCGCCGGCCGCGCGGATCATCCCGCGGTTCACGGCGGCGATCCAGATCGGCACGCGCGGGCGCACGGCACCGGGCCGCGCATAGATCGGCACGTGGATCTTCCAGAACTCGCCCTCGAAGCGGAGCCCCCCGCCCTTCTGCGCGTCGAAGGCGGCGTGCAGGAGCTTCACGAGCTCGCGCATGCGCGCGGCCGGTCGGTCGAACTGCACGCCGTACCAGTCCTGGTTCATGCGGCGCGTGGCGGAGCCGAGCCCGAGCACAATGCGGCCGCCCGAGAGCTCGTCGAGGTCCATGGCCGCGCTCGCGTGGAGGAGCGGCGTGCGCGTGAACGCGTTCGCGATCGCCGTGCCGATCCGGATGCGGGAGGTCCGCGCCGCGATCGCGGCGAGCGGCACGTAGCCGTGCCGGTTGAAGAACTCGATCGTGTAGACGCCGTCGAAGCCCGCGGCCTCGGCGCGCACGCCGAGCGCGACGTCGCCGGCGACCGAGCCGCTCATCAGGATCAGTCCGTGACGCATGGCGCACCAGGGTAGCGAGCGGGGACGTTCTTTGCGTAGTTGACTCGTTCGACGGAGCATGGGCGGACCGTCCGGCCCGACGAGTCAACTAGGCAAAGAACGTCCCCGTTTCCTGTCCCCGTTTCCTAGACAAGCACCGCACGGTGGGCGTGCTCGCCGCCCTCGAGCTCGCGCGCTCCGCCGTCTGGTGGGCGGCGTGGACGGCCGCGCGGCCCGAAGAAGAGCTCCTCGAGCCGAGTGCGGTGGCGCGCACGCTCGCGAGCGAGGCCTTCGAGAAGGCCGCCTACGAGTGCATCCACCTCCACGGCGGGATGGGCTTCACCTGGGAGCACGACGCCCATCTCTACTACCGCCGCGCGCGCGCCTCTCGCGCGCTGTTCGGCGACCCGGCGGAGCTCCGCGCGGAGCTCGCGCGCTCGTTCGGCTGGTTCGGCTCCTAGCTCAGCTCCCCGACCAGGCGGCCCGCTTCGGAATCACGAACGTGCCCTCCGCCTCGGAGAAGACTTCACCGTCCGCCGAGAGCCACCCGCTCGTCACGACCTTGCGCTCGCCGCGGCGCTCGTGGCGAACCTCGAAGGCAAGCTCGCGGAGGATCGGCGTCCCCTTCCGGAAGCGCACGCTGAGCGTGCCGGTCACGGCGGGGATCGCTGCCCACAGGTTGTGCTGGCCGAGCACCTGGTCGAAGAAGTGCGCGACGAAGCCGCCGTGGACGCAGCCGGGCGGGCCCTCGAAGGTCACGCCGAAGCGCACGCTCCCGTGGGTCACGCCGTCCGCGTGCGCGATGCGGAGCTCGGGCCGGAGCGGGTGGTGCGGCCCGAGGATCACGCCGGTCGTGAAGTAGGGCCGACAGCTCTCGGGTCCGGGGCCGAGACGGGGCACCGCGTCTTCGGGGGCGAGGGGTGCGAGGCGGCGTTCGAGCGCGTCGAGAGCCGCGCGGGTGCGTTCGACCTCTTCCGCCAGGTCGGCCGGGAGCCGCGGCACGCGCAGCATCGTCTCGACCAGGGCGCGGACGCTCTCGGCGAGGCCGACGAGCGGCGCGGGCGGCTGGTTCGGGCCGGAGGGCGTCTCCACGGGGCCCTTCCATAGCGAAACCGCGTGTGACCGGACCTGTCACGGCCGCGCGCGAGGCTCCGGTCGTCGCGGCGATCCCCCCTGGTCCCGCGGCCTCGGCGAGGGTTCCCCCCACCCTCGCCGGGTGCAGCCGAATGCGGTGGCGAGGAGGAGAGAGCATGGAAGGACGGACGCGACGCTGCGCGGTGTGCGGCGGCCACGAGCTGGACCGGGACGAAGTGCTCGACGACGGCGTGCTCGTGCTCGCCACGTGCCTGCGCTGCGCGCACCGCTGGACGGAGCGCCCGGCGCGGCTCGTGGTGCGGGCCGGGCGCGAGGGCGCGGAGGAGGTCGCCGCCGCCGCCTGACGCCCCCGTCCGGTAAGGTGGGGCGATGCGTCTCGTCCTCTACACGGGGAAGGGCGGCGTCGGAAAGACGACTACCGCGGCCGCGACGGCGGCCTGGGCGGCGGAGCGCAGCCAGGACCGGCGCGTGCTGGTCGCCTCGGCGGACGCCGCGCACAGCCTCGGCGACGTGATCGGCGAGAAGCTCGGACCCGTACCGCGGGGTGTGGCCGAACGGCTCGACGCCGTCGAGGTGGATGCCCGCGCGGAGACCGAGCGCCACTGGGGCAGCGTGCGCGACTACCTCGCGCAGCTCTTCCGCCACCAGGGCATCGAGGACATCGTCGCCGACGAGCTGGCGCTGCTCCCCGGCGCGGAGGAGCTGACTACGCTCCTCGCCGTCGAGAGCTGGACGCGCGAGGGCCCGTACGACCTCGTGGTGGTGGACTGCGCGCCGACAGGCTCCGCGCTCCGCCTGCTCACGGTTCCGGAGATGGCGCGCTCGGGCCTGCGCCTCTTGCTCCGCGTCCAGCGCGCGCTCGCGAGCGTGGTGACGCCCCTGGCGCAGAGCGTGCTCGCGGTGCCGCTCCCCGGCTCGGCCGTGTTCCGCGACGCCGAGAACTTGATCTACAAGCGCCTGCGTGGGCTCCGGGAGCTCGTCACGAGCGAGCGCGCGAGCGTCCGGCTCGTGGTGACGCCCGAGCGCATGGTGATCGACGAGGCGCTCCGCGCCCGCACGGATCTCGCGCTCTTCGAGCTCGCGTGCGACGCGGTCGTGATGAACCGGCTGCTGCCCGAGGGCGCCGCGGACGAGGCGTACTTCCGCGACTGGGCGCGCCTCCAGGCCGAGCGGCTCTCGGAGGTCGAGGCGCGCTTCGCGCCGCTCCCCGTGCTCCGGGCGGAGCTTCAGGAGGATGAGGTGATCGGCGTCGCGCGGCTCGCCCGCCACGGCGCGGCGCTGTTCGGAGACGTGGAGCCCGACGCCGTGCTGTGTCGTGGGCGAGGGCTCCGCTTCGTGCGCACCAAGGCCGGCGTGCGCGCTACGCTGCCACTCCCCGACGCGCGCGCGGAGGACCTCTCCGTGACGAAGCTCGAGGGCGAGCTCGTGATCGCGACCGCAGGCCAACGCCGCGCGCTGCCGCTCCCACGCCACGTGGCGCCCCTCGCGCTCGCGCGCGCCCGCCTCGACGGCGGGACGCTCACGCTCGACTTCGCGCCCGAGGCGCCATAGATGCGCGTCCTGCTGCTCACGGGGAAGGGTGGTGTCGGCAAGACGAGCCTCTCGCTCGCCACCGCGCTCGGCGCCGCGGCGCACGGCCACCGTGCCTTCGTGCTGTCGACCGATCCCGCGCACAGCCTGGGCGACGCGCTCCGCCAGCGGCTCGGCGCGCGTCCGACACAGATCGCGCCGAACGTGACGGTGCAGGAAGTCTCGGTGCCCGAGGAGATGGACCGGAGCTGGAGCGAGATCCAGCGCTTCCTGCGCGGCCTGCTGCGCGACGAGGCGGACGAGCTGGTGGCCGAGGAGCTGCTGAGCTTCCCCGGCCTCGAGGAGCTCGTGGCGCTCCGCGCGATCCGCGAGGTGGAGGCGACCGGCGCCTACGACCTCTGCGTCGTCGACTGCGCGCCGACGGGAGCGACGCTCCGCATGCTCCGCTTCCCCGACGTGCTGCGCATCTTCATGGAGAACTTCTTCGAGCTGAAGCGGCGCGGCGTGCGGCTCGTGCGCCCGCTCCTCGAGCGGATCCACGCGAACCGCCTGGTGCCGGGCGAGGAGATCTTCGACGCGTTCGAGAAGCTCTATGCCGACGTGGACGCGGTGCGCGGGATCCTGCTCGATGATTCGCGCACCAGCGCGCGGCTCGTGGTGAACCCGGCGCGCGTCGTCGTCGACGAGACGCGACGCTCGTTCGCCTACCTCTCGCTCTACGGCGTCGCGACCGACGCCGTGCTCGTGAACCGCGTGTTGCCGGGCGTGGCGGCGGAGGGCTGGTTTGCGCGCTGGGCCGCGCGCGAGCGCGAGGAGCTCGCCGCGATCGAGGCCTCCTTCCCGGTGCCGCGCTTCCAGGCGCCGCTCTACGCGCGCGAGCTCGCCGGCATCGAGGACCTCGCGGTGCTCGCGCGCGACGTCTACGGCGAGCGCGACCCCGCGGAGCTCTTCACGCGCGCGCGGCCGATCCGGCTCCGGAAGCACGTCGGCCGGCCGCGCCTCGAGATCGACCTGCCGGGCGCGGCCAAGGAGGAGCTCGAGGTGACGGCGCGCGGGCCGGATCTGCTGGTGCGCGTGCGAGATGCGGTGCGCCTGGTGGCGCTCCCCGGCTCCGTGGCCGGCCGAGCGGTGCGCCGCGCGCGGCTCGAGGGCGGCGTGCTCACGGTGGACTTCGAGTGAGCGAGCCGGCGGACCGGGGCCGGCCGGCGCAGGCTCCGCAGCGGATCGTGTCGCTCGTGCCGAGCCTCACCGAGGCGCTCTTCGCGCTCGGGCTCGGCGCGCGCGTCGTCGGCGTGACCGAGTGGTGCGTGCACCCCGCCGAGGGCGTGGCGAAGCTCCCCAAGGTCGGCGGCACCAAGCAGCCCGACCTGCCCGCGATCCTGGCGCTCGCGCCCGACCTCGTGGTCGCGAACCGCGAGGAGAACCGGCGCCGCGACGTCGAGCGCCTCGAGGCGGCGGGCATCCATGTCTGGCTCACCTACCCGCGCACGGTGGCGGAAGGCGCCGCGCTCCTCGCCGAGCTCGCCGAGCTCGGTGCAAAGCCCGAGGCCCGCCGGCGCGTGGTCGAGCCGGTGCTCGCCGCGGTGGCCGAGGCCGCCGCGGCGCGCCCCGCCGCGGGCGTGCCCGTCGTCTGCCCGATCTGGCGCGACCCGTGGATGGTCGTGGGAGCGGACACCTACGCCCACGACCTGCTCGTCCAGTGCGGCGGTCGCAACGTGTTCGAGGCGCGCGGCGGACGTCGCTATCCGCTCGTGACGCTCGACGACGTCGTGGCCGCGGCGCCCGAGGTCGTGCTGCTTCCGGACGAGCCCTACGCTTTCGGCGCCTCCGACGTGGCCGAGCTGCGCCGCCTCCCGATCCCCGCCGCGCAACAGGGACGCATCCACCTGATCGACGGCACCTGGGTATCCTGGTACGGTCCGCGCATTGCTCGGGCGTTTCCGGCGCTGCGACACCTTCTCGCGAGCTCGAGTACGTAATGGGCTGGGGTGGGCCCCGAGAGGAGAGTCGGTGAAGGTTTCCAGAACGTCCGCGCTGCGCGCCGCCTGCGTCGTCCTGCTCACGCTCGCCGCCTCCGCCGTCGCTGCACAGGACGGTCTCGGCGGCGCGCCCAGCCTGACCGACCTGCGCGTCGGCGTGCATCCCGACCACACCCGCATCGTGATCGAGACGGACGCCAAGGCGCCGTACGTGCTCGACCCCGGCGAGCGCGAGATCCTCGTCCACGTCGAAGCCGCGGCCACGGCCGAGGCCGTGACGGCCCGAAGCCCGCACCTGGTCCTCGTGAAGGTCGAGCCGACCGCGCTCGGCACCGACGTGCGGATCCAGCTGAAGCAGCCCGTCGAGGTGCGGCCGCTCGTGCTCGAGCGCCCCGACCGCATCGTGCTCGACCTCTATCCGAAGGTGAAGGCGCCGGTGCCGCTGCCCGCGCCCGAGGTGCTGCCCGAGGCGGAGCCGCCGCCGCCCGTCGTCGCCGTCGTGGAGCCCGAGCGGCCCGTCGAGGCGGCGCCCGCGCCCGAGCCGGGGACGGCACCCGAGGAGGAGCCCGGGCTCCCGGTGGAGGCCGAGCCGCCGCTCGTGCTCGAGCTGCCCGAGGGCGGGGAGTCGGAGGTTCCGTCCGAGCTGGAGCCGCCGGCCGGGGAGCCCGAGGCGGGGATGGAGCCCGGGATGGAGCTGGAGCCCGAGCCCGAAGCCGGGGAGATGACGCTCGAGCCGGCGCCTCCGGCCGAGGAGGCCGGCGAGCGGACGCCGACTGAGACGGCCGGCGAGCCCATGACGCCGGGCCTTCCCACCGTGCCCGCGGTGCCCGCGCCCGGGAGCCGCTTCGGCTCGCCCTTCACGCTCGGCGCCTTTGCGCTGGTGCTGCTCGCGCTCTTCGTCTGGCTGCGCCGGCGCGCGCGCGAGGGGCGGAGACTCCCGCCGCTCCCCGAGGACGACCGCGAGCCCTACGAGCCGCCCTCTCGCGCGGTGCCGGTGGCCGACGAGGGCGAGGCCGGTGAGTCCGTCTTCGACGTCGAGCCGGATGCGCTCGACGCGCACGAGCCCGCCCCGACCCTTCGGACGCCCGTCGCCTCGGGCCTCGATTCCGACGACGAGAACGAGCGCCGCATTGCCCATCTCGAGAAGCGCGTCGAGGAGCTCGGGGAAGCGAAGGACCGCCTCGAGCGCCAGATTGCCGCGCAGACTGAGGAGCTCCGCGTGCAGCGCGCCGCGATCGCACGCACGCAGCGCGTGCTCCGCAGCATCGCGCCCAAGGGCGACGACGAGCCGAGCGAGCCCGTCCCGCGCGGCTAACCGCCCGAGAGCTCGAGCGCGCCCAGGGCGCCCGCGAACTCGCCCGCCTCGAGGAAGATCGGCTCGCGGCCGAACGCCGCGGTGATGAGCCCGAGCACGTCGCGGAGCGCCGTGTTGCCGCGGAGCGTCGAGCCGCCGAACGCGACGCGCCGCACGCCGTGCGCCGCCGCGAGCCCGGCGCAGATCAGCGCCACGTTCTCGCCGACCAGCCCCATCAGCGCGTGGGCGAGGTCGGCGGGCTCCGCCTGGCTCGCGTGCACGTCGGGCTTCCCGAAGTTCGCCGCGGTGGCGTCGCCCAGCAGGGCGATCTCGCCCGGGCGGTAGATGTCGGAGACCAGCAGGTCCACGCGTCGGCGGTCCCCCTTCGCGGCGAGCGCGCAGAGCGCCTCGAACGAGGCGCCTCCGAAGAGGAGCCCGCCGAGGCCCATCAGCGTGCCGCCGCCGAGCGCCGTGCCCCCGACGCGCGACACGCCCATGCCCTGCGCGAGCAGCACCGAGGTGCCGGTGCCGACGCTCACGAGCAGGTAGGGCTCGGCCACGTCCGGGCGCTGGGCGGCGAGGAGCCGCCGGACGCCGGCGCCCCACGCCGCGAACTCCGTGACCCGCACGCTCTCGCCGACCCTCCGCGCGAGCTCGCCCGCGCCCGCGCCGGTGAGGCCCAGCGTGCGGGGTGAGAGGGACGCCACCCGCTCCGCGACGCGCTCCAGCTCCGCCGCCGGCAGGAGCTCGTGACGCACGCCGCCGCCGTCCCGCATGGCGAGCTTCGCGAGGCTCGCGCCCACGTCCACGCCGAGCGAGACCTCGTCACTCAAGGGGGTCCTCCCGTCACTGTCGGCTAACGTTTCGAACGCTTTTTCGACGCGAGACGCGGCGGAACCGATGTATACCGAGTTCTACGGGCTCCGAGAAAAGCCTTTCTCGCTGAGCCCCGACCCCCGCTTCCTGTTCCTCTCCGACTCGCACCGCGAGGCGCTCGCCCATCTCCTCTACGGGATCGAGCAGGGCGAGGGCTTCATCGCGATCACGGGCGAGGTCGGCACCGGCAAGACCACGCTCTGCCGCACGCTGCTGCAGCGGCTCGAGCCGGGCAGCGAGATCGCGTTCCTGTTCAACCCGCAGCTCTCGGGCCTCGAGCTGCTCCAGGCGATCACCGCCGAGTTCGGCCTCGAGACGCAGGGCAAGAGCCGCCGCGACCTGATGGACCAGCTCGATCGCTTCCTGCTCACGAAGAAGCAGGAGGGGAGGCGCGTGCTGCTCCTCATCGACGAGGCGCAGAACCTCGACGCGGAGGCGCTCGAGCAGGTGCGGCTCCTCTCGAACCTCGAGACGGACACGCAGAAGCTGATCCAGATCGTGCTGATCGGACAGCCCGAGCTCGACACGCTGATCGAGTCCCCGCACCTCCGGCAGCTCCGGCAGCGGATCAGCGTGCGCTGGCGGCTCTCGCCGCTCTCGGCTGCCGAGACGCGCGAGTACGTGCGCCACCGGCTGCGCGTGGCCGCGGGCGGGGCGCGCGACATCTTCACCGAGCTCGCGCTGCGCGAGGTACACAGGCGCTCGGGCGGGATCCCGCGCGTGGTGAACCGGCTCTGCGACCGCGCGCTCCTCGCCGGCTACTCGGAGGGCGCGCGTGAGATCGGGCTCGGCACGGTGGCCGAGGCCCAGCGCGAGCTCGACGGTGGCGGCCGCGCGCCCGCCCCGGAGCCCGGCCTCGGGGCGCGCCTCGAGCAGTTCCGCTTCCCGCTCGGCGTCGCGGCCGGCGCGCTCGTGGCGGTGGCCGCGGCGGCCGGCGTGTGGTGGTGGCAGGGCGGGCTGCTCCCGGTCACGAGCCCGGCGCCGCTCGCCCAGGCCGAGCCGGCGGCCGCCCCGGCACCCCCGAGCGCACCCGCGCCCGCCGTGGCACCCGCGCTCGAGCCCGCCGCTCCCGCACCCGCCGTTCCCGAGCCCGCGCCGGTGGCGCCCGCTTCGGCTCCGGCGCCGGTCGCACAGGCCGCTGTGCCGGCCGCGGAGTCGGCACCGCTGCCCGCGGCCGAGCCGCCCGCACCCGTGGACCTCGGCGTCGCGCTCGCGCGGAGCTCGCCGGCCGCCACGGCAGCGACCGCGCTCGACGCGCTCCTCGCGCGCTGGGGGAGCCCGGTCGTGGGGGCCGACCTCCTCTCGGCGGGCCAGCTCCTCGAGCTCCTCGAGAACACGGGCTTCTCGGTGCTCCAGCTCGACGGCACCAGCCTCGAGCGGCTGCGCCTCATCGACCGGCCCGCGCTGATCGTGCTCGAGCCGATCAACGAGGCGCCGCGCACGCTGCTCCTCGCCCAGCTCGACGGGGGCGAGGCTGTCCTCGAGGGCCTCGGCCCGGAGCCGCTCCACGTGCCCACCGACGAGCTCGCGCGCTACTGGTCGGGCGCCGCGCTCGTCGCGTTCCGGGACTTCGCAACGCTGCCCACGCTGATGGGCCCGGGCGACGCCGGGCCGCCGGTGCGCTGGCTCCAGGAGTC
>Ga0187893_10001358_pt1 | contig 59385 bp, 74 predicted proteins | sample MA1701074metaG_FD_139574 | JGI IMG/M metagenome (GOLD analysis project Ga0187893, IMG submission 139574) | White microbial mat communities from a basaltic lava cave in the Kipuka Kanohina Cave System on the Island of Hawaii, USA - MA170107-4 metaG ...
AGCCAGGCCCCGGCCGCTTGCCGGCCGGGGCCTCTCGCGGGACGTGCCGCAACAAACGCACCGGCCGGCGGTTGCGGCTCGAACGGCCGGGGTGGCTGCAACCCGGTTGAAGCCACCGCGGCACCTCGGTCCCGACGACGGGCCCGATGGCGTCGAGCTGCCGGGGTGGCTGCAACCCGGTTGAAGCCACCGCGGCTCGGCCAGCCTGTCGCCCCGCAGCAGCAGCTTCGCGTCGGGGTGGCTGCAACCCGGTTGAAGCCACCGCGGCTCCGCAAGGCGGTCGGCCTTCAGCAGGAGCCGGGCCTGCCGGGGTGGCTGCAACCCGGTTGAAGCCACCGCGGCTACTCCCGACCCCGCCCCCGTCGCGTACAGCTACGGCCGGGGTGGCTGCAACCCGGTTGAAGCCACCGCGGCACGGCCGTCGCGCTGTGCGACCTGCCCCGCCAGCGCCTCCACCTCCCGGTCAAAGCGGTCGAGCACCCGCAGTGCCTTGGCCGCCCCGGCAAGGCCGGCGACGGTCCTGCGCAGCCGGGCCGACTGTGCCTGGGCCCGCTCCAGGCGCTTGCCGTCGCCGTCCTCCTCCTCGCGGCGGCCGTCCTCCTCCTCGCGGCGGGCAACGCGCTCCTCCTGCCGCTCGATGACCGCGCGCTGCTGCTCGGGGGGCAGGGCGGCAAGCGCCCGCTGGACGATGGACTCGGCCTCCGCCTCACTTGGCGGCCGGACCTCGACGACGACAGGCGTCTCCCAGCCCTCGGGCCCGCCGCCGGACAGGGCGTCCAGCGCCTCATCGAGTGTCAAATTCCCGGAAACTGGGAGTTCGTCCCAGCGCCCCGCGACGCGCAGGTAAACGCTGGCGGTCTGGCTGCTGAAGGTCGTGTTGTCGCGCAGCCACGCGAGCCACTTGCCGTGCCCGACGCGCCGCTTGGCCTCCAGGAGCCCTAGGCCCGCCTCCCGGGCGAACAGCAGTCCCTGCCGCACCGACGACAGGCACCCGGCGTGCGCCTCGTTGATGCGTGCCGCCAATTCGCCCAGGTCCTCGACCGGCCGCGCCAGGGCCGCCGGGTGCCTGTCCCTCATGTGATTTTCCTTTCCCCGGCCGGCGCCTCGTAACCCGGGACGGTGGCGTAATCGATCCGCCCTGCCCCCCGGAGCTGCGTCAGGCAGGCGTTGACGCGGTTGTCGCGCTCCCGGCAGCGGCGCTGGTAAGCCGTCTCGGGCCTCTCGGGCGCGGGCGGCGCCTGCTGCTGGTAGGGCCATGGCGCCGGCCCGGGGGCCTCGTCGCGCCCCTCCGACCACAACTCCTCGTCGGGGTCCGCGTAGCCGTTCCGGAGCCGCTTGTGGGCCCGCGCGCCGACCGCCAAGATGAGCGGTCCCGACTGCCGCCAGGCGTCGCCCTCGTGGTAGAGCCCGACGCCGGCCGACGCGCGCCGCGCGTAGACGCTGACCCGGTGCCGGCGCCTTAGCACGTTGGCCGGGGCGAAGGGCGGCGACGGGTCGCGGTGCTCGCCCGGGAAGTGGGCCTCCAGGAACTGCGTCCACTCCTTAAGCGCCAGTCCGTGGGGCCTTGCCCGCAGGACGTGCGCGCACGGTCTGAGGTGGTCGTGGTGTTTGCGGCGGCGGCGCTTCTTGCCCCGGCAGTCGGTGCAGCGGCACGGCACCCACTCGGAGGGGCACTCGCACTCGGGCAGATCCAAGGCGCAGCGCAGACGTCCTAAGTCCGCGGCGGCGGCGCACATGGCGTCTCCAGGTTTTTTCCAGTGCTGGCACCAGTATAGGCCGCAGAGGCCCCGGTGCAAATCTGAAGAGGAACTAACCACAGAGACACAGAGCACACAGAGGAAAACACAAAGAAGCATCAAAAAGTAGAAGAGTGCCTTCGGGCCAGCGTTCTCCGCCTTCCCATCCTTTTGCTCCCTCCGTGTTTTCTCTGTGTGCTCTGTGTCTCTGTGGTTAACCCTCTTTAAACCCTCCAGAATGTGCCCAGGCCGCTTACTTGCCCCTTCCCCGGGGGGCCGGCAGGAAGTCCGCCTCGCCGGCGTTGACGACCTGGAGCCCGCGGCCGAAGTCGAACACCAGGTCGGCGCCGGGGCCGGGGTCAACGATGCCCAGCCGGCCGCGGCCGCGGTAGACGAGCACGTCGTCGCCCCCGCTGCCCTTCAGCAGCACGTCGCCATAGCCCGACACGAGGACGTCATTGCCCGCGCTGCCGTAGGCGGCCTCGGTCAGCTCGGTATCGTTGGTGTAGGTGTCGGTGCCGGCGCCGCCGAAGTACGACACGGCGCGGAGGCCCGTGAAGCTCTGTACCCGGGGCTGGAACCCGTCCGACAGGTCGAGGTCGTAGGTCACCACCGTCTCGCGCTTGCCCGGCCCGTCCGCGAGCGACACGAACGAGCCGCCGTTGGTCGGGGTGATGTAAAGCACCCTGTCGGCCAGCGACGGGTCGAGACCGAGGAAGCCCGACCCCGGCAGGCGGCCCGGCGCAAAGAACGCCAGCACGACGTCCTCGGGGCCGGCGCTGACGACGTCGCCGGCGTTGACGTGGAGGCGGTCCTTGCCGTCGCCGGCGGCGGTCACCGTGTCGGTGTTGCCGGCCGGCAGGATCGAGTAGACGACGTCGGCGCCGGCGCCGGGGTGGAAGTTCAGGTTGCCGGTGCCGCCCGAAAGGAAATCGTCGCCGGCCAGGCCAACGAGGGTGCCGTCGAGGCGGCCGTTGACCTGGATGCGGTCGCCCTCATGGCTGCCGATCCCGAGGACGCGCTGGACGCCGGCACCGTTGAAGACGCTGGTGACGCCGTCCTGCACGACTGTCACCGTGTCGCCGGCGCGGGTGAAGACGATGTCGGTCGCCCGGCCCTCGGCAAAGGCGGACAGGGTGCCGCCCGCCAGGATGACGGCGGGCAGGTCGCGGGTTTCGAGTTGCTCGACTTGCGGCTTCATGGGGGGCTCACTTTCCTGGGACGGGCGCCTGCAGCTGCTGGCGGAGCTGTATCTCCCGCAGCTGCAACTCCAACTCGCGGACGCGCTGGGCGGTGGCGGCGCAGGGGTCGTAGGCCGGTGCCACGGCAGGGGCCGCGTAGCCGTAGGACAACGCCTTGTAGCTCAGGTACGCCTGGGCGGGGTAGACCACGGCGGCCGGGACGAACACCGGGACGACGGCCTGCTTGACCACGGCGACCTGCTGGACGACCTTCTGCACCCGCACCTGCTCGACGACGTTGACCTGCTGGACCTTGACCTGCTGCACCTTCTGCACCTGGCGGACGTTCTGCACCCGGACGTTGACCCGGCTGACGTTGCGCGAGCGGGCGCGGGAGAACAGCCCGCCGTTGGCGCCGGCCTCCGGCACCAGCAGGGCGAGGCACCCCAGGACAAGCAGTAGTTTACGCACAGTTTTACTCCTCTTTTTCGGTTCCGGGCGCGTCGCCACAAAGGCAGCGACGAGCACCAACAGTCTCAGGACACACCAGCGGGCGAGGGATTTCACTTCTGCTCTCCCCGGGCGGGCGTCCCAGATAAAAACTCCTCGACGGCTTTCTTCTCGTTCGGCGCGAGGGGGCCTCCTGTTTTCGGCATCTTGCCAGTGCGGACCTGTTCGAGGATGCGGCGCTTTTCGAGGATCGAGAACGGCGGTACGCTGCCGTCGCGCTCGACAAGGATCACGCCGTCACCGAGGCCGGCGGCCTTGCCGTCCTGGTGGCAGCGGGCGCAGCGCTGGTTGAGGACGGCGACCGCGTCCGTTTTCACCTGCCCGCCAACGAGCGCCACGCGCAAATCACTGCGGAGGCCGCGCATCTCGTCGAGGATCTCCTTGAGTAACTGGTCCGTCGGCGAGAACGAGGCTTGGTACGCCGGCGTCAGGACCTTCGTGGGCGACGGGTCAGCGCCGCCCCCGCCAGCGGCCAGCGCCAGCGGCAACCACCACGGCAGCGCAGCGGCAAGGAGGACGAGCCCCAGGACACCCCAGGGGACGCGGGAGGGGGCGGGGGGCGCAGGGCGCCCCCGCGGCGAGGCGCAGGGTCCGTCCTGCGACGAGACGGAGACGACGGCAGGGCCGGGAACGGCGGGAAGGTCCACCCCCGTCTCGCGGGAGGACAGGGCGTTCACCGTGCCGGCGGCAGGGGCGAGGGATTCCAGCATCTCGGCAAGGTCCAGAGTGGGCTCGTTGTCGTCGTCGACATCCTCAACGGCGCAGTCGAAGCTGTCGCCCCCGCACGGGGGCACTCCCAAGGACAGCTCGGTGGCCAGAAACACGGTCACGACTCTTTCTCCGGCATCCACGTCAACAGCGCCGCCAGGCACAGCACGAACGCGCCCACCATGCAGCCCAGCCGGTGCCCGCGCGTGAAGTCGGGCCACGTCAGGCCCGCCAGGAGCAGGCAGGCGGCGAGGGCGAGCAGGCACCAAGCGAGGAGCTTCACGGCGCCACCCCCGCGATCTCCTTGGCCTGGGCGTAGACCTCCTCGAATTGCTCAAACCGTACCGGGAGGCCCTGATGCATCGCCGCGAGGACGGGGTCGAGCCGGCGCTCGGCGCGGGCCGCCGCCTTAAGCTTGTCACCCCACTCCTGTTCCGTGAGCCCCAGTTCGCGGGCCGCATCGGCAAGGGTACGGTCCTCCAGCTCGTAACGCTCGTAAACCTGCGCCAGGGCGGCGTGGACCTCCTTCGGCGCCAGTCCGGTCAGCCCCTTGACCACCTCCGCGTACTCGACGTTCTGCCGGTCGATGACGCGCTGCGTGTCGCGCAGGTAGATGGCCCGGAGGCGCTTCTGCTGGTTGTACTCGGGGCTCTCCAGGGCGAAGGGGGCGGTATAGATGCGCTTGGCCCAGTCGTTCACCGGCTGTAGGCCCTGATCGTGGCAGCGGAAGCAGCTGATGCCTACGTGTACGCGGCGGTCCGTACCGCGTGCCTTTCCGTCGCTCGCAATGAAGTCAGGAGCGGTGTTAGCCCGATTTCCATTCGCGGCGAACAGGCCCACCCCCCACAGCCCGTTAGGGAGACGGATATACTCCTCATGTGCGTCCGGCTTCGCGTCCCCATCGAGGAGCCGGAGCGGGTTCTTCGCGTCAACGGACTTGTCATAGTCATTGCTCCGGAAGTAGGAGCCGGTCAGGGCCGCGTGCCACTCGATCTCACGGCTGTTGAGGGTCACCGTACTGCGGCCGACGACGTTTCTGAGCTCCAGCTTGAGTTTCTGAGAGGCTTTCAAGTTCACGCCGCCCAGATCTTGAAACTCCTTCTCGTCCTTGAACCCCAGGAAATCGTAGTACCCCGCGGCGCGGCCCTCCTGGGCCATCACTTGCCACACCCACCAGTCAGCCCGAACGACGGGGGACTCCGACTGGGCGAGCCGGATCAGGTCGGCGATCCCCGCTCCCGCCACCCACGGGGCAGCGCCGGCCTGGACACCGCGCCTCTTGACGAGCTTCTTCTCCGTCTTCACCGAGGTGGTCACCCACTTCGACTGCGGCGTCCAGGTAGGGTCGTTGCGGCTGATGCGCTGGCCGATCTCGTTGAGGTAGTAGCCATAAGGCACCTCGACGGTTTCATATACATCGGCGAGGATGACCGCCTTGACGTGGTAGAAGCTCTCGGCATCCTTGAGCTTCTGCCACGCCTTCTCCCACGGGGCCCCGTAATCGTCCTCGTAGACCCGCCAGAGGTCGGGGCGCACCCGCACCGGCGCCACCAGTTCCGTCTCGGTGGAGAGGACGTTGACGACGAACCGCAGCACGACGTCGAGCCGGTTTAATTCCTCCCTGTCGTGGAGGTGATAGGCCGACAGGTAGCGCGCCCTGGCGGCCCGGTCCGCGGGAAGCTTGCGGCAGTCGGCCAGCGCGGCGCGGACGCTCGCCTCGGGCGAGGTCGCGCCCGCGCCCGCGCCCGCGCCCGCCACAGGGACAGCCACCAGCAGGTACAGCGCCACGCCACGCATCGAGGCCCCTGAACGGGGTTACAGGCTTGCCAGGGGACTCGTAGTGCTCAGTTTCCGCAGCGCGCTTAGAATGATCTGGCGGGCGCGCTCCGTGCCTACGCCCAGCGCGTTACCCACCTCCTGAAGCGTGCGCTCGCGCCCGTCGTCCAGGCCGAACCGCAGTTCCACGGCCCGCCGTCTCCTCGCCGTCAGCAGCTGCAGGGCGCGGGCGATTACCTCTCTCCGGTCCGGGAATACCTCCCCGGCCTCGGCCTCGTCGGGGACGTACTGTTGCCGGCGCCCCAGGGTGAGGACGTCCTGTGCGTCCCGGGCCAGGCGGCGAAGCTGCTCGCTCTTGAGCCGGCGCGACTCCCGGGGGGATGGCGCGTGAATGAGCCGCCCACGTTTCCACCAGCGCAGGACGCTCCAGCGCATCCGCCGGAGCGCCCAGTTAGCGAAGCTGCCCCGCTCCGGCTCCCAGAGATCCGCCGCCTCGATAAGACCAGTTGCGGCCGCCTGATAGAAGTCGGCCGCCCCAACCTTCTTGATGACCGAGGGCCGGATGATTCGACAGAGGTGACTAATCAACCCCAGGTTCTCGACGACGAGCCGGTTGCGCTCCCCGACGGTTCGTTGTGCGGCCATTCGCTCACCCCAGGTTCTCGGCCACAAAGCCGGATAGCTCTTCCGCCGTCGCCGTCTTGGCACAGGACAGGAGCGCCTCGGTGGCGCGCTGGGGGTCGAGGCCGGCCTCGCGCGCCCGCAGGCGGAGGCGCAGGCGCAGCCACAGGGTCGGCCGCCGCGCCTGCGCCAGGATTGCGCTCGCCGGCGTGCCCCCGGCAAAGCAGTCCTTGAGGAGCCCCAGCAGCAGGTCGAGGAGCGGGCCCAGGATGTCGCCGAAGGATAGGCCGAGCGCCTGCTCCTCGGTGACGCCGGAGTAGGCGGCCCCCAGGCGCTGGGCGGCAATGTCGGTGTAGCTCATGGCGTAATTCCCTGCACGGGGGCGATGGTGCGCAGCGTCCAGCCCGCCGGCGCCTCGACGATCTTGCTCTCGAAAAAGTAGCGGAACGGGGTGCCGTCCGCGGGCGGGGGCGGCGGGGGCGGCGCCTGGGGCTTGCCGTAGCGGGCGACCGCCTCGGCGACGTCCCACGCCTGGGGCTTGCCCCCCGTCCTCAGGTTCAGCGTCGGGTACATGAGCGCGTCGGGATCGGGCGAGTGCCCCAGGCCGAGGGCGTGCCCGATCTCGTGGGCGGCGGTGACGAGCAGCAACTTGTCTTGCGCCCACGACTCCGACGAGTCGTACATCTGCTGGAGGGGCAGGTCGGAGCCGTTGGGCAGCTCCGACCACGCCAGCGTCCGGCCGCGGCCGTCGATACGGCCGACCGACTTGCGCACGTCGGCCTCGCGGGCGACATCGGTGGGGGCGAAGGCCAGCCCGCACACGTCCGCCCAACCCTGGTACGCCTGCGCGAACGCGGCCAGCGCCCGCTCCTCGGTGAGCCCGGGGACGGGGTTTAGCAGCGTCCACCGCAGCGAGCGCTTGCGCCAGGCGTTGGCCGCGGCACGGGCCACGAGGAAATCCGGCAGCGAACAGAAGCGGGTGCCCTCGGGCTCCTTCGCCATCACGTCGTCTCCGCGAACAGGGGCGCTTCGGTCTTGGCCTGGGCGAGCGCGCGGCCGGCGCGCCTGCCCTGCTCAGCCCAAGGTCACGTCCTCCCAGGCGCCCTCCGTCAGCGTCCACGTCCGGCCGCCCCGCAGCGGGCGGATCTCGACGTCGACCGACACCGCGCCGCCGCCCGAGTGCTCGCAGACGACCCCGTCCGGCAGCCAGCCCAGCTCGCCGGCGGGCGTGCAGACGTGCCAGCCGCCCCGGCCCCACCGGGCCGGGCAGTAGTCGCCGGGCCCCAGGTCGTCGGGGTGGGTGCCGGCGGCGCGGCGGCGGCCCTCGGTACGCTTTTGCGACGGCATAAGGCACCTCAAGGAATCGCCTCCCCCCTCTCGACGCGGTAGGCCAGCGCGGGCAGCCCCTTCCGGGCAGGCGCCCCGGCCCCGGGCGCCCCGGCCCCGGGCGCCCCGGCCCCGGGCGCCCCGGCCGGCCGGCAGGCGACGGTGAGCTGGAACTGGAGTTCGCAGCCCCCAGGCACGAGCCCCGCGAGCGGCCCCGCCAGGGCGACGAGCCGGCGGGCCAGCTTCTCCGCGGCGGCCCGCCAGCCGGGCAGGCCGGGCCCCTCGTCGAGGACGCCGGCCTCGCCCGGGTCGAGCCAGACGGCGGCGCCGGCTTCCTCCTGGATCGCCGCCAGGAGGACCTTCTCTTGGCCGCCGCGAGCCTGGGCGGGCACCGCCCTTACGCTTCCGGCGGCAGGGGCGGGTTGGGCGGCCGCTCCAGCCGCAGCCGGTCGAGGATCGCCGCCAGGCACAGGTCGAGCCCCCCGATCCGGTGCCGGGTGTCTTTCATCTCGCCGCGGTTTTGCTCGTGGCGGGCGGCCGCGGCGGCCTCCATGGCGCGCATGAGCGTGAGCACGTCCTGGTGCCGCCGCTCGCAGAACTCGCGCTCCAGCCGCGCCTCGTCGCGGCTGGCCGCCCGGTCCTCCTTCAGCTGGTCGCGGTTGGCCGCACGCTCCGCCGCCAGCTCGGCCATGCCCTTGTTGGCGAGGTCGGGCAGGGTGACGGTGAGGAGCTGCTTGGTGACCCAGACGAGCGCGCCGCCCAGCATCGTCAGCAGGCCGGCGACGGCGGTCAGGACCGCCGTGAGTGTCGTTCCTTCCACGCGCGCGACCCCTCTCCTTACCGCGGCCTCGTCTTGCCCTCGCACCGGCACTCGGGGCACCCGCACCCCGGGACGCAGTCCCGGGCGGCCGGCATCTTCCTGCCCTCGGTGCGAACGGCCCGGGCGAAACGCCGCTCGGCGTCCTGCTCCGCCGTGCAGCGGCCGGGCGTCTGGCACGGCACGCCGCCGCACCGGTCGCAGGCGTTGGGCCGGCGCGGCGGGGCGGGCTTGAAGACGAGCTCCGCCGGCGCGGCCCCGGCGCACTCGCCCTCCGGCGCCGGCGAGACAACCTCGTAGCCCAGGACGGCCGGCTCGCAGCCGCCGGGGGGGCAGTGCGGCCCGACGGCGTCCCAGAGCAGCTGCCGCGTTTCCGCCTCGGCGCGGCGGTCGAGGTCGCGCTGGCGGACCTGCCGGGCCTTTTCCAGGATCCGCTCGCGGTCGCAGGGCGTCAGCCGGTGGTCGGCCGCCTTGCCGGCGACCCGGATGCGGTTGCCGCCCGCGGCCTCGTCGAGGTAAACGACGACGCTGCCGGCGGTGGCGGCCTCGCCGGCGCTGCCCTGTTCCACCCATTCGCCCAGCGCGCCGTCGCGGTCGAGGCGGCGGAGGATGGCCTCGCCCAGCTCGGAGCCGGGCCCGGGCGCAAGCGGTGCCTCTTCCGGCACGGGCTTTTGCGCAAAAAGCCCGCACGCCCAGCAGGCGCCCTGGCAGGTGCCCTTGACGCCGCGGTAGGCGAGCCAGGCGAGGACGAAGAGGCCGCCAAACTGGGCGGCGAGGTCCTTGGTCGACTCGGGAATGCGGTCGATGAACTGCTGCAATTCAAGCGGCATGGGTGGCTCCCCCGGGACTCCGGGACTGGGCAAGCGCAAAGGGGAGGATACCGCGCCCGGGGTCCCGGGCTCAAGCGACCGTCCGCACCGGGCCGCGGACGCGGAGCTCGCCGTGGCACAGGACGGCCTGGGAGCCCTGGTCGGTCCGCCAGGCGTCCCAGACGTAGGTGGTGCCGGCCGTCAGCGCCGCGGTCTGTGCCGCGGTGAGGGTGAAGACGAAGACGCCGCCCGTCCCGTTGGCGATGGTGACGCCTGCGCCGGCGGTGAGGGTGAAGAGGGCGGAGGCGTCAAAGCGCGCCGCCTTGATGGTGACGGTGATGGCCCAGCCGGTGATGTTCTCGACCTCGTCCGGCGTGGCGGTGACCTCAAGGGCCTCGCCGCGGAAGAACGTCAGGTGCTGGGGGGCGGGCAGGGTCATAGCTCCTCCGTTACGTCCCAGGTACGTCCCAGAGGACGCCCGGCCCGTTGCCGCGGCCCCAGTCAAGGGCCGGCCCGTTGCCGCGGCCCCAGTCAAGGGCCGGCCCGTTGCCGCGGCCCCAGGGGATGGCAAAGAGGCGGGCCGGGGCACCGTCGCCGGCGCCCGCCTCGCTGGCGCCGCCAAGGAAGCCGAACAGGACCAGGTGCGTCAGGCTCATGGCAGCGGGGCCTCGCCCGTCATTGCCTCGCGCAGCCGCCGCAATTCGCGGACCAGCTGCAGCTGCAAAAACGGGACGGTCTCCTCGACGCCGTGGCAGTAGGCCAACTCGTCCCTGATGTCCTTGTCGAAGTCCTCGTCCTTGATGGCCAAGATGGGCCTTCTCCGGTAGCTGCCGACCGCAATACGCTCAGCCTTATAATCCATTTTGTGTCTCACTTGTAAAAGACGTTCAGCACCACCTCGTTGGCGCCGGGCGCGCCGGTGTCGTTGTCGGCCACCCCCGTCGTCGCCGCGGCGCAGATTGCCGTGTCGAACTTGACCGGGTGCGTCAGCGCGACGTGCCCGGCCGACGCCGCTGGCAAGGGCAGGGTCAAAAACGGTGTCGTGGTGCCGACGGTCACGTTGGCGGCGGTCGCGTTATAGAACTTGAGGTGGCGGGCGGCGGTCGCGTGCAGGTTGGCGAAGTAGTAACCGTAAAGCATCCCCGCCGACGTCTTGACGTCCTCCTCGCTCTCGTCGAGGTCGATCGAGCGGAAGACATCGCAGCCCTCGCCCGCGGCGGTCGGCTTGGTCGTGACGACGAGCTTGCGGTCGGCGGTGGCCCGCAGCGCCACCGCATCGCCCTCGTCGGCCGAGTCGGTGGACGTCTCGTCCACCGTGGCGCCGGCCATCATCACCTTCGAGGTGCCGATCGTGAACGCGGCGTCGTCGGCAAACACGGGGTCGTCGATCAGCTGCAGGGCCGCCAGCGCGCTGCCGTCGACCTGGACGGCGAACGTGCCGGCGTTAGTGACGGCGTGGCTGGCGACGGCGACCGTGTTGCCGACATTGACGTGCAGCCGGCCCGAGCCGTCGGTGATGAGCGGCTGGTAGTCGCCGTCGGTGCCGGCAAGCGCGGCTGCCGTGTCCTGGCGGACGGCCAGTGCCATCACGCCCACGTCACCGGAGGAGTGGGCCGCGTCCTCCGCCTTGCCGAGGCTTTGGGCGCCCGTGCCTGGCAGGACGCTCGCCACGTCCACGTCGCCGATGTCCACGCCGGAGTTGGCCGCGAGCTTGCCGATCGCGTTCGTGCCGGCCGGCAACGCCCCGACGATATCGCACTGCAGCTCCGTGTCGATGGCGGCGGCCAGCTCGGTCAGTGCGGCGTGGCTGACCGGCTGCGTCACCCCCGAGCCGTCCACGGTCAGCGTCAGCCCCGAGGCGTTGACCCACAGCTTGCCGTTGGCGTCGGCGATAGGTAGCGTGTAGTCGCCGTCGGTGCCGGCAAGCGCGGCTGCCGTGTCCTTGCGGACAATGCCGCAGCCGGTGACCTTCGAGCCCGAGCTGTGCGCGGCGTCCTCGTCGTACTGGGTGCCGCCGCCGACCGCCACCTCGTTGCCCGCGCTGTCGAAAAGCGCGACGTGCAGGGCGCGCTTCTGAGTGATACGGCAGATCCCCAGGTCGGTGTCGGTGACGTCCACGGCGCTGGTCTGGTAGACGCCCATCACGGGCGTACCCGCGGTCGCGCCGGCCGTGAAATCGGCGTCGTCGGTGGCGCTGGTGCCGCCGGCCGCGGCCCCGGCGGCGATATTGACCCGGAGGTTGCCCGCATCGTCCACCTGCAAGGGGCTGTAATCGCCGTCGCTGCCGGCGAGGGCGGCGCCCGAGTCCTTGCGGACGGCCAGCAGTTGCACGCCCGGGTCGCCCGAGCCGTGGGCCGCGTCCTCGGCGAGCACCAGGTTGTCGATCAGCTGCAGCGCCGTGGCCGCAAGGGCGAGGTTGCCCCCCGCCTCCAGGGCCAGCGCCGACGTGTTGAGGTTGGTGCCGGCGTTGGCGGTGACCGTGCCGGCGACCGTCACCGTCGAGGCCGTCGCCACCCACAACGCCCCCGTACTGCCGGTCCGCAGCCCGACGAAATCGCCCTCGGCCGGGGCGAGGGCCGACAGGGCGTCGTCGCGGATCGCCAGCGCCGCCACCCCGGTCGGGGTGGCGCCGGCGGCGCCGTCGACCACGGAGACAATGTTGTCGACGAGCTCCAGTGCCGCCAGCGCGGCCCCACTCTCTTGGACGGCGAACGTGCCGGCGTTAGTGACGGCGTGGCTGGCGACGGCGACCGTGTTGTCCACGGACACGCTCAGCTGGTTCGATGCGTTAACGCTGGCGCCGCGCTCGTTACCGGCGGCGTCGCGGAGGGTCGTGTACAGGTTGCGGTTGGCGCTGATCCGGAGCCGGCCGGCGTCGCCCTCGTCGACCGCGTCCGGAGTCGCGTCGTCGAACTCGGCGCCCACCAGGACGGGGTTGCCCGAGGCCGCCGCGTCGTGGGCGGCCGGGCCGACCACCTTGCAGGCGCCGGAGCTGTCCCAGTCGTCGAGGACTGCCAGGCTCGTGGCCGCGGCGGCGAGGTTGCCCCCCGCCTCCAGGGCCAGCGCCGACGTGTTGAGGTTGGTGCCGGCGTTGGCGGTGACCGTGCCCGTCACGGTGACGTCGTTGTTGCCCCCCAGGTTGACCAGCAGCCCGTCGGCGCTTGTGCCCGGCGCCCGGTCCCAGGTCGCGCCGTCCCAGGCCATCAGGAACGCGCCGACGGCCGGCGCCGTCGGGTTTAAGGCGTTGTCGGCCAGTACCGCCGCGGCCGGCAGCTCCGTGTCGACGGTCACCGTCCCCGCGAGGCTGACGGGCAGCGTGGTGATCGCCGCGGAGCCGTCGGAGAGGCGGACGAAGACGGGCGTGCCAACCGGGGCGTCCACGGTGAGGGAGCCGCCGGAGTCAGTGACGGGGAAGCTGCCTCCCGCCCCGGTGACCGTCCACGTCCCGCTCTGGGCGGCCTGGACGGCAAAGGTGCCGTTGTTGCTGGCGCTGACCCAGAGCCGGCCGGCGCTGACCTGCAACGGCTCGTAGTCGCCGTCGGCGCCGGAGCGATTGGCCGGGCTGTCGGTGCGGACGGCCAAAAGCTGCACGCCCGGGTCGCCCGAGCCGTGGGCGGCGTCCTCGGCAAGCACCAGGTTGTCGATCAGCTGCAGCGCGACGACGGCCGGGTCGTCGGAGGCAAGGGTGACGCGCTGGGTGCCAGCGGTGACGGCGCCCGCGCCGCCGGCGAGGAGCGTGTAGGTCCAGGCCCCCTCGGAGCCGGCGAGGAGGCCCGAAAAGCAACCCGGGGCGTGCGCGGAGTCGCCGGAGAAGGTAAAGTTGGCCGTGACGAAGACGGCGCCGCCGGAACCAGCGTCTGCGGTGACGTTGTCGGCCATTTTACATCTCCCCGGGGGCTATTTCCCCACGCCCATCAGCCCCAGCAGTTTCGGCGCGGCGGCCGGGGCGGAGGCCGCCTTTATCGCGCAGCCGACCGCGTCCCAGTTGCCGCCCGTCGCCGACCAGGTAATCGTCACCGTGCCGGCGGCCCCCGGCTTGGTCGAACCACCGACGTGGGAAAAATCCACCGGGACGACGTGGAACCGGGCGTCCTGGCCGCTGCCCTCCGTGGGCGGGTCGTTACTGAAGTAGTTAGCGTAGTAGGCGGCGATGCACAGCTCGCCGGTGCTCGACGAGCTGATGGCGATGTTTGCGGGCGTATCGTCGTTGGCGGTGCGGGCCACGGTGCCGGTCGGCGTCGCCGGGTCCACGCCCGACATTGCCACCGCCCCGGCGCCGGCCTCGCTGATGGTCCCGCCGAAGCTGACGACGACGTTATGGTTACCGATGGCGGGGGCCACGCGGCCCCACAGGCTCGCCGTGTCGTCGGCGGCCGGGGTCGAGGGCTGGGAGCCGACGTGGGTCAGCGCGTCGCTGTTGAAGGTGACCCCCGACGGCTGGACGTTATCGGCGCCGTCCCAGCCGCCGGCGCCGACCGAGAGGTAGTCGGCGCCCGTGCCCGTCGTGTCCTGCGCGAAGGTCAGCGAGGTGACGTTGGTACCGGACGTCTCAGTCGGCGTGCCGGCCACGGCGACGGAGTGGTGCTCGAAGGCCGGCCGCACGGGCAGGGGGCCGTCGTCGAAGGTCAGCTCAACCTCCCCGGGACAGGCCGAGGCACAGTCGAGCCGCGCCCGCACCTGCGGCTGCGGGATGCGGCCCGGGGGCAAGGGCACCCGCACCGCCGAGTGTTCCAGGGGGTTGCCCTGGCGGTCCCGCTTCGGTCGCGCGTCCGCGGTCAGGGCGGCGAGCAGCTCCCAGTGGCCCGAGCGGTCCACCTCCAGGGTCGCCGCCAGGACGTCCTGGCCGTAGCGGAGCCGGCCCCAGCCGGGACGGCCCCGGACGGTGAGCGTGGCGTGAGTGGCCCAGGGCGGCACCCAGACCGCCCGGCTCGCGTGCCCGCCGGGCGGGCGCGGCCCGGCCGGGAACAGGACCACCGACCCCGGCGGCGCCTGACCAAGGCCCGACCCAAAGGCGCCCGGCTGGAACACTAGCGCACCTGCAAGGTCATGGACCGATGCCGCCCTGCCCCTGCGCCCGGACCAACACGTCACCCGGTCACTGGCGGTGCCGGGCGCAGCACTGCTCCAGGCTGGGCCCGCCGTTGCCGATGAACGAGTTGAGCTCGTTGTACGACGCCCGCGCCCGGGCGCCGGTCGTGTCGGGAGCAGCGCCCCCGGAGGCGAGGTAGCCGAGGACCCGGGCGGGCGTGACGTAGCTGGCGTCGACGTCGCTGGTCCCGTCCCTCTGCTGGGTGACGGCCGCGAACAGCGCCTTGAGCTGCGCGAAGTCGCTGCCGATCCGTTCCAGCAGGTTAAGGAGCTGGTTGCCCAGGGGCTTGCTGCGGTCGACCTCGTAGATGTCAGCGGCCATTGGGCCCTCCCCTCGTGCCAGTTGGAGCTGCGCTTCGCGGTAACGGCCCTCATTCTGCCACGGCGGGGGTGGCGGGGGCGAGTGCCAGGGCAGGGCCGCCGTCCGGGCGGCCCTGAGCGCGTCAAGCGCGGCGTCGGGTGCCTCGCCGGGCAGCGCGCAAAACAGCGCCCGCGGTCGCAAGGACGGCCCGCGCGGCTCGCCCCAGAAGTAGGTTGCCAGCGAGCAGCGCCGGACGCCCCCCGGGCAGGCCAGCGGCCGGACGGCGTGGACGGACTGGCCCGTCGCGGCGAACAGCACCAGCCGCCCCGGCAGCGGCTCGACCCAGCGGCCGGCGGAGGGCCCCGCCAGCACCAGCTCGCCGCCCCAGCCGGCCTCCCAGCGGTCGTGGCAGAACAGCAGCGCGTTGACGCGGCGCTCCAGTCCCAACCGCGGGTGACGGTCGCTGTCGAGGTGCGCCGTCAGTACGTCGCCTGGCCCCATCGAGTGGAGGCCGGCGCCCCAGAGGCCGGGGTCCGGGACGAGCCGGTCGCGGACACCCAGCAGCAGCGCCAGCCGCGGCGCATCCTCCTGGAGGCGGCACAGGGGCCGGTAGCAGACGTCCGGGAGCCGATGCCAAAGGTGGCAGGCGCGCTTCTTCTCCAGCGGCGAGGCGTAGACGTGCCAACCGTCCCAGTCGTCGGCGGGCCAGGCGGCGGCGGCGGCGGCGCACTCCTCGCCCGACAGGTAGTTGTCCCACGTCAGCCAGGGGAACGGCTCGGGGCCGGCGGCGATGGTCATGTGCGCCTCGCCAGGATCGCGACGTTGAGCCACGCCTCCCCCTCGAAGTTCCAGTCCTTGGCGTGGGGGAAGACGTTTCGCGCGGGCACCACCCGTGCCGGGTGCTCGTGCTCACAGCCGAGCACCTCCCAACCCTCGAACAGCACGCGCAGGGCCGCGGTACTGAATCTCCAGTAGTCCTCCGGGTAGGGGTGATAGGGGAAGGTCTGGTGCGTCTGGACGCAGCAGGCCCCGCCCGGCCTGAGTACCTGCCGGAACTGCTCGACGACGACCCAGGGCCGGGCCAGGTGCTCCAGGGTCGCCAGGCACAGCAGGGCGTCCAGCGACCCGGGCGTGACCACCTCGGCCAGCCGGTGCGCGTCGGCGACCACGTCCACGTCGGGGCCGGCGGTGACGTCGGCGCCCGCGTAGAGCGCCTTTGGGTTGGCGCGGAGGACGTCGGCCTTGTGGCCGCCCGGCGCGGCCCCCCAGCGCAGTGTCCCGATCTCCAGGACACAGGGCGCCTTTTGGCGCGCCAGTTCAGACAGGAACCGGCTGTAGATGCCGCTCATTGGCCTTTCTCCAGTCGGTGAGCTGCCCAATCACGGACGCCCATACGGCCGGATCGTAGAGCCAGCCCTGCTCAGCGCCGCCCTCAAGGAACAGCGCCGCCGCTTCCTCGCTGCGGAAGTGCAGCGAGGGCCAGCTCTCGATGCCCCAGTATTGCCGGTCGATGTTCCGCCAGCGCGGTTTCGCGAACACGTCGGCGTTCCGGAACCAGTGGAAGCTACCCGGGTAGTGCCACTGCGACCGGCTGCCGTTGAAGTAGGCGCCGACGCGCTTGACAGCGCCCACCAGCGGCCGGTGCCGCAGCGCTTCGGCGACGAGCGGCCAGTAGTCCAGGCACACCTCGTACATGAGATCCGCCCAGCGGTGGGTGACGCTCCCCGGGTCGCGTCCGTACTGGGCGCCCTTCGTGTGCCCGAAGAAGGTGACGTGGTTGGGGTCGGCCGTGACCACCCGCTCCCAGAGCGGGAGGAACGTTTTGACCTCGCGGAGCCTGCGGTCGTTTTGCACCTCGATAAACTCGTGAACGTGGCCCTTGAGGACCTCGCGAACAGCGCCGGGCGGGTCGGTGCCCCTGCCGGAGGCGATGGCGACGACGCGACGGCCGTTGAACAGGTCGATGCGGCGGATAAGCTGGTCGAGGTTCCGCCGCCACGCCGGCGCCTTGGGCCAGCAGTGGTAGAGCAGGTGCCGGGTCGGGTTCGAAAGCGGCCGCCCCGACGGCCGGTAGTCGCCGCAGCCGTCGCAACTCCGGGCACCCGGCGCGTGCAGCTTCGGGTCGATGGTGCAATTGCCGTGGAGCTGGCAGTGAAAGAGCTTGAGGCGCGTCTTGCCCTGGCAGGTGCCGCACTCCGCCGTTTTTCCGGTGGGGCCGCCCAGCCACAGGCAAGGCGATGTCCGGGCGGGCGGGACGATGGCGGCGAGCGGATGGTTTCGCAGCGCACAGCCGGCGCAGGTCTGGGCGCTAACACCAGCGGGCGCCAGGACTTTCGGCGACAGGCACAACGACCGGCCATTCGGCCTGGGGCCGCCGCGCCACTTGCAGGGGATCGTGTCAAGGCTCACCATCGCGGCCTCACAGGGGGATCACCGTCAGCTGCGACGGCCACCCGGTACACTGGTCGGTCTCCGTCGCCACCAGCGGCAGCGTGTTGCTGCCCAGGCAGTTCCACTGATTGCAGGGCAGGACGTAGGAGGGCGCGCCGGCCGGCCACGACCCGGCCGGCGCCAGGGTGAACTCGTTGGCGGCCAGGTCGAGGTTAAGGCTCCACAGGTGCCCCGGCAGGCCGCCGCACTTTTCTCCCGAGGTGCTCACCCAGTTGCAGCCCGAGCCGGTCCACTGGAGGCTGAAGGTGCCGTTGTAGTTGTTGCAGACGGCGCAGGCGGCGTTGGTCACGCCGGCGACGACGAGGGTGTAGGCGGCCGGCACCGCCTCGCACTCACAGCAGGCCAGTCCGTCGCCGGGCCCGCCGGGGCCCGGCCCGGACCCGGCCCCGGAGGCGGAGCCGGCGTCTTCGCACTCGCAGCAGCCCATCTCCCGGACAAAGACCCAGGGCGTTTCGGTGAAGCAAACGACGCCGTCAGGGTCGACGCGCGCCCGCACCGACCTGCCGTAGAGGTTGAGGCGGCCCGCCTCGCACAGCGTCCGCCACTGAATGTTCTCGTCGTCACACTCCTCGGCCTCGCCCCCGCCGGCGCCCGAGCCCGAGCCGCTGCCCGAGCCGCTGCCCTCCGCCGGACAGGAGACCTCGGGGTCGTTGCCCTGGTGCATCTCCTCGGCGGTCTCGTTAAACGGCGCGCGGGTGACGCGCGTGCGGCAGTCGCCGGTGTCGCCGGGGCCGTGGACGAGGTGGAGGGCGTCGTCGTAGCCGGTCAGCGTCCAGCCGCGGAAGCCGGCGAGGGACAGGTCGAGGCGGCCGAGCTGGTAGAGGTAGTAGTCCCGGGCGATCTGCTCCGCCAGCGCCCGCAGCAGCGTCAGGCTTTGGGGCGTCGCCCAGGCCGGGCTGTGAAACACCTTGGCGCCGTCGAAGCCCTGGACGCCCGCGGTGCCGGAGGCCGCAAGGTCGTTGAGGGTGACGCTCACGGCGTGAAACTCGCCCTCGACCGGCACCAGCTCGTTGGCGACGCAGTCGGCGCGCGGGAAGACGACGACCACCTCCCGGGGCAGGAGGGCGGCGCTGTCCCCCGAATCGCCGGTGCCCACAAAGCCCGGGGTGCCGCCGCCGACGCCGACTTCCAGGCGGCCGCCGGCGAGCTTGTCCTGGAGGAGGTCGTACTGCTGGTCCTGGGACGTCTTGCTGCGGCCCGCCGACCACGCCCGCACCGTGCCGTCGAGCTGGCGGACGATGCGCAGGCCCGTCGACAGGGCGACGGCGTCGAGCAGCGCCGGCAGGTCCTCGTAGGCGGTGCCGAGGCGCTCGTGGGGGAAAAGGTAGTCGCCGATCGGGTCGACGTCGAGGCCAATCCCCAGCTGGAGGGCGATCTCTTCGTAAAGGTCGCCCCAGGTCGTGAACCCCTGGCTGACGGACAGGTTGGCGGCGCGGAAGTGCCAGAAGTAGCGCTCGTCGACGAGGGTCAGCAGCCACAGGCCAGCGGGGCGGTCGCCCTCGGTCTGCTGGAGCGGCCGCGCCGGCAGCAGGTACATCTGGGTCTGAATTTGCCCGCCGCCCTCGTCGTCGAGGACGAGTGTCCGGGGCGCCAGCGTGCCGTTCGAGAAGCACGCCTGGCGGATCAAGTCGAGCTGGCCCTGGTCGCAAAGCGCGTGAAAGGTGGCCCAGCGCGAGGCGCCGGTCGGCCAGAACAGCACCCCGAGCCGGGTCTGGAAGGTGCTGCCGGGCCAGTCGGGGACGTGGTCGGTGAACTCCAAACCCGGCCCCGGCCAGGCGCGCTGCTGGAAGTGGCGGAACTCCCAGGGCGGAATGTGCTCGGCGGCCCAGGCCAGCAGGCCGGGGTCGTTGTGGAGGAGCCGGACACCCGCATAGGTCAGCACGCGCTACGACCCCCGTCTGTCGCGGTGCCCCGAGGCGACCGCCAGCCACCCCTGCGCGGCCTCGCGGATGTTGGCCCTCACTTCCTCGATCGTCTCGCCCTGGCTGAAGCACCCCGGCAGCGCCGGCACCTCGGCCCAGTAACCGCCCTCCTCGGCGGGGCGGATGAGGACCTTCAGTTTCATGGGTTGGCCTTTCCTGGTCGCGCCAGCAGCCGCGCGCGCAGGCCGGCGCTGTGCGCCTCGATCTCGCGCCGCAACTCGGCCGCCTCCTCGTCGCGCTTTCGGAGGTACTCCCTGACCTCGCCCTGGTGGCGGAGGTAGTAGGCGATGACCGCGTAGACGTCGGCCAACTCCAGCGTCGGGTAGGCGCTGACGATGCTCTCCGGGCCGGCGCCCTGGTCGTACTCCTCGATGACCGTGTCCAGCGACACGCGCGTCTTGCCGACGCGCAGGCCCCCGCCGCCGTCGTCGCGGAGGGGGACCGGGTCCGGCTGAGGCGGCATGGGGACTTCTCCTTGGCCGGGCGGCCGGCCCCGCTACTGGTAGCCCTGGTCGAGGTCGAGGGTGAACGACACGTCAAAGCCGTAGACCGCCTGCCCCCAGCCGGCGCAGTCGGGGGGCCGCTCCGCGTCGCCGGCGTCGGCGAGATGGATCGGCTCATGGACGAGCCAGTTGTCGTCGTCGTCCACGGGCTGGAAGCACTCCAGGGCGTCAAAGAGGCTATGCTCCCTGGCGTAGTGGCCGAGGCTGGCGTCGGTCAGCCAGGCGAGGTCGTCGGCCGGCGCGTCAAGCAGGAGGCGCGTCCGGAGCGTCACCGTACAGCGCCGCTTGACGACGTTGTTGAAGCGGCCTCCCCCCGTGGCCGCCTTCTCCCAGGACTGCCGCCGCGCCCGCAGCCATACCAGCTGGTCGGCCTGAAGGTCGGGGTGGTCGTCGCTCGCCACGACGAGGACGCGCTCGGGCGGGAACAGCAGCACGTCCTGGATCCGCGTGCGGACCGCGGCGAGCACGGCGCTGAGGTTCGTGCGGACGACGGTTGCCACGGGGCCCTCACGCGATCAGGCTGTCGGCGATGCTCTCGGTCCCGCCGGAGTCGTTGGGCAGCTGCAGGCCCAGGGAGCGCATGCCAAAAAGCCGCTCAAACCACTCCTGTATTTCGCCGCCGCGGTCGTTGGCGATGGTCACGTTGAACTGGTCGTTGAGGATGAAGTTGGTGGCCCCGGGGAAGATGGCCGCCCAGGGGCCGTTGCCCGTGCCGTAGAGGTCGACGGCCTCGCAGAAGGCGAGGTCGTCGATAAAGACCGACTCGCCGGAGGTCAGCGCCGTCGAGACGCGGACGTTGAACTTGATCGTGCTCGGCAGGACCTTGGGTGTGCGGAAAAAACCCGTGTACAGCGCGAACGACGTGGTCAGCGTGCCGTTGGCAATCGTCGTCGCGTTGGCCGTGCCGGCGTCGTCGTTGACGGTGGCGTTGCTGCCGTCGATGAGGCGGACCTGGATCTCGCCGGTGGCGAGGCTGGCGCTCTTCCTGATCCACGCCCCCCAGCAGTAGACGGTGTTGGGCTCCAGCTCGGTGGTTGTGCCGCTGTCGGCGACGGCGACCGAATCGGCGTCGAAGACCTGGGCGATGGACGAGAGGGGCGCGCCGCCGGTGCCGATGAACTCCAGCGCCTTGCCGGCGCGGTTGACCGTCGAGGCTTCTTCAAGGATGTCCGTGCCGTAGGCGCCGACGAGGGCGGCGCCCCAGTAGTCGGGCTGGTTCGCCGTCGTGAAGTCGTCGAAGTGGGAGCCGTAAAGGAGGTTGCCGCTGGCGTCCTGGTCGGAGTCGGTGGCGGTGATGGTCGCCGCCACGCCCGACCCGGCGGGCCAGTCCCAGCCGAGCTGATCGGAAACGGCCGTCTCGCCGCGGACGGTGAACACCTCGCGCCGCGCCGTCGTGCTGCCGGCCAGCTGGCTGTCGCTGACGCAGATCGCCTCCATGACCTCGGCGAGCAGCAAGTCGTTGGTGCGGCCGTCGGGCCGCACGACGGAGATGGCGAGGCCGCCGGTGCCCGTGTTCGTCGCGACGGCCGCCGAGCTGCCGGACACGACCGAGGCGTCGACGTCGTTGTCGGCGGCGTAGAGGGTGCCGCCGCCGATCATCTGGCGGATCAGCTCCTTGATCGCGGCGCCGATCGACTTCTCGGTCAGGTTGGCGTCGGCGTGGACCTGCTCGATGACCGTGCTCCGCGCGTAGAACTGCAGCTGGCTCTTCCAGCCCGCGAGCGTCTGCCGCAGCGCGTCGCGCTGCTGGGTGATGCCGTCGGGGACGTTCTGCAGCGCCGAGGCGAACTGCGCGAGGATGTCGGTTGTCGACACGCCGGCGGCCTTGAGCCCGCCCGCGGAGAGGTCGGTGTTGCCGAGATAGAGGTTGGCCGACTTGATCGCAAAGGCGATGCGGCCGATGCGGGTGAAGAGGCCGCCGGTCCCGGTGAGTGTGACTGCCAAGGGAGGCCCTCCGGCTGCTGAAAGCCGGAGGATCGCACCCCGGGGCGTCCGGGGGCAAACGGCCTAGCCTGACGGGGGCGGGTCGCTTTCTGGTCTACCAGGCCAGAACTCGGGATCGGCCATGATGTGCCCCAGTTCGATGAGGTCCGGGAACCACGTCCCGGCCCACCCATCGCCAGCGTCGTTGACGAGCAGCATCACCCTGCCCTGGTACACGACGGCAATCTTGTCGAAGAACTCCACCGCTCCGCGGTCGTTCCGCGCCCGGAATGTGACCCGGCAGAAGTGGAAGCTGGGAAGGGGCCCGCCGAGCTCTGTGGCGAGCCGCCGAAGGACGCGCCCGTCGTCATGCGGGCCCCACCGGACAAACTCCACGGACTGCGGGTCATTCGTCGTCTCAAGGATGTGCCGGCGAATGAGCCGCTCAGTGCTTGAGGTCGAGGCCGGGGCCGACTTGCCGACGTTGGCATCGGCACCGTTCGCGCCCCTGTTGTCCTTGCGCAGCGCAAGGACGATCAGGGCGATGGCAGGGACGAGAACAAGGATCGCGGCAATGAAACCTGTCCTGGCGCGCATGAGTCAGTCCTCCCAAGAGGAAGGCCAGCCTAACGCGCGGCTACCGACGGTGCAAGCCTGGGGGCTACTGCAGCTGCGTCGTGAAGTCCCCCGGGTTGATGAGGTTCGCCGAGGGAGGCGTGATGTCATACGGGCTGCCGGTCATCCGGAACGTGCCGCTGTCGTGGAAAATGGGCACCAGCAGGGCAAAGACGTACTCGCCCGTCACCCGGTAGAAGTGGGACCGTCCGCCCCGCTCGATGTCGGGCGGGCCGGCGACGATCTCCCAGTGCAGCAGCACCTCGTCGTCGTTTTGCGGGACCGGGGCCGGCAGCAGTGGCTTGACCCTGTGCCGCTCGGCGACCCAGGTGTAGATCCGGAACCCGTGGGGCGAGTGCAACCGCACCTTCCGCGCCCGAATGGGCGGGTTCGTCTTCGGACCGGCAACCGGAATTACCATCACGCCCTCACTGAAGACGTAATGGTTCGATGCCGAGAACCCGGCATACTGATTCTGGATGTGATTGGGGTTGAAAAATCCGTAGTCACGGGCCAGGGGGGACGGCACGGGTACACCTCACGGTTCCCGGTGGACCGCCACCGGCGTTGCGATCGGACGGGGCGGGTTGGCGCAGGGCCCCAGCAGCGCGCTGGCCACGAGGCCCTGGACGTAGCTCCCGCGGGCGTTGCTGTCGCCCACGAGATGGCCCCAGGGGCCCGACCCCGGCGGCCCGACGTGGTCCAAAATGCCGGGATCAAGGACGTCCCTAATCCGTTCGACTTCCACGCCGGCGCCCTCATGGAAGTCGGCTGGCGGCGGCGGGTAGAAGGGTCGCAAGACCTCTTCCACATTCTCCAGTTCCGATTCGGTGAAGTCGAAGGGCGGCTCGGTCACGGTGGCCGTGCCCCGGACGTACTTGCCGGTGACGTCGTCGAACCACTCCACATTCGTTCGCCCCAGTTCCATACGCTTGAAGACCAGGCGGTCATTGATCACCTTCTTGGCGACCTCGCGCAGCGCGCCCCGGTTCGTGAGCCGGTTGCCCCAGACCTGGACGGTGACAGTCTGGGTGTTGAGGGGAATGACGTGCCGCGCGTGGTGGAGGAAGTAGCCCAAAGCCTCGATTCCTTTCTTGAAGCCAAAGACGAACCGCTTTAGATTGCTGGAGAGGGTGGCCGCGCGTTTCACGATGCCCTTCTTGCCGATACTACCGACGGCATCCCAGGCCGCATCAATCAGGCCACTCGCCTGCTCGTAGAGGTCTGGCTTGCCGACCGAGGAACTGTGCGTGCATTCGATGCGGGTAACGCCGCGGTCGGCGGCCCACTTTCCGATCGAGTGGGTCAGCTCGCGGTCCGTGATCTGATAGATCAGCTGCCCGCCGGTTTCGTCCACCTGTGCGTGAACGGCCTGCCGGTGAAAACCGGGGACGAGAGGGTGGAAAAGGAACGCCCGGAAGTCATCGGCCCGGGCCCCCAGCGCCTGAAGGCGCGCTGCGTTAAAGATGGCGTGGCCGTGGATCGTCCGCGTCGTGTAGAAGTCCTGGTCGATGTCGTGCGCCATCGAGTATTCGTGGCCCAGGATGACCGGCGGCGTCGCCTGGAAGCGGTAACACTCGTTGATGCAGCACCTCACCGTCACGTCGCAGAGCACCGTCTTCGTCCCGAAGTAGTGGACGTCGTTGGCGGTGACGAACGGCCCCCACTGCGCGTCCGTCGTCTCCCCCACCGACGGCGACACGACGACGGCCTGGCCGCCGATGAACAGCTGCACCTGTTTCCTTGCCTGCTCGATCTTGTGCCGCACCGCGGCGTCGGTGATGGCGCCGGAGACTCCGGCGCGGCCCGAGGGTGCCGCGAACTGGTTCAGCTGGATGTACGACGTGACGAGGGGGTTGTAGATGCCGCGGAAGCGGATAATGTGTTCCGTGAACAGGTAGTTGTTGGCCCGGTCGGTCACCGGCTTGCGGTGGTGTCCGAGCAGGTCGCCCTGCGCGAGGACGATCGAGTCTGACGGGATGACGGATCCGTTCTGAATACCAGGGGTGCCGCCGAGCGCGAGGATGGCCACTGCTCACCTTCCCTTCCGGTTCATGCGGGCAAACTGGCCGAAGCCGCCGACTCCGCGCAGCCCCGTCATGCGGCCGACGTTAACCGAGGGCGGTCTGGGCATGCCGCTCTGTCCCGGCATGCTGTCGGCGTCCGCCTCGAAGACCAATCTTTCCCCGCCAGAATCGCCACTCCCCCTCCCCGGCGCCCGGCCCAGCTCGCCCTCGCGCGGGAACTGCTCGAGCGCGGTCAAGATACGCTCCAGCAGCGCCACGATGCGGCCGCCGAGACCCGCCTCCTCGCCGCGCTCGGGCGCCGGCCCGCCCACGGCCTGCGCCGCCCCCATCGTCGGCGCGTCCCTCACGGTCGCCTGGGCCGCCGGGAACAGTGCCGCCGGCGCCCCCAGGTTATCACTGCCGGCCACGGGCACGGGCGCCCGCATCGCCTCAGGCGCCGGCCCGGCAACCGCGAGCGGCTCGGGGCGGCGGTAACCGTCGGCGGCCCTGACGTCGGGCCCGGGCCGCTCGAAGGTGCCCGCGGCCGGAGCGGAAACCTCGGGCGCCACGGGCGGGGGTGGCCGCGACGGCGCCAGCACGGGCCGGTCGGGGCGGTCGCGGGGCGCGCCCTCGACGTCGGCCGCCGGGCTGGCGCCGGCGAACAGCGCCGCCAGCTTGTCGGGCAGGGCGTCGATACCCTCGGCCATCTTCGCCAGGCTCTCGGCGACGCTCACCGCGCCCTCCCGGACTTCACCCGCGCCGCCACCTCGGCCATCTGCCGGGCGGCGTTGGTCTCGAACTGCACCACCTCGGCCTCGCTGGGGTCGGCGCTGACGGCGTCGGCGTAGGGGAGCGGCACGCGGCCCGTCCCGGTGGCGACGCCGACGCCGCGGGCGACGCCGACAGCTAGCTGCAGCCGCACCCGTCCGGCGTTGAGCCAGAGGCCGACGAAGGCGCGGTAGTTGGCGCGGGCGTCGGCGGCGGGGAGGCCCCAGAGGGCGAGGGCGGCGCCGCCGAAGAGGGCGCAGGCGTCGGCGAGCTCGCGAAAAAATCGCGGGTCTCCTCTTCCCACTTCAGGTAGGCGTTGAGGGCCTCGACAACCTGGTCCTCGGTCGCCCCCTGGCCGGTGGCCGGGTCGAAGGGCAGCAGGTCGAGGGCCCGGACGGCGGCGGCGAGCACCCGGTCCTTGGCCTCCATCGCCACCACCGCGACCTCGGCCCTCGACTGGGCAATGACCCGGGCGGGATCGCCGTCGAGCATCGCCTTCAAGCGGCGGTGGACGCGGATGGGGTCGGCGTAGGTGCCGACGCCGTCGCCGCGGTCGTAGGGGCCGAAGACGCGCCGCGTCTCGTAGGTGGGCGCGCCCGGGGGCTGCTGCCGGTGCAGCTGCGGCAGGTCGGCGGCGAGGCCGGACAGTTCGGGCGGTAACTGGTCAACCGGGAAGTTGAAGCCAGGGAACATGGCTACCTTTCGGTTTACAGGAAGTTCGGAAGGCCCGTCATGTCGTGGTTGTAGAGCGTCCACGCCAGCGTGAGCGGGTTCAGGATGCGCTGGCAGACGAAGACGAGGCTGAGCCGCCGGGGCTTGGTGTTCAAAGGCCCCAGGTCATCGCCGGCGCCCAGCCAGCTGGCGACGAACTTGTAGCCGGCGGGCATGGTCGCCATTGCCGGCTTGGTGCCGCGGTAGGGGAAACGCAGCCACAGCGGGTAGTATGCGCCCTCGCTGAGCATGAGCGTGCCGTAGTCGCCGAAGAAGTGCGTACCGCGAATGCCGCTGAACCACGGCTTGGCGGCGAGCTTCAGGTAGACGTCTTCGGACCACTTCGTGGTGTCCACCCGGACGATCGCATTCTCGCCCTGGAAAGCCTGGTCGGACGGAATTTTCGACCCGCCGAGGGAGTTATAAAGCGGCTCCCACTCCGAGTCGATGCGGACCTGGGGCGTGTCCTCGCAGACGCAGAAGGGCTCGGCGTTCTTGGCGGCGAGGCTGCCGGTGCCGGTGTAAAGGAAACAGGGCCCTGCGACGAACGGCTGCGTTGGCATCAGCTCACCCCGGGGCCGGAAGCCCGAAGACGTTGTGGTCGTAGAGGCCGGTGATGCCGGTCCCGGCCACGCCCAGGCGGACCGCCCGGAAGACGAGCCGGACCTTGCGCGGCTTCGTCGACAGGTTGCTCAGCGAGTGCGAGGTCAGCACGCAGCAAAAAAATCGATACCCCGGCGGCATGCCGTTGAGCGCGAAGACGGCCTTGGCCGCGTAGGGGAACACGAGGTAGACCGGCAGCCCGACCCCCTCGGCGACCACAAGCGAGCCGGTGTGGCCCTCGGCCATCGTGCCCCTGGGCGCGAACCGGTTCAAGGCCCCCGCCGCCCCCATCGCCGCCGCGCAGAAGTAGACCCACTCGCTGTAGTGGGTCAGGTCGAGGACGATGGTCCCCTCCTCGCCGTCGAGGAGGCGGTCGCTGGGGTGCGTCGAGCCGAATTCCGGCTGGTGAAGGGGGACGTAGGCCGGGTCGAAGTCGACCTGGGGCGTGTCCTCGCAGGTGCCCAGGTAGACGGGCCGCACGGTGCGAAAGAAAAAGGCGACGAAGTCCTGGAGTCGCCGGCTTGGGGTGGAGGAAATGCCTCCGCCCCCCGGGTTGCTGGCGATGGTTGGCCCCACAGGCGGGCCGCCCGGCGCCCGCGGCGTGAGCGAGGGGACCGGCGTCAGGATCGCGCTGGGCGGTAGCGGCGTCAGGGTCGTCGTCTGCCCCTGGGGCGGGCGGAACGGGAGCGGGATTACCCCGGCGATGCCCGCGGGCAGTCCCAGGTAGGCGAAGCAGGGCCCGGTCACATAGGGGCTGCCCACGCATCAACCTCACTCCCGGCCGCCGGCGGGGTCGCGGCGGCGCCCCCGGGTGCCGAAGAACCGCTCCGCCAGGACCACCGTGCCTCCCCGCTCCACCACCTCCGCCGGCGTCTCGACGTGGCTCTCGGTGAGACCGGCCTCCTGGGTCTCCGTGAAGCTGAAAATTCTCGCCCCCTCCCTGAGCATCTGCAAGTCATCCAGCGCCGTCTGGTAGGTCGCCGGCACCTCGCGCTTGAGGTCGGGCCGGCGCTCGTAGGCGAGCACCACCGCCAGCCGGGCGATGAGCCGGTAGAGCGCCGCCCGGCCGACGCTCGCCGCGGCGACGAGGGCGGTGAGGTCGTCGTGGGTGTACGCCTTGGCGACAAAGCACGCCTGCTCGACCATGCCGCTGGCGTCGTCGAGCAGCGCCAGGAAGTTGACGCTGCCGGCGACGGTGGCCTGGTCGAAGAGGCGCGTGCCGTCGTCGCTGCACAGGTCGGCGAAGACGCGCCAGTCGACCCGCTTCAGGCACTCCGTCGCCGACAGGTAGCTTGACGACTGGCTGTCAACGGTCTTGGCCACGCCACGCCCCCTTCAAGCAAAAAGGGCCGGGGCCCATCGTGAGACCCGGCCCTCACACCCGCACCCACGAAGCCCTTTAGGCCGGGACTTCCTCCCAAGCGTATTCGCAAAACATGGCGCTGGCCCCGGAGGCCGTGCTTGTCTGGAGCGACAGGTTGGTGCCCGGCGTCAGGACGAGGGCGCCTGAGTACCAGCGCTCGTAGGGGGACATGCCCGGCACGGTGGTGATGGCGCCGGTGAGGCCCGCACCCAGGATGCCGACCGCCACGGGCGCGGCCGGCAGGGTCGCGGCCAGGAGCGGAATCGCGTTCATCTGGGCGGCCGCGCCCAGCTTCAGGTTGCGGTGCGCCGTGGTCAGGGTGCCGGTGACGGCGGCGGCGACGGGGTTGGTGCCAACGGCGACGAAGACGGCCGCCGCCGCGGCGAAGGCGACGGAGAAGTTCGCGCCGACGTACCAGACGCACAGGTTGACGCCCGAGCCGGCGGGGTTCCACAGCGTCAGCACCGGGGTCGTCGCCGACAGCCCGGCCTGGCTGGTGACGCCGGCCTGGTTGGCGACGGCGAAGACTCGGCCGCGCTCGACGGCCTCCTGGAAGGCGGCCCCGGCGTGCCGCACCACCCACGAGCCGTCCCGGGCCAGCCGCAGCCCGGCCTGGGCCCCGTCCTGAAGGGCACGCAGCCCGACCGTCCCCGCGATCTCGAAACCCATGACGACACCCCTATCTCGGGACCAGTCCTTCGAGGTTCACGGCGGGGCTCGACAGGAGTCCCACGCCGACGACGAGGCGCCGCAGCGACAGGTCGATACTGGCCAAAAGCGCGCGGGCGTCCGGGTCGGCGGTGAGCAGCTCGTCCCGGCCGCTGGCCCGGACCCTCACCGGCTTGCCCGCCTCGTCGATCGCCTCGACCAGCGCCATCCGCTCCCCCTCGGTCGTCTCGGGGCCCGCCGTTGTGGCCGCGGGCCGCCCCCTCGCCGCCCGGCCGTCACTGGATGCCGGTCACCAGGAAGCCGGCCACGTTGGCGGCCAGCTCGACGGCCACATTCGTGGTGACGTGGCCGCTGACAAGCCGGTTCTCCGGGTCGTCGAACGCCTCCACCTCCAGCTGCGGCCCGTTGTGGTAAAGCTGGATGGTCGAGAAGCTGGGCGTGCCGAACTCGCCGTCGAGGGCGCCGGGCTGGCTGACGATGATGGCCGTCGTGTCGTCCTTGATGCGCGTCCGGTTCGCTGTCGCCTCGGTGCCGTCCGTCGACGGGTACTCGGTGACAATGGGGGCGTCCTCGACGACGAACTGGAAGCCCTTGTACAGCGACGGCAGGCCCCAGGTGCTGTACTGGGGGTCGAGCCCCTTCTCGAGCACGTCCTTGGCAACCGGGCTCTCGCGGACGTAGTTGGTGATCTCCGACGAGGCGGCGATGATGCGGGCCGCCGTCGGCGAGAGGATGACGCGCAGGTCGCCCGGCTGCACGACCGCGTTCGTGTACAAGTTGATCTGGTCGGCGACCGCGGTCAGCGTCAAGAAGATGGCGTTGTACTGGCCACTGCTGGGGTCGTCGCTGGCGTTGGCCCAGTCGCCGCGGCCGCCGTTGAGCCCGTTGGCGCTGTTGACGTTCGAGGACGGCCACGAGGAGGCCGTCTGCAGGAGCGTGATGGTGCGGAGCGTCAGGTCCGTCATCGCCTGCGAGATGGTCGCGGCCAGGTGCGCCGGCTTGAGGCTGAAGTTCTTGACCGCCTCGATGACTTGGTAGCCCAGCGTCCAGTCGAAGGACTGGCGCTGGCAGCGGAAGTCCTGCCACTCCTCGCGGAGCCGGTTGACCAGGCCCTTGGGGCGCTCGTCGCCGTCGCGGAAGCGGTGCCGGTCGCTGGCGACCAGGCGGACGAACTGGTCGCGGTCGAAGCGCTTGTAGGTGCCCAGGGGGGTCGGCGCATCGACCCACTGGACGTAGCGGTTGAGCTTGAAAGCGTCCTTCTGGCGGACGAAGGCGATAACCTGGCCGGTCTCCCGGGGCAGGTAGCCGCCGTACTCGGACACAAACCGGAGGGTCATCGGTCGCTATCCTGTCTTGAGGCCGCAGGGCCGGTCCGCGCCAGCCCCGCAACAGGCTCGCGACAGGTTGCGCCGTCTCCCCGGTAGCTACTCCGGGTTCGGCCAGTCCAGGACCGCGCGGCCGGCCGCGCGGCCTCAGTTGCTCACGTCAGCGACCGCTCCATCGGCGGCAGGAGCTGCACGGGGATGAGCTTGCCGGACGTCCCCGAGTCCAGCGCGATAGCGCCCACCCTCTCCTGGTCGGCGGTCGACGCCACGCCCTTGCCATCGGCGTCGGACTTGAGGAACTGCCCGCGCGTGACGGTGCCGCCCAGCTCCAGCATCACGTCCTTCTCGGGGGGACCGTAGACGAGCACGCCCTCGCCGGCGACGGCATGGAGGCCGTCGTCGAGGGTGCTGTAAGGCGCGTTGCGGACGGAGGGCCCGCTGACGCCATAGATCTGCTCCCCGGCGTCGCACTCGGCGACGCGACCGGCGGTGCCCGTGGCCAATTTCACAAACCGGGACGGCCTTATGTCCCCGTCAGCCGTCAGCGAATAGGAAGGCATGACCTACCTCTTGTGTTCCCTGTTCCGTCCCGTCCCGCCCGGCCCCTACGGCTTGGCGTAGAAGCCCGACAGCGCCGCCAGCGTCGAGGCGTTGGAGGCGTTCGCGTTGACCAGCAGCAGCGGGTCGCCGGGGTGCAGCGCCGACACGATGGGGTCGCCGCCCGCCCCGGCGGTGAAGCCCGTGTAGGCGGACACGACCGGCTGCAGCGTCGGGTCGATGACGCCCGTGGCCGGATCCACATCGCCGCCGGCCGCAAAGAAAAACAGCACCCGCCCGACCGCCGCCGTCGAGCCGTCGACGTTGGGCGTGCCGGTGGCGATGGTGAGGGTCAGCGTCGACAGCGACGAGATGAGCGAGAAATGCCAGACGCCGTTGTCGAGCTGGAAGCAGCAGTAGTCGTTGGCGGCGGGCGTGTTGTCGGCGACCAGGCCCGGCGCGGTCAGGGAGCCGGGCAGCCGGTACTTGTAGGTCGTCGCGTAGAGGCCCGGGTTGTCTTCCATGACGATGGTGGTGTCGTTCTTCACCACCGCCTCGGCGATGTACGTGAAGTTCTTGGGGCGCAGGAAGTACCAGGTGTGCGCCGTCGAGCCCGACGTGATGCCGGCCTGGCTGACGTGGGTGACGCCGGCGCGGGAAAACCAGTTGGGGGTGCTGTTGACCTTGGCGTAGAGGAAGGGCGCCTGCCCGGGGACGCCGGGGTCGGGCGGGATGCCGCGGAAGATCGCGGTGCCGGCCGATTGGGTGTTCCCCGGGACCGTCCAGGAGCGGAGTCGCTGCAGGTAGTTCACGTCGCCTCTCCGTCGTCAGGTGGATCGTCCCGGCCCGACCCCGCCGCTCAGCGGCCGTTGCTAAGGACGCGGCCGGCCAGCGTCCGCTCGCCGCGGGCGTACTGCTCGGCGTCGTGCCAGTCGCAGCCCGGGTGCTCCTTCATGTACTGGGTGGCCTTCGCCAAGTCGGCGTCGACGAAGTCAGCGGCGTTCTTCCGCGTCGGGCTCGTCTCGCGCTCGGAGCGGCCACCCACGGGCAGCAGGGGCCCCGCGGTCGGGTCGCGGCGGTAGTTCTTGCGGATCGACGCGGCGCGGGCATCGCGGGCCGGCTTGTGGAGGCCGGCCATGTACTGGACCTCCTCGGCCTTGTCCAGCAGGTAGCCCTCGGCCTGGAGCTGGCTGACGAGGGCCTCGCTGTCCTTTTGGGCCACCTCGCGGCGGAGGCCGGCCAGCTCGTCGCGGAGGGCCGTGTTCTCGCGCTGGCTGCGGGCGTACTCGATGGCAACCTGGTCGCGCTGCATCGGCGTCATGTCGGGCGCGGGTGGCGGCAGGCCGCCGCCGGGCGCCGGGGCGGGCAGGCTGGCGGACTCCGGGCCGGGGACCGCAGGGGCCCCGCCGCCCATCGCCTCGCCCTCGTACTTCGAGCAGACGTAGGACAGGACGGGGTGCTTCGCGACGTGGCCCTCGAACTGGGCGTAGCCCTCGTCGGGCTCGTCGGCCATCGGCGGCTTCGTGGGGTCGGGCAGGTCCGGCATATTGACCTCGCGTGAGTAGAGCAGCACGGCGCCGTCGTGATACGCCACCATGCCCATGTCCAGCTCGGGGTCGCGCTTGAGCAGCGCCAGCCCGGTAATTTCACCCTTCGAGGGGTAGAAATCGACGCTGCGGAAGGGGAACCGCTTCGCCTCGTCCCACTCCTCCCGGCGGATGTACCGGGTGCAGTAGAGGCACGGCAACTTCTTCGGCCCGAACCGGCCGACCCGCCACTTGCGGGCGTAGCCGACGACGGGCGGCTGCTCGGTCTCGGGCACGTCGCGCTCGGGCCGGCGGTGGCCCAGCGTCACCACCGCGAGCGTCCCCGTCTGGGCCTCCCGGTCGTTGGCCCGCCGGGCGATCGTGTGCAGGTCGGCCTCGGTGACCTTGACCCTGATCTTGCCGCCGCCGGGGACCGACTTCTCGCGCTCGTGCGGGACGAAGACGGGCACCTCGTCGGTGTGCCACAGCTCCGGCCGGTCGAGGCTCGCCAGAAAATCGAGGGTCGCGTCGCCCATCGGGAAACATCCTGCCGGGGCGCCCCCGCCGGGGGCAAATCGCTCAGGCGCGGACGAACGTCCCGCCCTTCATCAGCCCCGAGTCATGCAGGTAGCCGCCCTTCGACGGCGCCGAGGCAAACTTCTCCGCCTCGTCGAAAGAGATACCGGGGTAGTACCCTTCCGCCTCGACGGTGCCCCGCTTGCCAAAGCGGACGTGAAGCTGCTCCCGTTCGGCGTCGTACATGGCCGCGACGATCCAGCTCGACCGCACGGGCACCCAGACGCCCAGCAGGAGGGCCGTCCCCTCCTCGGCGCCCATGAAGGCGTCCTTGTGCCGGGGCAGGTGCTCCCGGCGGCGGCGCAGGTTCTGCGCCTTGAGCTTTGCAAAGCCCTCCGCCGCGGCGGCCTTCCAGTCTGGCGTTTGCGGGCCCATGCGGGGATAATGACCGCACCCGGCGACCGGGAGCAAGCCTGTTACAATGGGGACATGAGCGAGTCCACCGCGCCGCCGTCCTGGAGCGGGAGGCGTGCGCCGCCGACCTCGATCGCTGCGCCGACGACGAGCTGGACGCCGCCAGGGCCGAGGCCCTGCGCGCCGGCACCACCGCCATCCGCACCCGGAGTCCCTCATGACCGACCGCGCCGCCCTCCTCCGCTTTGCCGACGGCGCCGGCGCCGGCGCCTGCGCCGCGGTGGACTGGCTCCAGGAACAGGGCGCCGCCCTGGCCGACGTGCTGCGGGCGTATGCCGGCGCCCCCGCCCCCGACCCGCTCTGCGACTGGCTGGGGGCGACGCACGCTGAGGACGAGGGGCTGCGGCGGGTGGTGGCGCGGTGGTGCGAGGCGACGGAGCCGGACAGGCGGTGCTCCATTCCCAGCGCCATTCGCTTTGCGGCGGTGCGAGAGTGCGGGCTGGACTGGGAGGCCGAGTTGCGGCAGCTGGGCTTCGAGCTGTCCTGGCCGGAGGGCGGGATTCCCCCGAAGCGGCGTGGCGAGTTTTGCCGGCAGTTGATGGAGGACCTGTCCTGGTCGGGGGACGGGATTCCCTCGGAACGGCGTGGCGAGTTTTGCCGGCAGTTGATGGAAGCGGGGGACAAGGACCGGGTGGCGACCGTGCCCGCGGAGGCAACTTGGATGATGGACATGCTCCGCCACGCCGCCGCCCGCGCCCGCCGCGCCCAGAAGCGGGCGGTGCTGGCGCTATTCGCCGACGTGGAGGCGGACGCCGGCTCGCTGGTGGCGGACGGCCGCCTCCGCTACGGGAAACAGCAGGTCCCGGCCCCGGAGTGGGTCCCGCCCGAGCCCCCTGTGCTGGAAGACCTGCGCGGCGCGTGGGCCGAGGGCCGCTCTCCGCCCCCGGACGCCCTTGTCGAGGACATCGTCTTGGTCCGCCTGCGCCGGGAGTTCGACACCGTCGTCGCCGACCCGCGCATCGTCATCCCGCCCAGCGACTGACGGGCTAGCCCTCGGTCGCGATGGGGCGCTCAGCCGGCGACGAGGCCGGCGAGGCCGGCCTCGTCGTCGCCTTCGTCCTCTTCGTCCTCTCCGTCCTCTCCGTCGAGCAGCTCCGCCAGCACGAGCCTGAGCAGGTCCGGGTCCAGTCCGGGCGCCTCCTCGCCGTGCGCCTCGGCCACCGCGGCCAGCAGCGCCAGCACTTCGGCCGCCAGCGCGCCTTCGTCCCAGTCGTCCCGCGCGTAGCCCAGCAGCGCCTTGCCCCTGCGGAACGCCCACCGCGTCAGCTCGGCGCAGGTCAGGAGCGTCCCCGACAGCGGGACCGGGATCATGAGCAACTTCGGGCTGATCGACGCGGCGGCGACGTAGTAGCCGACGTAGGCGGTCGCGATGGCCGCGGCGCCGGCGATGCCGTAGCGCTCGCGCAACCCTTGCAGCCGCGCCAGGGCCACGTCCTTTGCCTTGCCGGCAGTTTCCCTGGGGTGCGTGGCCGCGTGCAGCAGCGTCCGTGCGTGGGCCTTGAGCGCGGACGGGGACAGCTGCGAGCGGACCTTGTCAACGGCCCGGCGGAGGAAGCCCTGGCGCTGCGTCTCGGGGGCCTCCCGGACGGGGCGAGGCTCGCGGCGGCGCTTCTCCTTGCGCTTCTCGGCCCGGCGCTCGCCACGGCGGCGCTCGGCGCGGTCGCGCGGGCTTTCGCCGGCGCCGCTGTCCCCCGCACGGCTCCCCTTGCCGAAGCGCCCGCCCCCGCCGCGGGGATGCTTGCGCTCGAACTCGGCGTCGTAGGCCAGCGGGTCGCCGTCCTCGTCGTCACCCGCGCTGCCCTCGGCCAGGAGCGCCAGGAGGACCTGGGCGTCGGCCCTGGCCTCCTCGGAGGGCAAGCCGTCGTCCTGGGGCGCGCCGAAGGTGAGTCGCTCCAGGGCGACGGCGAGGACGGCGCTGGGGTCGAAGGTCATGGGTTGCGTCCCCTCTCCCCGCCGGGGACGTCCGGGACAACCCCGGCGGCGGGCCCGCGGGTGCCCGCTCCCTGCGCGGCCGCGGCTGGCGCCTGCCCGGCCTCCCCGCTCACGCCAGCCGGGCCAGCGCCTCCTCGTCCGGCGTCGTTGGCATCGGGCGCGGGTGCTGCCGGTTCAGGCGCACCTGCTCCATCGCCTCCCGGGCCGCCGCCCGGAGTTCCTGCGGGCTCAGGGGTCCCTCCGGCCGCGGGAGCTGCGGGGCTTGCCGGGGCTGTGGCGGCGGCCCTTGCGCCGGCCTGGAACGCCCGCTCAGCGATCTTCCGCGCCAGCTCAGGCTTCGTCCCCGACGCCCTGAGCCCGTGCTTCTTCTTCAGCTCGACGAGGTCGCGGACCTTGAGCCCGGCGAGCACCTGCCCCAGCGCCTGCACCTTGTCGGGGCTGGGCTGGGCGAGGACGTCGTCGATGGCCCTCGACGTCTCGGCGAGGTGCTCTCCGTAGGCGTGGCCCTCCTGTTCGCGGGACAGGCCCTTCTGGGCGGAGACCTTTTCCTTGCGGGCCTCCTCAAGCTTCTTCCGGTGCGCATCGCCGCGGCCGCCGGGGTTCTCGTGGGAGTACACCTTGCGCTGAGTGTGAATGTTGATCCAGAACTGGCCGCCCTGCTTGCCCTCGTGCGGCCCCGTCCAGTCGTCGGAGCCGTAGAGGAGCAAGTCGGGGTCGTCGAGGGAGGCGAGGGAGGCAAGGAAATCGGCCTGCGCCTCGCTGTACGCAATCCGGCTGTCGGCCGGGTCGAAGGTGCCGGCGTTGTCCACCGCCTTGATCTGCCCCGGCTCGAACGCCACCCAGCAGGGCGCCTGCTGGCCGTTGAGGACCGGCGTGTGGATGCCGTCGTAGCCCAGCTGCCGCAGGCGCTGCTCGGCGCCCGCGCGGCCCCCGTGCCGCTTGACCAGCGCGCCGTAGACGTCGTCGCCGCTGTATTCCTTCTTGCCGCCGCCGAGGAGGCGCGAGAGCAGGCCCGGCTTCTCGCCGGTGATGCGCTGGTACTCCTCGGGGGTGTAGACGTTGCCGGCCCGGAAGGGCGTGCGGATGTTGAGGTACACCGTCAGGACCGCGCCGGTGGGGGCGCCGGCGCGGTCCTTCGTGTAGTCCTCCGCAAAGCGCCGGTCCTCGGAAAAGTAGAAGCCCGGCCCGTAGACGAGCGCCTCGGGGTTGCGCAGCTTCGAGCGGTCGAACTCGCCGAACGCCTGGCCTGGCGTGCCGTGGAAGACGGCGACAGGCACGCCGTCCTTGCCGACCTGGCTGGTGTGCTCGGGCAGGCTGTGCGTCTGGGCCGGCTCGCCCGTCTCGGGGTCGACGACCTGGGAGGCGTTCTCGGGGTCGGCCTCCCAGTCGCCGAACCACGCCTTGAACGCCTGCGCCCGGGTGCCCTGCTGCTGGTACTCCTGGCGCGCCGCCTCGGGGTCGGGCTTCTGCCTGGCCGCCGCGCCGGCCCCGCCCGGCTGCGCGCCGCCCTGTTGCCCTGTCGCTGGTGCCGGTGCGGCGCCGGCGCCCTGCTTCGCCGCGGCAGGGCCGGCGTCGCCGGCCGCGTCGCGCTCGGTCGGGGCGTGGTGGATGACCTTGCCGCTGACTCGGTGCTTCCAGGCCGACTGTCCCTTGTTGGGGCCCGAGAGGACGGTGTGGGGCTGCCAGTCCTCGACGGCGTAGCCGGCCGGGCCGCCCTCGTCCCCCTCGCGGCCCCCCGGCGCGCCTTCGGTCTCCAGCCAGGTCCACGCCCGTTCCAGTGCGGCTTCTTCCTCGGCGTTGAGGTCGATCTCCTCGCCCGCCGTGCGCTTGCCCTGCCCGGTGCGCTGGTACGGCATCGCCCCGGCCCCCCGCTGATGCTGCGCGGGCGCCTCCCGGCTGGCGCGTTCGCTCAGGTAAGCGCGGAGAACGCGCCAGGAGCGCGACCCTTCCGACAGGTCGAACTTCGCGTAGCGAAGATTGTCGCCATTCTCCTTCCACCAGTCGCGACCAGCGGCCGTTCCCATGATGTCAAGGATGCTTTGGGCATCGGGAAAGGCGTCCTGTACGGCCGCAGCGAGCTTCGGGTTGTAAGACTGCACGCTGTCAAGAGACTCGTCGTAGCCGAAGCGCGGCCAGGTGTAGTAGCCATTCATGCGGCTGTCCTTGTCGCCAGCCGCATGGCAGGTGATATAGGCATAGCCGGCAGCCGCCGCCCGCTCGCACTGGGCGGAAAAAATCTGTGAGCCGAGCCCGCTCTTGGCGTACTCGGATTTCACCTCCAGGAGCTCGTTCATGATGAAGCGGTTGCCTTTGTCGTCCACGCCAAAAAACCGCTTCATCGACTTCAGCTGCGGGCCCTTGACACTGACGCGCACCCCCCAGGCGCGGTGCTTGGGGTCATCCGAGTATGTGGGCAACCAGCGGACGACGTTGCCAACCGTGACATTGATCTCGCCGGAGTCGACCAGGCCGACCAGGTCGAGGGCCTCCTCCCAGTCCAAGGGGTCAAAAGCCTTGTGGGCGGCTTGACGGGCCGTCTCCTCCCAGTCGTCTTCTTCGTCCTCTTCCTCGTCGTCTTCTTCACTTTCCCGTGGCGGCTCCTGGTCGTTGTCCTCCGCATATTTCTCGCCCGCGGCCACCGCCTCGTCGCGATCAAGGACCCACTCGCCCCACCCCTGAATGTCACCGTCGCCTTCCTGGGCGGAGAACCAGCGATAGACGGACTGCAGCTCGGAGCGTGGGTCGTCGGGGTCAGGGTCGTACGTCCCCTCAACGACATAGACGTTCTGGGGATAGTGATCGCCGTTTTCGTCGTAGAAGCTCCAGGTGGCGACGTGCTCGCTGGAACCGTGCGCCTCGCTGACATCGCCCTGGACAATCCTCCCATCCCAGGGGGGCTTCGCCGGCGTGTCCTTGTCCTTTGTCGCGACACCGCCCTGTCCCCCGGGCGCAAACTCCCCCGGCTGCTTGCCATCGTGGGCCGTGGTTTCGCGCGGGTGCGCCGCCTCGTCCCACGGCCCGACATAGAGCAGTGCCTCGCCCTCGCGGCCACCCCGCGCGCCTTCGGCCTCCAGCCGGGCCCACGCCCGTTCCAGCGCGGCCTCTTCCTCGGCGTTGAGGTCGATCTCCTCGCGCGGGTCGTCGGCGTCGCGGGCGTACTGCGCTGCGGGAATGGCCGCGGGCTTCGCGACACGTTCCTTGAGGTAGGTGGCGAGGATGCGCCGCGAGCGCGAGCCCTCGGTGAGGTCAAAGCGCGCGTCCAGCAGGTCGACGCCCCGTTCCCTCCAGAAATCGCGGCCCTCTTTCGAGGCCATGACGTCCAGGAGGCTTGAGGCACCGGGGAAGCGCCGCCGCAACTCCGCGACCAGGGCGCGCTCGCGCTGCATCTCCAGGACCTCAAGGTCCTGGTCGTAGCCCAGCCGCGGCCAGGTGTAATAGCCGTTGAAGGTGTTGGGGCCGTTGCTGCCGGAGCGGGCGGCGTGACAGCGAATGGAGCCCACCCCGAAGGCGGCGCACGCCTCGACCTGGCGGGCAAAGATTTCCGAGCCGGTGCCGGCGCCCGTGGCCGTGACCTTGATAAAACTGTTCTCGACGACCAGCTCTCCCGAGCCGAGCCGTTTCAGGTAGCGCGTGGCCTCATAGCCGGGCCCGGTCACGTCCAGGCGGAACGAGCCGTCCTTCTCCGGCGTGACGAGGACCTCCGCCCCGTCGGGGGCGCCGACCAGCGAAGACCACGGCACCCGGTCGAGGTCGGCCTTGGGGCCGAATACCTTCCGGGCGCTCTTCTTCCGCGCCGCCTCGGTGCCCGAGTGCTTCACCGCCGCCCGGGAGGTCGCCGCCTCGCCGTCCCGCGTCCCGGGTGCGAACTCTCCCGGCTGCTTGCCGTCGTGGGCCGTGGTTTCGCGCGGGTGCGCCGCCTCGTCCCACGGCCCGACATAGAGCAGTGCCTCGCCCTCGCGCCGCATCTGCGCCAGGCTGTCAAGGAACGCCCGGCTCTCCGGCGACTGTCCCGGCCCCCGGTAGACCTTGCCCGCGGGACTGTGCCAGAGGTGGCCGCCCCGCGGGCCGGTGGTCTTGTACCAGTTGGGCTTTGCCTTCGGCGCGCCGCCCCCCGCATCGGGGTCCCAGGGCCGCTCGGACGGCGGCCGCCCCTCCGGGGGCTTCGGCGGGCCGGGCGGCGCGCCGCCCGGGGGCGCACCCCCGGGCGGTCCAGGGGGCCCGCTCATGCCTGGCATACCCATCCCCGGGGGCTGCTGCGCTGCCTGCTGCTGCTTCTGCATCTCGGCGAGGCTGAGGACCTCGTCGCCCTGCTCCGGCTTTGAGAGGCCGGCCATGGCGCGGACCTCGTCCGCCTTGACCGAGGCGCCCATGTCCACCACCGTCTTGGCCGCCTGGAGCTGCTTCTCGGGGTTGGGCTTGTCGACCTGGCTGACGTAGCGGCAGCGGAAGCCCTGGGGGTTCAAAGGCCCCGGCAGCGTCTCGGGGAAAGTGTGTGCCTGGAGCATCCAGGCGAGCGACGGCTGGTCGGCGGTGCCCGTCATCGAGTCGTCGAAGTTGGCGGCGTCCCAGTTGCGAATCTGGTCCTTGGTGTTGCGGGCGAACTCGGCGCGGCCGGTGCCGCCCAGGCCGTCCTCGTCGTCGGCGCCCCCTGACATCGACTGGCCGACGACGTAGCGCTCGATATAGCCGTCGATCACCTCGACCAGCGCGTTCAAAACCTCGACGCCGGCCGTGGGCACCTCGACGCGCTCGACGGCCGGCTGCTTCGAGTCGGGCCAGCGTGGCACGATCAGGTTGGTGCGGTCGGACTGCTCGCGGGCCGCCTCCAGGGCCTTGTCCTTGGCCTCGGGATTGCTGGCGTCGTAGTACCAAAGCGTGATCCCCAGGCCGACCCGGTCCATGTAATCGACGACGCGGCTGAGGTGCTCCAGCTTCAGGAAGTTGAGCCAGTGGACCACACTCCGCACGCCAAGGCCGTGGACCGCCTCGGCGCGCTCGGCGGCGAAGAAGTCGGCGTCCTTGACCTCGTGGCGGTGGAACAAAAAGCGGTCGCGCCAGTTGCGGTTGATGCGGACGGCCATACCGCGCGTCGTCGTGATGACCTCGGCGCCGGGCAGGTCCTGGATCTCGGCCGAGTGGCCGAGGATATAGGGCGTGCCGTCCTGCTGGTGACCGATCTTGTCGCCGACCACGGGGCGCCAGTCACGGACACAGAGCGCCCGGCGGCCCTCGTGGCCGGTCCAGTCCCACTGCACCTGCACGCCCTGGCGGCCGTACCAGATGGCGTCCAGGAGCGAGTAGCGCAGTGAGTAGAAGTAGGGCGTCTGCTCGATAAGGCGGGTGAGCGCCTTGGCGACGTGGTCCTGCCGGGGGTCTTTCGCGTCGGGAACGTCGAGGTGCCACTTCAGGGAGGCGACAGCGAGTTTCCGCTCCTGCAACAGGCCCATCAAAAAACAGTCGTTCTCCATGATCAGGGCGTCCTGCCGTGACGACCGCATGGCCTCGTCGAAGCGCTCGTGAAAGAGGGTGTGGTCGGCCCCCGAGATGATTGACGTAAAGGTGAGGACATGGGGCAGGGCAAAGCCGTCGGGCTGGTAGAGGCGGCCGGAGGTGTCGCGCGTGAGGGGGCGGCCGTCGGGCCCGAACAGCAGCTCGGCGCCGCCGGGGCCTCGGGACCGCGCGCCGTTGCGGCCGGGGGGCACGATCACTCCTTGGCGGCTGCCTGCGGGTCGTTGAGAGCAGCCAGCGCCAGTGCGACCAGCGCCCGCCGCTCCTCGCGGGCCGCGGTCCGCAGGAGCAGGTCGGCCTCGTCGCGGAGGGCGCCGGCGGCGAAGGAGGCGCCCTCGCCGGCCGCCTCCAGCCGCGCCAGCTCGGCGAGGGTGGACTGCCAGCGCCTCCGCCAGGTCGAGGGCACCATGGCGCCGGGCTCGGGGTCGGGGTCGGGCGGCCGGAACTGGGCGCAGGCGGGCAGCCGGGCCTCGGTCGCCGGGTAAGCGCACTGGATGGCGACGCTCCCGTTGACCGGGCCGGGCAGGACGACGAGCTGGGGCGGGCCGCCCCGGCACTCGCCAAGGCGCGGCGCGGCGAGGTCCTGCGGGTTGGGTGGGGCGGCGTGCCAGTGCTTGCAGCCCGAGCAGGTGTTCATCAGCGTCCCCCGTGTCTCAGGCGGTCGGCCCCCAGGCGGAGGACGAGCGCCGTGTTGGCGTGCTCGGCACCGTCGCGCATCTCCTCGACGGCCGCGAGGGCGTCGAGCGCGGCGGCGGCCTCGGCCAGCCCCTCGTCGCGGCCGGCCGAAAGCTCGGCGGCAAAGACGGGTGCCAGGCCGGGGGCGCACCTGCCCCCGTAGTGGTCGGCGACGATGCCGGCGAGACGGCGGGCGCGGTCGTCGAGGGTCATGCTCAGCCCCCCAGCAGCCGCCTGGCCCCCGCGGAGCGGCCCCCCCGGTCCTTGCGGCCCGGCAGCGGCGACCCCGGCGTGCGCCGAGGCTGGCGGGGGGCCGTGTCGGGCGGGACCGCCGCGCCGACAAGGTCATGGCCGGCGGGGTAGTGGGCGAGGTTCATAGCGTCAAGCCCGTCGGGACTGCGGCCGAGCTTACGCTTGGTCTCCGCCTTGGGCTCTACCACACGCCGGCCCGCGGCGTCGAGTTTCCAGGCCGGGTTCATTGCCTGCTGGCGGAGCCGGTCGAGCACGGTCCGGGGCAGCCGGCCCAACGCCACCAGGCCGCGGCGGGCGCGCTCGACGGTGAAAAACCACAGCTCCGAGCGCTTGTTGGGGTAGTCCGAGGGCCGGTGCGGCCGAGAGCCGGCGTTGACGCCGACGAAACGGTAGCCGCCCTTGAGGTCGACGACGCCGCCACCGACACCGTCGTCGTCCACCTTGACGGGGATGTGCTCGGGCAGGGCGGTGCCAAACTCGGCGGAGAGCTGGCGGCACAGCTCCTTGAGCCGGCCGGCGACCTGGGGCACCAACCAGCCGTTGTGCTCCTCGTGGAGCAGGCTGACGCCGCCGGCCTGGGCGTGGATCGCGGTCGCGTCGTCGCCGTAGCGCGCCACGTCGCAGCCCAGCTCCGGCACCGCGCCCCCGGGGACTTCGGGGGCGGCGCTGGCCGCGGCATGCCAGAGGCTGTCGGACCAGACGCCGTAGGTCCCCGCGGAGGGCCAGCGGCCCAGGACCCGCGCCTCAGCGATAGGTCCCGGGCGCAGGTAACGCCCCGAGTGGGGCGGCCACTCGACGTCCGTGGCCAGCACGTCGCCGGTCACCGGCTCGCACCAGTCGCGCAGCTGCTCGTCGACCTGGGCGAGCCTTACCGCCGCGGGGAAGGGGGGCTCGTCGCCGGCCAGCTCGGCGGCGAGGTTGGGGTGGTCGAGGGCCGACATCTGGATCACGCGCCAGCCGCCGGACATGGCCTCCTGGTAGGCGGTGCTCGTGGTGTCGGTGGGGTTGCCGATGGCAAGGACGGCGTGCGCGCCCGTCGGCGCAAACATAGTACGGATCGTCTCCCAGACAAAGCCCGGCACGCCAATCGCCTCGTCGAGGACAAAGAGCAGCGCGTGGTCGTGGCGGCCCTGGAAGCCCTCGCCGGTCGCGCTGGTGACCCCCTTGGCGTAGTGGTCGGGGGCCGTCCAGAGGAGCGGGGCCTGCGGCCCGGCGAAGCTGTCGCGGACGCGGCGCCCGCGGCGCTGGAGCCGGACCTCGCGCCAGAGGAGGTCTTTGACCTGGCGGAGGTTCGGCGCGGTGGTGATACACCCGGACGGGTCGCGGGTGTCGAACCACCAGTTGACGGCGACCGCGGCGAGGAACGTTTTGCCAACGCCGTGGCTGGCGAGGTCGAGCACCCGGTAGGGAGGGGCGAGGAGGGCCTCGAGGGACTCCTCCTGCCGGGCCCAGAGGCGGGCGCCGAGCACGTCGCGGGCGTAGCCCACCGGGTCAGTCCGGTACGCCGTCAGCGGTCGCCGGCGGGGGCGCCTCGCCCGTCGCCGCTCCTCCAGCCTCGCCACCCTCACCGCCAGAGACGTCACCTGCCTCCTCCTCTTCCTCCAGTGCCTTGACGCGCGCCAGGAGATCCTGCTCTGTCTCGAACCTCAGCAGGTCGAGCGCCACCCGGGCCTGCTGGAGGTTCACGACGCCGGCCGCGATCAGCGCCCGCGCGGCGTTGACGCGGACGCGCGCGTCGAGGTGACCGAGCAGCTCCTCCAGTTGCAGCACCGTCAGGGCGCGGGTGTCGGGCGTGACCGGCCAGCCCTCGCGGATGGCCCGGCGGACCAGGTTCAGCTCCTTGCGGCGCACACGCTCCCCGGACCCCGGTGACACGAGACGGGGCGCCTGGGCGCGGCGGCCCCGGCGCATGGTGCCGCCTGTACAGGTCCCGGGGCAAAGCGGCTTGCGACCGAGGAGAAGGGGCGGCATGGGCGACGCGCGCCGAGGCGCGCGAGGGGCTTTGCTCCTAATCGGCATGGTTCCTTTGCAAGGCTGCCGTTGCCGCTGCGGGCACGAATGGCTCCCCCGCGACCCGGCCGAAAGGCCGCGCGTGTGCCCGCGCTGTAAAAGCCCCAATTGGGACCGGGAAAAACTGTTTGAGCGGAAGCGTCGCGTCGGCAAGAATGCGACCGACAGGGACGGCAAATCCGAAAAAGTAGATCCCAGGGCGCAATGATGGACCCTGGCGAGCGATTTTTGCGCATGTAGGGAAAGCCGGTTTCTGCCCCGGCCGAGAAAAGCCGACTATACTGATAACAGAGCAGATGTTGTGAGGCGCGCAAGACGTTCGCCTCCTCTTGGACGTTTGAGGTTCGTCAAAGTGCCGCCGGTGGGAATCGAACCCACGACCTCCGGTTTAGCAAACCAGGGCTCTACGATGGCACCGCGTTGCACAACGAGGCCATCTTCCACTGAGCTACGGCGGCGGAGTAGGCGTGGACGTGGGGGGAATTGCGCCCCCGGCCCCTGAGGTTGACAGCCTGGAGCCGCACTAAGCCACGCCCAATTGTTCCAGTGGCGGATCTCAAATCGGCCCGTCGGGAGCTGCAACTTCCGGCGGGCCACTTCATTGGCCCCTTGGCCGATTCAAAGCTTCGCGGACGAAGAAGTCCGACCCCTCCGTGAGCTTGCACTCTCTCCTGAGCCGGTCGGCCATCACGCGGCAGGCGGTCGGGGAGACGTCGATGCCGATCCATCGCCGGTCGAGGCGCTGGGCGGCGACGAGCGCCGTCCCGCAGCCGCAGAAGGCGTCCAGCACGATGTCCCCGTAGTCGCTGCTGGCCTTGATGATGCGCTCAAGCAGCGCGACCGGCTTTTGCGTCGGGTAGCCCTGCGCCTCCTTCGCCTGGGAGTTGACGGGGGGCAGGTCGTCCCAGACACTCTGCAAGGGCAGGCCCTTGGAATCTTCCAAGTAGCGCTTGAGGGCCGGCTTGGTGCCATTGGGTGGGATGGCGACCCTCCCTTCCTTGATGAGTTGCTGCATCCGCTCGGGCTTGTACCGCCAGTACCCCATGACCCCAAGAACTTCGTAGCGCGGGTTCCCCTTGGAGGCGCCACCCGGCCCGGTCAGGTTGTCCCAGCGGAACCGCCCGTTCTCGTCCGTGTGCCGGTAGTGGGAGTCAACGTAGCCGGAACTCAGTGGGGTGTAGAGCTGGTTCCAAGCGTAGTCGTCCCCCTTGGTGTAGAAGAAGATCGTGTCGTGAACCCGGCCATAGTGCTTGCTTCCCTGCCGCGCGTCACTGTGGGCCGAACTGCGCTTCCAAACGATCTCGTTCTGAAAACCGTTTTCCCCGAAGATCTGGTCGAGCATTGCCTTGACGTAGTGGCTTGCGTGCCAGTCGCAGTGATAGTAGAGGCTGCCGGTCTTCCGCAGAACCCGGTGCAACTCGACGCAGCGGGGGCGCATGAACTCGATGTAGGCGCGGGTGGACTCGTGCCGGTCCTCGAACGCTCGCACCTCCCCCGTCTCGCCCCAGAAGACTTCGTAGTTGCGGTTCGAGTTGAAGGGCGGGTCGATGTAGACGAGGTCGACGCACTCGGCCGGCATCCGGGCGAGGTGGATGAGGTTGTTGCCGCAGAAGACCGTCTGCGTGTCGATGAGCGAAAGCGGCTGGTCGGCCTTCAGGGCAGTCAGCGGGTTCGGCGCCGGGGCCTTCGACTTCTGAGGAGACGGCATGGGTCGGGGAAGGGTTGGTATTGTCAACGGTTAGCCCGCCCACCGCAGGCGGCGCGCAGCTGACCTCCCCGTCCCGAGTGGGAACGAGTGTAGCGCGCCGCGCGCCCGCGATCAAAACAAAAACCCTGCGCGGGAGGCAAAGGTGCCCCGCGCAGGGCCTTTCCGTTTCGTTTCACCCCATTTCGTTTCAAGATCGCATTCGGGAGCAAAGCCCGCGCGAGGTGAAGTGGTCGCATGAGTTAATTCCAGAAAAATCCGCAATAATCCGCGCTTTCCCCCTTGGCATTCGCAATACTCTCGTCTATACTACTATATAGACAACAGGGCACCGGGCCCTGAAACGAAAAGGGCCCCGCGGCGCGGCAAACGCCCGGGGCCCAGGATCAGCCTGACAGGAGGCCAACCCATGACCGAGTCTACCAGCAGAATGGATCCCCGTCTACACGCCCTCTCCGGCCGGCAGCGGCACACCGTCCGGTCGCCGCACCTGACCCTGGAGCTCCAGCGGTCCCTCGGCCGCGGCGCGAACCCCGACGGCACGGTGGCCGCCGCCTATTTCCTGAGCGAGGCCGACCGCCTCTGCTGGTCGGTCGCCGCACCTGGCGGCGAGATCAGGGGCCTCTACCCCACCCCGGCCGCCGCCATCGCCAGGGCGCGGCAGCTCCTCGACGAGGCGCGGCGCGCGGCTGAGTGGCGCGCCACTGCCGAACAGTGGCGGCGCTGGGTCGACAGGATCGGCGAGGAGGATCGGGCCGCCTGTGCCGCCCGCCGGACCGCCGCCGAGCTGCTGGCCCTGCCCGAGGGCCGCGCCGCCGTCGCCGGCTGCGTCCGAGCGGGCAAGGCGTACTCGGGGCCGGCCGAATACTACGCCCGCCGACCTGTGGTGCGCGAGGCCGTGCGCCTGCTGGCCGCGCGGGCGGCTCGCCGCGCCGACCGCTCCACATCGGAGGCGGCGCGGGCAACCGCGCCCGGCCGCGTCCTCGCCGAGGGCCGGCGCCGCCAGGCCGAGCGCCGCGAGCAGCTGCTGGCCGAGACCCGGGCGGCCGTCCGCGAGGCCGCCGGCGGGCTCTACCGCGTCAGCCAGACGCGCTGGGCCGGCGGCGATCACTCGACGCGGGTCGAGTTCGGCGCGCCCTCCTGCTCGGGCCGTGGGGTGAAAGCCTGGAGCCGTAACGGCAAGTGGTCGGGCTCCGACAGCGAGCACACCCTGCGGGTGGGGGAGGACTGGCTCCAGAGCGTCCACGCGGCCGGCCTCGCGGCCCTGGGCGGGATGCTGACGCTCTCGGCCCGCCCGGTGCCGGGCCGGGGTGACGGGCTCTATGAGGCGGCCTGGGCCGAGCAGGGCCGCGGCTTCGAGCTCAACGCTGTGCGCGGCTATATTGCCGTCCGGGGCGGCGAGGCGTACCACGCGCCCAGCGCCGCCGCCGCCCTCCGCGGGCTGGCCCGCAAGCTCGCCGGCACCGCCCCGGCCCGGCGGGCCCTCGACCTCGACCGGGTACTGCGCAAGTACGGCGGGGTGCCCGTGACGCTCCAGGACAGCCTCGACTGCGGCAATTGCGAGTCGGGCACCCACAGCTGGTGCCGCGCCGTGGGCATCGACCCCGACGCCCCGGCCTGCCCCCTCGCCGCCGTCATCGCCGGGCAGCGCCTCCGGCCGCTCGCCGAGGCACTGCGCGTCATCCGCCGGGTCGTCCGGGACGCCCGCAACCGCCAATCCGCCCCCGCCGACCCCGTCGCCATCGCCCTGCGCGGCGCCGCCGCCCAGGGCGACGCGGTCGCCGCCGCCGCGCTCGCCGACCGGCTCGCCGGCGCCTGAGAACCGAACCTTTGCGGGGCCCGGCCGCGGCCGGGCCCCAGGAGGTCCCAATGGCCGAGAAAAAAATGGTTGCCCTGCGCCTCTCCGAACAGGCCCGCCGGCAGCTGCCGGCGCTGGCGAGACGCTGGCGCGTCTCGCAGGCGCAAGTGATTGAGCTCGCCGCCGCCGTGCTCGCCGACCCGGCCCTCGCCGCCGCGCTGAGCGGGGGCTACCAGGCCCAGGAGCAGGCCCTCCGGGCCTGGGCCGGCCTCCTCAACGCCGCCGGCGAGGCCAACGCCCGGGAGTTTTCCCGCGCGGAGTGGAACCTCCTCGCGGACACGAACAACGGCTGCTCGCCGCTGCTCGCCCTGGCGGGGGGCGACTGGGACGGCCGCCTCACCTGGCTGTCCCCGTCCGGGCCGATCTCGGGGCCCCTGGCGATGGTCGCCGCCAACGCCCACGACGGCCACCGCCTCGACGGCGCCGGCCAGAAGTGGCTCGGCAAGGACGCCGGCCGCAAGGTCGCCGGCCTCGTCGCCCGACTCCAGGCCCTCGACCTGGTCCGCGGCTGGGCGCTGCTGGCCGCGCTGCAGTGGTTCTGGGAGCGCGAGGGGATCGACCTCGAAATCGACGCCTGGTGGGAGCCGGGCTTCCGGCGCAAGTGCGAGGAGGCCCGCCATGCCTCCCCCGCTTGACCTGACGGGGCAGACGTTCGGCCGCCTCGTGGTGGTGCAGCGAATGCCCGGCAGGCCCCGGCGGTGGCTTTGCCGGTGCGACTGCGGCCGCCAACTGGAGCTGGCGGCGCGGCAACTCAGTTACCGTCGCTCGTGTGGCAACTGCCCGGCCGCGCCCTGCCGCGTCTGTGACGGGAAGGTGGTGAGCCGCGCCGGCTTCTGCCACCGCCACAACGAACGATGGCGGCGCTGGGGCCGGCCCGACCCCGCGGAGTGGGCGGCCGCATTCGTGGAGGGGCGGCTCAACACCTGCGCCGTCTGTGGCAAACGGTGGAACGGCCATCACGGCGGGCGGCACTGCTCGCCCGCGTGCCTGGCCGCGTGGAGGCGAGAGCGGGCGCTGGCCCGCTACCACGCCCTGAGCCCCCAGGAGAAGCGGGTCGCCAGCAAGCGGGCGCTGGAGCGCGGCCGGGCTCGCCGCCGCGAGGGCTGGTCCCCCCGCCGGTGCGTCGCCTGCGGCGAGGAATTCCTCGGTCCCGACTGGCGTGTCACCTGCGGGGCCAGGGCGTGCCGGTCCGCGAACATCACCCGCGGGTCCAGGGCGTACCGGGCCCGCCGCGCGGCGCTGGAGGTGGCCGAGGCCGCCGCCCAACTGGAAAGGAAAATCTCAGATGCGTGACGAACTGATTCGCGCCAGCACCGAGGATTTGCGCGACGAGCTGGCCCGCGGCCTGACCCTGACCGCCGAGGTGCTGACCCGGCTCGGTGCCGTCTGGGTCGAGCTGGAGCGGCGCGGCGAGGACCTCTCCGACCTGCGCTCCGGTCTGGCCCGGACACTGCCGCTCATCGCCGCGGGGCTGCTGGCCGCCGAGGCGGTCGTTGCCTTTGCCGGTCGCCCCGCCGTCCTGCGGGCCCTGGAGGGCGTGCCGCTCGACCAGCAGCACCGCCTCGCCCGGGGCGAGCCCGTTGCCGCCATCGACCCCGGCAACCCCGCCCGCGTCGTCGAGGTGCCCCTGGCCCGGCTCCCGGCCGCTGCGGTGCGGCTGGCGTTGGTTGACGGGGCCCTGCGCACGCCCGACGAGCAGCGGCTCGCCTTCCGGCCCCGCCCCCGCCCGCGGCAGGAGGCCGCCTACCGCTACCGGCCTCGCTACGACCGCGAGGCCGGGACGGTCACCGTCGGGCGGATGACCGTCCGGGTAGACGATCTGCTCGACGCCCTGGCCCGCAGGCCGGACCCGCCGCCGGCCCTCGACGAGCCCGATGACTACGTCACCGTCAAGGTCCGGCTCTCCCGGGAGGAGGCCGACCGCTACTTCGAATTGTGCCGGCGCGCGGAGCTGCCGGACTGGGAGATGGCGCGGAAGGCGCTGCGTGCCTTCGGGCTTATTTGACGGCCCAGGCGCTGGGCGCCGGCGCGCTGCCGGTAGCGTGACAGCTGAACAAGCGAAGGAGTACACGCGATGGACAAGGGAGAGCAACCAATCTGCCGGGTGTGCCGGCAACCCGTCTCCGGCGAGGCCGCGCTGGACCCGGACAAGCCTGCCGCGGCCGTCCAGAGCTATCTGCACCCCGATTGCGCCAAGCGCGAACGGGACCGGATTGCTCTCGTGACGGCCGCCCGCCGGCGCCGCGTCGAGGCCGGTGCCGAACAGCTGCTCAGGGCCGCGAAGCGCGTCCTCGCGGGACTGGAGGCCCGGGTCGAGAAGGCCCGGGCGGCCGGTGCGCCTCTGCCCGTGTTCGACGGGATGGCGGGCCTCCACGCCGCCGTCGCCCGCGCGGAAGGGGACCGGCCGTGAACCCGGCCTCGCCCTCGCCGCCGCCGTCCTCGCCGCGCTGCGGGCGCGGCGGGAGGCGGGGTAGCCTCACGCCGCCGGCCTGGGCCCGTCGAGCAGATTGGCCACGCGCCGGAGCTGCCCCGCCAGAACGTGCGTGTACCGCTCTGTCGTGGCGACCGAGCTGTGCCCCAGCATCACCTGCACCTCGCGCAGGTTGGCGCCGCGCGACAGCAGCTCCGTCGCGTAGGTGTGCCGGAGGGTGTGTGGCGTGCAGCGGCGGACGATGCCGGCCCGCCTGCGCAGGCGGCCGAGCAGGTGCTGCAGCGCCCGGCTGCCGACGGGGCCGGCCTGGCGGCGCGACGGGAAGAGCCAGCCCTCCTTACGGTCGCCCACCCAGGCGGCGAGCGGGCCAAGCAGCGAGTCGGGGCACGGCACCCAGCGGTCCTTCGCGCCCTTGCCCTGGCGGACCAGGAGCGCGCCGCCGTCGAGGTCGAGGTCCTCGACGCGGAGGCGGGCGATCTCGCTGACGCGCAGCCCGGCCAATAGCCCCAGAAGCACGACGAGCCGGTCGCGGGGGCCCCCGGCCGCGCCTTTCAGGGCCTCGGCCTCGTGGGGCCTCAGAAAGTCGGGCAGGCGCCGCGCCAAGTCGCATTTTCCCTCTTATACGACATCCCGGACCGCTATTATCTCCTTGTGCGGTCCGCCATTGCTACTGACCGTTCGCACCCCTGCCCCGCGCCTCGGCCGCCGGAAACTCGGGCAACAGCGGCGGCGACCAGCCCTCGGCGTACCGCTTTGGCCCCAGCAACTCCCGCAGATCCCGGAGCCGGCGGCGCCTGAACGGCTCGCCGCCGCGCCAGTCGCCCGCCGCGGCCAGCAGCCGCCAGCAGTCCTCGCGCCAGAGGGTCTCCTCGGCCGCGTCGTCCCAGCGGCCGCCGTCGTGGCCGACGATCCCCCGCAGCCAGCGCAGCCGCGCCGCGTGCAGGTGGCACAGCCCGGCCTGGTGCTCGGCGTCGAAGCGGTGGCGGAAGCGGTCGAGGTCGCCGGCGGGCGGCAGGGTGGGGTCGAGCAGGAGGAGCAGCAGGCAGGGCATGGCGCAGAGGATAGCGCAGCGCCAGGGCCGGTGTCACAAGCGCGGCCGCGCAGAGAAGCGGCCCGGGGTGACGTGAGCCCCGGGCCGCGCGAGCGCCGGCGACGAGCCGGCGAGAAGCGAAGAGGAAAGGGGCCGGGGGGTGCCCCCCCGGCCAGGGTGCTTTAGCCGGTGTCGCCATTGGGGTGGCAGGGCCTGCTGGCCGGGTCGTAGGCGCCGAGCCAGCCCTGGGCCTCGTGGAAGGACTCGTACTCCTCGGTCACAAGGAGCGCCTTGTCGGCCAGCTCGCGGGCGACCTTGTCGAGGCGCTCGGGCTTCATGCGCGCGGCCTTCTCCGCAAAGCGGACCAGCTGGCTCGACAGGGCCTTGAGGCCGGCGAACGTCTGCTTGGGCGAGCGGACCGACTTGCCTTTCGGGGCGGGCACCGCCCGGGGCTTCGTCGCGACGGGAACGGGCATCGGCGTGATTCCTCTCGGGGTGCGGGGCGACAGGTCACGGGTCAATTGTAACCGCCCCCGCGCGCGACGCCAGCGGAAAAGGCGGGCGCCGGCCGCCCGCCGCTGACAGAATGCCGACAGGACCCCGAAAGTCCCGCGGTGCCGGGGACTGAAAAACCCCGTGCGGCGCCACGCACGCCATGCACGGGACGCACGGGGCCTGGCGCGGCCGAAGTCGTTGCCCACCAAGGCGCTCCCGCGCCGGCGGCCGGTTGGTATAGTAGCAACCGGCCGCGCGGGCGCAACCCACGGAGGGGCAACCCCTTGGGACCCGATGAGGCCGGGGGCGTTTTCTGTCATTGACAGGGCCCGGCCGTGAGGGTAGCGTCACGGACCGGCAGAGAGGCCGCACCCCAGGGAGGATCCCCCCAATGCCCCGCCGCGTCCCCACGCTCTGCGGCCCCCGCGCCGACGGCCGCTACTACGTCACCGACCCCGCCACCGGCCGGCCCGTCTACCTCGGCACCGACAGGGGCGCCGCCGAGGAGGCTTACGAGCGCTGGCGAATCCAGTTCCTCGCGCGGGCGCCCGGGGCCCCGCCGGAGGGCTGCACCGTCGCCGAGCTAGCAGCCGCGTTCCTGCGCCACGCCGAGACGCACTACGTCAAGGGCGGCCGGCCCACCTCCGAGCCGAGGAACTTCCGGGGCGCCCTCGGCTGCCTGGCGGCCTGGGCACACACGCCGGCGGCCGACTTCGGGCCCCAAGAACTGCGCGCCGCCCGCGCGGTGATGCTGGCGAAAGGCTGGCACCGGCGGACCATCAACGGCAACGTGCGCCGCGTCCGGCACGCCTGGCGGTGGGCGGCCCAGGAGGGGCTTGTACCGCCCGGGTGCGTCCACGGCCTCGCCGTGCTGCTGCCGCTGCAGAAGGGCCGCACCACGGCGCCGGAGGGCGGCAAGGTCCGCGCCGTCAAGGACGGCGTCCTTGAGGCGACCTTGCCCTACCTGGGCGACCTGTACCGGCGGCTGGTGCTGGTACATCGGCATTCGGGGATGCGAGCATTGGAGGTGGTAGCGCTGCGCCCCTGCGACCTGGACCGGCTGGCCGAGCCCTGGCTTTACCGCGTCCCCGAGGAGGGCCTGAAACTGGCCCACCAGGAAGACGTCGAGCGGGTGGTGCCGCTGGGGCCCCGGGCGCGGGCGGCGCTGCTGCCGCTCGTGGACGGGGCCGCGCCGGGCGACTGGCTCTTTCCGCGCCGGGCGGGCGGGCACGTCCTGGTCCGGGACTACCGCGACCGGGTAAGTCGCGCCGTGGGCCGGGCCAACCGGGCGCGGGCGAAACAGGGCCTGGGGCCGCTGCCGCACTGGACCCCGCTCATGGTCCGGCACCGGGCGCTAACCGAGGTGCGGGCCCGGCACGGCCTGGAGGCCGCCGCGGCGATCGGGGGCCACGCGCGACTGGAGACGACGGCGGCCCACTACGCCGAGCGGAACCGGGAGCTGGCGCAGCGGGTGGCCGAGGAGATGGGGTAGCCCCTCCCGGGGCGGACCGGTCTTCATTTCTCATAATCGGATTGACAACCCGTTGCCATCTTGACTGTCAGGCGTCGGCGCGCTCTTATCGGGGGACCCCTCTCGCCCCTTGCCGGGGTCTAATGGACGAGAGTACACTATAACGGAGTCGTCAACCCAGAGTCGCCAGCGGCGGGGAGACCGCCGTGAACGCCGACGTTCGAGCCGCGCTAGACCAGCTCACCCGCGCCCTGCAGGGGTCACAGGGGCGGCGGCCTGCGTTCGTCCAGGTGCTGTACTCCGACGGCGGGGTGGACACCTACTCGATCCCGCCCAACGGCGGCGGCCGGCCGCCTGACACGCCGGCGCCGCGCCCTGGCAACCCTGCCACCCCTCCCCAGGCAAACCTGCCACCAGACCTGACCGGCACCGAGGCCGCCATCGTCGCGGTGCTGCGCGACGCGGGCGAGCCGCTGCGGGCCGCGACGATCGCGCAGAAGTGCGGCCGGGCCTGCAACAGCCACTTCCGGGAGTGCCTGGGCGGCCTCATCGCGGCGGGGGTGGTGCGCCGGCCCGACGGCGGCGGCTACTGCCTGGCCGGCGGGTGAAAACCTGGCAAGGCTGCCACCGGCCGGAAAAGCGGCTGCCACCGGGAGAAGACGTGCGGCGCGTGGTAGAGGTGAACTTGTCGAGGGGGCGAGAGGCTACTTCGGCTTCTTGGGCCTCTTGCCGTTCTCGGGCTTTTCGCCGTCGGTGCATCCAGAGGTATTTGCCGCGTGGTCGGCAAGGTGCTCGTGGACGATGGGGCCGAGAACCTCGCTCAGATAGACGTTAAGGTCCTGGTTACGGTAGGCGGCCACGATCTTGGCGAGGCGGATGACCTCGGCGTCGACCTTGACCACAACGTCGTTTCGCTTCGGCTTCGGCATGACGTCTAGAGACCCATACGCGGCCTTGTCGAGCATGATGGCAACTCCGTGCTGAGTGTAATGGCGACGCGGGCCGTTTGCAAGTCCTGCTACATTGTAGAGTTGTAGTTACTACAACGTCAATCGGGATTTTTCCGAAATACCGAAGAATCTGGACTTGACGTTTGGTAACTGGGTAACTAATATGCCATCATGAGGCGTGGACGACCCACAACGGAGGCAACAACGATGGACCCGACACCCGACCCGAGCGACCTGACACTCTTGGAGGTCAGCGCCCGCCTGCGCGTGGACCCGTCCACCGTCAGCCGCTGGCTCACCGCCGGCGTGCCGGCGCCCTCGGGGCTGGTCCGGCTGCGGGGCTACCGCGCCGGCCACCGCTGGCGCATCCCCGAGGCGGAGCTGGCGGCGTTCCTGAACCAGGTCTCGCCTCCGGGCCGCGCCGAGCCGGCGGGCACGCAGGCGCAACGCGGGAAGCGGTCCCGGCGGGCGGCGCGGCAACTGGGGTGGGAGTAAACCGAGGAAATCATGCTACCGGCAACCGAGCTAACACCCGTCGCCGTCCGCGGCTGCTTCGTCGAGCCGAGGGCCGGGCGCACCCTCGACGACGACCTCGGCGACGGGTGCGCCATCCTCCTGATCCACGACCCCCGGCGCCGCCCCAAGAAGCAGCGTCACGCCGGCTACTGGTGCCAGCGATTGGCGCCGAACAGCTATCGCCTGAAGAGCTTTTCGGCACCGCAGAGCTACGAAGTGTGCCTCAAGCCGAGTCACGCGGGTTGCAGCTGCGGCGACGCTCAGTTCCGCTGGCGCCGTCCGGGCGGCTGCCGGCACCAGGCGGCGCTGCGGCAGGCGCTGGAAGCGCACCGCGCCTCCAACTAACGGCCCCGCGGCGCCGCACCTTCACCGGCGCCCGGCGCTCTCTCTCGCTGCCCGTTGGCGACGGGGCGGGGCCATCAGCCACCAGCGGCGCGACCGTCACGTGACGGTCGCGGTCGTGACTGCGGGTGCCCCCTTCCGGCCGGGGGCGGTGGAAAGGCCGGAGCTGGGAGTGGGCCGGGCACGGGGACCCGGGTGCAACGAGACGGGGGCGCATGCACCCCCGCCGGCGTCGCTGAGAGCAGGTTCGACTCCTGCCGCTCCTGGTCAACCGACGCCACGCACCGCGACCCCGGGGCCCGTCGCACCGCCGCCTGCGGTGCGCAACGAGGGCACGACGATGTCCAAAGCCAACAGCACCGGCCGCGCGGTGAACACGCCACGGCCCAGCCCGACGAACCTCGCCGTCGTCGCCTACCTCGGCGGCGCGGCGAACCCGTACGAGCTCTGCGCCCGCCTCGACCTGCTCGCCGAGGAGGCCGGGCGGCTCTGCGCCGCCGCGGTCGCCCTGGCCGACTACGACCCCGCGCTCACACGGCGGGTCGAGCAGACCTGTTTCGCCAACGTGCGGGCGGCGCTGCAGCTGGTGCTGGCACGGCCCGTGCCGCTGCCGGTCGGGGTCCTGGGATGACCGGGGCCCCGCCACGGACCGGCGGGGCGCGCGAGGCCCCGGGCCGCCCAAGGACGGGCGCGCCCGGGGCGATTGGAGGGGACCGATGGCAAGCCACGACCTGGCACACCGCGCCGTGCGGAAGATGCGGAGGGCGCTGCTGCCGCCCTGGGGGTGCGACTACTGCGACCGCGAAGAGTACCTGGCGGCACTGCAAGACCTGCCGCCGGTGCCTGGCGAGACCAGCCGGCAGCGCGAGCGCCGGGAGCGGCACAACCGCGTCAACGGCTACCTGCGCCGGCGCCTGGGGGTGGGCTGATGTCCAATCTCATCAGTTATAACCCAGCGCGCGCCCCGAGGCTGCGGACCTTCTCGCGGCGCTACCCCTCGCCCTGGGAGTGCCTGCGGGTGGCGCGCGACGCCCTCCTGCCGGGGCGCTACTCGATCCTGCACGGCGGGAAGCTGTTCCCCTTCACCGTGCTGGACCTGGGCAACGACCTCGACTTCGAGATGGACTTGGCCCACTTCGAGGAGCTGCAGCGGATCTGGCCGAACGGGGACTTCTCCCACACGGAGTCACGCGACCCATGAGCGACGGTGCGACCAGGGACTGGCCGGCGACGGCGCGACTCTTCCTCAAGGCGGGGCAGCTCCGCCTCGACGCGGGCCGGAAGGGCTTCGAGTTCCACCCCCGCAACGGCCTGTGGCGGGCGCTCGTCGACGCCGTCGTCAACGACGACGTGCCGCCGGACCTGTTGCCCTTCCTCGACTGGCACCCGCGCGGGTTCAAGGCGTCGCGGACGGAGCACCACGTCGGCATCCGGCTGCCGGGCGCGCTGGAGGTGCGGCTGCGCTTCCGCAGCGTCGACGGCACCTGGCACCGCGCCGGCTGGCCCGACGTCCCCGGCAAGCCCTCTGGCAAGGCGCTGGCCGTCGTCAGCGGCAACCCCTGGGCGTGGGTGCTCTGCGACCGGCTTGACGACGCCCTGGCCCGCGCGGTGCTCCTTTACAGCGAGGCGGTGCAGGCCAGGGCCGACGACGTGGCGAGCCTCGGCGGGCCGGCGCGTAACGATGGCGACTAACCACGGAGGGAGCATGTCCGAACAATCAAGGACGGTGGCGGCCTTCGCGCACCGGGCCCACGCCCGCGGCAAGGACCGGGCCCGGCTCTTCCGGGCGCTGGCCCGGTCGAGGGAGCTGGCGGCCGAGTGCCAGGAGGGGTGGCACGATGCGGCGCTGGACACCGAGGCGTGCGAGTCCGCGCTGGCGCAGGCGAAATCGGACCTCGTCGAGTGCCAGCTCCACGAGCAAAAGGCGCTTGCGCGCTGCAACGACGCCGAGAGGCTGCTCGACGACGCCGAGAACGAGGTCCGCCGGCTCAAGGAGGCGCTGGCGAAGCTCTCGGGCGACCGGGCCGCGTGCGACCATGAGCGCATGGCGGACCGCGCCGGGCTGCGGGCGGGGTGAGCCTGCCTGCGGCCGCCCACCCCCGGCCCCCGCGGCCGTGTCCCAAGGGACGTGCCAACTCGGCCGCGGGGCAGAAGCGTATCGGGCCCCGCCCGCGGGGGCGACAAGGGTGTGAATCCCCCGAGGAGGCGGGCGCTTGAATCACCGGGACTGGTACAGGAAGCAGCTGGCGGCACTCACCGACGCCGACCTGGCGCGGCGGTGCCTGCGGCTGCTACGCTGTGAGTGGCTCGACGGACAGACGTCGTGGGCCACCGGCGAGTGTTACTGGGAGTGCTGCCGCCGGGGCAGAGAGGCGATTTACGCCGGCGCCCGGCGGCAGGTGATCCAGGAGCGTGACGAACACCGAAGACTCAACGAGGAGGCGATCCATGACATCCGCAACCGCAACCTACACCGACGAACAGGTGAGCCTGATTAAAAGGACCATCTGCAAGGGCGCCAGCGATGACGAGCTGGCCCTGTTCCTGCACCAGTGCAAGCGCACGGGCCTCGACCCCTTCAGCCGCCAGATCCACGCGGTCAAGCGCTGGGACGGCCAGCAGAAGCGCGAGGTCCTCGCCATCCAGACGGGCATCGACGGGTATCGGCTTATCGCCGACCGGACCGGCCTCTACGCCGGTAGCGACGAGGCCGATTACGGCCCGGCATCCGAGGCGGAGAAGGGCGTCTTTGCCCCCGAGTGGGCACGGGCCACCGTCTACAAACTCGTCTCGGGCCAGCGGTGCGCCTTCAGCTTCCGCGCCCTCTGGCGCGAGTTCGTCCAGCGCACCAAGGAGGGCCGGCTCACGCGCTTCTGGCGCGAGAAGCCCTACCTAATGCTCGCCAAGTGCGCCGAGAGCCAGGCGCTCAGGAAGGCGTTCCCCCAGGAGCTGTCCGGGCTTTACACCGACGCCGAGATGCCGGAGGAGGCGCCCGAGCCCGAGGCGTTCGAGCCCGAGGCGTTCGTCGACCGCATGGAGAAGGCGCAGACGCTCGACGAGCTGAAGGCCATCGGCCGCCACCTCTCGGCGGCCGCCTCCTCGCTGACCGGCGACGCGGTGGACCGGATGCGCAAGGAGTACGTCAGGGCGCTTGAGCGCCTCAAGACCGCCGGCAAGCGCCTCCCCGCTCGGCCGGACGGCAACGCCAAGAAGACCAGGCTCGCCCAGCTGCAGGCCCAGATCCGCACCCTCGCCGGGGCCCTTGACCCGCCCCTCGACGACGACGCGCTGCGGAGGATTGCCGGCGAGTTTGAGTACGACTTCGACCACCTCTCAGAGGAGGGCGCCGGCGCGCTGCTCCAGGAGCTTGAGCAGCGCAAGAGCGAGGAAGTGGACCGCGAGCATCGCTGAGTCCCGCTGAACCCCACAGGGCAAGGAGGCCCCCATGACGATCGAGGACCTGACCTGCCGCGCGGCCCGGGCGCTCGGGCTGCCGCGCCACGACGCATCACCCATCTTCGCCGCCGTGCTCGACGGCGTGCTCGGGGAACAGGACCGCTGCCTGACCCTGGTGCTCAACTTCTGCGCCGGCCGGCTGTCGCCCCAGGACCTGGACCAGCTCGGCCGGGCGCTGGCGCTGGAGCCGGAGGCGCCGCCGGCGGACGCCGCCAGCGGCACGGCCGCCCCGGCGCCGCGCGGGAGGCGCCTGCTGTACCGGGGCGCGCAGACAGGCTACCACGGCGGGCAGCGCTAGGCCCTGGGAAGGCGTGCGGGTCCTGACGGCCGGCGGCGCGGGCGACCCCTCTGCGAACGGGCACCTCCTGACGACGGGCGCCGGGCCGGGTGGTAGACTAGCGGGCCCCACTTTCGTTTTCTCGGAGGCGTCATGGAGGAGACTGCTATCGTTCGCGCCGGATCGTTGCCCATCGCCCGGCCGCTCAACGCCGGCTGGGACGTGCTCGACCCGCTCCTGCGCGCGTGCTGGGACCACGCCGGCCAGCTCGCCAACTGGGCGCTGACCGAGCTGTACACCCACGACGTCCGGCCGATCGCCGGCTCGGACTGGATCCCCCCGTACCCGGGGCTTTACCTCTACGGCCACGCCAGGGAGTATTACGAGTCCTGGGGCTGGTGGGCCGGGGCTTACGCGCAGGCCAACTGCGTGCTGCGGTCGGCCGAGGACGCCTACAAGCGGCAGCGCCTCGCCGTCCTGCGCGGTTTGATCTCGCTCCGCACCATGCGCCTGCCGCAGCCGTTCCCGCTGCACAACCAGACCTGGGAGCCGTGCCTGCGCGACGGCCGCCCGGTCGTGAGCCTGTCCTTGCCCGGCGGGCGCGTCGAGGTCGAGCTGCGCGGCGGCGCCCCGGGGGACCAGAAGGAGTTCGCCCGCCACCTCGCCCTCTTCCGCGCCCTCGTCGCCGGCGAGGCAAAGAAGTGCCAGCTCCTGATCACGGGTCAGCGCTGCTCGAAGGGCTGCCACCGGGCGGCGCTGGCCTACAAGGAGCCCGGCGGCGGGCAGACCTACTACGTCCGGCCGCTGGTCAAGTTCGTGGTGCGGATGCCGGCCCGCCCGGCGGAGGGCGGGCGCGTCCTCACGCTCTGCACCGACCCGGAGGCATTCTGGGTCGCCGAGCTGGACGGCCGGCGGGCGTGGGTGCTCAACAACGACCACGTCAGGGGCGCGGTCGCCCGCCACGCCGGCCACAAGGCGCGGCTGCGCCGGCTCGGCCAGGACGCGAAGGCCGAGCGGCGTCTCAACCACTCCCAGTTGCGCCGCCTCCGCGAGCGCGTCGAGAAGCTGTGTCACAGGCACAATCACTGGCTGAAGACCTGGCTCCAGCAGACGGCGGCAGACCTGGCGGGGTTCGCGGCCCGCCAGCGCGTCGGCGAGGTCGCCTACAGTGACGCGGTCCGCGACTTCGTGCCGGAGTTCCCCTGGCACCGTCTCAAGACCGCCCTGGCCGGCGCCCTCGCCGGGGCCGGAATCACCCTGCACGACCTGAACGTCCCAAGAGGCGGTGACCCCGATGTCCCCAGAGAAGGAGAGTGAACGGTGTCTCAGATCTACCCGACTGGCCCAGGAACGCCTCCGGGCGGCCCGCCGCCTGGCGCGCCTCCGCCGCCGAACGACGAGGGGGACCGCCCACCCCGCCGTGTCCAGATTGCCGACGCGACCGCAGAGGCGGCCCTCGCCGTGATGCTCGGCATCGGCAACGGCAGCCTGCCGCTCAAGCACGCGCGGGCGATGACGGACGCGGGCGAGTTGGCGATCCGCTCGATTGTCGTCGCCGAGGAGTACCAGTGCCGCCGGCCCCTCGCCCTGCCGGGCCTGCCCGCGAGCGGCGAGGTGTTCGACGAGCGCCCGGGCGCCGCTCGCAAGCCGTAAGTCGTTGAGTACCAATGACCAGCTACCGCACAGCTGAGC